>Ga0315285_10003332_pt1 | contig 16745 bp, 26 predicted proteins | sample YL17G09_36_MG_FD_203698 | JGI IMG/M metagenome (GOLD analysis project Ga0315285, IMG submission 203698) | Sediment microbial communities from Yellowstone Lake, YNP, Wyoming, USA - YL17G09_36 | ecosystem: Environmental > Aquatic > Freshwater > Lake > Sediment | place: USA: Wyoming | collected... | reverse complement strand
TATCGGTAGCGTCTGGTTTGTTGTATGTTTCTTCCACAATCACTTTCTGTGTTCCCAAGACGTCTTGGAATCTGGTTATGATATCACTGTAATAAAACTGCATCAAACTTTTTTTGGTTTTTTATTAATAAATATTTTTAGGGAATTCGCAAAATGCCTCTAGCTCTTGGATTGCCACAAATTAAAGATTCTATTGTTTGCAACTGGAGCGATGGCATCAAATCCTTCTTTCCTCAATTCATCAGCAAACTCTTCTGTGTGATCTCCATGGATACAAAAGACTTTTTCTGGATTTAGTTTCTTTACAAAATCGAACAGGCCTTTACGGCCGACGTGAGCTGAAAAATCCAACCTTTTAATAAACATCCTAACTTCTAAATCCAATTCTTTCGCAATATATCTTCCAGTTTCAAGCAAAATCTTTCCGGGTGTGTTCGCCAATTGATAACCAGACAAAATTAAAGAAGAGTTCCTATCTTCATACAATCTTTTCAAATACCAAACCACAGCTCCACCCGTCAACATTCCAGAAGTCGTGAGAACAGCACAAGGCTGTTTGATGATTTTCTTCCTATCCAGTTCTGAATTTACATATTTCACATTTTTCAAAGCATCATCCAGTTCCTTTGGTTTCTTCAGTAATCTGTTGTATTGGTTGATGATCGTTGTGGCTTTTCTTGCCATACCGTCCATATAAACAGGATAGTCAATTCCTTGTTTGGCTATGGCCAACAAAACCTCTTGCAATCTTCCGATCGCAAATCCAGAAACTAGGCAAACACCATCATTGGCAACAGTGTCGTTTATTATTTCAACTAACTGTTTCTCTTGTGATTCTCTTTCAGGATGATCTCTATAAGCGTACGTACTCTCTGTGATCAGGCAATCCACCTGTGGTATATCTAAATCTGCCTTTTTCATCAACCTTGTTTCCAAAGAATTGTAATCACCTGTATATAGAATGGATTTGTTTCCGAATTTCAGATGCACCATCGCGGATCCTGGGATGTGGCCTGCGTCAAAGTAAGTAACCACAGTTTTTTTCAACTTAAACGGTTTTCTGTATTCGACCGGTGAAAAATTTTCGATTGTTTTACTTATCTCTTTTCTGTCAAAAGGCAGCTTGACCCCTTCTTCTCTACTTATTTTCAAAGAGTCTGAGAGAAGCAGTTCGGACAGGGGTTTTGTTACATCTATTGCATACACGGGGCAAGAATTGTCTTTTGTGAAAAATATTGGAACTCCACCCAAGTGATCGAGATGGGCATGTGATAACAGAACTGCATCTGGTTTGCATTTTACAGGAATAGGGAAAGTTGGTGGTTTGTCTTCCAGCCTTGTACCGTAGTCTAATACTATTTTTTCTACACCTGTATCCACAAGAACAGCAGAAGATCCTACTGTGCTCAAAGCTCCGTTAAAACTCAGTTGTATCATACATTTTATTTGTTAAGAAAGAAGAAAAATCTTAGAACCAGAGCAGGGATCCGATTTCCCTAGCTTTCCTCACAGATTTTTTATAGTATAGAATTGAAAGTACGAGAAAGATTGTTGAAAGGATGATTGAGTATACCAACTCCAAATTTATGTTTGTCTCTACAATACCGACTGCCCCTCTTATGGCTGTGATCGAGTGTGTCGGTGGGAATAGATAAGACAATTCTCTGACTGGTGATGGCAAAATCTCAACTGGATAGTAAACTCCCGATATAATCATTATCATTCCTGTTGTCATCCAAATCAACGACATCCACTCATGACCTTTTGTCAAAACTAAAGAATTGATGAGCAGACCAATGGAAACGGCAAACATGAAAACAGATAAAAGACCAATGACAAGAGGAATTCCTGCAACTAGTATATTGAAGCCGAACAAAAGTTGTGTTACTGCTGCTAAAATAAGGATAGCAATTATTGATGTTACCAAACCGAACAAACTGTTTCCGAGAATTGAATCTTCGTCTGTTGATTTCCCCAAGAAACTATGCCTCAAGCATTCGTCCCAAACATCATATGACAGACCATATGTAACAGCTTTCTGTGAGATGGCATAAGCATTCCAAACAATTACACCAACTATAATAAAATTAAGCGGATTCATGTCTGTTCCAGATTGGATGAAAAGCCCGAATATTCCCAGAGAGAGTAAACCTGTCAGAGGATATAATAATATCCAACTCAAATCAGATGGATTCTTGACATTCTTTTTGTACTGTTTGTATATGTGCGCAAAAATTGTTTCAAACATTCGACTCACCAACTATTTTCAAGAAAGCCTCTTCCAAACTTGCCTTTTTGATTTCCAAATCCAGAACTTTTATATTTCTATTTTTCATCTCTTGCATGAGGTCGGAGATTATTTCTTCTGCAGAATAAAAATCTACTGCTAACCTATTACCACTCATTTTCATTTTTCTAAATCCGGAGATGTTTTTAATGAAATCTATATTCTCATAAGAACTCAGTTGAAATGAAATCCTGTCTGGAAAATTTAATTTACTTTTTATCTCATTCAAATTCCCTTCTTTGATTATCTTCCCTTTGTTTATGAGTGCAATGTTCTCGCACATCATTTCAATCTCATACATGTTATGTGAGGTTAATAGAATCGTCACACCTTTCTCTTTCACCAATTCTTTCAAATATTTTCTGACTTCTCTAGAAACATCCACATCTAATCCAATTGTCGGTTCGTCCATGAAAATCAATTCGGGATCGTTCAAAAGAGATTTTGCTATGGCAATCTTCTGTCTCATTCCTGTGGATAATTGTGAAGTTCTAACCTTGGCGAAGGACTTCATGTCAAGCTCTTCTATTAACTGATCGATCTTCTTTTTTCTCTTCTCACCATTCATCCCATGCATCATTCCATAGTAATTCAGATTTTCATAAGCATCGAAATTCCAGTAAAACCTTGAAGCCCCATAGCAAAGTCCAATTCTTCTTCTTATTTCTTTTTCTTGTTTCAATACATCAAAACCCAAAACGGATGCTTTGCCAGAAGTGGGAAGTAGAAGTGTTGATAGAACATTTATTAAAGTAGTTTTTCCTGCACCATTTGGCCCCAGTAAGCCGTAAATTTGATTTTGTTTGATCTTTATGCTAACCCCTTTCAGTGCTTCGATTCTAGTTTTTTTTGCTCCATAAACCTTGGTTATGTTGTCAGTTTCTACAGCAAACATGTGAATCAATAAATAGAATTTAGGCGAAATAAAAGATATGAATATCGGAGCTAAGACTGTAGTTGAGGAATGCCTAAATATAAAACCGTGGGAGAAAGTTCTGATTTTAACTGACAACAAGATGTCGTCTATTGGAAAGGTGTTGTATGATGCGAGCAAAAGAATAAATTTGGAAACTTTTTTGGTGACGATGGAGCCGACGACAAGAGATGGAGAAGAACCACCAAAAATAATTGCAGAGATAATGAAAAAATGCGATGTCATAATTGCTGTCACATATCATTCTCTCAGTCACACAAAAGCTAGAAAAGACGCAACAGCAGCTGGTGTGAGAATTGCGAGCATGCCAAAAGTGGATAAATTTTCTTTTAACAAGGGTGGTCTCACTGCTGATTACACGGAAGTTGATAGATTGTGTAAAAAGATGGAAAATGCTGTGGAGAATTCTAAAAAAATAAAAATTATTGCAAAAGGGACTGAAATAGAATTTTTTGTTGAAGGCAGAGAATGGAAAAGCGATGAAGGAAAAATTCATGAGAGCGGTCATTGGGGTAATTTGCCAGCAGGTGAAGTTGCGACTGCTCCGATCGAAGGAACTGCTAATGGAAAAATCCTTTTTAGTCACATGGGTGAGTTTGGAAAAAAAGTTGAACTTGTAGTTGAAAAAGGCTTGGTGAAAGATACTAATTCAAAAAAATTGGAGAAGGTTTTTGTGGATTTAGGAGAGAAGGCGAGAGTCGTAGCTGAGATTGGAATTGGTTGTAATCCTAAAGCAAGAATTATAGAAAATGTTTTGGAAGATGAAAAAGTTTATGGAACTGTGCATATGGCTGTAGGAAATAATTTGGAAGGCGGCGGAAACAATTACGTACAGTTGCATGCAGACGGGATTATAGAAAAACCAACTTTGATTGCAGATGATAAGACTATAATAAAAAATGGAAAATGGTTAATCTGATGGACATCATATTTTTTCTTTTGATTTTTGGAGCAGGATTTATTTTTCAAGTATTTTTACCAGGACAAATAAGAATGATTCTAATCTATCCTCTCGCTTTTGTTTTAGGATTTCTGACTCAAACTTACAATAATTTCTTGCTCTTCACATTCGCTGCCGGAATGACGACAAGAGCGATAGTTGGAGGATATTGGATGTGTGTTGTATTGGAATTGAGCTGTTTGGGTATAGGATTTTTGGCTGGTTACTTTATTTGAACAAAGATTAACTTGACAAATTTTCTCTCAGAATTTCTTTTGCTTTCTTCATGTCGTTGAATCTTATCGCAAGTTTTCTTGAGCCAAGCCTTTCATTCCCAATCATGTATATAGATTCGATGTTTAGGTTCGCTAATCCTATTTTCTTTGTGAATCTGCTTAATTCGCCAGGTCTGTTAGGTAAGTCAACAACCAATATTTCCTTAGTTTCAAACGGTATTCCCGCATCCCTCAAAGCTTTTTTACCTTTGGTTGGATCATTGGTGACTATTTTAATTATGGCGTTTTCTCCTTTCACTTCCGATGCAACTGATTCTATGTTTACATCATGTTTGCTTAGCATTTCACAGACTCTTGTCAACTGATGAGGTTTATTTCTTACAAAAATGATGAATTCTTCCATTTGCATCCAAAAATAGATATTAAAGTTAAGGTTTAAATAACTATTAACGAAAGTGATGGGTAATGGATGTAGAAACTAGGTTCGAGTTAATAAAAAGACCACCTACAGAAGAGATTATTACTGAACAAGAGTTAAGGCAAATATTGGAAACGAATGATCACCCAGGCCATTACCAAGGTTTTGAGATTTCTGGAATGCTGCATCTTGGAAACTTCATTGTTTCGGGATTTAAAATAAATGATTTCATTAAGGCTGGAATAAAATGCCAGGCATTTCTTGCAGATTGGCACAGCATCATCAACAGTAAGATGGGCGGTGACTGGGAGAAAATTCTAACTGCTGCCAACTATTATGCAGAAGCTTTCAAGTTCTTTTGCCCTGGAGTAAAAATTGTAGTTGGCTCAGAACTTTATCATAACAATGACGAATATTGGAAGAATCTTGTGAAATTTTCTAAACACATGACATTATCGAGAACTCTTAGGTGCATGACAATTATGGGAAGAAGTGAAAAGGATAAACTTGATCTTGCCCAGTTCTTCTATCCACCTTTGCAAGCTGTTGATATAAAAGAAATTGGGGCTGACATACCGCACGGCGCAATGGACCAAAGGAAAGCGCATATTTTGGCTAGAGAAATTTTCCCAAAACTTGGCTGGAAAAAGCCAGTCCCAGTTCATCACCATATCTTGATGGGAATTGCCGAACCTGTAAAAGTAGAATCTGAAGACAAGTCAGAACAACTAATTGCAAGCAAGATGAGCAAGTCAAAGCCATGGACTGCTATTTTTATTCATGATACTGAACAGCAGATAAAAGAAAAGCTGCAGAAGGCATGGTGTCCGCCAAAACAGAAAGAAATGAATCCGATGCTGGAGATTGTAGAATATGTGATTTTCCATGAGATGAAAGAATTTAGTATCGAAAGGCCGCCAAAATATGGCGGCGATATTGCATTCAGAAATTATGCAGAACTTGAAAATGAATATGTAAAAGGAAACATACATCCGCAAGATTTGAAAAATTCTGTTGCGTTGGCCGTTTCAAAAATAATTGAACCTGTTAGAAAACATTTTGAAAAGCCTGCAAACAAAAAACTGTTGGAAGTTTTCAAAGAAGCGGAAATCACTCGATGATCTTGTTTCTTCTAAACCAGTAGAAAATCACTCCGACAACAATGACCATCACACCAAATAGAATCAAATTCCACTCAAACTGAAAGATCATGAACGAACATAACAACAATCCTAGGATGGAAATGATTGGATAGTTTCCGATGTTTAATGGAACTTTGAATGGTCTCTCCAAATGCGGTTTGGTATATCTCAACCACAACAACGACAAATTCACAGCAGCGAAAGTGATCAAAGCCCCAAGGCTTGTTACATTCGCCACGGTTTCCATACTTCCGAAGAAAACAAAAATTATAGAAAGAATCATAACTGCGATTGCCGCCATCCATGGAGTTTTGGTTTTTCTGTGGATTTTTCCGAGTCTTGAAGGCAAGGAATGTTCAATTGCCATTCCATATATCATCCTAGACACAACTACCATTACTACCAAAACAGTTCCGCTAGTGGCGAATAGGGCAATGAGTGAAAGAATGAAATAAGCATTTCCTCCTAGAGCAGTTTTAGATGCAACCAATGCCAAAGCGTCAGGAGCATTTTTTAAATCTCTGTAGTCAACCAAACTCACAGCTATTATTGAAATAACCATATAGAGAATTGTTGTAACAATCACTGCTATCATTATTGCAAGTGGGATAAATTTTCTAGGGCTCTTTGTCTCTTCCGCCATGTTAACTATTTCATCAAAACCTATGTACGCAAAAAAGATTAGTGCCGCTGCGGATAGAACACCCTTGAAGCCAAGTGGCATCTCGAAATAGTCTACCTTACCCAAAGAAGAGGCTCCGAGAAAAATTATTAAAAATAATCCTATCACTTCAATGGAAGTCATTATCAAATTCAGTCTGGAAGATTCTTTTATACCGGAAAAATTTACAAATGATAAAATCACAATTAGAGCTATAGATGGAATGATCAAACTACCTTGTAAGTTTAAAATTTTCATCAGGTATCCTGAAAAGCCCAGAGCAACTGCAGCTGCTGAAACTACACCAGTAAAGATTATCAGCCAACCTACAAGGAAAGCCAATGATTTGCTGCCGTATGCCTTTTTCACGTATATGAATTCAGCGGCAGCTCTCGGATACATCGAAGAAAGCTCGGCATAGCTCAAACCGGTGAAAGAAGCTATCACGGCTCCAATGAGAAATGAAAGCCAAACTGCATTCCCACCTAAACCGGCAGCTGGTCCTATTAGAACATAAATGCCTGCACCAAGGATCACACCTATACCATAAATGGTTGCTTCAACTAATCCCAAATTTCTTTTCAGCTTAAGCCTCATTAAAATATATTTGATTTTTATCTTTAATTTAATGATTCATCGGTGGTTTAACATGTGCGCGGGTTCAAATCCCACCTCCCGCATTAAGGTGATTTATTTTTTTATGATTAGATAGATTGAGTGTAATAACATATATGAATATCCCCAGCAGAAAAATATCCAAAATGGCACAGTAACCAAATTTGGAAAAGTATAAGTCCAAATGCCCACTAATCCACCAACTATTTCAAGAACGACACCAAAAACACCAACAAACAAAAAGAATAGTCGCTCGATATTATTATATAGGAAAATCATAGGCACCAAGAATTCAAGGAAAAGAAGTGAACCGACAATTAGGTTGTTCCTCCAAAAAATTAGAACTACCACTGACATGATAGCAAATAAAATCAAATCTCTTTTAATATTTCCCGATTTCATGATAATATTTTTATTGTGCAAAGATAATTATCTTTTGTATGGGTTCAAATCCCACCTCCCGCACAAGATTTAAATCTTGACATTCAATAATTCTAAAGGAGACAATGATGTTCCGCCAATCCATTTGCTGATTGGAAGATTTGCTTATTCTTTAATATATACAAATTTTAAATTGATTTCAAGAGGAGGTTTTGGATGTTTGACATAAAATTGATTAGAGAACAACCAGAGATGGTAAAAGAGAATTTGAAGAAAAGGCACAACCCTGAAATACTCAAGATGGTAGATCAGTTAATTGAAAATGATAAAAAATGGAGAGAGAAGGTTGCTGAAATAAATAAACTTAGGCAGAAAAGAAATGAAATCAGTTTGGAGATTGCGAAATTGAAAAAAGCTGGGAAGCCTGCCGACAAGAAGTTGAAGGAAGCGGCGAAGATACCTGAAGAGATAAAAAAGTTGGAAAAAGAAGTTGCTGATTTTGAAGAGAAAAATAAAAACTTTTTGATGAAAATACCGAACCTTTTACATGAAACAGTTCCTTATGGCAAGGATGAAAGTGAAAATGTCGAGATAAAAAAGTGGGGCAAGCCTCCCAAGTTCGATTTCAAGCCGAAGAATCATCTGGAAATTCTGGAAGGACTGGGAATGATTGACATAGACAGGGCCGCGAAGATAGCTGGGCATGGCTTTTATTATTTGAAAGATGATGCGGTCCTGCTTGATTTGGCGATACAGAGGTTAGCTTTGGAATTATTGAGAAGCCGTGGATTCACGATAATCGAGCCGCCGTTCATGATGAAAAGGAAACCGTATGAAGGAGTTGTTGATCTGTCTGATTTTGAGAATGTGATGTATAAGGTGGAGAATGAAGATTTGTACATGATTGCCACAAGTGAGCATCCCATGATTGGAAGTCATATGGACGAAGTTTTTGACAAGAAAGAGTTGCCTGTAAGATGGGCTGGTGTCAGCGCTTGCTTCAGAAAAGAAGTTGGGGCCCATGGAAAATATACCAAAGGATTGTTCAGAGTCCATCAATTCAACAAAGTGGAGCAAATTGTTTTTTGCTTGCCTGAACAGTCGTGGAAGATTTTGGAGGAACTGCAGAAAAATGCCGAAGATCTGTATCAGGCCTTAGGTCTGCATTACAGGGTTGTCAACGTCTGTACGGGCGATATAGGAATTATTGCTGCGAAGAAATATGACACTGAGGTGTGGATGGCTGATGGCCAATATAGAGAAATTGGATCGAATTCTAACTGTACGGACTATCAGGCCAGAAGATTAAACATAAAATTCAAAGAAGGAGAGGGAAAAGCACCGGCTGGTTTTGTCCATACTCTGAACAACACTGCTTTAGCTACAAGCAGAACTATGCTGGCAATTCTTGAGCAGTTCCAACAGAAAGATGGTTCTGTGAAAATTCCTGACTCGTTGGTTCCTTACATGAGTGGAATAAAAGTTTTGAAAAAGAAATGATTCGATGTGGGAAGAAATAGTCGAATTCTACAAATTGATTGGAAGATTGAAGAAGACGGAGAGAACGGGATGGATCACAAGAGCCGGGATTCAAAACCCTGAATCTGTTGCTGAACACGTTTTTAGAACCGCTTTAATTTCCATGTCTATTGCCGATGTGAAAAAATTAGATTCAGAGAAAATGATTCGCATGGCTTTAATTCATGATTTAGCCGAATCGCTCACAGGAGATTTCGACAGGTTTGCTAAAAAACATTTTACTGTAAAAGAGTTGAACGAAAAAGAAAATGAAGCGATGAAAAAATTACTCAATTTTCTGCCACATGAGCTTTCAGAAAAATACGGAAAGATATGGGAAGAGTTTCAAAAAGGAGAGAGCGAGGAAGCAAAAATGGTTAGCCAGATTGACAGATTGGAACTTCTGTTTCAGGCTTTGGACTATGAGAAGGAAGGATACGACAAAAGCAAGTTAGAACCTTTCTGGCGAGTTACGAAAAATGAAAATAAAATCACGGATAAAGATTTGAAGAAAATTGTTGAACTTATCGAAAAAGAAAGAACTAGATAAAGAGTTTGATTAAAAATAAAATCGAGTCTCCGAAAAATAAAGTGAAGATCAAAGCTAACGGGAAGGCTAAACCAAATCTTACTCCTTCTTTCACCCAAACATGTTTTTTGCCGGATCTTCTTATTTTGTTCAATTCTTTTTCAGTTATTCCCTCGAATACTTTAGAATCCAACAAAACATCTCCAACTTTCAATTTTGAAATTGGTATCTTCATCTTGAATCCAAAATTTTCCACAGCTCTGGCAAACTTAAAAAGGAGGAACAGGGAGATGGAACCTATCAAAAGCAAGACAGAATTATAGATTATCGATAAAATATTCTTCTCGCCCAAAAGATAGACGGAAAAAAACCAATTCAAACCAAGAAAGCAAACCAGTAAAACTATGGAACCGATAGACAAAATTTTCTGGCTGCCTTTTAGATCTTTTACAAATTTAGAAACTATGGTTTTGTTGATAAACGCGAAAATGAAAGCGTACGCCAGCATATAGACTGCCCCAACTATAAAAACGTTGAAAAGAAAGCTGATTGGAAATGGGAATAAATAATCATGCGGAAATGGTGAAAAAGGAAGTAAGAATCCGACTGCTGAAAGAATTTTTGCATCTCCTCCTCCCCATTGCCCCAAGTAGTACATGAGAAATCCGAAGCAGAAGAATCCCACACCGTATATCACACTGCTCAATAAATACGAATAATTTGAAGTGAACACGGATTCGATAAAAGCGATTGTCAGACCAAGAATGATCATGACATCTGGTATCTCATCCGGTATTTCTGTAGTTTTCAAATCCCAGATGCCAGCGATAGTGGAACCAATCAAAGCTATTGCAGCAGAAATCAGTTCTAACATAAATTAACTATATTTCTTGAAACCTATATTTTTGGCTATGTCCCTGAAACATTGGCGACAGTAATAAAGACCATATTTTCTAATCAATCCATCTTGCCTGCCGCATCTCCTACATTTCCTTTCCCATTTTCCAGTCCTTTTCATCCACTTACATCTCCAAAAATTTCCAGAACATCTTCATTTGAAAAGAAATTAATTTCATACATTTTTTCAAACACTCTCGTGTAAACTTTTTCAAAATCTTCATCCAGCTCAGCCTTCCTGAAAATTATTCCATTCAACTTAACGGTCATCTCTACCAATTCAAATTGCTCATTCAATTATCTCAACTCCCAAACTGCTTTTTGCCCATTCTTTAGCTTCTTCAATACTAATTTTGTGCTTTTTACCTATTAGTTTCTGCTGTATCTTTCTTTTTTTTATTCTAAATCCTCCTCTTTCCAAAGTAACTGCGACATCAAATCCCATCATACCTACATCATGAGAATATTTGACTCCAGGGATATCGATGTACTCCCTAATTCCAAAATTGAAATTGCCTGTGGAATCGAAACAAGAAGCTTTCAACTTCTTCTCCACACCTTCTATAGCTTTTTTCAAAAATTCTTCAGCTTCCTTTTTCCTCAACGTCACCATCACACCTAACGGTTTTCCTTTGGGCACACCAAATGTACTTCTTCTCTTTGACTTAGTCACAACCGGCTTTTTTCCAGTGAGAATTTGCAATAGTTTATTGGCTTTCTCTATCTTGTCCTTATCGTCTCCGCAACCGATATTCAAAGTAATTTTTTCTATCTTTATTTTTCTCATTTCACTCAAGCGATATCACCGGTTCGTTTTTTCCGACTACAAAAATATAATCTTTAACTATATCATATTCCTTCTTTTCCAATTCAACAACCACTTTGTTTGGCTCTCTTGACCTTGACACAATGACTTTTTTCGCTTTCCCGATCTTCCCAGCATTTTTTCCTTTGCTTATCAAAACTAAAGCACCACTGTCCAATTTCAGATGTTCAACAATTTTTTTCTCAGGCATTTCCAGAAGAAGAGAATCGCCTGTTTTAAAAATGTCTTTCTCGACTAGCAGATTGTTACCATCGTGTAAATTCAACTGAACTTTTCCTTTCTTCAAAATTTTCTTGCTGTTGATTCTGCAAATCTTCAATTTAGATTCTTTTTCAGGGATTTCTAAAAAGTTCAATCCTTTTATGGTCGGGACAACTCGAAGATATTTTTTTATTTTTGGGATGGAGAGAGTATCTAATAAACCAACAGAAAATCTCTCGTCCTTAACTATCCTATTGTCGACAAGAACTTCCTTATTCTTCACAATCGTTTTAGCTTCGCTTCTATTTTCTACAATTTTCAAAATATCTCTAAAAATTATAGCCAAAGGTATGCTTTCAAATTTTTTATGCGCGCCTGGATGTGGCGAGATTATCCACTTACTAGATTTCTTGGGTACCTTCCAAAATTCTGGTGCAAGTAGTCTTTTCAATCTCATGTTTTAACCTTTTTTGACTTTTCTTTCAAAAGCCTTGACCCTTTTCTTATCATCTAAATTTAAAGTAATAATTTTTAAATTTGAAGGATGAAGTGCGACTTGTTTATCTGTTCCGGTAGTAGATTTTATGGTAACCCCTTCGACATAAACCTTATACTTTTTGTAATCAACTCTTGAAATTTTTCCAACTTTCTTTTTATGCTCCCCTCTCATAACTTGTACTTCATCATTCTTTCTGAGAGGAAAACTTCTGAATTTGTATTTTTGTCTCAATTCTTTTGACAAATGCCCGGACAAAAGTTTTCTTCTTATATGTAGTGGAGCGGTATACAAAAATTTTCTCTGTTTTCTTGGTTGCTTAGATTTAATCATATCAAACTACCATGTTTGCAATTTTTCCTATACCTGAAAATCTTTCCACAGCTTCCTTAGCCACAGGCCCTTTGATCTCAGTCGCCTTGGGAGTTCCTGTATCATCAACTACGACAGCAGCATTATCCTCAAAACTAACTCTCAGTCCATCAAGCCTTCTGTATTCCGCCTTTTGCCTAATTATAACGGCGTTCACCATTTGTTTCCTGATTTTAACATCACCCTGTTTCACTGAGCATTTTATCATATTTCCAACCCCAGCTTTTGGCTGTCTCCTTTTCACACCTTTATATCCAGAAACTGATATTATCTGCAAGACTTTTGCTCCAGTATTATCAGCACATGTTATATAACTTCCTACGTTCAGGGCCTTTGTTATACTTGCTCTCACAGGTTTCATTCATTTCACCTTTTCGATAACAACAAAAGATTTTATTTTTGATATTGGCCTAGTCTCGGCAATTTTCACTACGTCACCTTCTTTTGCAGCTATGCATTCAGGATTATACGCGGCTATTCTACTATGCCTTCTTTCATATCTCTCATACTTTGGAATGAAATGAAAATAAGTTTTTTCAACTATCGCAGTTTTCTGAGCTTTATCAGAAACGACAATTGCTTCCAAAACTTTCCCCCTAACTGACAATTTACCATGAAAAGGACAGTTTGGGTCTTTACATTCTTTTTGTGGTGGTTTCACATCTATACCAATATCTCTTGCTTTTCCTTTCTGTTTTTTCGTTTTTTCCATATATTACCACTTCGCAATTTTCTTTTTAATCCTATCTTCCGGCCTTCCAATCAGTACTTTCCCATCAATTTGTACTTTGATTTTGTTTGGAAGGGTAAATATAAATATGCTATTGCTTTTGGGAATAATTTTTTCTTTTCCTTCTTTTGTCTCGATTTTCAAGGTATTGTAGGTTTCATCAATGACTTTACCTTTAAGGCCCACGTGCGTAGGATCTGCTGATTTCTCTATTTTTACGGGTAAAGAAATCAATTCGTGCCTGACAACATTGGATGGTGAAATTGGCATACATAAATATTTGTCCCATTTTAAAAATAGATTTTAATTGACTTGTATCTGATCTTCGGCGTATCCCATTTTTACCAAAATGTCTTTAATCTTCTTTTTATGATTGCCTTGCAGTTCTATTCTATTGTTCTTGAAAGTTCCGCCACAAGCCAGCTTGGCTTTCAGTTGCGAAGAAACTTCTTTCCCGCTGTCTACAATACCTTCAATTACTGTGGCAGGTTTTCCAAACTTTCTTTTTTCAATGAAAACGTTTATTTTTTGCGATTCACGATCTATAGCAGCGCAGGCGCAAAGACTTTTAGGTAAACCACATACTCTACATCTTTCTTCCATTCTGCACCTCTTTTGAATTGATAGAACGTTCTTTTAAGAAATTTTTTAAATAAATCAAAAACTCAACCATTTACTTCTTTCCAACCCCTTTCAACTTATTCTCGTGCTGAACAGTTAGAATGCGGGCAATAGTTCTTCTTAGCTCACGGATCTTTCCCGGATTTTTTACTGGTCTTCCCATCTTAACGTTACCCGACTCTTTCGATAATTCTAATTTTAATTCAGAAATCTTCTTATTTAAATCTTCCTGTTTCATTTCACGTATCTGCTTGACTTTTGCTATTGCCATTATATATCAGGTTTTATATTTAATAGATAAAAATATTTATGTTTGCTCTTCCTTCTTCTCTTCGACCTTCAATTCTTCGCTCTTCGGTTCCATATCTTTCTTCAGAGTAAACTCATGTGGAGCACTTCTCATGATCTTTACTTCTATCCCAACTATCCCTGGTTTCAACAAACATTGAGCCTGGCCTTTACTGACGAGAGTCTCAGCATAATCTCCCGAATGGGCGATGAACCCTTTCTTGAACTTGTTGAAACGGGCCTTTTCCCCTCCCAGTTTTCCGCCAATTTTTATCTGCACTCCTATTGCTCCTGCCTCGATGATTTTGTCCAAATAGTAGTTTGCAACTCTTTTGTGGTTCAATCCTTTCTCCAATGCTTTCACAATTCTTTTGGCAACCACAGTGGAATCTAAAAATGGATTTTCTATTTCTTTCACATCTATCAAAGGATTTTCAAAACCAAATTTCTCTTTGACCTCTTCTGTGATGTCATAAATTCTTTTCCCAGATTTCCCGACCACCAAACCGGGTTTGTGGGCAAAAACTACTACTCTAGTCCCTAGAGGCGTTCTTTGTATCTCCGTATGGCTGTAACCGGCCTTGTCGAATTTCTTGGAGAAATATTCCTCTATTTCCGATTCTTTTATCCCTTCTTTTACGAACGTCTTTTCTATGACCATTATCTTTCCTCTAACTCTATTAATATAGTGGAAGATTTAGCTTTTCTTCCTCGCAACTTGTATCTGCTCTTGGGTTTTGTAAATATTTCGCCAGCATCTGCTTTTACAGTTTTCACAAAGCACTTTTCCAAATTCAAGTTTTTTTGTTTTGCATTAGCTTCAGCGTTCTTCAAAATCTCCAAGAATTTTTGCGCCGTAGTTGGATAATACTTTCCATCTAAATTAGTTTTTTGATCAATAAGATTTTCTAAAAATGCCTTTGCCTTGGAAACACTTTTTCCCTTTATCTCTTTACATAGAATCATAGATTGCTTGAAAGAAATACGGGCATCGTCAAATCTTGCTGTTGCTTTTTTCATGTTGATCACTGCAATGGAATGTGTTTGCTACCTCTTGTCGCTCCAAGACCAGGTGAAGAATGTTTAACTCTTTTCGTTGTGATTGCAAAATCGCCCAATCTATGTCCAACCATATCAGGAGTCATTGTTACAGTATTCCATCTCGCCCCTTCTTGTCCTTTAGGTCCGCCACCAAGATAAATTCCAATTTTCGTTCCGACCATCTCAGGGAAAATTATCATAGATCTAACATGCGTTTTGTGAAACTTACTTGGATTTTTCTTGATGTTCTCCAGCAATTTCTTCTCTTGTATTGTCAATCCTCTTTTCAGTTTTCTTCTATCTCTCGATGGTAATAATCTTGAAAATTCTTCTATGCTTATTTTCTTCAATTCTTCCAAACTTTTTCCTCTGTAACTAAATACTTTTGGCATTCATACACCTTTTATGGGATTCTTCAGTTCTACCAAATCATTAATAGATGACTCATAATTTGGTCCTATGATTGGATGGAAAAAATTACTTTGATTTCTAAGTCGAGCTTGATTTAGAAGTTTAGAACCATTACCTTCAACATCAATACCAATTCTTCTAAGAATTGTCGTGACTCTTAAATGCATACCTCCATAAACTATTTTCTCGTGCACAAGTAAAACATCTCCCTTATCTGAATAATCAGTCAATCTTATTGCTGGCGGACGCGACTGCCTCAAAGATGGCACATCAACAAATCTCATTCTTGTTAGGTCTTGAAAAGACATGCCATCAATTTTATATACATTCCCCGAACCATCTCCATAGACTTCTAGAGCTGCTTCTCCTACAAGTGATACAGCTTTTCTCAAAGCTTTGCGGCTGTGGTGGTCGTTGAAGTTGTCGCCACTTGTTCCGCACAAGTATTTCATTTCAGGCCTCATCTTATCTTCCCTTCCTCTTTCCCATCCTTCTTGGAGATATCGCTCCCACCTTTGCTCCTGGCGGTGCTGTTCTACTGACTGATCTGGAAGGACGAGGTCTTTTACTTCTACCACCATAAGGATGATCTGTTGGTGTCATGGCCACACCTTTACTTCTTGGGAATATTTTCCCTCTTGCCCAAAGAGCATGACCTCTCTGCCCACCTTTATACCATGGTTTGTCTGTTCTTCCTCCAGCTCCAGGAATTCCTATCGTAGCTCTACAATTGACATTGCATAATTTCGTTTTTCCTGAAGAGAATTGAACTATAACTCTGTCTCCCATTTTTCCAACTACTGTGGCAAAAACGCCAGAACTTCTGCAGATTTTAGGGCCAGAGCCTGGAAAAGTTTCAACGCCGCAAATTTTTGTTCCCTCAGGAATTTTTGATAACGATAAGACATTTCCCGTATTCACAGGGCCTTCATAAACTATAGAATCGCCAACTCTCAATCCCTCTGGAGCTACATGCAAGACCTTTTGTCCATTCTCAAATTTTACAATTGCAACTGGTGCACTTCTACCAGGATCATCAACAACATCAACCACTTTTCCTGTTGAAGCGGATGAAAAATATTCAACTCTACCCAAAAATCTGTGCGATGGACTTTTATATCTTGGTCCACCTTTTCCTCTTGCTCTCGGAATTATTCTTTTTCCCATTCAATCCACTACACTATTCCTAATTTAACTGCAA
>Ga0315285_10003328_pt1 | contig 16751 bp, 8 predicted proteins | sample YL17G09_36_MG_FD_203698 | JGI IMG/M metagenome (GOLD analysis project Ga0315285, IMG submission 203698) | Sediment microbial communities from Yellowstone Lake, YNP, Wyoming, USA - YL17G09_36 | ecosystem: Environmental > Aquatic > Freshwater > Lake > Sediment | place: USA: Wyoming | collected... | reverse complement strand
GGAAAATCCTAACCCGATTGAATTTGGAGAGGATAAAGAAAACAATAATAGTCTGGCCACACGAATAGAGCTGGCATTATTCACAGATACCGGAACAGCCGGTGGATACATGAAGACTGTTGTTGGAGTCCCCGGCGTCCATGACGCCAGGATTGAAAAAGCCATGGACCCGCTTATGATTCGGGACTATGACCCTATCAGGCAAACGCATGTAGGTGGGAAAGTCGACATTTATGTTCAGGGAAGCAGAGAGATTCAGGTCAATGATCAGATAGCTTTCTCCTATGAGAGCATAGCTCAGACCCAAGGTGGTCAGTCAGGGGAGTTGTTCCTGGTCATTAATGCAGTGTCTTTTCAGTTCAAAACATCTAATGCTCGGGTCACTGCACATACCCCCATTTTTGATGTTACTCGGGTTTATAATGCTACTCGTGGGGCCAACTATGACATTTCCGGGTATCAGATTATTGGGGATGGTGACAGTATTGATCTGAATGAACTCTTACCTCAGAATGTCTTTGTAGGGTTGGCTTCGACGGATGTGATCCGTGTCGATTATAAATTCAGGAGTTCTGACTCTTTTGTACTGCAGTTTCAACCGGTGACTCAAATCACTTCCGTAGTAGGGCAATTGTCAGGGCCTCTGACTTCGGCGAACTGGGATTTGATTAAGCTTCAGGATCCTCTGGCGGATGGAGGATCAACAATAGCTACAGATAGCATAAGGATAAATTTTGCCAATGACCTGCCGGTCACGGGATTTCAGAGTATTTCTAATGAAGCACACGTCTTGATTCTTGAGAAGCAGGAGTATCTGAATTTCATTGGTGCAGATCCGGCATCAATCCTCATCAGAAATTCTACAGGTGCAGTGACTTATGTGGAAAATGCTGATTATCGTATTATTGTTGGTACTTCTACTGTCGCGACTTCTGTATTAATGATAGAGACTGGAGCAATAGCGAATGGTGAGGAGGTTTTAATTAGTTATGCCGCTATTGAAAACTTCACCATTACTTATGGCACCAATAGTCTATTGACTACTGTTCAGACAGCAGTGGATGAGATGAAACATGCTTGTGCTGATGCAATCGTAAAACAGGCAGTAGAGAATCAGGTAGACTTTGCCTTTACTGTAATACCAAAAAGCACGGTTACAAACACTGCAAACCTTATTGCTCAGATGCGAACAGCCGTTGCCAATTATGTGTCTCAGCTTGGACTGGGCAATTCTTTGACTCAAAGTGCCGTGGTAAAGATTCTTCAATCGGTCTCTGATGTTGATTACATTATCTTACCCCTTACTCGAATGGTGAAAGCCGATGGGTCGCTGATAGTTCGAGATAATGTTGGACAGACGCAGTTTCAGCTCTTTAATACGGAACTCGTCAATTCCTATATATCCGCGACTTCCGTACTGACTTATAAAACGATCGATAAGGGTGGATCAGAGAATGATTTTCGAGGCATTTTCGAGGATACCCAGGCACTGGTGCTTCAGGAAGATTCTTTAGATGTCTCCGGGGGCCCTGGGCGTGGGTATATTCAGGCAGATGGAAGAATTATTGTCAGCACAAAAGACGGTTCAATACCGGATCTGAAGAATTATCAGGTTGCCTATTATGTATACGGAGAATCAGGTGCTCAGGATATAAATGTTGAGTCTTTGGAGTATTTAACGGTCGGAACTTTTACCGTGAACGTTGATCAGCCGAGAAGCTAGGAGCTTTACACATGTCTGAAAATCTTGGTACTGGCGTTTCTTATGTGAATGAGGTTGAAGGTTACAACTATGATACGGTTGTTTTCCAGAAGGGTAAACCACCTCTCGATTCAGAGCTCAATCTCCTTCAAGACATACGTCGGGAGCTCGGGAATCGTCAGTTGAGTAATCTGCCTTCGGGATGGCTGACCTTCCGCCCATATAAGACTAGTCCTCTCCTTCAGAATCAGTTCTATACCCAGGATCCTACTGCACCTATTCCTGAGTATGCTAATGTGGGGGGCATGGTGGTACATGTAACGGGGACAGGGACACAACAGGATAACCTGAATATTGTGACCTTACCAAGTCCTCCTACGGTATTAAATCAGGTCAATGGTGCCTATCTTGAAGTATGGAGAGCATTGCTCGGAGCTACCAATGATACCAATCGCCCATTGTCTACTCCGGTTACGGATTCCCTTTTAGACGTCCATGCCGTGGACACTAATTATGTGTGGGCTGTCGGTGAGAATGGCTTGATCCTGACAACGGAAAATGGTGGGCAGACATGGTCTATTCAGGCCTCGGGCACTAGGAATAAATTGAACAGTGTGTTTTTCTATAGTAGCAGTATTGGTTGGGCAGTTGGGGATAGTGGCATCATCGTCCGGACATCATCAGGTGGGGTGAGATGGACGCCTTTAACCACGGGCCTTACTGAGAATTTGAACAGTGTGTTTGCTATGTCTCAGCAGATTGCCTGGGTGGTTGGGTCATCAGGAATAATTCTCAAGACAACTAATGGGATAAGCTGGTCCACTATGGTTAGCGGATCATCCGCCGATCTCAAATCAATTTTTTTCAACAACAACGGAATGACTGGTTGGTGCGCCGGGACAAATGGAACGGTACTGAAAACTTCGGATGGTGGAATCAATTGGAGAAAACTCCCCACAGGGTCTGTGGCTGACCTGAACGCAGTCTATTTCTTCGACTTAAACTATGGTTTTGCAGTAGGAAAATCAGGAACTATTCTCAGGTCCTCGGACGGGGGAGAAACCTGGATAAATCAGTCCGCAAATACCTATGATGACTCTTTGAGTCCAATTACGATCACGACAGATTATACCGATATAACAATGGCTCCTGACTTCGATGTTCAGGCCGTGTCTGAACAGATTGTCCAATCTCAGATAGACGGAACTAATAAAATTATTACTGTCATGAACAATCCTATCACTACGGGCAATGGTAAGGGGATCACGACCTATACTCCGACTGATGTCAGAGTTGCCGTCAATAGTGTGGATGTAAATGTCGTAGCAGTAAATGGAGCAACGGGTCAGATAACTCTGTTAAATGCCCCTCCAATTGCGTCCATTGTGAGAGTAACTTATTATTATCGCCCGACATCTGAGATCTTTAACGGGGTTTCTTTGATCTCGGGAAAGTCCGGGGTAATTCTCCGGACAGTGAACATTGGTCAGCAATGGGTTAAGAGGGCTACTGAAACGTCATACGATCTTAATGCCCTTAGTTTTGTAGACAAAAACATTGGCTGGGCTCTTGGGCAGTTCTCGACTATTCAATATTCAGTAGATAGCGGAACGACATGGACCACTCAGACAAGCAGTGTCCTTTCCCGCCAGGTCAGAAGGGTTTATAATGAGGGTAATATCGGTACAATGACCTATCTTTCTGATAACATCATTCATCCTGATGCCAATATTGAAACCACAAAACGTGTTCAAATACAGTATGCAATCAGGGTAGCAGACAATGTTGACCCGTTTAATTACCCGGACGCAGGACTCGGGGCCCAGGATATCTACGGTATCGGACCTAATACGGGCACTACAACGACCTTGTTTTCGTATGAAAACATGGGAAACGTGACTGGGGATTTTGGGCTCTACAGGGCCCGATGCTCGAATACCGTTGATGGCTTTTGCTGGGCTATTCCTATGGCCTTTATAAACAGGAGAAATTCCGGCGATTATAATACTGCGTCTAATACGAATGGGCAATATAATCCTGTTGTAGGAGCCATTAGGCCGGATCTTCTGACCGCCCTTAATGTTGTTGATAATGACATACTCGATGTGAGACGAAAAATTAATATCCCGTCAACCACAGAAATACTGGACAATGCGTTTGATGCCCTGCTGAACAATGAGCTCAGAACTCGGTTTGCTCGGAATACAGACGGTGGCGATCGGTACGGTACAGAACTCCTGCAGACGGACTCGTTTGACATCACTAAATTTATTACTGACGGAGTTTCTTCGACGGCTAAGTTACTCTCAGTCCCTACTGATGGCTCCATGACTGACCCGCTCCCTATTTCTGTGCCCCTACCAGTTCCAACAGACCCTGGTTATTTTCATCCGAGTCCTATGCATTATTCTGCAATATATACGGACTCAGGGACAAGTATAGATGGCTTTCCTATTCCAGGGTATTTTGAGGGATTGGGAACACGGGCAGTAACTTTTTATGTCAGTCCTCTAGCAGCTACTGCGACTCTTTATGGCGGGCTCAAATATAAAATCACGGGTGACTGGGTCACGACAGGGTCTTCTTCGACTGACTTAACTTCTCTAACTCAAATTCCAACGACGCCACAATTAGTGGCAAACATTAGCAGTAGCTCTAACACTCCCCTTTATTTCAGAGGGGTATTTGAAGAAGAGACTTCAGGTCGAGTTATAGAGGAGTGGGACTCAGAGATTTCTGGATATCCAAACTATGCTATTGCATTTCCCGGAACAAAAGTGACGTCAACACCAGCAAAAAAAGCATCTACAGTTGAGCTCCACTATTTTCTGACCCTGGCCATTGCCTCAGGCACGGGGGGTATAGGGATTGATCCAGGAAATCTGAACAGGCTTATTATAGATCCTACATTATTTCGTCCAGCTTCGTCTGCGGATGACTCTCTCTATGTCATTTGGACCATATCGAAGGTCAATAATATCACGAGTGGATTCTCTTATAAGATTGAGAATACGCAAGTAGGGAACACACAGATAATAATAGACACTGTTCCTGGTTATCAATTTATTGAGGGAATAGTCATAGAGGTTGTTGGATCAGTAATTTCATCAACTGTTGGTGACATTAGAAGCGGATCAACAGCTAATTTCTCTGCTCCTCAAAAGAGTTTCGGTACATGCTGTAAATCAGAGATTAAAACTACCTCTATAACTGCTCTAGTAGCATATTTTACTACAACAAATGGTGATATCTTGGGATCGTCGGCAGTTGAGACAGCAGATTCTTTGACTCAGGCTGTATGCTGGGTTCAAGAAGTCGTTGGTGTGGATTATCAATTATATCCAGTCATGGTCTCTCGGGTATCAAATCGTCAGATTACTGTGAATTTTTCATATGATGTTAATTTAAATCCTGGAGGAAGAGCTCAACAGTTTCAGCCAGGGGCTACTGCGAAAATACAGTTGGCACTTGGCCTTACGGCTACAGCGGATTTTCCAAATGATGGCTCAAATGATACAATTGAAGCCTCTTACAGTTATGCTCCCAGCCAGAGTGTTGATGCCTTACCCACTTCCCTTACAATTAGTATGGTGGAGCGTCCAGCATCTGTCTGCATTTCAAATATGGGGACGGGTGGAAGCCTGATAGACGCAGAGCCGTATAAGAACCCTCTGATTAGTATTCCTATCGCGGATACACTTATAGAGGATGATAACCTGTATTGTAATCTGGAATCACTCAGATTTCCTAATTTCTCTGTGACGGGTGGATTCATCTCCCTTCCTATCTATGTCCCGGGGAATTTTGGGAGTGCTTTAACCTTTACGGGGATTGCTACGGACAATATAGGAAGAGTTTACTATGATACCTGCTCGAAGGAATTATCCCTTGTTACGGAGGGCTTATTGTCTTATGAGCCAAGAAAAGTATTCTCTGGATGTTTGGCTCGAGTTACATCCTCTTCGGATAATAAATTCATTGTAGGGGAGTATATTCTTGTTGTTTTCTCAAGATCGGTGTTCATGGATTCTCTTGAGAACTGGACGGGGTATGAGGCGGGTAAAAATTGTGCAATTGCAATCTATCGTCTTCCGAACAAACCTATTTCAAGGGTGTAAGATTTTATGTTGAATACAACTGGAAGAAATGATTTTGGAATAGAACTCTACGGGGCACAGTCTTCAGGAGCAGTTTCAGGGAGTTCAACAAGGCCTCCCTATTTTGCCAATGATGCCACTGTAACTATTTATCCCGGGGTTTATTTGTATAATGGTACTCTGATTCCTTGGGACGGGACTCAGACTCAAGTAAATCGTTTGTCAAATTTCTCTGGAACTTCTGCGGACGCGACGCATTGGCAGAGTACGTTACTTTTCCTGAAAAAGGAATATTTCTACCAACTTGGTGATACTATGGTTGGTTTGGACATGACTCGGACATGTTCATTGACCGCAGAGTCAAAGGCAGCTTTAGTTCCCCCCACATCGGGGTACAGTCCGATCGGCTTGTTCACATTGTATTCAACGACGGGATCAGATTCTACTTTGATTGAATACATCCGCTATTAGCGAATTTTTATGATTCCTTCTTGGCCGTTGACCTTGACGGCCTTTTTTATTGTAAGTCCGGCTTCATAGTGGACTTTAATACTTCTTCCCAGTGGATCAAAAGTTTTTAGGCCCTGAGAATACGGTATAGTTTTAGGGGGCATAATTTTGGGCACCACTTGGGTTATTTGAGATATGGCGAAGATATTTGAATAGCCTATCCCTATGTTTAACTCAACGTCAGAGGCCACTATTTTTATCTGGCAGGCAGAACCGGCCTTTTTTGGGGTATATTGCAGTGTTTTTAGAGAGTCAACCCACATAGATTTTCCTAAAGAGTCAATCAGTTCGAATGTCTTTCCGCTGTCTGAGCTGAAATAGGTTAAAACTATCCTTATTAGTCCTGAGTTATCTAATGCCTCAGAATTTATAGCCATGGAGCTTCCCAGTGCTATGTTCGATAGAGGAGATATTTTAACTACGGGTAATGCGGTGTCTCGTGCAGTGTAATTTTGAGCGTAGGTGTGCGTGACAGCATGCATAGGGTTATATGGTTGGGCTGAATCAGCAGAATCAGGATAAGTACAGAACTCGGGAGTAAAAACAAACCCCTTTTTTATAGGTCGAACTGTACCTCGCCATATAGCCACGCCGGGGAAATTTAATTTGGTTGTGTCTGAGCGGTATGCAATGCCATAGCCTACAATTAATCCAGTTTGAGTGGTGCAACTAAAAGTAGGGTAAGGAATATCGGCATACCTTACGTCCCCCTTAAACAGCATAACAACATTGCTTCGCGCACTTGCATCCATGGACGGGCCATTAATGTAGCCTTGAATCCTTACGGCTGAGAACGAGCTCAGGGTCATGAGCAACACGATAAATAGGATTTGGACAGTTTTCATAATTTTCTCCTTTAACTAATTATACCATGGCACGGGGAAAAACCATCCAAGTTTTTTGATAATCTATTATTATGAGCAGTATCCTACTGACTGTAGGCTAATTTTTTCTATTAAGGATAGCCAAAAACTTGAGTACTCCTTACATCCCTAATCCTGAAGAACTAGGTCGGAGAAGGTTTCCTGATGATAAGCCCTTCAGGAAGCAGTTGTATAACAATTCTATTAACTATCTCTCTCAGATTCAAGGACTTACACCAAGTAACTACCCTAAAGACCCTAGTACAAATCTTTCGGTCTTCAATCGGGTACATGCACGAGAATTAGCCAGACTGAACTTGTCGGCTAACAGCATAAACAATGATAAGCAATACACTGCAACCCGAGTCAAGTATCTACAGGAGATTTTAGGGGAGCGCCTGGGCCTGGGAACCAGGATAGCTCCGGTCGGGTACAATAGCGAGTCATATCGAGACTACCTCGTTTCCATAAAAGATGCCTATCTCAAGGGGAGTAAGCTCTCCGTTATGGAGGCATTAGCCTCAAAATTTATTGGATTTGAAGTCATTATTAAAGAGCTCTATCTGCAGGCTCGTAATCCAGCCTCATCTCTGGATGTTACTTCGGCTAACAAAATAGTTGTCCAGGTTTTGGTTGATGACTTGATTCAATTGGGCTATAACATAAATACTTTGAAGGCCGATTTGGACTTCTTTATTGGCCTTACCCGGCCAGCACATGTACTTTATGATAGCCAGTTGCTTTGGGTCGAACAGATTGATGTTAATAAAGTACACGATATTCTGTATGGGGATCTTGGCGGGGGCTGTGTTCCTGTCTATGACTATTCGGTGGACAACGAACCGTCTCTTTTGGCCCTTCAGGTTTTTGTACTTCCTAATGCAACGGGTGCCACAGGTCTGATCGATTCCATTCACCATAATGACTTGATTTTTTATTTTGATAATTCGATCCGGGTAATTACTGAGCCGGGGATGAATGGTACTCAGTTCTATGACGTTTATGGTCGGCGGGGAAATTTTGATACCCTTGAAATAGGCCAGTACGTCAGAATGTCCTACCTGATTATACCGGGAGACTTTCAGTTCTGGTATTATCCAAGTATGATTCTGCCAACATGGCAGTCCATGTTTTATAGAGATGTTTACCGGCTTCCATTATTCCAGGAATCCGTCAAAAAGGTCATGGATGCCCATGGTAGGTTTCCACTCCAGATTAAAAGCACTCCTACGACTATCTGTGATCGCTGGGTTCAAGATGTCCTTGTACCCATGTATGAGGATCTGAGAGGAACTTGTGCCGGAACTAATTTTCAGGATTCTTCGGTCACATTAAATTCCAGAATGGGGTCGCCTAATTTCTCGTGGCCCTATCCGCCCTCTGAGATTTATGATAGTGCCCTGTTGGGGAGTAATTACAATTTTTGGATGGAGCACACACCCCTAACGGACGGATCAAGCAATCCGGTTACGATATATGATGTAGGGGTCGTTTTTGACGGAACAGCCATAACTAATTCCCTCACTACTATTGATGCCAGTTCAGGGAGGCTATCTCTTACAGAATACCAGCCTTATTGGGATTCAACTGTAGGTAGAAGCCCGGTTCCTGGGGATGAGTTCATATTCTCATATTATTATCTACAAGATGGCACCAATATTGATGCCACAAGTTCCAAGGTATTTGGTATATCCTATTGGCAGATGCCTGTTGTTCCCATGATTGCAGGCGATGGTACGACTACCCTTGCGGGTATAGATAATGTCTCTGTCCTCGTTGACGGTACGACCATAAGCGATGTTATAACCGATCTCGATGCCCTTTTAGGGCATGTGTCTCTGCAAACTTCAGGAGATTTTTGGAGGAGTTCGGAACTCCAGAGACTACCTCGGATAGGTGATGATTTTAGATTCCAGTACTATTCTGGCATTAAAGCGCAATATGGTTTGCTTTTCGACGACCCCGGACGAATTTTCGATGCATATGACATGCTCATGGATGGGGATTCCATAGTAAATCACCCAGTCATTCTTCGACAAGATACGACAGCTCAGATCCTGGTTCCTGGGGTCTCGGATACAACAAGTAGTCCTGCTTCTCCAATCAGCTATAGGTGGCAACTTCAGGCTCCTGTGGTGGCGGGCTCTGTTGTTGTTAGCATAGATAGTGTGATTATCTCGGGGGCGGTTGCGAGTTTGGACACTACATCGGGTGTTCTGTATCTTCAATCATCCGACAGTTTTTGGAATGCCTCTGTTCTTGGTCATCAGCCGACGACTGCAAATACGTTGTTGATCTCATATAGTTATGGCCAGGTCATCGGGGATCCGGTTGAAGACTATTCTATCTCTTTGAATTCTCCAGAAGAGATTGGGTACAGATATCGGATGTACCAGCTTCATCATAGTTCGGTTCTGAACTCTCCGGACACCTTATTACTCAATGGCTATCAGAAGCCAGCACTTCGGGCTTCAATTATCAATCAGCAACCGGCAGTTAATCATTTCAATAAGGTGTGGAGTGCAGAGTTCCTGAATGACACAAACCCGGTTCCTGAGCTCAGCGACGAGTATTTAGACAATGGTTTGGATCCGGTAGTCAAACTGAAGCCGGGTACTCCAACATTTCAGCAGACTTTCTCGTACCAGCCTGGGCTTATTTATCAGAGAAAACTTCAGGACATACGTGAGAATCACCGTTTATTAATGTATTCTGACTTACTTTTGAAGGAATTCATTGAGGGCGATTCGGATATTCCTCTGAGTTCAATTTGTGATGGTGATAATGTAGGATTCAAGGTTAGAATTGGAGAAGAGATTCCTCTGATTGAGGAGTGTGAGCCTTGGATATTGTTTGATAGTGTTAAAGTTAATAGCATTGAGATGAGTATCCCCGGGTATTATGAAGGCATTCCGAACCTCAGGGTTGAGGATAAGCTGATTAGAAATAACTTCATTCTCAGGGAGCGTGAATCTACTGGAGTGGGCGATGTTACTTATTCGGTAACAACTTCTGAGTTTTCCGATCAGACATCATTCCAATTACCGGCATCTTTTGAATATACCTATATTGATGAGGTAGTTAATTTCCCCTCATTACCAATCGTGAACATTTCTGGGGGTTATGCATCAATTTCCAACATCAGTGTGACAATAAATGGTGTTTCCGGTACGATCTTGTCCCTTGATGCCACAACGGGATTGGTAACGATTCAGGCACCGGCTCTTCAGCAGAGGATTGAACAAGAGATCACTATTACTCCTGAGATGGAAGCTGCTAAAGAGATCTATCTGCACTGTAACTCTAATCAGAATACCACAACACTGACCGTTATTTACGGAACGAGTCAGTATTATTCTAATGATTTTATTGTCTATGGCCCTTATTTGTCCTGGCTGGGGGGCCCTTTGGATGGGCTTTTGTCTGCAGGAGATAAGATCAGGGTCTCATATCTATACGATCCGCTTCTGAATGCTGATGTCGTGTTCAGCTATATGATTCGCAATCACCAGTTCATTAATGTGGTAGATCGGGACTGGTCTCGAATCATGGACGATAAATACGTCTTTCCCGGGCGTTGTGCAGACATAGAGGATGTTCGAGTAGGGCTCAATTATGACGAGTATTACGGCATGCTGGATGATGGCAGTGACGGAATTAAACTGTCCTTTTTCAATCACAGTACCCTTCAATATGAAGAGCACATTTTCTCGGGTCCCGTTTTTGAGACTTATGATGTTTCAACCGATCAGATTGGGGCACCGGAGAACTTTTATAATGCTCTGGTCAGGATTAATAATCCTCTTAGTATCAATAATCCTTTGAATTATAGTGCAGATTACGGGTTCATGAATGATGCTCTTGTTCGATTCCGGAAGAAAACCTTTAAAGAATTACTTCCGAATAGGACGTTTAGAACCATGCAAATAACAGAGATGCTACCAATATAAGGAGAATTTTATGCTTCCCATTAGTTCGTTGATAAGAAGGGCACTTGCTCTGTCCATTGAAGAAAGGCAGGAGAACTATATAAAGGAAGTGGCTAACCAGGAGCTTTTCCGGTCTCTCAGTGGAGAAGCTAAGATGGGCCAGGGTCCCGGGCCTGAGAAAATCATTACGTACACGACGAAGAGCCATTATGGCGGGCCTGAGTTGGTTTATGTCACATCAAAGCATAAAGAGCCTTTGTCGACTCTTACGAACTCCAAAACATTATCGTCGAGGCATGTTGAGGCGTTGAAAGACCTGGGGTTTGAATTAAAGAAAGAATAATCTTCTAATACAAAGACCTATTTCATGGGATAATAAAGCCTTAAAAAGGGATCAAGCATAATATTGCTACGGTTGGAAAAATCACAAGGAGTCTGGGCATGATTTTCAGGGAATTGATTCGTAAAGCCTCAGAAGCGGTTTTCGGCGGATACAAACTCCGACATGAAGAAGGCATGAGACCTCTTCATGGGGAATATTGGATTTATTTAAAGGATGCCAAAACAGGTAAGATCCTGGATAACCGCCATGCTACAAACATTATCGTCAATACTGCCTCAATTCTTATCGCCCGGCTTCTGAAGGACAATAGTGAGCCGTCCGGAGGGATCACGTATTTGGCAGTAGGAACTGGTGGCACGGGGTGGAATCTTCAGAACCCCCCACAACCCACGGTAACCCAAACAGCACTCAACAGTGAGATCGCCCGTAAAGCGTTCACTACTGAGGACGTTACTTTTATCGACCCCGTGACCGGGGATCCGACTATTGTTCCGACAAACGTTGTAGACTACACAGCGACTTTTGCCGAGACTGAAGGCGTTGGTCCTATAGTTGAAATGGGGCTTTTTGGTGGGGATGCTACAGATGCCGCCGATAGTGGGTCAGAAGTCAACTATCGGACTTTCCCTGTTCTGAACAAGACCAATTCGATGACGCTGACGATCATTTTCAGAATTACGTCGTAAAGGAACCACATGATTGAAGATCTTGGAGTATGTAAGGGGCCGGGTACTGTTCTGGGCCTATTTCGTGTGGGGTCAACAACTGTTCAGATCTCCAAGATAGGTAAGTGCTTTTATTCCCTGATTGATAATCGAGTCATCCTGGCGAATAAGTCTGAGAAGGAGTTTATTTCTAAGAGTATTCCAATCATAGCTTTGATCATTAATTCTCTGAAGAGAACAGCACAAGTGGATGCCCTTCGATGGAAGCCCTTAGATAAGAATTATACCTCTTTGATTGATCAGACTCTTAAGGCCATCAAGGATGATCCAGCACCAGCAAAGCTTTTTGTTTTAGAGAGCAAACCGGATGAGATTCAAGATAACTTCAGTCCCGTCGAGGCCTCCGGGAAAAGTCTTGATAAGGGGCTGGAAGAGTATAAGCTCTGTTTGAAGAAGTTTGGTGATACCATAGAAGCCGTGACTCATGGTGCTGGAGTTTTATTAAGAACGAATCTTGAAAAGGGCATGTGGGGCAGTAAAGAAGTCATGGCTGTATTGAGTGATATTAAGGCCGATATGACAGTGGTTGGGGAAGAGTCTGAAGTCATTGAAAATTGTATTGAACGCTCTGATAGGCAAGCCAGTTTTATACAAAGTGCACTTCGAAGTAAAAAGGCTTCGGAGCAAACAAAAGACGTAATTGGGAAAGCTATAAATAATTTTTCAGTCATAAAATCATATATGTCGGGTCTTGCCCAGGCATCACAAAATTTATATTCAATTGACAGCCTCTTTAAAACTAAAGTAGGGTATCCAGCCACGTGGTTTTTTAATGGGTCTATCTATAATGACTACATGCTTGATCATGAAAACCTTGTGGATCATTTGATCAAATCAGCCTCACTGGAAGCGAAAGTCATTGAACCTTTACTTCTATGGAAACTGACAGGAGTTTGAACCATGTCCGATAATTTGGGACCTAATCAGACCAGAGTTCTCGACCTGACGAACAGGAGTTTTGAATCGGTCGTCTATCAGCGTAAGAAACCACCTCTATCTTGTGAGGTTAACCTTACCGGTAGTCTGGCTTCATCCCATGCTCAGGATTTGTCAAAGTTCATGGCTCCGAGCGGTTGGGATATAGTTGGTGCAATTAAAGAGAATACTGCTATCAACTCCTGCAGTTGTGGTGATGTGTTTACATCTTCCACGTTGAGTGCAAACAGTTTCAAGTTAGTTGCAACGGAGCAGGGTGCCCTGACTCGGGGTTTGGTAGCTCTTGTAAATGGCTGGGAGCTTCATGTCCAGGGAACTAATTCAGGAGATGATAATAATCTCATAACTCTTCCGGTTCCTCCGAGCATCACATACCGAGTTGATTTTGTGTTCTTGGAAGTTTGGCGTAAGCTTGTAACTCCTACAGATACCGTATATGCTTTTGGCAATGTATTATACGGCGGGACGAATCCGGCCAATGATCTTATAGATCCGGCTGTTAATATCGAGACCACGAAGCGTATTCAGACTCAGTATCGAATTCGAGTGGTTGCAGGTGTTGACATCATAAATAATCCTGATGGCTTCGATCCTGTTCAGGTTTTTGTTCAGGGGCCTTTGGCAGCTCCTATCTCCTACTGTAATCAGGCCTATTTCGTTCCTGTTCCCGGGGACATGGGTCTGTGGCGGGCTGGTGATGGAAGTTCGGCTACTCAGGAGACTCTCGGTACTGTTGACGGTTATACCTATGCAATTCCGATGTTTGCTATTGGCCGACGCAACACGAGCAGTTATTCCCCGAGTACTTTTAGTAATGGGGCTGGGCGGACGCTGGCTAACTATCTAGCAGGTTTATCCTCGGACAGGCCGGATGGAAAGTATAGCGACTGGATCGTTCCAGAGGACATCCTGGACTTGAGGCATTTGATTGCTACGTCCATGGACACTAAAAAACTTGCTACGTCAGCTTTTCAGCGATTGCTTAAGGGTCAGTATCGCAGTAAAATGGAGGCCTCATTTAAGGGTGAGGACTATGTGAATTCGGTCCTGGTTCAGGCCGATTCGATAGGATCTGTATCGTGGGCCGATCAAATTGGTGGGACCGGTACAACTCCTGACGGAGTTAGGAGAGTTTATTCTAATGCGGGGGCAACCCAGCATTATGTTTACAAAGTATTTACAGTCAATGATAAGGTGGTTGGGACTCCGGGTGTTGCATGGGATTATAATGATCAAGTTGAAATATCTTGTACATCGCCAGTCTATCCCTCAGGAACAACTATTTCTATGATTACTGTAGTGTCTGATCCTAACCCCCCATATAGCTCGTATAGCTGCGTCATTTATGACCCAACTGCTCTGGGTGGCATGATAGCTGATAATGTCGTAGTTCTTACAGCATTACCCGCTAATATAGTTAGGGTACAAATTGGTGGCTCTGTTTTGCAACCGACATCAACAAATAGTTTTCTTATGTGCTACACCCTATCTATTCCGGTTGGTGCAAATGGATTTACCTATCTACCAGATAAGGTTCTTGAGTTCCGGGAAGTAACGGGATTAACTGCGTCAAGTTTTCCTATAGCGGCACAGGGTAATGATCTCAGGATTCATGCAGGGCCGGATTCGTCCACAGTTGTGGGCTCTTCATATAATGTGCTTTCAAATTATGGTGCCTCTTTGAATGAGCCTTATAATTTTGGTCATCAAATGGTTTATCATATTGATGGCGAGGGCATACTTCGGTCATCCGTCACATTCAGTAGGGTACTAGGAAAACTCGTATCGGGGGGCTCAAATGGTTACAATATCCTTGGCATAGCGTCCATCTTAGTCGATGGTGTTTTAACGACTCCGTCTTCAATTAGTCGTACTGCTACCGATTATATTGTTAATTTCTTGCCTCCTATTTCTGGGAACGACATTCAGTTTAATCTTTATACGGAGACAAAATTCTTTGCTACGAATATACAGGGTCGTGGAATTATTGAGACCTATGAGATGAAGGAATATACACCTATACCTACAATTGATCCTTTGGTATACTATGTAGATGCTGGTACATCTACGGTGCCGCAACAAATTATAGCTATGGCTAGCAATGCTTGGTCTGATGGCACAGGGTATGTATATGATGTTGGTGACAGTGGTAAACAGGTGCCAACCCTTGTAAATAATAGCAGGCTCCCATCGTCAGAATTCTGGTGGTTCACCCCTCCCGAAACTGGTAGTCGTTTGAACATTACTTTTTCTATCGCTCCAATAGGGCCAATTGAGGTATCTTTATTGACTTTGAGCGCTGTGAAAACCTCTGAAAAGTATGCCATTTTCTATAACAGAACTCCGTACCAGGGTCTTTTGGACAGCTCGGCGACGGGCGTGGTTATGGGAGAGGGCAATGCCATAACCACTACGGCTGGGTCAGGGGCTATTACTGATTACGTCGTAGATTCGGATGCGGTGACTTATTATCATTCCCTTAATCTTACAGCAAATGGTACATTAATTACTTCTGTGGGGACATTTTGGTATGGGAATGTTCATATTGGAGATACAATTACGTTTGTAGATTCTTTGGGAACTAGGGACTACGTCGTTTCTGATGTCCTCAGTAATACGTCTTTGATAGTCTCAGAGGCGGTTAGTTTGTATAGCTTGACAGCGTACGCAATTACTCGCCCTGGCGTTCCGTCTTTTGCAGGAGCAAATGCAATTGATCGGCTACCAATTTACACCTCTACTTGCGACAGTTCCGGGATGAGCGATAATATTTCAGTTGGATATATGCTATCGAAGCCTCTACTTGAGACGAGAATTATAGAGAGGACTCAGGATATTCTTGACTTGCCCGTGAACGTAATTAATGTTGGGGAAAACACCACTGCTCTTGATGGTAGAGGGCGTGCCAGGATTTCTATGCCCGCTGAGTTTGGTCCTTTGGGGCAGAATAACCTTGGATTAGTGTTTGAAACTCTTGATGATTATGGCACAGGGGTATATCAGAAGACATATCAATCTTACATTTTTAACAAAGATGTGACGAGAGATGGCACAAGTTATGGACAGGTGCCCTATTTGATGGTTGTGAGTAGTGACGCATCTAGTGATATTCGGAAGTTTGACCCAACCAGTAATTTGGACACTGTGGATCTCTTTGAACTGCCTGGTAGGCCATTGACGGCACGGGAGAACTCATGACAGACATAGACACCTGTCTTAGAAGGATAGCCGGGGTAGTTAAAGGTCAGTACCATGCCCAGGAAATTCGGATATTCTTTTCGGCTCCTAATCCCAAGGCTCCGAGTTCAGAGACCCTGGACCTGGCTAAGGATACTTCGAAAGGGGCTAATTTTCAATGGGTCGCTTACAGACTCTATTTCACTTATAAAGAGTCTGAAGAAGCAGAGCTCGATTACTATATCTATCACATAGGGCTTCAGTCTTATGGTGCTGAGAAGCTTCCTGATAAGGTTTTCAAATCCGATTCTAAGTGGACTCTGCAGAATGTAAATATCCCGGTGGCGACAATCACTCCTGGGGATGTTAAAAGGGCTTTTCCGAAATACTTAAAGGGTCCTAATCTGTTCATTAGGGGGGACAAGCCGGATATTCCCGTGGTTTACAGAAATTCTCATAAAACGGACAC
>Ga0315285_10003326_pt1 | contig 16753 bp, 17 predicted proteins | sample YL17G09_36_MG_FD_203698 | JGI IMG/M metagenome (GOLD analysis project Ga0315285, IMG submission 203698) | Sediment microbial communities from Yellowstone Lake, YNP, Wyoming, USA - YL17G09_36 | ecosystem: Environmental > Aquatic > Freshwater > Lake > Sediment | place: USA: Wyoming | collected... | reverse complement strand
AGCGCTCGGTCGTCAGCGGCGTGGCCACGTCCACGGCCTCGACCTGCCCGCTGAGGCCGGGGAAGCGCTGCTCCAGCCGGTCCATCACGGCCAGGGCAATCTGTTTCTTCTCTGCTTCGTAGCGCTCGCGCTCCTCGGCCAGTTTCTTCCAGTAGTTGTAGGTGGACTCGAACATGACGACGACGACCGATTTGCCCGCCGGGGCTATGGTGGGGTCGTAGCAAAAGTGCCGCATCCCTAAGTTGTGGCGTGGCTGGCCGGAAACCACGATCGGCTCAGCCAACGGGTAGGTCACCGAGTGCGGTTGGTCCGCCAGGTCGCGGGCCACGCCCAGGGACACCTGCACGATGGGCGGGAAGATGGGCAGGTCGGCGTAGTAGCCGCGGATCTGGTCGTTGACGTACCTGCCTTCCAGCATGTCAAAGATCGTGGCATGCCCGTCGGCGGCGGAGATGATGACGTCGGCGCGGTGCTCCTCGCCGTTGGCCAGGCGGATGCCGACGGCGCGTGACACCCTCCCCCGGCCCCTCCCCGATGCGGGGAGGGGAGATTCCTCCACGAGGATCTTTTCTACTCGCGAGCGGTAGTGGATCTGGCCGCCCAGGTCGAGGTAACGCCGCTCGATGGCCTGGGAGAAGGCCAGCGAGCCGCCGATGGGATAGCCCGCGTCGTGGTTGTGCATCGAGGCCAGGGTGAACAGGACGGCGACCGTGGGGAAGTCGGGGATGCCGAAGATGTCGCCGAAGGCCTGGCGTAGGAAGGGATCGCGGAAGCGGGCGGCGAAATCCTGGACTGGCACCTTGCTGTACTTGCGCATCGTCCACAGGAAGGGCAGCACCTTGAGCGCTCTGCGCATACCAGTGAGCAGTCCTGGGAGGGCGCCCCCGGGACGGGGGCTACGAGCAGGCGGTCCGGCTGAACCGCCCATCACGTCGCTGAGGAGACGCAGCGCCCGGCAGAACTCTTCGATCACTGCCGTGTCCTGAGGAGCCAGTTCCTTCATGTGGCGCTCCAGCCGGTCAACGTCGGTGTAGAGGACGAAGGCCTTGCCGCTCTCTCCCTCGATGCGCACGAACTCGTCGTGGTCCACGATCTGGCGGCCCTGCGTCGCGCCCAATTCCTGCCAGATGCGGTTGAAGGGGCTGCCGGGTTTCGTGCCGACCAGCCAGTGGATGCAGCCGTCGAAGGTGTACCCCTTGCGCTTCCACGAGGTGCACAATCCACCCGGCTTGTCGTGCAGTTCAAAGATGTGGGTGCGGTAGCCGTTCATCTGGCCGTAGCACCCGGCGGCCAGGCCGGCGATGCCGGCCCCGATGATGATGATAGATTTCTCCATTTTGAATAGCCTACTTTCCGAGCAGCGTGCGCAGGTTCGTGGCCCAGGCGTGGATGGCCTCCCAGTCGCGCCGGTCGCCCGACTGTTTGGCCATGGCTTTCATCATCAGCCGGATCAGGAAGAACTGTCGCTCATATTCCTGCCCCTCGGTCAGGACCGCTCCCGCGAACAGTCCGACGTCCACCGGCTGCACTTCCGGCGCTTTCTGGCGCAGGGGGTCCAGGTAGGCCATGGTCTGGCTGCGGTTCTCGGGGGTGTCCTGTGTCATGTTCAGGCAGACGACGAAATAGGCGACGGGGACCTGGCTCAGGGCCTGGCGGTGCCGTTGCACGAACTTGACCGCCTGTGGATGGAGCCTCCCCGCGCGCACGGGGGTGCCCAGGACCACGGCCCGGTAGGGGCTCAGGTCGGTCACTTCCCTGGCCCGGCGCACGTCCACGGACGTGGCTTCGTCACGCAGCGCTGCGCCGATGGTCTCCGCCACCCCGCGGGTGGACCCGGCCCAGGTGGCGTATGCTACCAGAATCTTGTCCATTTTTTCGACTCCTTGCCTGGTTTATGTGGTAGGCGTTTGGTCAGAACACTCTCGTGCAAAACCCATGAAGCCCAGGTTGACTTTGCCCTGTATCGCTCTCTTTGTAGTGATGGTCTTCGGCATCGTTGGCGCTGCCGATCCGATACAGGTGTCCGACTACCTCGCCAAGTACTCTGCGGCGTTGCGGCTCCATGCCTGAACACCCCATGTCAGTCGCCAGGCCTCGGCAAGCCTAACGCCAGCGCTCAGGCGTTGGGCCGGAGCGCGGAGCGAAGCGCAGCGCGAAGGACCAGTTGCCTGCAGCGCATTGTGTGCGACCCGTTCGCTCGAAACCGCACCGATCAGCGCGGGAGATGAGCGGCAAGGGTCGGGCGGTCTGTGACCGCCGCGGACTTTGACAACTATAACGGGAACATGGTTTCGGCCAGGTAGTATACCACACCCGAGGTTTTTTTGACAGCACGTTAGGGGAAATGACAGGTCTTGCCCGGTATGACCAGATGGACAGGAACCCTGAAACGTGATAGAATAGCACAAGAGTAAGGCATATCTTGTGCTATTCCAGGAGATGCAGTATGACGGTGACGATTCAATCAACCGACTTGCGGCGGCAGGTGCGCCAGGTGTTGGACCGCGTGCGGATGAGACGGGAGCCGGTCGTCGTACGGATCTACGACACGCCACAGGCCGTGCTCATCCCCTACGAGGAGTTCGAGGCCTATCAGGCGTGGCAGGCTCGCCACCAGAAACGCGCGGCGTGGCTGGCCGAGCTCCAGGCCATTGCCGAGGAAGTGAGCGCCCGCGCCGTGCTTTCTGACGATGAGGCCACTGCACTGATCGAGGAAGCAATTCGGGAGACGCGTGCCTCGTGATCCGTGCCGTCTTCGATACTAACCTGCTCGTCAGTTATCTCATCACCCACCGACCCCCGATCGCCACGCTGTTCGACGAACACCTGGCTCACGGGGACCTGGCACTGATCACGGCGCCGGTACTGCTGGAGGAGTTGGAGCGGGTCCTCGGGTATCCCCGGCTGCAACGATACTATACCGACGAGGCGCGCATGCGTTTCGTCGCCCTGATCGCGGCCCTGAGCGAGGTGACCGAACTGCCAGAGAGCATCCCTCACATCTGCCGCGACCCAGACGACGATTGGGTGATCGCATGCGCCATCGCCGGCCAGGCGGGCGCGATCGTCACAGGCGACCGGGATCTGCTGGCGCTAGAACAGGTCGGCGATGTCCCTATCCTCTCTGTGGCGCAGTTTCTGGCGCTGGTCGAGCGCCAGCGAGGCAGCGATAGCGAGGAGTAGGGAAAGATGTATGACCTATGATCAGAGATCGTGACTGTTCACCACGGAGACACGGAGGACACGGAGTAGATCATTGGGGCCACCGAACCATTTACCCGCCTCTGGTTTCTGTGGTTATTCTGTCTCTGCTGTTATTGACTATTGGTGGATGCCAGTCTCCGGCTGCGGTGACGTACGACCAGATGCCATCTCTCTCGCCGGTGGCGCTGGGCCAGGGGGAGCGGCTGCAGGTCGTCGCCACCACCAGCATCGTGGCCGACGTGGTACGGAACGTGGGCGGTGACCGGATTGACCTGACGACGTTGATCCCGTTGGGCACAGACCCGCACACCTTTCAGCCGACGCCCCAGGACGCCGCCGCCGTGGCGGATGCGCACGTGGTGTTCGCCAACGGGGCCGGGTTGGAGGTCTTTCTGGAGAATCTGCTGGAGAGCGCCGGGGCAGGGGTGGCCGTCGTGCCGGTGTCCTATGGCGTCGAGTTGCGGCAGTTCGCGGGGGGGCATACCCACGAAGAGGAGGAGCACACCCACGAAGAGGGAGGACATACGCAGGAAGGCGAAGGCGAGGGTGGCTTTGATCCACATACCTGGTTTGACCCCAACAACGTGATCGTGTGGACGCACAACATCGAGCGCGCGCTGAGCAACCTCAATCCGGCCGGCGCGGGGATGTACCAGGCGAACGCCGAGGCGTACAGGGCCAAACTGCACGAGTTGGACGCCTGGATCCGTGAGCAATTGGCCGGGGTGCCGGAGCGGAACCGCAAGTTGGTCACCGACCACGCATCGTTCAGTTACTTTGCCCACCAATACGGGTTTGAACAGGTGGGGGCCGTCTTTCCCGGTTATAGCACGCTGGCCCAACCTGCGGCGCGCGACCTGGCTGCGCTGGAGGATGCCATCCGGCAGTTCGGCGTCAAGGCGATCTTTGTAGGCAACACGGTCAACCCGGCCCTGGCGGAGCAGGTGGCCCAGGACACGGGCACGCAGGTGGTGTTTCTATACACCGGCTCGCTCAGCGAGCCCGGCGGTCCGGCGGGCGATTACCTGGCGTTCATGCGATACGACGTGGGGGTGATCGTGGAGGCGCTACGTGGTTCGTGAAACGTGAAACGTGAAACGTGAAACGTGAAACGTGAAACGTGAAACGTGAAACGTGATGCGTGGTGCGTGGAATACGGAACACGGAACACGAAACACGGAACACGAGACACGAAGCACGTGAGGTTGGTTGGAGGGGTGTATGGCAGGTGAGAAGAGAGCACTCGTCCGGAGGCATGTGGTTCACGAGGTGGGGGCGCCTATTCTGGAGGCGGTGGGCCTGAGCGTGCGCTATAATGGCCGCCTGGCCCTGGAGGAGATCTCGTTTTGCCTGGTGACGGGCGAACGGGTGGCCGTGGTGGGGCCGAACGGGGCCGGCAAGAGCACGCTGTTCAAGGTGATCGCCGGCGTGCTCAGCCCGTCGGCAGGGGAAGTGAAAGTAGCCGGCCACTGCCCGGGCAGCCACATCTGCATCGCCTACGTGCCGCAGCGCAGCGAGGTGGACTGGACCTTCCCGGTTACCGTGGCCGACGTGGTGATGATGGGGCGCGCCGGCAGGATCGGCCTGCTGCGCCGGCCTGGGCGCCAGGATTGGGAAACCGTCCGCCAGTGCCTGGCCGTGGTCGGCATGGCCGATCTGGCCGGGCGGCAGATCGGGGAACTATCGGGTGGACAGCAGCAGCGTATGTTCATCGCGCGGGCCCTGGCCCAGGAAGCGGCCCTCACGCTGATGGACGAACCGCTGACCGGGCTGGACGTGCCAGCGCAGGAGGACATTTTTCGCATCCTGGACGAGTTGCGCGAGCGTGGAGTGACAGTGATGGTCGCCACCCACGACCTGAACCTGGCCGCCGAGCGGTTCGACCGCGTGATGCTGCTAAACGGTCGCCTGCTGGGATTTGGGCGCCCTGAAGAGGTCTTTACCACCGAACGGTTGCAGGAAGCCTACGGCGGCCACCTGCGCCTGGTGGAGACCGGCGAAGGGGTGCTGGCGTTGAGCGATACGTGTTGTGACGGGGGGGTGTGATGGGCGCCTCAGACGTGCTCGCGGGGCCGCTGAGTTATCCCTTCATGGTACGGGGGCTGGTGGCGTCTGTGATGGTCGGGATCGTGTGCGCCACGGTGGGCACGTACGTGGTTCTGCGGGGCATGGCCTTCTTCGGCGACGCGCTGGCCCACGCCATCCTGCCCGGCGTGGCGGTGGGCTACCTGGTCAGTGGGGGAGCGCGCGGCCCAGTCTTCTGGTGGGCGCTGGGCACGGGGGTGCTGACCGCCATCTGGATTGGGGCAGTCGGCAAGGGCGCTCAGATCAAGGAAGACGCCGCCATCGGCATCATCTTTGCTGGCATGTTCGCGCTGGGGATCGCGCTGATCTCGACGATGCGCAGTTACGCGGTGGACCTGGCGCACTTTCTGTTCGGCGACGTGTTGGGGGTGTCCAACGGGGACCTGTGGTTGACGGGCGTCCTGGGAGGCCTCATCCTGCTCACGATCCTGGCGTTATACAAAGAGTTCCTGGTACTGTCGTTTGATCCTGTCCTGGCGGTGACGCTGCGGCTGCCGTCCACCCTGTTACGCTACCTGCTGCTGGTGCTGATCGCGCTGACCATCGTCGTGTCGTTGCAGACGGTAGGAGTGGCGCTGATGGTGGCGATGTTGGTGACGCCGGCCGCCACGGCGTATCTCTTGACCCGCCGCCTGCCGGCGATGATGGGGTTGGCGGCCTTGATCGGGGCGCTGTCTGGTGTGGTGGGGCTGTACCTCTCGTACTACGTGCGCGTGGCCTCGGGGGCGGCGATCGTGCTGGTCTGCACGGCGTTTTTCCTGATCGTCCTGCTCCTCTCACCTCGGAGGGGGCTGGTGTGGGGGTGGCTGCGGCGGTAGGGCAAGTGGCCAACTTGCCCCCGGGGGGTTAGTCTTGTGTGTGTAGCACGATGGGCAGGTAGAGGTGTGCCCACGCCGTGGTGTCACCGGGCACGGCGCTGACCTCGCCTGAAGGCTCGTGCAGGTTGCCTGCAACGTCGTGGCTGCGGAGGGTGTAGGAGTAAACCTGTCCGGCCTGCAGCCCCACGTCCAGATACGTGAAGGTGCGCCCCACGTGGGCGTGCGGTGCCTCTGTGTACGCCTCACCTGGTAGACGGCGGTACAGGTTGTAGCCAGCCACGATGGGATGTTCGTACAGTTCCCAGACAAGTGCCACCGCTTCCGCCAGACCCGTGGCCGCCAGGCCGCGAGGCGCCGTATCTACCTGGCGCTCGATCTTGCCGGCCGCGATGTCAGTGCCTGCCTCCGCGCCGTACAGGTACGTGTAGTAGCCGGTGTCCAGGTGCAGATAGTAGTTGAACCAGGCAGTCATGGTCTTCTGGATCAAGCGGGTCCTCCGTGAGTCGGTGCTACCCCCACACACCAGCGTACAGAAGGGCTGGCCCGGGTCCATAAAGTCGCAGTGGCTGGCCCCGACGATCAGGAATGAGGCCTTGTGCGTGGCGCCGACGAACGGGTAGATTTCGTCATAGTCGGCCTCCGAGTTGCATGTGCTGGACGCAGCCCCCAGGATGCAGGTTGGTGCGGTGATCTCAGGCCCCTCCACGTCCGGGTCCCATATCTCGGGGTTGCTTCCAGGTCCCCCCTGGTGGTATACGGGGTCCAGGGCCACGGCGGCTTTGACACGGGAATCCCGGGCGGCCAGCGCCAGCACGGTAGCGCCGCCGAAGGAGTGTCCGGCCACGGCCAGCCGGTTGGTGTTCACCTTCTGGTAAAGGAAGGATCCCGCTGTGTCCGTCTGTGCCTCCAGGTAAGAGAGCACGGCCTGCAGGTCGGCGATGCGGGCCTCGACGTCGTCGGGCAAGCGGGGGATGGCGACCACATACCCCCAACTGGCCAGGTGTTCACCGTTGCCGGCGTTGTCCGCCGCGCCGTTGCTGAGCCCGAACATGCTGAACCCGTGGGCGAAGGCGATGGCGGGGTAGGGGGCCTTGAGTTCGGCAGCACACTGGTTGTTGTTGGGATAGTAGACGTGCGTTTCCAGGCTGCCGTTGACGCTCACGATCTGGCTGGAAACCTGGCAGGGGCCAGGGTCGCCTGGATCTGCGGCTGCCTGTGGCCCGGCATGGCCCGCGAGCGGAGCCAGCGTTCCTGCCACGAGCAACAGGCACAGTATGTGGACTTCAATCTTATCCATCTACCTTTCTTCTCGAAGCATGCCGAAACGCTGGGCGATTTTCTTGATGCCCCGCGTCATGGGAGTGGCTTCCATGGCGGTTGCCATGTCGTCCAGCATTCCCCGGCGTCTGAGGTCCCGCATCATCCTGATCTCCGGCATCATCGCCACTATGAAGATGACGTTGACGAAGACAACGTACGCCAGGTGGGCCAGGTCGTGCGTGCGAAACCACAGCCAGGGAATCATCAGCCACAGGCCCGCCAGGTAGGACACAAAGACGTCCTTGATGACGGCCAGGCCCAGAACCATGCCCACGATAGAAGTGACCAGGCTGCCGATCCAGTCAATGGCCAGGAAACCGCCATAGATTGCGGAGAGGCCGCGCCCGCCTTTGAAGCGGTGATATAGCGGCCAGTTGTGCCCGACCAACCCCATGGCCGCGGTGATGAGGAAGTAGGGGGCTTGCGGATAGGCGAACCTGAAAGCCAGCGTCGGAATGGCCACCTTGAGCATGTCGAGCAGGGCAGTAATGCCGCCATATTTGGCTCCCAGTCTCATGGAGATCGAGGTGCCGCCTACTGTTTCCACCCGCAACGTCTCTTTGGAAGAGGTTTCAACTTCGATGCCGGTGATCTGTTCTTCGGGAGCGACGAGCCGATTGATGATCCGGGCGAACGAGATTGAGCCGAGCAGGTACCCGGCAATGGCAGCGAGCAATGCAATCTGCAGGTTCATCAAGCACTCTCCCCTTTCACTCAGTTGAGATAAACTCGGCCGTTGCTGCCATCCACCGTGACGGGCTGTCCGTCCTGGATAAGGCGTGTGGCGTGCTTCACGCTCACCACGGCTGGCAGGCCGTACTCGCGAGCCACGATGGCACTGTGAGACAACTGGCCACCCGTCTCGGCGATGATGCCGCCCACCCCAGAGAACAGCGGCGTCCAGCTCACGTCGGTGAAGGGCACCACCAGGATGTCCTCCCGGCCCAAAGTAACCGGGGCCTCGAGTGGATCCAGCACGATGCGGGCATGGCCTCGCGCGAGGCCAGAGCTGCCGCTGATGCCGACCAGATACTCCTGACCCGCGGCCAGCGGTTTTAGTGGCGTGGGTACATATTCGCCACAAATCGTGTCTGGAGGGACGATCAGCGCGTCTGCTTCCATCGCTGCCCTGCGGGTTGCCACCAGTTCCCGGGCTACGTCCGCTCCCAGCTGCCCCTCTACCAACGCGCGAACTTGGTCGTACGCCAGGTAGAAAATATCGTCGCGTTCGTCCAGGGTGCCGCGCTGGATCAGGCGGTCAGCCAGAGCCAGGAACGTGCGGCGCATCTCAAAAGAATCTTCGGAGATCAAGACACTGGTCTCTTCGCGCAACCGCATGTAGGCTATGGTGGATGCGAGGAGCCTGTCGAACAAGATGCGATGCATCCAGTTGAGGTTGGCCCGCACGCGGTTCTGCGCTTCCTCACGGATGGCCTCGACGTCCTCTTTGACGGGCTCTCTCGCATCGAGGGCCAGCCGTCCTATGGCGTGCCAGATGAGTGTAGGATTCTCGACCCAGGGCGTCTGCGAAGGGTCTGTGCCGCTGGCACTGAGGAAGCCGTAGCGGTCCAGGAAGGTGTCTATCTTGTCCACCAGGGTGCGGCCTTCCTCTGACGCGGACAACGTGGCCCGGATGGTCTGATCGTTCTCCTCGGTCAACAGGCGTTGGACGGTATCCCCCAGTCCCCTGGCCTGCACCGCCAGGTGCCACAACGCGCGGTTGGTTTCCAGCGACTTTAGCCCCATCAATCCGCGCAAGAGGTCGCTCGGTACTATGTCCGGGGCCCAGCGCTGCACCAGTTGGCTCAACATGCGGTTGCGGCCCATCATGTTGATAGGACCGATAAAGTTGGCCCACATGGTCCGACTGTAGATATCCATCAACTGTTCGGCGCGGGCCAACAAGACCTGGGGATGCTCAGCCGACGGATCGGCCTGACGATAGGGCTCCAACTCACGGGCGTGCCTTTCGACGAAGGCGGAGATTTCGCCGGCGGGCCTGGAGTAGCGCCAGGCAAAGCGCAGAAGGCGAACCATCGTGGGCAGTGATGTTCGGGTGAGTGGCATGCGCTGCCGTCGTGCCGCTCGCTCGTCCCGGGACATGACCTCAAAGAAGTTCGCGGGTAGCCCCATGCGTCCCAGCAATTCGCCGAGCATGGTGTTGTCTGCGTACATGCGGGAGTGGATGCGCTTGCACAGCAGCGTGAAGTCAATTTCGTTCGGCCCTATCAGCTCGGTGAATACTCGTCCGAACACGTTCTTCAGTATGCTGGTGGTGCTGACAGACCATACCAGAGGCTTGACGAGGCCGGGCAGCATGTCCGAGACCATGGTGGTGGAGTACACCCTGCGCTCGATCAGCGATGTGATTGGGCGACTCTGCAGCAGGTGGAAACCAGTGCCGTCCCACGCCCACTCGACGTCCTGTGGGTTCTTCATCATTCCGGCCACATTCCGCACGGCTTCTGCCAGGCGCAGGACCTGTTCATCCGTAAGGGCCGGCGCGCCTGCGCTGGCGGGGGATGCTTGGGCGATGACGCCGCGAGCGTCCACGACGTACCGGTCGGGTTCGACCAGGCCGCGAACCAGCGCATCGCCCAGGCCCCGTGTCGCCTCAATGACGACGCAAGGCTGGCCGGTGACAGGGTCCGCGCTGAAGGCTACCCCTGCGGCCCGGGCATCTACCATGCGTTGGACCACTACGGCCATCGAGAGGGACTGGAGGATAGGCCCCGCAGAGGTCATCTCGCGCTCGGCCAGGTAACTGAACAACCGCCAGTTGAACATCGAAGCCCAGCATCTCTTCACTGCCTCCGCAAGTTCGCTCTCTCCCTCCACGTCCAGGAAGGTGTCCAGTTGCCCAGCGAAGGAAGCGACATGGGTGTCTTCCCCTACCATGGAGGAGCGGACTGCCACCCGTCCGCCGAGTTTCCGGTAGGCTCTGCCGATGGAACGCACCAGCCGAAGTGGGATGTAACCAGCCACGAGAAGCCCACGGATCTGTTCCAGGTCGTCCTGGGTCCACTCCCTTCTGTGGGCCAGTGTCTCGCTGCCGAGATTGGCCATGAAATGCCGGAACGCGGTCGAAGTGATGACGAAGCCTGGGGGAACGTGGAAGCCGTTTCTGTGCAGCCAGGCCAGGCTGGCCCCCTTGCCACCGGCTTGGGTCTCCTGTAGCGCCAGTTTGCTGTCCAGACCTAGAATGTAGCCATGCATTGGCTCCTCCTTTCCGGAATGCGGCATCTACTCGTAGCGCAGAGCGTCAATCGGATTGAGGCGCGCCGCCCGCATGGCGGGATAGATGCCAAAAAACAGCCCCACCACGATCGAAAAACCGGTCGCCAGCAGGATCGTGGCCAGGGAGATGTGCGTCCTGAAATCCTCGATGGCCCCGGACGCAGCGAGCGTGCCGGTCACGCCGATAGCGATGCCCACGCCGCCTCCGATCAGGCTCAATACGATGGCCTCGATCAGGAACTGCACCAGGATGTCCCGGCGCTTGGCTCCGACCGCCTTGCGCAGGCCGATCTCGCGCGTGCGCTCGGTCACCGAGACCAGCATGATGTTCATGATGCCGATGCCGCCCACCAGCAGGGAGACCGCCGCGATGAGACCCAGGAACGAGGTGAGCACGGCGGTCAGACTGCCCAGGACGGAGGCGATGTCTTCCTGGGTGAGGACCGCAAAGTCATCTTTGTCTGTGTTGTAGATCAGACCGTGGCGCTGCCTGAGCACCCGCCTGACCTGGTCGCGGGCGGCGTCCAGGCGCGTATCGTCCACCGCCTCGGCGTAGATGACCGAGACGCTATAGTCGCCGGAGATGGCTCGAGCGCCGAACAGGCGCGTCTGGGCGGTGGTGAGTGGGACGAAGACGACGTCGTCTTCGTCGCTGAAGGCAGTGCCGCCCTTCTCCTCCATCACGCCGATGACGCGGAAGGGGACGCGGTTGATCTTGACTACCTGGCCGATGGGGTTGACGCCCACGGGAAAGAGGTCCCCTAGCACTGTCTGTCCCAGCACTGCCACGCGGGCGTTGGTGCGCAGGTCGTTGTCCTGGATGAAGCGGCCCAGGAGGGGGTTGAACTTGCGGACCTCCGGATAGCCCGGCGTCACGCCACTGACGGTGGCCTGAGTGTTCTTGTTCCCATAGACGACGGTGCCTGACCCCACGAACTCGGGAGCGACGGCCTTGACGGCGGGCACGTTGGTGGGGTCGGAGAGCGCCATAGCGTCGCCGAGCGTGAGGGTCGAGACGTTGGCGCTGCGTAGGAAGTTGCTCTTCATGCTGGCGCTACTCTCTTCCAGGTCGCCCGGCATGGCGAACAGCAGGTTGGAGCCGACCCCCTGCATCTGCTCCGCCACCATGGTCTGAACCCCCTGGCCGACCGAGACCAGGACGATGACGGCGCTGATGCCGATGATGATGCCGAGCATGGTCAGGGCCGAGCGCATCTTGTTGGTCGCCAGTGCTCGCAGGGCGATCTCCAGGCTAGCCATCAGGTTCATTGTGGACCTTCCTACTGTCCGGTCATGGGCATGGTGACGACCTTGCGGAAGCGGTCCCGCAGCGAGACGGAGCGGATGACCAATTGATCACCTTCTTCGAGCCCGCTCAGCACCTCGCTCACCTGCTCGTCGGCGATCCCTTGTTCGATGGGCACGGCGATGATCTCGCCGCCCACCGTTTTCTCGACGAAAGTCTGACCGGTATCAGGGTCTATCCAGATGGCGGCATTGGGCACCAGTAACACGTCGGCGCGCTGCTCCCGGACGATCTCCACGTTGGCCGTCATACCCCCGCGCAATGAAAGGTCGGTCGGGCTGAGTTCGATGGTCACCTGGTAGGACACGATGCCGCCGTCGAGGGTGGCCGAGGGGGCCATGGCAGTCACACGGCCCGTCAGGCCGTGTCCGGGGAATGCATCGAGAGTGACCTGGGCCTCCTGGCCAACCTGCACCCAGCCGATGTCTGCCTCATCTACGTCCGCTTCGATCCTGAACAGATTGTCGTCCACCAGTATGATCGCTGGCATCTGCGGGGCGGCCGATTCGCCAGGCTGCAGGTCCACGTGGGCCACTATGCCGTCGAAAGGGGCGATCAGCGCGGCTCTCTCCAGCGCCAGGCGAGCACGGTCGAGCGCGACCTGGGCCTGGGCCACGCTGGATTCGGCAGCCGCGATCTGTGCGGACGTCGCGCCGGCCAGCAGCAGGTCAAGCTGCGCCTGAGCGGCGTCTCGTTGCGCTATCGCCCCCGCCTGGTTGGCCCTGGCGGCGCTGACCTGGTAATCGGCGCTGGCCTGGAGCGCCTCGAATTGCGCCTGGGCAGCCTCCAATGCCTCGTCGGCGGCATGCAGGTTGTAGCGGGCCTGTTCCTCGAAGGTGCCCAGAGCAGGGCAGATCTCCTGCTTGTCCCCGGTCGGCAGAGTGATCGTTTCGCATCGCATGGTGTTGTCGTGGGTGTCCTGGGCGATCTTTTGCTGGGCGAGGGCGGAGGCGACCTGGGCCTTGGCGGCTGCGATTTGGGCGGCGATGGAGCCGGCCTCCAGGCGTTTTCGTTCTGCCGTGGCCGCGTTCGAGGTGGCCTGGCCCGCATCCAGGTTGGCCTGGGCGACGGCGATTTCTTCCGGCCGGGGCCCGGCTTTGAGTTGCTGCAGTTGGGCCTGGGCGGCGGCCAGGGCGGCCTCGGCGCCCTGCACCTGCAATGCGAGGTCAGACGTGTCGAGCCTGGCCAGGGCCTGGCCTTGCTGCACGCGCTCCCCCTCTTGTACGAGCACTGCGCTGACCTGTCCACCCACCTGGAAGGAGAGCGTCGCCTCGGCGGCCGGGAGGATGCTGCCCGTGGCCATGGTGCTGGCGATCAGCGAACCACGTTGCACGGTCACGATTTCCATCTCATCTCCGCCCTCACTACTCTCGCCTGACGCGCAGCCCGCCGATACACTTACCAGCACGGTGAGGATCGCCAGGGGAACTAGCCAATAACATCTGGTATGCATGGTCCTGATGCTCCTATACTCGGTGTCTAGCAGGCCAAGAGGCCACAACAGTAATCTGAGCCGAGGTAAAACAAGACGGCCAAGCACTTTCCAAGACGATGTATCGGATTGGTAGTTGGCCGTCACTTTCCCATCACCCTCCTTAGCGCGCTCCGGATGCAACGAGGGCAGTGATGATGTGCGCTTTGATTTGCAGTCATATTACCAGAATTGGGCCAAAGAGTCAAGTGAAGCGGCAACGTAAGGCCGATCAGGCCAGTTCATCTGCCAGAGTTCATGCGTCATCAATCTTTCATTGCCTGCGCAGTTCAGTGCACCCACACCTTCATGCCCGGCGTGGCGAAGTTGAACACCGCCTCAGACTCGGCCACCCGGACGCAGCCCGCCGTCACAGGCTGCCCCAGGCGGTCATCCAGGACGTGGCCGCTCTCGTCCACCGGCAGCGAATGGATGCCGTTCTCGTGTTCGAGGTCGAACTCGAGGACGTCTGTAACGTAGACGCCGGGGGCGGTTTCCACAGGCCCTTGATACTTGCGGCGCACTTGAAAGACCCCTGGGTACGTGGTGTGGTCGGGCCGGTCGCCAACGCCGGCGGCGGCGAGATATTCGGCCACGACGTGGTCGCCATCGTGCAAGCGCACCACTTGCTCTGGCAGGCTCACCTCGATCCAACGTTCCGCCGGGCCGATGCCGGCAGGCGTCTGCAGGCCAGGTTCTGCTACAGGTGTGAACATCGTCAGTGCTTCAGTTGGGGCAGGTGCGGCAGTGGGTGGCCCAGGCTGTGTGGGGCTGGAGCCTGTGCCGGCGCTGCACGCGCACGATAGGAAAAGGAGGGCCAGGAGTATGGCCGGCCAGGGCCAGCGCTGGTGCCCGTGGGATTGTTCCATGGGTCTTTCCCTGTCAATCATTTGCTCGTCATTCTTTGTGGGTCTTCCGGTTTCAGGCGTACCAGGACCACCCGGTAGGTGCCATGGAAAGAGTGGACTATAACCAGGAATAAGCTGGCGATGCAGCGCCCGGAGCGCTCTCCTCTGTTTCGGGCGTGGGAGGCGCACTCTTTCACGTGGACAGTAGATCAGCCAAAAAGGGCCACAAACTCGGCGGCGGAGAGGATGCGAATGCCCTCATACTTGTCGAGGTCAAGGAGATGATGATCGCCGGACACGATCACCGAGGCACCAGCAACCAGGGCGCACTCGATAAACTTGTCGTCGTCGGGATCTTCGGCGACCACGTGGAGACCGCCGCTGATTTCCACGTTCTCCGATATACGTCGCAGGTCATAGAGGACGGCCTGAATGTGATTCTCTGAGAAGCCAAATGCTTCTCGCAGCTTCCGAGAAAGCTCAGCTGCCATAGCCTGGCAATATACCGACTGGACAATTCGGGCACGCGCCAGCAGCAAGCATTGATAAGGCTTGCCACGCCACATCAGGCCGGAGACCCAGATGTTGGTATCGAGGACGACCCGTTCAGGCATACTCATGCCTCGTGGAGCAGTTCGTCGATCAGCCGTTCGCGCTCGTCTTCGTTCAGGCTATCCCATTCCACGTCCCGCTCGGCGCACAGCGCACGTATGCGCTGGCTTCCATAGTCCAACACGGACTCGAGTTTGTCCAGTTGTGGGATGAGCGCCTTGAGCACAGCCTGTTTGCCTGAAGGTGAGAGTTGTCGTATCCATTCGATCACCTGGGACTCAGGAACTTGGAGTGTGACGACACCCATCTTAACCTCCTATCGGACGCTCTTACCTTACCATTATTATACCACCATTCAATCTGTGGAACATAGAAGCGTCCATTGAGACGAACAACTCACGCCCCATAGGTGAGGCCGTGCCCGAAGGGGAAGAGCGGGTTCTCCGAATCGTAGGGCAGGTCCTCCTTTTGCTTCTTGACCGCCAGGCCAAGCAGAACGTAGACCCCAATCATGGGTACACCTCCTTCGACGCACGTGCCAGAATATCACGGTGGATGAGCCTCTCGTCGTACTCTTGATTATAGAGGCAAGAAGCGGGTAGGGCAAGCCGGGCTTGAGGCAAACCGGGCTTGAGGCAAGCCTGGGGACTTGACGCAGGCTGAATCCATGCTATAAAGGGCTGCGAGCGATCCCCTGTTGACGACGGCCTGGAATGTCTGGAATGCTTCACCGAAAGGAGGACTCTATGCCTACCGAATCAGCCTCGCAAGCGTTGCGCATTCTGCGCGATGGGAGCCAGTTTCAGTGGTACGTGATTTCGCTGTTTGCCCTGGTGGTGTACGTCTACACCGTGGAGATCGAGCGGAGGAACTGGAGCCTGGTGTTCGCCGGCCTGGCCTATTGGGGCATGGATTGGTTCAACGAGATCTGGAACGGTCTTGTGTTCCATTTCACCCAGTACGCTCCCGTGTGGGGCGCACCCGGCAAGACTGCCTACCTGATCTTGATCGGGCTGAACATCGAGATCTGCTTCATGTTCGCCATCGCGGGCGTGGCGTTCTCCAAGATGCTGCCCCGGGACAAGAAGATGAAGGTCTTGGGCCTTCCTAACCGGCTGTTCTTTGCCATCACCGGTTCGATCTTCTGCGTGTTCGTAGAGGTCTTGCTCAACTCGGTGAACGCGCTCACGTGGGATTACGCGTGGTGGAGGGCCGGCGCGCCATGGCTGATCTTCCTGGTCGGCTATCTGCCCTTTTTCCTGGTGGCCTTTTGGGTGTTTGACATGGATAGCATCAGGAAGAAGGCGATCACGGTCGGGTCCATCCTCGGCTTTGACCTGCTCTGCCTGGTGGTATTCGGCGCGATCCTGAAGTGGATTTGACGTCGAAAGAGCCTTCAGGAGGGCCCAGGAGTGTCCGCATGCTCGACGCTGAAAAGCGAAGAGACGTCCAACAGTACGTCAATTTTCCTTTTCAACTCTACCAGGATTGCCCCCAGTGGGTGCCGCCGCTGGTCTCCACCGCGCGGAAGGTGCTGAACCGCCGTAAGCATCCATACTACCAGCATTCAACGGCCGATTTCCTCGTCGCCGAAAGCGAGGGGGAGACAAGGGGAGGGGGAGATAAGGAGAGGTGGCTCGGGCGCTTGTGGAGGGTCGCCGAGAAGGTCAAGGCCCGGGGCGGGTTCTGGATCAAGTGGCATGGATGGGAAACTGCGGTATAATTCAGCGAAGCGGCATCATTAGCGAAGCGGCATCATCTGCCCACCACGGAGGCGGTCGTTGCAGGCACGAGCACCTATCCGAGCCCTCATCACCGGGGCGAGCGGGTTTGTCGGAGAGCATCTGTGCGCCTATCTTCTGGCGCATACGGACTGGGAGTTGGCCGGTACGGTCTATCCCCAGCCGGTCGA
>Ga0315285_10003325_pt1 | contig 16754 bp, 23 predicted proteins | sample YL17G09_36_MG_FD_203698 | JGI IMG/M metagenome (GOLD analysis project Ga0315285, IMG submission 203698) | Sediment microbial communities from Yellowstone Lake, YNP, Wyoming, USA - YL17G09_36 | ecosystem: Environmental > Aquatic > Freshwater > Lake > Sediment | place: USA: Wyoming | collected... | reverse complement strand
GCTGCCGGCAAAAGGATGCTGCAGATGCAACTCGTCAATCTGGCGCATCAACGCCAAGGTCGCCGCCGAGACCGGCTGCGGGGTGGAATACACCGACGACCGGGCGATCGCCAGGAGCTGGCACTGCCGCACCACCGGCAGCGGGTGCTCGCGGTCGATCATCGCTTTGCGCTCGCATCGGGAATGCGACCGAGCGCGCCGGCCAAAAAATCGTTCTCCATGGCCAACTGGCCGATCTTGGCGTGCAACGCCTTCACGTCGGGCGCGGCGGCCTTGCGCTCGGCCGCCGTGACGAACAGGTCCATGGCGCCTTCCTGCAATTGGGTCTTCCACTGCACGATCTGGTTGGGATGGACATCGTACTGTTGCGCGAGCTCCGCGAGGGTCCGATCGCCGCGCAAGGCCGCGAGCGCCACCTTGGCCTTGAAGGGGGCTGCGTGATTCCGTCGGGGTCGTTTCATTGTCTGCTCTCCTTGCGGGACGGGGGATTCTCCCGTCCAGTAGAGCAGAGTTTTCACTTAAACGCCTGTCCTTTTTTCCGGAGCCGGCTCTGTATTACGGTCTCACTCCTGGCCGCATTCCATAGGACAGTCGTCGCACAGCCGCAGGGGGGCCCTCACCGTCGCCTCGGTTATCGAGGGGACGTAGGGTCCCCTTAGCCTTACTGTGGGGACGATCGAGAGGAAAACTCGAAGAGGCATCAAGGTGCTGGGTTGCATGGGGGGCGAAGCGCCTGCGCAACGGAAGTAGCGGAGCAACGCCCCCTTGCCTCGCAAGCTGGCAGAGGCCTGGACGGTGGCTAACCGCCTCGCTGCGGTGGGAATCGGCGAGGGGCAGCCAGCCAGACGCAGAACACAGCCACCGTGGCGCTGAGGATGGAGGCAAGAAAAGGCAGCCGGTAGCTGCCGGTCACGTCATGGGCGTACCCGGCCAGCCATATGCCGGCCGCCCCCGCTGCCTGGTAGAAGGTGTTGAGGGTGCCGAGGATGACGCCGAAATGCCGGCCCACGAAGAAACGCCCGGAAAGGATCGGGGTCATGGACGCCGAAACGGCGTAGCCGAAGCCCATGAGGATCGCGTACCCGTAGAGGCTCCCGGCGGAAGAGGTCGGGCCAATCGTCAAGAGGGTAAGGATGGCCGCGATGACACCGGTGGCCCCGGCCAGGTAGATCAGCTCCGTCCACCATCGATCCGACAAGAACCCCCACCCGATCTTGCCGGGGATGCTAAACAGGCCCATTAGGCCCACGATCCCGGCCACCAGCATCTTGGACTGCCCGACCTCGACGAGGTAGGCCACGTGGTGGGTCAGCACCAACTGGGTGGGGCCGTTGAGGAAGACGAAGGTGGCGGTCACCAGCCAGAACTCGCGACTACAGAGGGCTGACGTGAGGGTCCACTCCGGCGCGGTGCGCGCGGTGCGGGCCAAGGGTGGAGACGCAACGCGCGGCCGGGTCTCTTCGGGGGACGCAATTCCCCTTTCCTTTAGGGCGAAGGATCCTATCAGCAGGACCACCGAGGCGGCGATGACCGCGAGGCCCAGATATGCAACGCGCCATCCCCAGTGCTCAATGAACACCTGAGTCAGCGGCACGAGGACCAGGATTCCGATCCCCACCCCGGCCGAGGCGGTCCCAAGGGCGAGGCCGCGGTGCTCGTGAAACCGGTGGGTCAAGACAAGGGAGACGGGAACGTAGCCTGCGGCAGAGAGGCCGAGGGATGCCAGGACGCCGTGGGTGACGTATAGGTGCCACAGGGCGTGCGCCGATCCATTGGCCGCGAGCGCGATGAGCAAAAGGAGACCCCCGGCCAACACCACCCGGCGAGGCCCGAAGCGATCCACGAGATGGCCCACCAGGATGCCCCAGGCGCCGTAGAGAACGGTGAAGAGCGAGAAAATGCTGGACGTAGAGGCGTAGCTCCACCCGAATTCCCCGATGAGGGCCACGAAGAACACGGAGGCACTGTACCAGACGCCGGAGGATACGGTCATCAAACCCGCGCAGGCCGCAACCAAGCCCCAGTGTTTTCGGGACTTGGAGGGAACGGTGCTTGACGAATCCAGATGGGCGGTCATAGTCGAGAGGAAACCCTCAAAGTTGCGGATAGAAGCCCTCGGCGATCCGCTGCAGCCCCTTCACGTCCTCGATCACCAGGCCGTTCTGCGTTTCTGTGATCAGCTTGTCCTCCCGCAGTTGCCGGAGGGTGCGGGACAGGGTCTCGCTCGTCAGGTTGAGGTGGCTGGCGATGTGCTTCTTCAGGGCGGGGAGCGAGATGGTCGCACCCTGCTGGGAGTGGACCTGGAGCAGGTAGCCGGCAACCCGTCCGACCGCATCCCTGAGGACGATGTCCTCGAGGAGGGAGACGAGGGAGCGCACCCACATGGCCATGCTGGAGAGGATCTGCAGGCATAGCCGGTGATCCTCGCGCAGGGCTTTGCTGAGTGGCTCGGCGGGCAGGAGGACACACTCCGTGTCCTCGACGGCCTCTGCAGTCGCCGGACACGGGAATCCACCGAACACGGCCACCTCGGCGAAGGTCATCCCGGGCCCGGCCAGGTGCAGGACGTGCTCCTTGCCGGTGGCGGCGAGCTTGTAGATGCGGACCAGGCCCCTGCCCACGATGAAGATTCCCGGGGCCGCATCTCCCTCGCGAAAGATCACCTCCCCCTTCTTGAACTCCCGCGGCACAGCCATGCGGATCAGGCGTTTCCGGCTCGCGCTGTCCACCTGGGAGAAGAAGGAGCACCCGGCGAGGACGTTGGCGATGTCCAGAGACAAGGGGACCCCCGGGACAGGGTTTCCTGCGACTTGATCCAGATCAAGGAGTAGTTTCCCCAGTGGAGGCATTATATGCCAGCCGGGCTGGAGCGCAAGCTGCCCCGGTGAGGGAGACCAATCCGCAAGGGAAGGAGCGTTTGGCATGGCATGGCGCAAGGTGATTCGCATTGACGAGGAGGAGTGCGATGGCTGCGGAGAGTGTGTGACCGGCTGCGCAGAGGGGGCCATCGCGATCATCAACGGGAAGGCACGCCTGGTCAGCGAGACCTACTGTGACGGTCTAGGTGCCTGCTTGGGGCATTGTCCTCAGGGCGCCATCACCATGGAGGACCGGGAGGCCGAGGAGTTCGACGAGGTCAAGACGCGTGAGCACCTCGAGCGCCTCCGGTATCGGAAGAGCGACCCCCTTCCACTTCATATTGCCGCCACACCGCCTCAGTGCCCCGGCTCGATGACCAGGAGCCTGGGCCGCCGGCCGGCGGTATCAGATGCGGGCGGCAACGACGGGATCGCTCCCCATCCTTCCGAGTTGATGAGCTGGCCCATCCAGTTGACCCTGGTCTCGCCGAACGCACCCTACTTCCAAGGGGCGGACCTCTTGCTCGTCGCGGACTGCGTCCCGTTCGCGTGCCCCGATTTCCACCAGCGCTTCCTGCGGGGAAAGCCGGTCATCATCGGCTGCCCCAAGCTCGACCAAACCGATTTCTACGTTCAGAAGCTGGCGGAGATCGTCCGCGTGGCCGAGCCGCGGAGTCTCTCCGTCGTCCACATGGAAGTTCCCTGCTGCTCTGGCCTGACCCGCATTGCCCAGTACGCGCTCGGCATGGCCGAGAGCGACACCCCGCTCACAGACGTCACCGTCAGCATCGGCGGCGAGGTCCTCGCCACCGCCGAGGTCGCTCCCCTGACACCCCGACCCTGAGCGGGGCATTGACCGCGCGCCCCTTCTTTCCCCTCTCCCCGGTGCGGGAGAGGGACAGGGTGAGGGGGTCTTTAGGCGTTTGGAGGAGATCGCCAAGCACCGGCGCCGGATCAAGAGAACCGTCTCCTTTCCCTTGGCAGGATACGAGATGGCCCTTCGGTACCTCCACCTTCCCGGCGTCAATGGTGGAGTGGGCCTCAAGCACCTGCCTTCTGGTTGTTCCCGAAGACCAAGAATTGATCCCGCGCCCCCATCCACGAGGTCTGCATCACCGCTGCGGTTGCGGCGGATTGATACGAGAACCCTCGCGCTCTGCGTACGGGTTCACGTTCGGATTGGTGGACCAGTTGTCCTGCTCTGAGCGATCCGACCGACCCGGCCGATCGTCTCAGCAGGTCGACCGCGTACCTCCGCCCGAGCGTCACGAATGAACTTTCGGCCGCGATCGGTCGATCGGGCCGGGCGACCCGGTGCGGCGACGACGCGGCGGGCGACGTCGTCGGCCCCCTCGATCCATTGAACCACGCCTGGGCCTTCACCTCCGATCCGACCTCCCACCGGGTGTTCACCAACGCGGATCTCTTGATACCGTGGCGCCCGCCCCCAAAGAATCCAAGACCGCTGCGACGGCGCCAGCCTCCGGGGCAGTCCCTTTGCTCATGACCCCGCCGCTTTCTCGGACCTGCGATTATTTCCGCCTTTCCGCTTGACACGCGGCTTCGGGTTGTCGAATACTCGCCCGGAAGCGGGGGTCCGACTGGGATCACCCGGATCGGGAGCGAGCTCCGGGCACCCGGCTGCGGGGGGGGGCAGGGCAAGGCTGAAGATCGCAGCACACAGGAGGGGCCTGGCAAATGGCGAAGAAAGGGATGGGGAGAAGGGATTTTCTCAAGTCGTCCGTTGCTGGATTGGGAGGATTCGTCTACTTGAGTTCCAATGAGAGGAGTGTCCCGGAGGGGCAAGAGAAAACGGGGGGGAATTTTGCGCGCCGCACCCTGGGTAAGACAGGGATGCAACTTCCCATCATTACCATGGGCGTGATGAACACCAGCAATCCTACCCTGGTGCGTGCCGCGCTGGATGCCGGATTCTTCTTCCTGGACACGGCTCAGGGCTATCAGAGGGGCACTAATGAATCCATGATTGGGGAAGTGCTGAAGGGACGCCCGCGGGATTCCTTTGCCCTGGCCACAAAGGCGTACCTGCCGAGGCACCAAACGACTGGCCTCTACGGCGAAGAGGCGACGGAGGAGGCGTTCACGAAGAAGATCGACACGAGTCTGAAGAATCTCGGGCTCGATCACGTGGATATCTATCACCACCATGGCGTCTGGACGAAGGAGGCGGCCCTCTATGAGCCGATTCTGACGGCCCTGGAGAAAGCGAAGAAGGCAGGGAAAACCCGGTTCGTCGGGATCACCACTCATCGGAATGAGCCGGAGGTGATCCATGCGGCCGTCGATTCGAAAGTCTATGACGTCGTTCTGACCGCCTACAATTTCCGGCAGAAGCATGCCGAGGAGGTCAAGAAGGCCATCGCCAGGGCGGCCGAGGCAGGTCTGGGCATTGTGGCCATGAAGACCATCGGCGGAAATGTCGGAGGGGCCTACCATAACCAGGCGATCGATGCCCGGGCCGCCCTGAAATGGGCCCTGCAGGACACCAACGTCCACACCATCATAACCGGATTCACCACCTTCGATCAATTGGAGTTGGATCTCACGGTCCTGAAGGACTTCTCGCTCACAAAATCGGAGAGGGAGAATCTCCGCAGGGCAACCCTCCAATCCAGTTTCTACTGTCAGGGCTGCGGCCGATGTGTGAGCCAGTGCGTGAGGCAGCTTCCCATTCCGGACCTGATGAGGGCCTCCATGTATCTGTATGGGTACCGCAATCTGGTGGCTGCTCAGGACCTCCTGTTTTCGTTGGAGCTTCCCTCGAGTCTCTGCGCGGAGTGCGCTGCCTGTCCGGTGGAGTGCCTGAATCAATGGAACGTTCGCGAGCGGATTCAGGACGTTGCCCGTCTCCGGGAAGTTCCTTCGGAGTTCATTGCCTGAATCGGGGGAAGGGAGGGGATGAAAGTGGACGGGTGCAATTCAAAGGACCATTCCCACCTGATACCCATCCTTTTTCTTTGCTGGGCGTTGGGGACCACCCTTTTCCTCATGGTTTCCGAGGGAGAGGCGAAGACCATCGCCTTCCCGGAAATGAGCGGGTGGGACCAGCCGGAGAAGCCCCTGCTTTACTCCCCGGAGACCCTCTATGAATACATCAATGGCGCGGCGGATCTCTATCTGAGCTACGAGTTCCAAGAGTTGAACGTGGCCGAATACAGGGATGCACAGAAGGCGTCAGTGACCGTCGAGATTTACCGCCACACCACCCCGATCCAGGCGTTTGGGATCTACAGTCAGGAACAGCTGGCGAATGCCAAATTGCTGGAGATTGGCGCCCAGGGATACCAGGAGCCCACGGTGCTGAATTTCGTCACCGGCCCGTACTATGTGAAGATCAACGGATACAACACCGGGGCGGAGGACGAGAGGACCTTGCTTGCATTTGGGCGGAAAGTAGAAGAGCTCCTGGGAGGGAAAACCTCCCTCCCCGAAATCCTCTCCGCCTTTCCGCAGGAAGGACGAAAGCAGCATTCGGAGAAATTCATTTCCAAGGATTTCCTGGGGTACTCATTCCTCCATTCCGGATTCACCGCCGACTACGAACTCTCGGGGAAAACATTCAAGATTTTTGTCATCGAGGGCAAAGATCAGGACGACTGCCGGGGCATGATCGAAAATTACCTGAAGAAGACAGGAAGCCAAGGCGAAGTAGCGGAGGGACTCTATCGGCTGAAAGACCCTTACCATGGTGAAGTGGATCTACTTTGGAAAGGGAGATTCATCTGGGGCATCCTCGGCCTGGATGATCCTGGCCTGCGGTCCAAGTATCTCAAAGAGGTTGAGGGTCTGGTAAAATAGGGAGCAATAGTAGTCCCTGGTCCCCGGCGCTGAGCGGGCCCATCATCGGCGCAGGGCAAGCCCAAGAAAGTCAAGCCAGGAAACAACATCCCTCATCGTCATGCGCCATGATTTTCCCTTGACTTCTCCTTTGACAAATGCATGCTAAGGTCATGCCGGCAATGCGGATCAGGTTAGGAGTTGAATCGGGGAGGAGGAGCAGGATGCCCGTCAAGGTCTCTACGTACGAAAAACAACTGGTTCGAGAAATCAGGGGAACGCCGGAGGAATACTTGCCCAACCTACTTCAGATTGTCCGTGTATTCCGGGAGAGCGTTGCGCTGAAGCCTGCCAGGGCGAGCTTCCGCCAGGGTTGGAAGGAAGCGCTCGCAGGCAAAACGCGGACGGTGTCTGATTTGTGGGAAGGCATTGATGCGGAGTGAGTCAGTTGAACCGGTGCATGTCGAGTACACACCGGAATTCAAGCGGAACCTGCGAGGGCTCGCGAAGAAATACCGTCACATTCGGTCGGATGTTCAACCGGGGATCGATCGCCTCCGGGCAGGCGAGATCATCGGGGACCACGTGCCAGGAGAGCACTATACCATCTTCAAGGTGCGGGTCCAGAACAGCGACATTCAGAAGGGAAAGCGGTCCGGCTACCGTCTGATTTACTACCGAAAGACACGCACGACGATCGTTCTCGTGACGATCTATTCCAAGCTTGACCAGGGGGACATCTCTGCGGAGGAGGTTCGACGGATCGTAAGGGAGTTTTGAGGAGGCGCCCACCTGAGCAGAGGATTACACGGCGAGGAGGCGGTCGCTGACGTCGAGCCATTGTCGCTTCTCCTTGACTGCTGATTCTCACCTGATTCCCGCTCACTGATCGACCGGTCATTACTTCAATCATGACTCTCATCACAGGGGTTCGATCACCGCTGCCGCGGGTTGATCCGCGAGCCCTCCCGTCCGGTGTAGGGATTCACGTTCGGTTTGGTGGACCAGTTGTCTCGCCACTCCCTGTTCGGGTTTGACTGCCAGTGGGGCGGGACGAAGCGCCCATCTCGCGGCGTATAGGGCCGGACCGCATGGGATCGTGGATTGCTGCCGGGTCCTGGACCGAATGACCGTGCCCGGAATCCACCTCCCCGAGGTTAACCGGTTGGCGCTTTCGAAGGAACTCCCGGAGTTATGGTGTCGGGCACCTCTCTTGACGACTCCGAAAGCCGACCGCTGACTGCTGATCGCCGACCACTGCCTTTCAGCTTGACTTTGTCCTCCGATCAGAGGTAGCGTTTCGCCTGGTTGACTGTGGTTTCCCTGCGGAAGGACCGGAGGGGCAGGGATGCCGGCGGCGAACGAAACCCGAACACGACGGCCCTTTGGAGGAGTTCGCCCTTCAGAGGGCCGTTGCGTTTCCGCGATTCGGCGGCGCTCGGGGAGACGAACAACAGGGATCGTATGTCCTCCGTCACTGGCAAGAATTGATTTCTGTCCCCTTGAGAATCAAGGAGTTAGCGACGAAAAGGTGTCCGGTACCTTTTCACGTGTGCAGCACGGCGAGGAAGCCGAGGGCGGCGCCGAGATGGGCGGGATCGGCCGCGATGGTGCGTAGGGTCTCCGCGGTGGTCCGAAAGAGGATCCCATACACCACGGCCTTGTTCTGGAAGGCGAGTGCCGCAATGGCCTCGGGGACGGTGAAGACCACGTGGAAGTACTCGGTGGCCAGGAGCTCGGCCTGGCGGGCCGCCAGCCACCGCGCCCGGGCGAGGGCCTGGCACTTCGGGCAGTGCCGATTCGCGCACGAGTTGTAGGCGGGGCGCTGGTGGCCGCAGGCGTCACACTGCTCCAGGTGCCCGCCCAGGGCCGCCGTGCGGCAGGCTTCGATCGCCCGCATCACGCGCTGTTGCGCCCGGGAGCAGGCGTGGGCGGCCCGGTAGGCGGGTCCGTACCGGCGGAACACCTCCGCCACTTCGAGCCGGGGCCGGGGCATCGGCCGGGCGCTCAGAAGACCGGGGGCGGCGCGGGCGCCGGGGCCGGCGCACTCGGCCGCGGGAGCAGGTCGAAGGGGCTCCGGGTGGCGCACACCGTACTGGTGGCGATCCGCAGGTAGCGGGCGGTCGTCGCCAGGCTCCGGTGGCCGAGCAGGAGCTGGATGGTGCGCACGTCGGTGCCCCCTTCGAGCAGGTGCACGGCGAAGGCGTGGCGGAGGGCGTGGGGCGTGATGGGCTTGGGGATGCCGCACCGGCGCTGGGCCTGGAGACAGGCCTCCTCGACGGCGTCCGGCGTGATGGGCCGGCCGGCGCGCGTGCCCGGGAAGAGCCAGGCCCGGGGCGTGGCCACGCGCCACCAGGTCCGCAGGAGCTCCAGGAGCCTGGGGGAGAGCATGACGTAGCGGTCCTTCTGCCCCTTGCCCTGCGTGACGCGGAGGACCATGCGCTGGCTGTCGATGTCGGCGGGTTGCAGCCGGACGGCCTCGGAGATGCGGAGCCCAGCGGCGTAGCACACGCTCAGAATCGTGCGGTGCTTGAGGCTCGGCACGGTCGCGAGGAACTGGCGGACCTCCGTCCGGCTGAGCACGATGGGCAAGGTCTGGGGCTTCTTGGGGGCCGGGATGAGGTCGGCCACGGGCCACGCCCGTTTCAAGGTGACGCGGTAGAGGAAGCGGAGGGCCGCCACGGCGGTCAGGATGGAGCTGGGGGCCAACCGCTTCTCGGCGGTCAGGTAGACCTGGTATGCACGGATCTCCTCGGGGCCCAGGGTGTCCGGGGATTGCCGGAAATGGCGGGCGAACCGTGCGACCTGCTGCAGGTACGCGGCCTGGGTGTGCGGCGAGAAGTTCCGGACCTGCATGTCCTCGGTCATGCGTTGCCGAAGGAGGGTCATGGCGCACTCCTTTGCGAAGAGGAAGTGGGATGGGCTGCGGGCAGCCTCTCCATGCTTTCGCAACGGGGTGCGGATGGGAAGGGGTTTACGGAAGGATCGAAGGGCAGGCGTTACCACGTACCGCGGAGCGGTTTAGTCCATAGGTCGGTATCGGGAAACCATATAGCGGTAGTTGGCCAGTTGAAAGAGAGTGGGGAATCTGACACACCATGTCCATGAAAAAGGACGACATACTGCGGGATATGCCTGAACGCTCCGGCCGGGCTGTGGCCCATTACTGGAAGGCGCGGGCAGGGCAGAGGGACAAGCAGAAGCAGACCGGGAAAGCTGACCAGGGACTGCGCAGCGCAGTGACCGGCGGTGCGCAGATGGATGGCTTCATCGACCTCTTCACGGAACTCATCACGGAATCCGGTATTCCCGAGCGGTACGTCTTCAGGAAGAAGGCGGTCGAGCTTCCGGGATTCTTCCGCCCCACCAAAGAGTGGGACCTGCTTGTGGTGCGTGAGGATACGCTTCTCGTTGCCATCGAGGCGAAGTCACAGGTCGGCCCATCTTTCGGCAACAACTTCAACAATCGGACCGAAGAGGCGATGGGAAGCGCCCTCGATCTGTGGACCGCTTACCGGGAACGCGCTTATCTGACAAGTCCCCAGCCATTTCTGGGTTACTTCTTCATGCTGGAAGACTGCGAGGCATCCAACCGACCGGTCAAGGTACAGGAGCCGCACTTCAAGGTGTTCCCGGAATTCGTGGGAGCTTCGTATCTGCGCCGGTATGAGCTCTTCTGCCGGAAGCTCGTGCTTGAGCGACACTACACGGCAGCGGCCTTCATTGCCTCGACGGCTGACGGTGGAATCCGGGGACGTTTTTCGACACCAGCGGAAGACCTCTCTCTTCAACGCTTTGCCAGGCTCCTTGTGGCCCACTTGGGGGCGGTTGGGTAACCACATGGAGACCACCGTTCACAGACTGATCAACGGCGATTCGCGGGACCTCTCCTTCCTCAGTGACGCTTCGGTTCACCTCGTCGTAACCTCGCCCCCCTACTGGAATCTCAAGCAGTACAACGAGAACCCTGACCAACTCGGCCACATCCAGGACTACGAAGCATTCCTGTTCGAGTTGGAGAAAGTCTGGCGACACGTCTACCGAATCCTTGTTCCCGGTGGCCGTCTAGTGTGCGTCGTCGGGGATGTCTGCGTCGCGAGGCGCGATTTCGGACGCCACCTGGTTTTTCCCCTGCACGCCGACATCTGCGTCATTTGCCGGCGCATTGGATTCGACAACCTGAACCCGATTATCTGGCACAAGATCGCTAACGCCTCCTATGAGGTCGAGAACGGGTCAAAGTTCCTTGGGAAGCCCTACGAGCCAAACGCCATCATCAAGAATGATATGGAATTCATACTGATGCAGCGGAAGCCGGGCGGGTATAGGAAGCCAACGAATGCGCAGCGAGAGGCAAGCCGAATTAGGAAAGATGACTTTGGCCGATGGTTCCAGCAGATATGGAATATCACGGGTGCCTCTACTAAGCAGCATCCGGCCCCGTTTCCATTGGAACTCGCCACACGTCTTGTTCGCATGTTCTCCTTCACCGGTGACACCGTGTTGGATCCGTTTTGCGGGTCCGGGACCACAATGATTGCGGCACTGCGGACAGGCCGAAACAGCATCGGTGTTGAGATCGACCCGGAATATTGCCGAATGACGGCGCGCTACCTGAAAGCTGAGACCGCCGATCTCTTCTCAACCGCGAAGCTCCTGTTTGAGAAGGCGGCTACCGAAACGGCGAGCCTCGTAAAGGAGGATCACGCTCTCTATGAAGTTCGGCCAGCCAGAAATAGACTGGACTAGGCCAACATTCGCATCCAGCGGACGCGCTATCACGCGCCGCTGACCGCGAGCGTGTGTGCCAGGCATGGCACAGAACGAGCGAGGTGAAAGTCCTCGCGCCAGGTTCTCGCGGAGCCGAAGGCTAGGAGAAGGGCAAGGGCGTCACCGTGAGGCTTCGGCGTGAGCTCAGCCGAACGGTGGGGTCTGGAGGAAGCCCAATCCAAACGCGCGGGGCGACGAACAGGAACCGGATACGAGGTGTGGTACACCCGTAAGAGGGGACGTTGTGCGTAAGAGGGGACGTTGCGCGATAAGTCCGATATCTCTGTGAGACCCAGCCGTTGCGTTGGGGGACGTGGTTGACGAAGTTGACTTATTGACCGGGCTGGGGCAGCGCTGGTGTGGTCGATCACAGGACCCGTTGCCGCTCTCAGCACCCTGTGATACTCTCGGCCTTGCCATGCCCCGCCACGCGCGCTGGCCAACCTGCGGGCCTCTGCACCTGCGGCTCAGCCGCGGCCCCGTTCGGCCCCAGGAGGGGGGACTTGGTGTCCGGTCTTCGTACATGGTAGGATACTCGCATGGGAAGACGCGTCTACATTGAGACTTCCGTGATCAGGAATCTGGTAGCACGTCCCAGCCGAAACATCTTGGCGGCGGCCTGGCAGCACGTGACTCAGGAATGGTGGGACAAGCAGAGAGCGCGATTCGAGTTGTTCACTTCGGAACTGGTACCGGCAGAGGCCGCTCAAGGCGACCCTGATGCTGCCCAGAGGCGGAGCGAGCCACTCCAAAGCATTCCTGATCTCGAGGTAACGGATGAGGTCGTTGCATTGGCGAAGCGGCTTGTCAAGGAGGGCGCTCTGCCCAGGGAAGCTATGGACGACGCTGTGCACATCGCGGTGGCGGCTGTTCACGATGTTGATTACCTTCTCACCTGGAATTGCCGTCATCTCGACAACGCGGAGAGAAAGCCTCTCGTCAGGAGCGTGTGTGCTGCTGCCGGATATCGCTGTCCGGAGATTTGCACCCCGCAAGAGCTTATGGGGGAACAAGAGAATGACTGACGAAATCATCCAAGAGGTATGGCGGGCGAAGGACCGACTGGCGAAAGAATTCGACTACGACCTGGACGCTCTCGCTGCGGAGCTTCAGAAACGTCAGAAGCAGACAGGGCGAAAGGTCGTCAATCTGGCAAAGGACCGTGGCAAGCAGACTGCGGAGTCGCCCCAATAGGAACAGCCGAACAAAGGGTTCCAGCCGACCGTCGCTCCGCGCCGTCTGCTGAACCGCCCCGTTAGCCGGAGGAAGGTCAGGCCGCAGCCAGCTTCTTCACGCGGAGCGACCGGCGCTTTGCCTCGGCCTGGGCCAGATCGTACTGCACTTGCTGGCGCAGCCAGCTTTCTGCGGTGGTGCCAAGCGCGATCGACAGGCGGACGGCCATTTCGGGGCTGATGCCGGAACGCCCGTTGAGGATGCTCGACAGAGTCTTCCGACTGACGCCGAGCGCTACGGCTGCCTCAGTCACGCTCAGGTGCAGAGGCTGCAGGCATAGCTCCCGCAGGACCTCCCCTGGGTGAGGCGGGTTGTGCATCTTCATGGCCGGTCTAGTGGTAGTCTTCATAGTCAACGTCCTCAACATCGGGGCCTGAGAACTTGAAAGTGACGCGCCAGTTGGCACTCACCTTTACGGCCCAGGATCCTTTGCGGTCGCCTCTCAGGGCGTGCAGGTCGAGGCCAGGCAGGGCCATGTCGCGTGGTTCAATAGCCACATTGAGTCGGCCCAGGACAAGTCGTAATCTACTGGCGTGCTTGGCTTGGATTCTAGCGGTCGTTCCATGGAGAAAGAACCGCTCCAGGCCCTTGTGCCGGAAACTGAGTATCGCCACGAACAGAGTGTACCACGTAACGTACCGGGTTACAACCCGGCTAACTATCGCCTGAGCCAGCCGGTCCCGTCCTGTCACCTCCCGTGTGGCGCACGGGCCGCGCCAGGCCGGTCCCGCTGGTTAGGCAACCGTTAGGCGAAGAATGGAGCAGGAGAACGCAATGGGAACATTCTATGTTGGCGCATTGATTCAGAGCCACATTGATAGGAAGAAGTCCGCGCGAATACCCAAGCTTCTTGTTCACACCGGAAGTGAGCATACCTGGCTGCCAGAAGCCATCTTGGACAAGATAGGACTGAACCGTGAGAAAAAGAACGTATCCTTCGTCATGGCGAACGGCACAGTAGTCACACGAAGTGTCGGCTTTGCGGTCATCCGGGTGGACAAGTACTTCACCATCGATGAGGTCGTGTTCGCAGAAAAAGGAGACCTCGTTCTTCTTGGAGCTCGTACCCTCGAAGGACTCAACCTGGTTGTGAGCCCAACCAGGAGGAGGCTGGTTGCTGCCGGCCCAATTCCTGCAGCGTAGACGCCGAACAATGCGATGCACCTGTCGGCCTGCTCTGCAGTCCGCAGGTGATCGCTGGCGTTGGGCGGCAAGACAGCCACCACCAGGTAATCGATGTCGCGGGAACTGATTAGCAAGAAGACCCGGTACGAGTTCCAAGAGCACTTTGTGGGGAATGTTCTTCGAGAAATCGAAGCTGAGTTCGATGCCGCAGATGTGCCGTTCGATGCTCAGCATGTTCCCCGCGTGTCCGGTGCTCGTCGCTCGCTGGTCCAGCAGTACTACCACGCAGTCGACTGGACGAGGTGGGACGACGTCCGAAAGGTTCTCGTTCTCTATCAAAACGTCCTCGCGGAGCTGGAGGAAGGAAGTCGCGCGACGAGCGGTTGGGACACCCTTTCCCGAACGACCCGACTCACCCCCTACGCTCTGCAGCACTCCAGGAGACCAGGGTCTGCCAGGATTGGTTGGGGGGCTAGAAGGCTCCCAGCCGCTGGCCGTCAGTTCGCCAGCAGGGAGCTGATCCGCCGTTCGAAGTCGGCCTCTTCCAGGCCGCCCTCGTGGCGTTCGACCAGCTTGCCATCCTTGGCGATGAACACGCTGGTGGGAGTCGCCTCCATGCCATAGAGGCTGCCGATCCATCCGTCGGCGTCGCGCCCGACGGGGAACGGCAGGCGGTACTGCTCGACGAAACGCTTCGCGTCTGCCTCCTTATCCCAGTTCACGTTGATGCTGAGGAAGGTGAGGCCTTTCTCCCGGTACTTCTCATAGAGCTTGGCGAGAACGGGAGCCTCCCGTTGACAGTGGGGTCAGGTGGAGGCCCAGAAGTTTATCAGGACGGGCTTGCCCTTCAGGCTGGACAGGGTGACGCTCTGTCCGTTGAAGAGCCGCAGGGTGAAGTCCGGTGCAGGCTTCCCGACGTGTGGCACGCCTGGCGTGGGCTTGGTCCCGCTCTGCATCACTACGAGTGCGACCATCACACCGAGGACCACCGCCGCGCCTCCGACCAGCGCCCAGGTGGTCCAGCGCGACTTCGCCTGACGCTTCTCCTTTGCCGATGGTGCCTTGGCCAGTCGGCGCTTTCCCATGGGACTCCTTTCGTGCTTGTGGGCCTATGCGCCCAACCCGTGGTCGTCAACCTGCCAACAGCCAGCTGATCCGTTTCTCGAGTCCGGCCTCGATCTCTTTGACGTCTTCCGGGGCACCCTCCACTCGCTCCCGGAGCTTCCCGTCCTTCCCGATGAAAAGCGTGGTCGGTGCGGCCTCGACGCCGTAGAGGTCGCCGATCCGCCCGTCGGCGTCGCGTCCCACCGGAAATGGCAGGTGATAGACGTCCACATATTGTCTCGCTGGCCGCTCCTTGTCCCAGGAGACATTGACGCTGAGGAGAACCAGACCCTTGGGGTGATACTTCTGATACATCTGCGCCAGAACGGGAGCCTCCCGTTGGCAGTGTGGTCACCCAGAGTGCCAGAAGTTCACGACGACGGGTTTGCCCTTCAAGCTGGAGAGGGTAATGCTCTTTCCGTCGAACAGCCGCAGAGTGAAGTCCGGCGCCGGGCTTCCAATGCGAGCCATGCTGCTCGCGCCGGACGCAACATCGCCTCCGCTCTGGTGAGCCACCGCGGCAATCAGTACGACGATGCCGATCAACCAAGGGGTGCACCGCGATTTCGCCGGATGCTTCTCCTCCGGCGAAGGCGTTCGCGCCAATCGAGCCTTTCCCATGATGACTCCTTTATTTTGGAAGCCGTCAGCTTTCAGCGGTCAGCTTTCAGCTTGTCGAATGAACCACGAGCGCAAACTCTCTGCAGCGCGTTCAGCGCTTTGGAGCAAGGAAATCAATACCACCCTGCAGCGAATTCGAGGCTGAGGGCTGATTGCTGACGGCTGAACGCGGACCTATCTTTTACAAGGGCAGGGGCTTGGGCGCAAGGTATTTTGGTGGAGGGGCAGGGGAGCAGAGGTGGTGTGGGGCAGGGGAGCAGGGGAGCAGGGGAGCAGGGGAGACAAGGTGACCAAGAGCGCGGGGGAAAAGGAGAAGCGGAGAACCGGAGAACCGGGGAAATGGGGAAACGGGGAAAGGGAGACGTGGGGTGTGAGGCGGGAGGCGTGAGGGGAACCAGGTGCTGCCCGTAGGGAAGGGTAAGGGAGGGTGAAGAAGCCGAGGCGGGAGGGGAAATGACGGAAAAATCCCTTGACCGGGTGTCTTGGTTTGATTACCGTGTGGCGCGATTTCAACCAGCGGTGCTCTCAGACCTCACACCGCCGGATGCCATCACCGCCTTTGCTGCGGCCAACCTCGCCGGCTCGGAAATGATGTCCGCTTGGCTGGCGGCACACTTGCCTGGGCGTGGGTTCGGCCTGCCGAGTCATGACTCTTGTAACAGCCGGAATCCTCACCGAAGGGGACCGCGTGTTAATCTGTCAACGGCGGGCCGGGGCCCGATTCGGCCTGAAGTGGGAGTTTCCGGGCGGCAAGGTGGAAGACGGGGAGTCGCCCGAGGCCTGCCTGCGGCGAGAACTTTTCGAGGAGCTTTCCATCGAAGCCGAGGTGGGGCCGGAAATCTATCGGACCGAGCACCGGTACCCCGACGGATTTGCCGTCCGGCTGCTGTTCTTTCGGATCCTACGATACAGTGGGACGCCGACGAATCACGCCTTCGAGCGAATCGCGTGGGCGCGCATGACCGAGCTTTCCAGCTACGACTTTCTCGAGGCGGATCGGAAGCTGGTGGAGCGGATGATTCGAGGAGAGATCAGCCCGAACACTTAACCGCCGCTACCAACGGCACCGCCGTTGGTGCGCCAAGGGCGTCAACATGAAGCGGCAATCCGGGGCCTGAGCGCACCCAGAGGGTACCCGGCAACTCGGAACCCCCGATTGCCTAGTTGCCGGACTGCCTGATTGCCAGGCCTTGGCGGCGTGACACGAGATAGTTGGAATGAGGATGCGCAAGGCCCAGGAATATC
>Ga0315285_10003324_pt1 | contig 16760 bp, 10 predicted proteins | sample YL17G09_36_MG_FD_203698 | JGI IMG/M metagenome (GOLD analysis project Ga0315285, IMG submission 203698) | Sediment microbial communities from Yellowstone Lake, YNP, Wyoming, USA - YL17G09_36 | ecosystem: Environmental > Aquatic > Freshwater > Lake > Sediment | place: USA: Wyoming | collected... | reverse complement strand
TCCGAATGATCTGCCGGGAGCTGAGTTCGATGCCCTCCTGCACAAAGGTCTTGAAGCCTTCCTGGCGGACCTCGAGCCGGTAGAAGCCGGCCACCAGGTTCACGAACTCGAATATGCCGGCTTCGTTGGTTTTCATGATTCGGACCGCGTTGGTTCCCTCGTCCGTCAAGGTAATCTCGACGCCGGGGATGGCCCCGCCCTTGGCGTCCAGGACGCTGCCGAGGATTGTCCCGAACGTCGATTGCCCCCATAGCGGGAGCCCGCTGCCGCCTGCCAGAGCCAGGGCCAGCAGGCTGGTGATAGCTTTTCGCCTTGGGTTGGTGCTCATTGTTGACCTCTCGTGCTGGTGCAGTGTCTTGGCAGCGTGCGCCTCAACAGGAAGCGGCGCAAGTGTCTTGAAGTGGTGTAACCGTAGGGTTAACGGTTGCGGTCGGGATCGAGAGGCCGCGTTCCGCCGGCACAAGGCGGCCAATCCTTCCTCCGGCCGGCCTTGGCCTGCGTCTTTTTGGTGCGCCGGTTCGTATACTGTGCTGGAATGAGCACGGCACAGGTTACAGTTTGTTGCTTCTTGAGTACTATGCGCCAGGAATGCGCCGAGATCGCGCGCGGCTTGCGGAAGCACGATCCGGACCTGCTCGACCGGCTCATCGAGCGATACCATTACCGCCTGCTGCGGTACCTCATCTCCCTGACGGGCGACCGGGCGCTGGCCGAGGACGCTTTTCAGGAAACCTGGCTGCACGTGCTGGAGCGGGGAGGCCAGTACAACGGGCGAGCCAGCTTTGAAAGCTGGCTGTTCAGCATCGCCCGGCATTTGGTCATTGACTGGTCCAGAAAGAAGAAGGGCGTCAGCCTGGAGGCGCTCACCGAGCCGGACGATGACCGCGCTCCGCTGCAAGTGCCTGCCGGGCAGCCATCGCCGCTGGAGCTGGTCGCCGAACGGGAGGAGGCGGAACGGCTGGCCCGGACCTTGCCTTCGCTGCCCGCGGTGTATCGCGAGGTGCTAGTCCTGCGTTTTCAGGAAGAAATGAAGCTGGAGGAGATCGCGGCGGTGGCCGGAGTAACGCTCTCCACGGCCAAGTCGCGGCTGTATCGCGGGCTGGAGGCCCTCCGGCGGTCAATCGAAGGAGGCAGGGGATGAGCCGAGATGCACACGAACGGGCGGGGCGGTCAATCGACCGCATGCACATTGAAGGCCTGTCAGGGGCCGAGCGGCAGTGGCTCGATGCGCACCTGGAAAGCTGCGGCGCCTGCGCGGAGCGCGCCCGCCTCACCGCGGAGGCGCTCGCCTCCCTCCGGGCCGTGGCCGTTCCTGTCAATCCGGCCATCGTCAACCTGGCCAAGGCGAGGGCCAGGATGCGGGCGGCGGAACTGCGCCAGCGCGACGAGCGCCTGCGGCCCTTGTGGATCGCCTGCGTTTTCTCCTGGGTGATGATGCTGTTGACCACGCCGTACTTCTGGAGCGCTTTCGCATGGATGGGGCGGGCGATGCGCTTGCCGGTGCCGGTGTGGCAGGCGGGGTTCCTGCTGTGGTGGTCGCTGCCGGCGACGGCGGCCGCCATCGTTCTGTTGTGGCTGGAATGGCGCGGCCGGCTCTTCAATGGCCGTGGCGAAGGTGCCGGGTGGCTGGAAGGGTAGGTGGCTTATGGACGACACGAGGACAGGGCTTTCCGAGGAAGCACAAATCATTCCGGCCTGGGCGTTCGTGGTGGCCTTCGTGGCTTTTGCGGGGATACAGGCGGTGTTCCATGCCTGGGCCTGGCCGCGGGAACACCACCCGCCGCCCGCGGTGTTTCGCGTCCTGCTTCCGATCTTTGCCGGCACCGTTGTTGCTTTCTTTTCGCTGCTGGTCGGTTACGTGAACCGCGACGCCGGCCGGCGCGGCATGAATCGCCTGGGCTGGACATTGGGCGTCATCTTCATCCCCAATGCCATCGGTTTCATTCTGTACTTTCTGCTGCGCAAGCCGCTGGTGCTCGATTGCCCGCGGTGCGGCGCGAGAGTCAGCCGGGCGTACAATTTCTGCTCGCGCTGCAATCATGCGCTGCACCCCGCTTGCCCGAGCTGCAAGCGCGCCGTGGGCGCGGCCGACGTCTTTTGCCCTTATTGCGGCGCCACATTGACAGCCAGCGCGAAATGACGGTTGAGTCCATTTCAACGCAGAGACGCAGAGAACGCCGAGGCACGCAGAGCGTAGTTATTCTCTGCGTTTACTCTGCGTGCTCGGCGTCTCTGCGTTGACCCTCGGTTGCGGCCTACTTCACCGCTTTTCCCACTGCACCCAGCGATTGAAGCAAATCCGCGTCGTTTGGGCGCAGCAGCAGCGCCCGGCGATAGACCCGCTCGGCTTCCGCGAATCTCTTCGTCGAGTAATAGCAGTATCCCAACCCCAGTGCGGCGACCTTGGAATCCGGCGTGACGCGGAGGGTGTGGCTCCAAAATGTCTCGCTGTCGCGCCAATGGAGCACGGCGGCGGCTGAAAGACCGCTCCACACCAGCAGCAGGACCAGGCAGGCCACCAGCCCGGGACGGCTGGCGGCGGCATAGCCCGCCAGCAGGCAGACGCCGAGCACCGCCAGGTAGGCGAAGCGGTCCTGCGCCAAACGATGGGCGGCGAAGAATATGGCGCAGGCCAGCGCCGGCGCCAGAGAAACCACAACCAGCGCCAGCGCCAGGCGAATCCGGCGCCAGCGCCAGGCCAGCCAGACCGCGGCCACGCAGGCGGCGGCGAACAGCAGCCAGGCTGGCAGCGAGTGATCCATTGAGTACTCGGGCGCCAGCGGCCACGGCCAGATCATCTTTTTCGCGTATTGCAGCGCGGCAGTCGAAACCAGGTGGATGTGCCGCCACAGCGGCCTGTGGGGGATCGCTGCCGAGGCCAACCCGATCACCTTCCAGCGCAGGGCAAGCGCGCCGGCAGCCAGCCCAAACAGCGGCCACGCCCTTCTCCACCCCACCAAGAACAGCGCCAGCAGGGGCAGGCCCAGCGCGGTCTCCTTGGTCAGGAAAGCCAGCGCGGCAGCCAGGTAGCCGGCAGCGAGCCAGGCCGGAGGCTGTAGGTTGTAGGCTGTAAGTTGTAGCCCGCCACCTGCCACCTGCCACCTGCCACCTGTCACCTGTTTTTCCGCGCGTACCAGCCCGTACAGGCAAAGCAGCATGAGGCAGGCGGCCAGGACCTCGGAGAATGCCGCCATCCAGGCCACGGCTTCGACGTGCAGCGGATGAGCGATGAACAAAGCAGCCGTGATCCAGGCGACGGGTAAGGAAGCGAATTCCAGCACCAAAAGGAAAACGAGCGCTCCGCCGGCCGCGTGAACCAGCAGCGAAGCCAGGTGAATGCCGAATGGGTCCAGATGCGTGAGCCGGGCCAGCCAGGTGTGCGCCAGCACCTGGATGGGCCGGTACACCGTGTAGGCCTGCGGGCCAGTCATATAGGCGAACGGGTTGCCGCCGGTAAAAGCCGACCAGACGGTTTCCTTCAGTAGGTTGGGGTTGTCCAGGTAGAGGTATTCGTCGTCCCAGATGAAACCGCCGCCCAGGGCATTGCCATAGATGAGGATGGCCAGCACAACCAGCGCGGCTGCCGCCCGGCCCGTCGTTATCCGGACTCCCCTGAATTGCATTTCAATGACTCAAGCGCAATTACTTAAGGCGTCATGTTTAGACGCGCATTCTGCGTTCAGATTCTTGTCGTAATGACGACGCGGCTTGGTTTGAGTCCCTGCGAAGTGGCCGTCATCACAATCTGGCCGGGTTTGGCCGTCGATTGCACGATGGCCAGGCATGATCCGTTGAAGGCCTTGACGCGCGTTGCTTTGTAATCGTCGTGGCTCTGCGGATCTCCATTATCCACACCGATCAGTTTGCCCTCGCCTTCGAGTTGGAAAGTCACCGCGTTGGCCGCCGTCGGAACCGTCCTGTCCGCCGAATCGAGAATCTGAACGACGATATGCGCCACGTCGCGGCGGTCGGCGGCGATACTCTCTCTGTCCAGCGACAAGCCTAGTGCGGCCGGCTCACCCGTGGTGAAAACCTCGACCGTTGCGACGGTCTTCCCGTCTTTGACTCCAACAGCTTTCAGCGCGCCGGGCTCGTAGGGAACGTCCCAGGAAAGGTGCAAGTCCGCGGTAGTCCGCGGCACCCTGGCCCGCGCCGGGTAATTGCCGTACCTGCCTTCCATCCCCATTCGCGGGAATGCATAGCCCTTCACCCCGATCGACTTGCCGTTCACGAACAGCTCGACTGTGTCGCAGTTGGTGTAGCAGGTGACCGGGATGAACTGGCCTTCGCGGCCCTTCCAGTTCCAGTGAGGAAACAACTGCAATACAGGCTTATCGGTCCACTGGCTCTGATAGAAGTAGTAGCCGTCTTTCGGGAACCCGCACATGTCGATCACGCCCGCAGACGAGCCTTTCCCCGGCCAGCGCGCCTCGCCCAGGTGGTCGATGCCCGTCCACATGAAATCGCCGGCAACGTAGTCGTTCAATCTCACAAACTTCCACAACTGCTCGACATCGATGTTGCGGCCCCGTCCGAAACCGCGGAAACCGGCCGGAGCGCCCGGCGCTGGCGCTGGCGCGGGCAGGAGGGCGCGATAGTCGCCGCGCACGCCACCCATCGAGCCGCTCTCGGTGCCGATCACGCGCCGCTGCGGGTACGCCTGGCGGTCGATGCTGTAATACTTTTCGATCCTGTCGCGCCAGCGGTCCGCATAGTTGTACCCGACTACGTCGAGAAGGCCGAGGAATTCCTGCGACACGGAACGCGGCTCGGCGGAAATCTGGTCGCAACCGGCGGTTACCGGGCGCGTCGGGTCTTCCCTGTGGAACACGTCGAGCAGCTTTCGCAGCGTCTCGGGGCCGTTGAGGTGGGTCTGGTCGCCAATTTCGTTACCGGCGCTCCAGATCACCACCGAGGGATGGTTCCTGTCGCGGTGGAGGAAGTCCTTCACGTCGCGCTCGTACCATTCATCGAAATAGTTGCTGTACCCATGGGGGCCGATCTGCCCCTTGGGAACCTTCCACTCGTCAAAGATCTCGTCCATGACGAGGAAGCCCAGGCGGTCGCAAAGGTCCAGGAACTCGGCGGCATAGGGGTTGTGGCTGGTGCGGATGGCGTTGCAGCCCATGGCGCGAAGGGTCTCAAGCCGGCGCTCCCACACCCGCTCGGGCACCGCCGCTCCCATGCAACCGCCGTCATGATGCAGGCAGACGCCGTTGATTTTTACGCGTTCGCCGTTGAGCACGAATCCCTTGTCGGCGTCAAAGACAGCGTCGCGGATGCCGAAGGGGGTGTCGCATGCGTCCGCAACCCGGCCCTGTTCCCGCACAGTGCTCCGCACCGAGTAAAGATGTGGATTTGCGACCGACCACAACTCGGGCTTCTCCAGCCTGACCTGCTGCACGAATTCGTATTCGCCGTTCGCGGAGATCTCCTGGACGGACTCGGCCGTCTGCACGGCCTTCCCACTGTTGTCCAGAATGGCGGTGAGGAGTGTGCAGCGCGCACTGGTTTTCGCGTCGTTCCGCACCCGGGTCTTGATCTGGACCGTGGCTGCGTCTTTCGAGACGCGTGGAGTGGTGACAAATGTTCCCCAGTAGGCGATGCGAACACGATTGGTGGCCAGCAGCCAGGTGTGCCTGTAGATGCCGGAACCCGAGTACCAGCGGCAGTTCGTCTGGCGCGAGTTGTCTACCTTCACGGCGATAACGTTCTCGCCTCCGAGATTCAAATGAGGTGTGATCTGGTAGGCGAACGGAATGTAGCCGTAGGGCCTCTTGCCCAGATATTGGCCGTTGATCCACACCTCGCTGTTCATGTAGACACCGTCGAATTCGATGAGGAAGAGCTTGTCGCGCTGGGACTCGGGCAGGCGAAAGTGCTTGCGGTACCAGCCGATGCCTGTGGGGAGGTAGCCGCCCGCCCCGCCGGATGGTTCTTTCTCGCCGAAGGGGCCTTCTACGCTCCAGTCGTGAGGCAGATCGACGTCCCGCCAGGCGGAGTCGGGAAAGGCGGGCTGCTGCGCGCCGGGCGCGTCGCCTTTCATGAACTTCCAGCCGAAGTCGAACGTACTTCTGGTGCGCGGCGCAGTTTCGGGGGCTTCGCGCGTCTGCGCCCCAACGGCACGCATCGATTGCACGGCAGGGGCAATGGCCGCCGCGCCCGCTGCCTGGCGCAAAAGATCACGCCGGCTCAGAGACTCTGATAATGGCTTTTCGTCCTTCATGGTTATCGCCTTCAGTGCAAGGTGAACTTGTCGAACACCGTCATGACCGGCAGGGCATTGCTGTTGTCGTCGAAGAAGCCGCGGCGGTTCAGCCCGCCGCCAACGGCCGGCTCCCACCAGAACACGCCCTTGCCCAGCCCGTTCGGCGTGGCCATCACGATCCGGTTCACTTCCTCGAGGAAGTGGCGCTGACCTTCGGGTGTCTCCGGGAACGGCCCGGGCTTCTTGGCGTACTCCCCCGGTTTCCAGTTGTAGGCAGCCTCGACGACGATAATGTCCTTCTTGTACTCGTTGGCCATGAATATCAGGTTTTCGCGAAGGTCGAACAGGCTGCCGTGCCACCACGGATAAAAAGACTGCCCCATGACCTCATAGTTCACGCCGTAGGAGTGCAATTTGTCGAAGAACCACTTCGTTTTGGCTTTGTCACCGCCCCGGTCTATGTGGATCATGATGCGTGGCCGCGGCTGATCGCCTCGGCCCGCATCGACGCCTTCGATGCCGGCCTTGATCAACTCGGCGAAATTCCCCCAATTGTCCGGGAGCTTGCCGTCGGGCCAGAGCATGCCGTTGATCACCTCGTTGCCAATCTGCACCATGTGGGGGAGCACGCCCGCCTCGCGGAAGGCGATGATGGTCTGCTTCGTGTATTCCCGCACCGCGGCGACGAGCTGCGGGTGCGACATGTTCTCCCAGGCCTTGGGGAGAAACTGTTTGCCGGGGTCGGCCCAGGTGTCCGAGTAATGATAGTTCAGCAGGAACTTGAACCCCCGTTGTCTGGCCGCCTTCGCCAACGCGATCGTGTATTCCAGGTTGTTTGGCAGCCGCGTCGGGGTATGGAACAGGCGGAGGCGAATCCAGTTGTAGCCATGATCCTTGAAGATCAGGAGACCCGGCTTGACTTCGCCGTTGTCCTTGAACGCCACTCCCCTGTCTTCCGCCTGCTTCAGAAACGACAGGTCAGCGCCGACCGCGTAATCCGACGCGCGTACGGCCAGCGCCGGGAACGCGCAGGCGGCCAGGAACACCGCGCAAACCGCGAAGGATTTCGGTTTCATAACACCTCGTTGAATGACCCACGAAAGAATTCAGCTCTAGCGGCGAATGGTGACGATGTACCAGGTGGTCGCCGGTTCGCCGATGGGAAAGGCCCAGCCCTCCGTGTTTCTCTTGGCAGGAATCGGCTCGCCGATCGCGTGGCCCGCGCCGTCGAGCGCGGTGGCGGTCACCGACTTCGCTCCTTGAAGGTTCCGGAGAACGACCGTGCCGGCGACCGGTTCAATCAAGGAAGGCGAGCCGCCCTGGTTCGCCAATCGAGTATGCGCATCATTCCATTGCATGCCGGTGTTCGCGACGCGCGAGCCGGCGGTGAGCAGCATCTTCCCGGACCTGGAGAGCGGCCGGAAGTCCATGGCGCTCAACACCAGGCTGGCAAAGTTGTTCTTCACGTCGGCGGAGAGGTTTTTTAGCGCCTTCCGGTTCGCTTTCACGAAACCGATCAAGGCCTGGGTGCGGTCGGTCTCCACGGTGACCACGGCAGTCTTCTCCGGCGAGGTGTACCAACTCAGCTCCCTGGTGTCGGAGACAATCGGGTCGCTCTCTGTTGCCGCGAACTTCGGGGTCGGCGGCCCGTTAAGCGACCGGATTCGGGTGGCGTGCTCGAGCGGAATCGAGAGCGGAAAGCCCGGGGTGAAGTACGGCTGCTCGGTTCGCGGGAGGCGCCGGCTGTCGAGCGCCTGCTCAGGAGAGTAGGTGCGCTCCACGGTTTGACGCGCCGGCCGCACATCGGCGCGCAGGAACGTCAGCGCGCCGGTCGCCATCTGCGTCATCCTCACGGGGTCGAGCGAGATGTCGAACGGGTCGCCAACGTATGGCTGCCAATCGGGAGCGCGCTTCGGCTCGAACGTGTATAAGATGATGGCGTCCCAGTCCTGGAAGCTTCCGTAAGCAGCGAGGATCGGGATGCCTTCGGCCGCCCATTCGTTCGGGAACGGATGGTTGACCTCGCTCACGGTGTACGGCTTGCCGGCAAACGCCGTTCGCGAGAGCTGTACCACGGTCGAGTTGAATGGGTCGTTGACCATTGGTGTATTCACCGGCGGGGGCGAGCCCGGATGCTGCCAGTAGACGTGCCCGTCAAGAATGTCCAGCTTCGAGAGCGTCGCCAGCATCGGGTAGCTGCTGCTGGAGTGGCTGTGGTCGGCTGTCCCGGTGATCGGAGCTTTTACCCCGAGCGTGTTCTTCAGATACCCGCTCATGTCCTGGTAGAAGCGGCTCTCCGCGTCCATGTAGAAGCGCATTTCCGCTTCGAACCGCTCCCTGGGCGCAGCCGCTACCTCGTTTCCTTTCAAGCGGGGAATGGGCGCATGGTCCTGAACGCCGGCCTGTTCGCGCAGCTTCTTCAGCTCGTCGGACCCCAGCTTCTCGGGCAGCCAGGCGTTGTACTGGTCCGTTAGTTCTTCCTCGTAATAAGGGGTAGGCGCCCGGAAGCCGATGTACAGGCCGTTCTCGTTCACGATTTCCACGATGGCCACGGCCGGTTCGTTGCGGTACTCGGTCTTGGTGTACGGGTTGACGTGCGTGAGGATCTGCTTTGCATATTCCTTCTGCAACTCGATGAGGCGCGGATCGAACACCACAAGGCCCTTGCCCCATTGGATCTTGTCGTAATCACGCACGCCGTCTTCCGCTTTGTACGAGCGGCCGACGTTCAGGTTCAGATCAACGTAGGTGCCGCGCTTCTTGAGCTCTGACACCAGGAAGTCCAGGCGGTCAAGTTGCTGCGGATCAAAGCTGCGGCTGTCGTTCCCGGCGGCAATGATGCCTCGGGGAGCAGCCAGGTCGAGGAAGTGCAAACGCACGCAATTGACACCGAAGCGTGCCAGCGTTGCCGCGTACATGGGTACGTCTTCCTTGGGCGGAAGCAACACCGAACCCCGGCTCCAGTCCGTCAAATGCACGCCCCACAAACGCATGCGCTTGCCGTTCGGTGTCACCAAATGGCCGCCTTGGATGCGCAGGAACCCCTTCTTGCCGGCCGGCGCATCCAGAAGAAACGAGACGTCCGCGAGTGATGAAGCGCCTTCTCGATGGTTCATGACGAAGGGCTTCAGCAGGCCGTCGTTCCACTGAGCAAACGCGCCTACGAAGGCGAGTAACAGGACCGCTCCTACCGCGCGCAAAGTGCCCATCGAGACTCTCTTTTTCTCGGACTGAGCGTGCTGACCGGGTCAATTCCAACTCACGAACAAACCCCCTAAGGCCGCCGATAGACCTTGGACCTTGGACGTTAGACCTTGGACCTCTTCGGTGCTACCACTCGAAACGCGCCACAAGCTGGCCGTTCCGGGCAGCACCGATCGCGTTGGCGTTAATGTACCCGTACCCGCTGGTGGGGACACCCTGCGCATTATAGGTCGGAGTGGCCAGCGGATTGGCGGACGAAGGACCGCTCAGGTAGAGCCGGTTGAGGACGTTGAAGAACTCCGCGCGCACTTGCAGCTTCATCTTCTCGCGGACCCGGAAGGTGCGCCCGACGTTCAGGTTCTCCATCGCCTGGTGCTGCCAGCGGTAGTCGCTGTAATAGGGTGCGGAGAAACCCCACTGGCCCGCTGGCACGTCCACCCACGCGTTGGGGTTCAGAACGAGGTCCTTATTCGGGTCCATGCAGCCGCAGTTTGGGTCTTTGGTGAACAACGGCTGTCCCGGAACCCGGTTCATGCGCGTGCCGCCCTGCAGCGTCAAGGTATTGAGATTGTTGCGCGAGCCCGGAACTGCGATCAGGGAGCCGCTCGCGTAGCGCAGGACCCCGCCGAAATTCCAGTCTTTGCTTGCCAGGCGAACCCAGCGGTTAGGGCCAATCTTTGGCGTCGTGTAGTTAAAGCCGATGGACAGAATCAAGGGCGTGGAAGCCCCGGTGAGGGACTTCTGGTTGGGGCGGTTGAAAACATCGTTGATGCCGCCGCCTCCCGGACCCGGATTCCCGCCAGTGCCGCGCGCCAACTCCTTCTGCCAGGAGAAGGAAGAGGTGAGGTTCAGTCCGTGCCAGACTCGCTGGTCCAATTTCACCTGGAGAGCGTCGTACCAACTGTTTCCAAGCGGCGCCCAGCGGAGGGCGAGTCCGTCGTTGTATTCAGGGAATGGACGCAGAGCCTGCGCCGCCGTCGCGGTGTTGGGGAAGCCGGCGTACGGCTTCGCGATTCCGCGCGCCATGGCCGCCGCCGAATCGATGCGCGAGGTCAACAGCGCCCGGTCGGCCGCATTGTTCAGGTCGATGTTGTAGGCCTTGAATGTTGCCGGCCGAATGGCGTTCAGACTCACCAGGCCGTTGGCCTCGAGCCAGACACCGCGGTTTCCCACGTAGGCAACTTCGAGCGACAGGTTCTTGGTCAGCGCGCGCTGCACGGCGATGTTCCACTGGTTGACGCGCGCCGGCCGCCCTCCGTTCGGATCATTGATCTGCGCGCCCCAGGCCGACGGCACGTTCAACTGCCCGGCCTTGGGGTAAATGCCCGGGTCGAACGACGCCGCATACAGTTGTGAGGTGTCGTAATGCAGGCCGTCGGCGAACTTAGATACCGCCTGCCCGTACGCCGGATTGCTGAAGCTGAGGGTGTTAAAGCCGACCCCAACCGAGGACGAGCCGCCGGTGACGTACCACCAGTTGGCCAAAGCGCTATACGAGATACCCCACCCAGCCCGGACCACAGTTTTTCCATTCTCACCGATCCGGTAGGCAGCACCCAACCGCGGACCGATGGCGTACGGGTAGTTCTTCGTGAACGAGCAGTTGCACCGGCCCGGGCCGTAACCTTCGTACGCCCAGCCACCGGGAAGTCCGCCCGCGGAGGGATTGGGCGTGCTGACTCCGATCTGGCTGACGCGGTTGTGCAATTCGCGCCCCTGCCCTTCGTAGTCCCACCGCAGCCCGTAGTCTAACGTCAGCTTGCGATTGACCTTCCAGGTGTCCTGTGCATAAAGTCCCCAGGCCTTCTTGCGCCATTGAAGCGTCTTCGGGGATGCCACGCTGGCGGTCGACACCCGGCCGAGAAGGAAGCTGGCATAGTTGAAGCCGATGCTGCCGCCGCCGACGCTGGTGGTGTTCAGCGCGGGAAGGCCGGTCATGGCGTTGCCAAAGCTGTAGGAACCCTGGGCTCCGTAGTAATTGTTGTCAGTCCAGACTTCCTGCTTGAACTCCGCGCCGATCTTATAGGTGTGATTGTCACGTACGTACGTCGCGCTGGCAACGCCGCTGAGCTTGTCGTTGTAGTATTGGCCCGCGGTATTCGGCCCCATCTGTCCCATGCCGCCCCAATTGGAGCTCGTCGAGAAGATCAGCGGGAATCCCGCGGGATCGGTTGCACCTCCCACCAAACCGAGGTTCTTTACGGCGTCGTACTGGAGCACCTCGGGAGGAGAACTATCGGGATTGTGGAACCGCGTGTATCCGGCTCCGGCGTGAACAATGAATCTTGGCGTGAACGACTTGTCCACGTTCAGCCGCGCGATGTGCCCGTAGATCTTCTGCACCCGTACGCCGCTGAGCGGGTAGGGCAACCCGTCCGGTCCCGTGAGTTGATCGGTGTTTTGCACCGACCAGTAGCCGCTCAGCCTGGTCGTGTCGTTGAAACTGTGATCGATTTTGACACTGGGGAGCGACTGGTACTTGTGGTTGGGGACGTCGGGCAGCCAATTCTGCATCAGGTTCGAATTGGTCGGCGTGGGAATCAAGGCTTGAATCTTTTGCGCCACCGGATCGAGGCGCGCCTGCGGGATGACGTTGTTGGTGAACAGATTGCGGTAGGTGGCGCCGCTGGACGTGAAATCACTCAGCGGATCGTAGATGCCGTTCTCGGGAATCGGGCGCCCCAACCCGTCCGTGCCCAGCGTGCGCCCCGTGAGCGCCGCACTGAAGTCGCCATTGCGGTAAGCCTGGGTCGGCACGGTGCCGAGAGTTCCGGACGAGCCGGTCTTCACGCGGAACGCTTCGTAACTGAAAAAGAAAAAGGTTCTGTTCGTGCCCTTGTAGAGCTTGGGAATGCGGACGGGGCCGCCCACCGAGAAGCCGAAGTCGTGCTTTCGGTCGAGTCCTTTCAGGTGAGTGAACGGCCGGGCGGCGTTCAGTGCTTCATTGGTCAAGTACTCGTAGGCGGTGCCGTGATACGTGTTGGTTCCGCTCTTGGTAGTGAAGTTGAACAACCCGCCCAGCACCTGTCCAAATTCGGCGGCGAAATTCGACGTTTGCAGCGAGAACTCCCCAATGGACTCCACCGACGCCGATGCAACGATGCTCGTCCACGTGGTGTCGTTGGAGCTGGTTACGTCCTGGCCCTCCAGGTAGATTTTGAAGGCGCCGCCGGGCGCGCCGTTAATGGGCGCGTTGTAGGCGGTGCCCGACACACCCGGAGCCAGGATGACGAAGCTCATCCAGTTGCGAATCCCGCCGGTGGGGCCGGTGCTGCCTCCGCCGAAATTGATGGGCAGCGAGTTGATGCGGTCTCCCGTCACGTTCATGCTCTGCTCGGCGTTTTCGGTCCTCAGCAGGGGCGCTTCGGCGGTGACCGTGACCGATTCAGTGCTTGTGCCGATCTGGAGAGCGAAATCGACACGCACGGTCTGCGCCACCTGAACCTGGACGTTCGGCCGCGTGACCTTGCGGAAGCCCGCGATTTCAACGCTCATCTCGTATAGGCCTGCCGGAAGCGAGGCCAGGGTGTAGTTGCCCGTCGCGGTGGTCACCGTTTCAGACGCCGTCCCGGTGGCGGTGTTGCGGGCAACCACTCTGGCCCCTGGGACGACCGCAGCGGCCGGGTCCAGCACGCTGCCGGTGATAGTGCCGCGGTCGCTTTGGGCGAACGCAAGCGTCGCGAAGAACAGAACGAGAACCGCTGAAAGAAGAGCTTTCATGGTGTTCCTCCTGAGGTATCTTCCTGTGAACTCGGCGGGCCTCAATGTTTGGACCAGGATTTCCATTTTGCCTTCCCGGTCAGCAGCCAGTTTACTCCCCAGCGCCTCCGTTGGGGCCGTTCTTTCATCCTTTCCATCCCGAGCGACTGAGGAAACTCTTGTACCAGACCACCGGCTTGTGGCTTGGTCTTCCCACTGGCCGCGTCAACAACTCCGCAATACCCCGCGCCAGGCTGTCGTTGGCCGGGATGCGGATGGCGTGTTTCACGCCCCGCTCCTCCAGCGCCCCGTAGATCTCCGGCTTCAGGAAATGTTTCAAATCGGAAATCCGGACTCAATCGTCAATGACTCAATGATCCAATCCCCGCAGCGCCTTCAGCACCGCCTGGTGCGAAGCGCGGATGTCGGGATCGTTCGGCCGGTATGCCAGTCCCTGCCGGTATACGCGCTCGGCGTCTGCGAAGCGCCGCGTCGAGTAATACCACTCGCCCAAGCCCAGCACCGCGTTTCGGGAAAGGGGCGTGACGCGCAGTGTCTGCGACCACAGGGCCTCCGGGTCGCGCCAGTAGCCGGTAGCGCGAATGGAAAGCGCGCTCCACAGGATGAGAATGCCGAGCACCGCCCCTGTGGCCGCCCGCCCGCGCGCCAGCAGCGCGATCAGGAACGCCAATCCCAGAACTGCCAAATAGGCGTAGCGGTCCTGCGCCTGGCGCATGCCCGGCAAAACCAGGCTGGCGGCGACGGCCGGAGCCAGGGCGACGAAAAACAGCAACATGCCCAAGCGCGCGGGCGGCCGCCGCTGTGCCAGCCACAAAAGCAGCGCGAATGCCACAGCGGAAATCACCCAGACGGCCAGCGGCTGGCGCAGGTTGTATTCGGAAGCCAGCGGCCACGGCCATACCGTTTTTCGCGCGTAATGCACCAGCGCCGATGCCATCAGGTAAACCTGCGCCCAGAAGGGCCGCGGCGGCAGATAAGCAGCGGCGGAGCCGAGGACAACGTAGCGGAGCAAGAGGATTCCGCCGGCGGTCAGAAAACACGGCCAGGCGGCCCACCCCACAAGGATGGCGGCCAGCAGCGGCTGAATTACCGCGGTCTCCTTGGTGAGGATAGCCAGCGCGGCAGCGGCACAGGCCAGGGCCAGCCAGAGGAATTTCGGATTGCGGATTGCGGATTGCGGATTTCGTGCCTTGCCCTCATGCTCGCAATCCGTCCGCCGCGGCGGACGCAATCCGAGATCCGAAATTCGCCGAACGCGCGCCAGGCAGTAGAGGCTCAGCAGGATCAGCAGGCCGGCAAGCAACTCCGGCAGGGCGGCCATCCAGGCCACGGCTTCCACGTGCAGCGGATGGACCACAAACAGCGCGGCGGCCAGCCAGGCGACCTGGAGTCCGGCCATCTCGGCCAGCAACAGAAACGCCAGGATGCCGGCGGCGGCGTGCAGCGCCACCGAGACCAGGTGCAGCGCGAAGGGCCCGGCGCCGAAGATCCGCAACAGCCAGGAGTGCGTGAGAATAGTGACCGGCCGGTAGTAGTAAAACCCTTTGTGATGGGGCAGGAACACCGGGGGCGTGCGGCTGAACGCCGAGCGGACGGTCTGCGCCCGCATCGAGGGGTCGTTCAGATAGATTTCTTCGTCGTCGAGCAGGAAGCCGCCGCCAAGACAGTTGGCATAGACGACGCCGGCAAGGAGCATGATGCCGGCGGCGCCCCGAGCTTTGGTCAGCCAGCCGCCGGCGGTTGTCATCGGCTTGTATCCTTGCTGGTTGCGGAGGCCGGCAAGCGGCCGACGTTCCGCAGCGAATCGAGGTAATCCCGGTCGCCGGGCCGGAACAGCAGGCCGTGGCGGTAAACGCGCGCGGCATCCTCAAACCGAAATGTCGTGTAGTAGTACTCACCCAGGGCCAGAACCGCGGTCTTGGAGCGCGGGGTGACGCGCAGCGCATGCGCCCACAGCCTTTCTGAATCACTCCAATCGCGGACAGCGAGAGCCGACATGCCGCTCCAGGCGGCCAGCAGCGCCAGCGCCAACACCAGGCCAGCGGCGCGGCGGGCCGCCAGGGCAACCAGCAGGGCGACCCCCAGCACCGCCAGGTAGGCGAAGCGGTCGCCCACAAAGCGCAGATCGCTGAAGAACACCATGCTGGCGGCAAGCGCGGGCGCCAGGGAAGCCGGAATCATCAGCACCGCCAGCCGCGCATCCGCGCGGCGGCAGGCCAGCCAGGCGGCCAGCGCGCAGCCGGTCAGAACCAGCAGCCAGATCCAGGTTGCCTGGCCCAACTCGTACTCGGGCGCCACCGGCCAGGGCCACACCAGCTTCTTCGCATAATGAACCGCGGCAGCGGCCAGGATTCGCAGGTGCTGCGTCACCGGGCGCGGGGGCAGGGAAGCCGAGTGCGCGCCGAGCACCAGCATCCGCGCCAGCAGCGTCCCGGCGGCGATGGCGAATAGCGGCCAGGCGCGCCGCCCGGCGAACAGAACGGCGAGCAGGGGCAGAGCCAGCGCGGTATCTTTGGCGAGGCAGGCCAGCGCGGCGGCCACGCAGGCCAGAACCAGCCAGAAGAATTTCGGATTTCGGATTTCGGATTGCGGATTTCGTACCTGCTTGCAATCCGCAATCCGTCGGCCGCGGCGGACGCAATCCGCAATGCCAGGGGCGCGAACCAGGCAGTAGAGGCTCACCATGGCCAGCGCCCCGGCCAGCACTTCCGGGAATCCGGCCATCCAGGCCACAGCCTCGACGTGCAGCGGATGGACCACAAACAGCGCGGCGGCCAGCCAGGCGACCCGCATCTCAAAGAAACCGGCCAGCAGCAGAAAGCTCAGCACACCGGCCGCGGCATGGAAGAGCACCGAGGCCAGGTGCAGTCCGAACGGTTGGCGGCCGGTGATGCGGGCCAGCCAGGAGTGCGCCAGGAAGGCCAGCGGCCGATAGTAGGGGTGCTTCTGCGGCAGGGCCTGGTAAGCGTCCAGGCGGAACGCGCCCGACACCGTTTCCGTCAAAATGCGCGGGTTGTTCCAGTACACGTTGTAGTCATCGCCGATGATGAACTCGCCGCCGAGCGAGTTGACGTACACCGACCCTGTGAGCAACAACAGCGCCAGGATGCCGCGGGCGGGCGTGAGCTTGGGCAGAATCATCGTCAGGACGCCGCTACAGTATATCCAAACGCTGTATGGTCCAAAGGTCCAAGGGTCCCAAGGTCCAAGGGTCGTTTGGACCCTTAGACCCTTGGACCTTTGGACCCTCTTGGCACCTGTTCTCACCTGCGGCGGGGAGGGAAGGGGCTGTTCACCGTAGCCGCCACCCGGATGGGGTCGCCGGGAATAGCGGAGGCCGGCACCGTCAGCGACAGCGGGTCCAGCGTGGTCTGCGGGGTGAACGGCACAGTGGCGACCAGGTTTGCGCCGGCGTATATCTGGTAGGCATGGATGGGCTGGTCGCCGGCCAGCGCCGTGTTCCAACGGATGATGACGCGGTCGGCGTCGCGCGCCACCTGCACGCCGGTCGGCTGCTGCAAACCCTTGTAGGCCGGTTGGAATCCGCCGTTGGTGCTCGTACCGTGGATCTGCGCTACCTGGCTCTCGATGGCCAGCAGCTCGGCCGGGGAAGCGGAGGGAACAACCG
>Ga0315285_10003323_pt1 | contig 16761 bp, 11 predicted proteins | sample YL17G09_36_MG_FD_203698 | JGI IMG/M metagenome (GOLD analysis project Ga0315285, IMG submission 203698) | Sediment microbial communities from Yellowstone Lake, YNP, Wyoming, USA - YL17G09_36 | ecosystem: Environmental > Aquatic > Freshwater > Lake > Sediment | place: USA: Wyoming | collected... | reverse complement strand
CCCCTCACACACACACACGCACACCGCCACCACGTCATGCACTGGCTGGTCGGTGGCGGGTCCCGCGCGGTCGCGCCGACGCCGACTCCGGCCTCCCCCCTTACTTCGCCCGCCCCGTTGCGCATGAAGGCTTGGCGGGAGGGCGAGGGTCGCACCATGCAGCGGGTGAACCTGGTGATGGACGAGGAAGAGGGTGGCGTGTTGACCTTGCGCGTCACGTCGGCGGTATTCTCCGAGGTAAGTAGAGAGGGGATGAAGCGCGTGCTAAAAAGAAAAAAGCGCGCCCCCGTTCCCTCTTCATCCACCCACGCTCACCATCCCAGGCCTCGCCCGCCCTGGTCATCGACCTGGGCACCGTGAGCATCAGCGAACGGGACGGTGACGCTGAGAATGCGGGCTGTAACGTCGCCGCCCCGCAGGTAGGCTGGCTCCGCAACTTTTCTCTCAACTTGACCGCCTCCTCGGGAAACGCCCCCACCCCCTCCCCCGCCCCCGCCGCACCCCCCACCTCCTCGCCCGCCGGACCCTGGTGGTCGGGCCGGATCTGCCTCGCGCCAACGGCCGCCGCGGCCGGCCCTGCCACCACCGCGCCCAGCCCGGGCGCCGTCGTCGTCCTTGCGGGCGACACGAGGGCCGACCACGCCCGCCTGGCGGCCGCGCTCCGTATCGGCCACGCGGCCGCGAAGGCCGCCATCGACCCGCCCTGCCCGCCCGCCGCCGGGGGCGCGGCTTCCTCGCCGGGCGGGGTCGGCACCGGCACCGGCGATGCGGACGCCGTTGCCGCCGCCGTCGCCGCGCTGGCGGCCTTGGGCCTCCTATCAGTGCCCGCCTCCCCCTACCCGCCCGCCTACCCGGCCCTGTCGCCGGCGCTGTACGATCCCGACCTGCGCTGCTCGCCCGCCCATCCGGGCGGCCTGCCGTACTATGCGTCCGGGACGGGCAGCAACTTTTCGGTGAGGAGGGCGAGGGCGGAGAGAGAGAGGGAGAGGCGCGGGAGGGGGGAGAGAGGAGAGTTGAAGGCCGCGCCGGAGAAAAAACCTCCTCATCACCTTTTCTTTTATAACACGCCTACACAGCTCCCCGTCGCCATGGCCTTCGCGGTCGTCCTGGCCTCGTCCCTGGGCACGCGCATGGCCCTGGACTGCGGCATGGACCCCCCCCCGGCGGACGCGGCGGGCTCGGCGGCGGCGGAGCCCCACAAGGCGGACACGAAAGGCCGGCCCGGCGCCGCAGGGCCGGGACAGCAAGCCGCGGACCCGCTGCCAGAGGTGCCCGGCCGGCGCCTGCCCTTTGACGTGGCCGCGGTCCTCGCGGCCGCGCCGGCCCTGGCCTCCCGCCGGCGTCGGCCGCTCAAGACCCTGGTCACGGATCGGAGGGCTGGCACGGCCGCCCAGACGGCGGCCAATCGGCGGGCACACCCGGGGTGGGCGGTGCCGGCCCGGCTCTACCACGCCTACTCAGGGCGGGCCACCATTTAGTTTTTTTTTTTTTTTTTTTCAGTGGTGGGATTGTTTTTGTTCTGTGTCCCTGCTGCGCGCCGGGCTGTTGCGACCCACGTGCGCGCGCCCCCTTCATTGTATATGTATGCGTTGCTTTCGGCCTTCTTATCCGGTGCGTGTGTTTTGTGTGTTTGTACGTGTATTCGCTCACATGCTTTTTCCGTTGCTTTCTCAACAACAAATCATTTTTCAAATGCTGGGTAGTGCGACCGTCCTCGGAGCCGCTGCATCCCCAAACAGTTCGCGCAGGGCGTCCGAGATCGCGCCCGCGTCCACGTCCTCCCGCCAGGATGCCGCCAGGACGCGGGCGGCGGCCCGGGAGGTGGGCGGGAGGCGGCCGAGCGCGCGCTCGTCGTCCGTGCCTTCCCCAGCAGAGTCAGCCCCCGAGGCTCCCGCTGGGCTCCCCCCCCGCCCGTCCAGCAGCCCGCCCAGGCCGGGGGTGGGCATGGCGAGGCCGTCGTCGCCGTCCTCGTCCTCACTGGCAGCCGTGGTGGCGTCACCGTCGTCGTCGTCGCCGCTGCCGTCGGCGTCGGTCGCGCCGCCCTCCTCGCTCTCCCCCGGCGGGTCGGCGGACCCGCCCCGGCTGGAGGGCGCCGCGCTGCCCCCGCCCTTGCCGCCCCGCCGCCGGGTGGGCGCCTTGGGGGAGGGCTCGGGCGTGCCTTCCGCGCTGCCCCCACCCCCGCCGCGTCCCCGCTTGCGCGAGGAGGGGCGGCGGGCGAGGGCCGGCGGCGGCGACTCCACGGGCGTGGCCGCCGCGGCTGCGGGCGCTTTCCTGCCGGCCGAGGACGGGGTCCGAGCGAGGCGGCCGCCCTTCGCCGCCGCGCCTCCGCAGCCCGCCGGTTCCTTGGCGCCCTCGCCCTCCCCGACGCCTGCCACGCTGGCGCCCTGCAAGAGGGCGGGCGGGCGAGCGTGCGGCGGCGGCGGCGCCCGGGGCGCCCACCCACCATCCCCGCCCGCGGCCGCCGCCGCGCTCCCCCCGCCAAACAGGCAGGCCGCCGCCTCCTCAATGACCGCCGCCCGCACGCGCTCAACGGCGTACATGGCATCCGCGGCCGCCGCGGACGCGACCGCCGCCGCGGCGGCCCGGGTCTGGCGGGGCGGGGCGCGGGAGGAAGGGGTGGCGGCGGTGGTGGTCGCCGTGCCGGCCTGCTCGGCCGCGCTGGCCGCCGCCGCCAGGACGGGGGCGTACCCGGCCAGCGCGGGCAGCAGGATGCCTCGCACCGCGCGCCGCCCCAGCGACGCCAGGCCCCGGACGGCGCCGTAGTGGGAGCCCAGGGGCAGGCCCGGGTCGCGCAGGGCGCGCAGGAGGGCCCGCGACACGGCCGCCGGGATGGACTCCGCGTCCCGCCCGTACCGGGCGGCCACCACCCCCAGCGCCGCCGCTGCCGCGTCCCGGGCGGCCCAGTGGTCGGACCCGGGCGGGCCCAGGCGCCGGGCGACGGCGACGGTGAGGAGGGAGGGGAGGAGGAGGTGGAGGTAGGGCCCCAGGTCAAGGCCCGGGTTGGAGGCCAACGCAGCGCCGGCCCGTGCCAGCACGGTCAGGCGGGCCGGGTCGCTGAGGGCGGCCGCGACACCGTCCGCCAGGTGTTTCACCAGGTAGGGCGCCAGCGGGTGGAGGCCCGGGTCGGAGGCCAGGGAGGCGAGCGCGGCGGAGCGCAGGGCAGCGACGTCGGGGGGGGCGAGCAGCGCCGCCCCGCCCGCGGCCGCGGCCGCGTCGGACGCGCCCACCGCGGTGCCGGGCCCAAAGGTGACGCTCCCGTCGGGCGGGGCGGCCGCCGCAGCCCTCGCCGCCGCGACCGCCGGGTCGGGCAGGGCGGGGCAGGCGGCGGCGGCGGCGCCCGGCGGCCCCAGGAGGGCGGCCGTGACGCGGGCGAGGTACGCGGCCAACTCCTCGGACAGGGCGTGCCGGACGGGGGCCCGGATGAGGGCGCCCTCGCCGCCCGCGCCCGCGGCGGCCGCCGCGGCCGGGGTGAGGGGGGCCTGGGGGGCCGGCGCGGCGCCGGCGCCGCCCGCAGCCGCCGCCGCCGCCACGGCAGGCACGCCGCCAGCGACCCGCCGGTCCACGCGCGCTGGCGCGGCCCGCCCGCGCTTGGCCCGCCGCACGGGCAGGGGCGCATTCTCCGGGATGTCGGGCTGGACGCCGTCTACGGCCAGCCAGTGCGGGATAACGCCCGCCTCGACGGGGGGTTTGGGGAGCGGGGCGTCGATTATCTGCGAAAAAAGAAAATGGAAAATGATTTTGGGTTGAAGAAACGGATGAGGCAGGGGGGGGCCGGCCGCCTCGCCTTTCTCCTTCCTGCGCCCTCACCTCGTCCCACCCAGCCACTCGGTCGACCGCATAAAACACGTCCGCCGTGCCGGCCGCCCGCGCAAAGCGGGCCGCGTCACGGCCCCCGCCCCCGCCATGGCCCAGCAGTGGCGCGGCGCCCCGGGCGGCCAGGGCCGCATCTACGTCCGCCGCGATCAGGCAGGCCCGCTTGGACGCCCGCGCCACCTTGGCCGCGTCCTGGATGACCTCACGCAGGCGGACGTCGACCTGGGGGGCCAGGGCGGCGGCTGCTTCGCGGGACAGGCCGGCGATGCCGAGGCCGTCGGCGATGGCTTCTATCGTGTCGGCGCGGACGTGCGACATGGCCCAAGAGAGACGACGGAGCAGGAAGAGAAATCAAGGGGGGGAATGGGCTGTGGCGACCCTGTTGGGAAGCGCGTGACCCTGTGTGGGTGGGTGGGCGCACAGGGGCGCGCGGCCGTGAAGAAAAGGGAAAGCGCGGTCTCTTTGGCCGACTGGCGAGGCCGACTGACGAAAATGCAAGTGCAATGTTTGCACACACATATACGCCCGCTAGCCGCGTCATGCACCTCCCCGTCAAGCTGTCCACCCGCGTGGCCGGCCGGGTGGCCACCACCCCGCGGCCGTGCTGCCTGCCAACCAAAAGCAACGACCCAAACCACGCAACCGGGCCCGCCCGCACCAACCCGGTCGCGCCACACCGCCCCCCCACCCCCACCACCCTCCGTCCTCGCCCCGCAGCCCTGGCGGCCACGCCCGCCACCGCCACCCCCACCCCTGCCTCGGCCTCGGCCTTCGACTGGCACGCCCACTGGTACCCGGTCGCCGCCCTGGACTCCCTGCACGCGGACAAGCCCAACCAGGTGTACCTGTTGGGCCAGCGCCTGGTCGTCTGGCGGGACGCGTCCGCCACCTGGCGCGCCTTCGCCGACTTCTGCCCGCACCGCGGGGTGCCGCTGTCGGAGGGGCGCCTGGAGGAGGGCGGGGCCACCCTGGCCTGCGCCTACCACGGCTGGCGGTTCGAGCCCGGCGGCGCGTGCGTCGACATTCCCCAAGCCATCGGGCCGGCCGCTGTCGCGGCCGCGGTGGCGTCGCCCAAGGCCTGCGCGGTCCCCTTCCCCGTGTCCGCCCGCCCCGACGGCCTGCTGTGGGTGTGGCCGAGAGCGAACGACTTTGCCGCAGCGGACGCGACGCCGACCAGCGCGCCCGCGGTCAGTGAGGCGGGCTCGGGCGCGCTCTGGATGGCGCACTGGTTTGTGCGGGACGTCCCCTTTGGCGTCACGGAGCTCCTGGAGAATGGTGAGCAAGGGCCGGGTATGGAGATGGGGTGGAAAGGGGGTGGCGTTGAAAGAGAGCGAGAGAGAGGGTGCGGGGGCGGGACATGCCCCACCAGAGGCGTGCCGCACTGAGGTTTCCCTCTCTCCTCCCCCCCCCACACCCTTTTTTTTCCCACACAGTCGCCGACCCCGTCCACGTCGCCTTCTCCCACCACGGCATCCTGGGCTCCCGGTACGCGCCGCCCGTCCAAGACTTCCCCGCGTCTGAAATGGAGGCCGTCCCCGACACGTCCGGCTTCAGGGTCCGCTCCGTCGTCCGGGCGCGCAAGCGGTTGGAGGGCCCGGCCACGCCCGCCCCGCCCCCCGCGGAGGCGGCCGCCCCGCGCACGACCATCGAGTTCTCCCCGCCCGGCCTGAAGGTGCACTACACCTTCGGCGCGCTGGGCGGGAGCAACATGCTCACCTACAGCGTGCCCACGGCCCCCGGGCGGTCCCGCATCTTCTTCTCCGTCCTGCGCCCGGCCGCGGGCACGCCCCGCCTCATGGGCGCCATCCTCCGCCTGGTCGGCCTCCCCGCCTTCCGGTGGAAGCAGCACGCCGGCAACAACGCTGTCCTGTCCGGGGACAACGTCCTGTGCGGCGCCCAGACCGCGCTCCTGGACGCCCTGGCGGCGGAGGGGAAGACGTACAAGGACGCGTTCTACACGCCCACGGGCGCAGACTCGGCAGGTGAGGAAAATACAGTGAGGCGAAGGGGGTGGAGAGTGCGGGGCGGGCGGTGTTTTCTCTACCAATCTCATCAAAACGCGGGGCGGGGCGGTGTTTTTATCAACCATCTCATCAACATTCCTCCCTCACTCCCGCCTGAAGTCCTCCGCCTGCGCGCCTGGTTTGAGGCCGCCCCGCCCATCCCCTGGGCTCCCACCTCCCCGCCGCCCCCGCCGCCCGCGGACCGGCGCGCCCTGCTGGAACGCCTGGAGTCGCACACCAAGATCTGTTCGCACTGCTCCAAGGCGTTGAAGGTCTTCACGGCCGTCCGCGCGTGCGGGGTGGGCGTGGTGGGCGGCGCCGCTGTGTGGACCATCGCAGCCCGGGCGGCCGGCCGGGCGGTGCCGCCGGTGGTCCTGATCGCCGCCGCTCTGGCCGCTGCCCTCGCCGCGGGCGCCCACAAGGAGGTCCAGGGCCTGACCTTTGTGGATTACGTCCACCAGGAGAAGGACTGAGAGAGAGCGTTGGTTTTTTCTGTCTGTTTTTTTTTTTTTGCACCAACAAAAAAAAGGCAACACTCACTCGCACTCCATCCTCTGCCTCACCTCTCCATCTCAACCCCTCATTTCCCTTTTTTCTCTCCCTTCACCGCCCGACCCACGCGGCGACGCTTTCCCCTCCCACGACCGTCACCTGGCCATCATCCAGGCGCACGACCACGGAGTCGCCGCCCTCGTAGTTTATGACCGTCCCCAGGGCGCCCGACATGGGCCCGCGCAGCACCTTGGCCCGCCCGCCCTTGCTGGGCGGGAGGGGGCGGACCTCGACAGCCGAGAGCCAGCGCGAGGCGCCGCCGGGCGCGGGCGCCAGGCCGCCGTCCGCCCCGCCCACCACCGCGTCGTCGACCTGACAGTTGCCGCCGTTGTCGGTGGAGGTGACGATGCCGGCGCCGCCGCCGGGCAGGGCAACTGCAATGCCGCGCAGGTCAGAGGTGGGTGCGGCGCCGTAGGCGGGAGGGCCGCCCCCACCCCCACCACGCGCGCCGCCGCCACCCCACCCGTCGTCGCCGCCGGATGAGGGGTGCAAAGGCGTCGCCCCGCCCGCGCCATAGCCGGACGAGTGGTGCAAAGGCGTCGCGCCGCCGGCCGCGATGAAGCCGCCGCCGCCGCCGCCGTGGCCGGGGGTGGGGGCGTTCCAGGCCCCCCCCCCCCCCGGCGGTTGCCCCGCCCGCCCCGCCCCACCCGCCGTGCATGGGCGTCGCCCCGCCGTGCATGGGCGTCGCCCCGCCATGCATGGGTGTCCGCCCGCCCAGGGAGGAGGAGGGCAGGCCGCCGCCCATGCCGCCCATGCCGCCCATGCCGCCCATGCCACCCGGGACGGGCGCAAAGGCTCCCGTGTCCTCATTGGCGAGGCAGGCCAGGGCCACCGTGACCGTCCGCTGGCCGGCCTCCAACTCCAGGCGGGCGTGCGTGTCGTTGGCGGACAGGACACGGGCGGCGTAGCCGCGCAGGTGGCCCTTGGCGACGGTGACACGCCGGCCGACCAGGGCGGCGTTGGCAGACCGGACGGGCGCGCGGCCGCCGCCGCCGCCCAGGGACGCGGGCGCGGCCGCGGACCGGGGCGCAAAGAGCGGGGCGGCGCCCCCGCCAGCCCCGCCCACGCCCACCCGGTGTGGGGCTGGGGATGCCGCCACGCCGAAGCGGTGCGGGGCGGGGGACTTCATGGGCAGGCCGCCATAGGCGGCAGGCCTGGCAGCACCAACGCTCGCCACGGCCCCACCCCCCCTCAGCGCGCACTGCCGCCCGCGCACGCACGCAAAGCCGCCGTGCTCCGGAATGTCCCGGGAGTGGATGAACAGGTGCTGCCGGAAGGCGAGCTTGACGGTGGCGGCCTTGCCCGCCAGGCGGCCGGCGCCCGTGACGCCGACCAGGTCGCCCGCGGACACCGGGTTGCCAGCCCGGTCCTGCGTGCTCGTCGCGCGGGGCAGCAGCTTGCGCTTGATGTCCACTAGGCGGGCGGTCCGGATGTCGGGCGCATCCAGGGCGCCCTGGTTGGTGAGGACGCGGACGGCGTCTGGCGGGGTGGGATGGGGGAAATGGGGTGAGAAAGTGTGGTGGTGGTCGCCTCCCCTTTTTGGTGTCTCCCATCCCCCCGACCCCCGACCTTCCCTCCTCTCTCTCTCTCTCTCTCTCCAAACTTCTCTCCTCGCTCCGCCCTGGCACACCTTTGTCGACCGCCACGATCACGCCCACCGTCGCCGCGTCCAGGACTACAAAGTCGTGCAGCTCGTACTGGCCCAGGGCGTCCAGGCCGCCCGCGGCCACCTCGGCCGATTCGGCCAGGTCCCGGGCAAAGACGCGGACCTCCTCGCGCGCCGCGTCTGAGAAGACGTGGCATACGGGCCCGTCCACGCGGACCACCATGCCCGTCGCGCCCTCGTGCGCGCCGCCCGTCACCTTGACGTGGTCGCCCGCCTCGAAGTGCTTGGCCAGGTGGGCCGCCGGGATGGCCTGGGGCTCAACATCCTCAAACTCGCCGACCGGCTTCACGAGCACTGCGCCCGCGCCCGCACCGGGCGCCGCGCCCAGGACGCGGCCGTGCAGGCCCGCCAGGTCGCCCGCCGTGACGACGACCTTGTCACCCTTGACGTAGGCGGAGGCCGCGCCGGCCCCGCCGCCCGCGGCGGCGGCGACGGAGGCGCCCTCCAAAAGGGAGGCCAATTCCGACCCGCCTGCCCTCAGGCGGGCCGTGCCCTGCCCGCCCCCACCCCCGTCCTCGTCCTCCAACTCCGCGGCCGCCGCCCGGGCCGCATCCCGGGCGGCCGCCCCCACCGCCGCAAAGCGCTGCACCTCGTCCAGGGGCGGGACGCCCGCCTCCAGGGTGAGGCCCTTGAGGGAGACGTCCCTCAGCAGGTACCCATCCACAAAGGGCCCCAGGCTGGACCCCCCCCCACCGCCGGAGTCGAGGTAGTACGAATAGCCGTCCGCCCCGTCCGGGTGCTTGCGCTTGTCCACGTACAGGCGGGCGGCCTTGGCGTCGGCCAGGGCGAAGCCGCGAGGGGCCGGGCGGGCGGCGCCGGACGCGGGCGCGCCCCGGCCCGGGCCGGGGCCGCCCCCGCGCGCGAGGGCGGCCGCCTTGGCCGCAAAGTCGATGCGCGGGACCAGCCGCACCTGGGCCCGCCCCGCACTCGCGTCCACGTCCGCCACCCGCGCCAGGTCGCCCCGGTACGCGCCCGCCCGAATGCGCACCCAAGCGCCGGGGGTGATGGAGGCCGCGGACTCCCGGGTCACGGCCAGGGCGTCCGGCATCTCGGCGAGCGGCACCATTTTCGTGCCCTTCCCGCCCAGGCAGGGGCGCAGCCCGCGCACCGCGTCCAGGACGTGCGCCTCCTTGTGGGCTTCCAGGTAGATGTAGCCGCGCAGGTGGTCGTGCGCGATGGCGGCCTTGATCTGCAGGGGCAGGCCCGTCGCCGCCCGGTCGACCGCCTTCTGCATGATGCAGATGACGGCCTCCCGCTCCATGCCGGTGCGGGTCTCGATCACCCACAGCTTTGGGTCGTCGTGGGTGGGCAGAGCGGCGGGCGCGGCCGACGGCCCCGCGCCCGCGCCGCCGCCCTCCAAGGCATCGCCCGCCCGCCCCCCGTACCGGCCTTTCAGGTGGGCGGCCAGCTCCTCCGCGGTCATGTTGGCGATGTCGAGTGGGGCGGGCGAGCCGGGGCGGCCGCCGTCGCGGGCGGTGCCGGCCGCCCGCTCCCGGGCGGCGCGCGCCACGTCGGCCGCGCGCGCGGCCGCGGCCGCTTCCGCCTGGGCGACCTCCGCCGCGTCGTCCGCGGCGATCAGGTCGTCATCCTCCGCGCCCTCGTCCTCGTCCTCATCGTCACTCTCGTCCACACCCGCAATGTCATCAATGAAGCGGGATGACCGCTTGGCCTTTGCGGCCGCGCCCTTTTTCTTTTTAGCAGCGGGCGCGGCGGCGGCCTTTTTCTTCTTTTTGGCCGGGGGGGCGGCACCGTCGTCGCCAGACCCCGATTGTTCCTCGCCCTCGTCATCATCAGACGCGTTGTCCACATCCCCGTCCTCCGAGTAGTCTTCCTCCTCGTCGTCATCGTCCTCGTCGTCGGAAGGGGTGCGCTGTGAATGGTATGAGTGAAAATGAGAGCAGGTTGATGACGCCAAGCGCCGCAATCTCACGCCCCGCATCTTCTCTTCTCTGTGCGCGCGACCCTTCCAACCTTGCATACCTGCTTCCGCTTCTTGGGCGCCTTGGTCTTGGTGGGCGCCGGTTTTTTGCCGGCTTTTTTGGCGGCGGCCGTGTCTTTCTTCGACCGAGCGGCCGCAGCGGCGCCGGCGCCGGCGCTCTCTTCATCCTCCTCCTCCTCGTCGGCGCCCGCGCCGGCCTCCTCCTCATCGTCCTCCGACTCGACAGGCATATCCTCCGCCCGGACCGCGCCCGCGGGTGAGGGGCCGGCGCCGGCGTCGTCGTCCCCTTCCTCCTCATCATCTCGCCGCTTGCGGCCGACACCGCCGCCGTCCGAGTCGTCCTCGTCCGACGACGACTTGTTGACGATGAAGGCCCACTTGCCCTTGCCCTTGCCGCCGGCGCGGCCTGTGAGGCGGGCCATGGGTGTGGGTGTGGGTGGGTGGGTGTGGGTGGTGGGTGAATGTAGAGGCGGGGCTGAGATCGGGGCCCCCAACAAAGCGAATTGCAGGTGTAATGGCCTCTCCATTTTGTCATCGACAAAAAAGGAAAAAAGAGGGGGCCGGCTGCCGTCCACCCCCTTTCCTCGCCTGTTCTCGAGACGGCGCGTCTCAGCCTGTGAAGGCGGTCGATCACCCAGTCCTCCTCAAATGCTCTTCCGCGCGGCGGCCACCACCGCCCGCCTGGCGGCCGGGCGGGCGGCGACCTTTGCGCAGCCGTCGCTTCCGCCCCTGTTCTCAATTCGCCCGCTGCGGACCTCCACGATCACCTGCATGGGTCGGCGGTCCGCCAAGATCGCAACCAGGAAGGTTTGTAGCGATTGCCGTGGTATGAAAGAGGATGGCGAGAAAAGATGAGGAGGCAAAGGGGCTGGTCAGTTCTCAACCTAGCCACCCATCATCCCCTTCGCACAGGGCGCCCAAGACATGAAGCGCGCCAAGGTGTATGGCAAGCTAGGCAAGCTCATCCTGCAGGCTGCAAAGGCAGGCGGGCCCGACCCGATCGGGAACACGCGCCTGCGGGAGGCCCTGGCGACCGCGAAACAGGCAAACTGCCCGAAGGACATCATCGAGCGCAACGTGAAAAAGGCCGGCGACAAGAGCATTGCCGACTTCCAGGAGATCCTGTATGAAGCGTACGGTCCGGGCGGGACGGGGCTGCTGATCGCGGCGCTGACTGACAGCCCTAACCGCGCGGCCGGCGATGTGAGGACCGTGTTCTCCAAAGCGAAGGGCGGGGCCAAGCTGGCCGAGTCTGGGTCGGTCGCCTTCTCCTTCACCCGCGTCGGCGTCATCACGCTGGAAGCGGCGGAGGGGCTGGACGAGGACACCGTGCTGACTGCCGCAGCGGACGCGGGCGCCGAGGACGCGGCACCCGCGACTGGTGGCCGGTGGCGGGTCACGGCCGCGCCGTCCGACTTTGGGGCGGTCCGTGACGCGCTTGCCGGGGCGGGCCTGAGCGTCGCTGCCGACGCGTCTGGCTTGGAGTACGCGCCCAACGCGCTCGTCGCCCTGTCGGACGAGGATTTCGAGGCCAATGAGGCGCTGATTGAAAAACTGCTGGCCTTAGATGATGTGGATGCTGTTTACTGTTCGGGCGAGGGCGTGATGGAAGAGGAGGAGGAGGAATGAGTCTGGGAATGGAGAGTGCTGTTCCTTCCTGCCCACCGCAAAGTATGCACCAAAAAAAGAATGACGGCCATCAACAACACACCCGCGATCTCTCTACGGATGGAATAAGAGTCGCTGTTGTTCCTTCCTGCCCACCGCAAAGTATGCACCAAAAAGAGCCATCAACACACCCCTCCATTCTCTCTCCCTCCCCTTTTCTCTCCTCTCATTTCCCTTTGTCGTCCCACCCCTTCTTCCAGGCGACGCCCGCCGGGGCACGCGCGGCCGCCGGTGCGCCCGCTGCCAGCCGCTCCGCCACCCCGCCCGCAATCGCGGTGAACACAGGGTTGGTCGCGATGTGCGGCGGCGGCGGCGCCTGCCCCGTCAACCAGGAGAAGAGGTCGGGGTTTTCAGCGGCCAGCAGGTCAGACAGGGCGGCCCGCCCGCCCGCATCCAGGCCGGCCGCGTGCTGCTCCGCCCACCGCCCCAGAAGTAGGTCCAGCTCCAGGAAGCCGCGCTGGCGGGCCCGGTAGAGGAGGGCGTTGAGTTCAGAGGAGGAGGGCGGGGGTGGGGTGGACGGGGAGGAAGTTGAGAACCGGGCGGCCGCGGATGAGGAAGCAGCGGCTGTGGCGCCAATGCCAAGGGGAAGCGTGCTGGCCCAAGCCGTCGCCGGCGCCAGGGCCCGAGACGCCAGGCGGGTGAGGAAGGGCATCAGGGATGGACGTGCGTGGGTGTGTGCGTGTGCGTAGGTCGGGGGCGGGGCGCGTGGGTGCTGCACGCGCGGCGGATGAAAAAGTAAAAAGTGAGAGGGTGTGGCCCCCCCGCCTGCGAATGAAAAAAAAAAAAAAGGAGTCAAGGGGCCGGACCTAGCCACCTTGTCCCCGCCCCTGCAGCCCACACGGACCGCCCGGGCCGCCACACACTCTACCTCCTGCCAGGCAGCAGAGTTCTTTAGTCAAGCGAGCTGAGGGCGGTGCGGCGTCCCGGAGGGGGCGGGGCGGTGCCGTGGAGGATGAAAAACAAAAAGGGGGGCACAGCGTAGCGAGTGTTTGTTTGTGTGGGTACGCACCGCCGGCATCCGGCCTGTGACCGCCAACCGCATTTCAATACCACCAAAACGTGCGGTAGAAGACTGGCTTGCCATTGATGTGTGAGTAAAGGCGGTGCGCGGCGTTGAAGGGTGCAAAAAACTACAAAAATGCAAGAACGGTGGGCGGCGGCGGCGGCGCTCACCAGCTGGCCGTCCTCAGGTTGCCTCTTTCCACTTGCGGGCCCAGCCGGCCGGTCTCCCGCGCATGGAAGTGTCCCACGCTCTGGGTGGGCCAGGAGTCCGGCCGACCGCGACGGTCGCCCAGGGCTTTCGCTGGCATCGCGTGTGTGCGCTATTCCAGCCCAAGTCTTTCCGTCACATGTGCTCGTCAGCTGAGCTCACCATGGGGTGGGAGCGCGGCCGCTCGCTTGCGCCCAGGCGGGCGTTAGCAGTGCCGCAAAAAAAAAAATGGAACGCGGGGCATGGAGCGTCTGAGGGTGGTTGGCTCCGTCGCATCGCCTGCGCATGCCCTTCCTGAAGCCCGCCATAAGAGCAGAGGCTTGGAGTCGAATCACAGGCGCGGTCTGGCTGCCCGGACCGGGCAAGCAGAGAGAGTTTGAAAGAGGGCTGCACAAGAAAATGAAAATGATAAGAGAGCTTTTGACGCCAAAAAAGCACAGCCCTTGTGCTATTTTTCATTTGCCCGTCTTCTAGGGGCGTACCTGTACCTTGGGCGTCCACGCCACGCCCGCAGGCGCCATCTGCCGCGTGTGTTTAACTCGACCCGCGTGTGAGGGCAAGGAGGCGCTTGCATTGAGGGCGCGTTTCGGCGTCATGTGGTCACCCGCGCGCCCGCCGACCACCCGCTCTGCAACCGCAGCGTGGCTTTTTTAGCTCTTTTGTTGCGTGTGCCTTCGCCTGCCGCCAGCCTGCTCGTGCTCGACCGCCCTCGCCCTCGCCCTTGCAATAGCCCCTCCCTGAGCTGACCCGGATACGTGGTCGCCAGGAATCAACAATGAACAGGAGTCAGTGGCGGTGAAGGAAGGGCGAAATCTTGGAAAAAAACTGCATTTTCTTTTTTGTCTTCTCATTGCCACCACGCCTACAAAGTGGACGTGCACCGCCTTGCCGCTACATGCACAGCACGCACGAGCATGCTAGCTACACATCGGCGTGCTTGTGAGGACGAATGTGGGCGCGGGCCGGTCGGCGTGCGTCCAAAAAAAAACATGCCTCTCTCTCTCTCTCTCTCTTCTCCGGCCAGGTGGCGACCGCCCGGGCCAGTTGTTGGCGGGGCGGGCGCGCGGCCCGACAGGGCAGCACATAGGCACGCCTGCGGCTTGCAGGGACGTGAAGGGACCCCCGGCATCGACGCCGAAAAAAAGGAGAGGAGAGAAAAGAGAAGAAATCTTCAGGTGGGAAAAGAGAGGAAAGAGGGGGTGGCCTCGGCCGCGCGCCTCCTCGGCTCCTCACTCATCTCTTTTTTTCTACAAAGTTTTTTCTCCTGCGCCCCGCCCCGCGCACCCACCCACTCCCACCCACCCACCCACCCACCCACCCCCCACCTGACACGATGGCCGATCGGTGAGTCTACCAGCAGGCGGGCCCGAGCCCGGCCACACGCTCCGTCTCGGCGGCCGCGTCTTTCGTGTGTTCCTTCTTCTACACACACAACACGCCTACAACTCTCACACACAACACGCCCTTGCCCTCCCCTCTTTCCCTTTCAGTGCCGCCGACCGCTGGGCGGCCAACGCCCGCGTCGCCCAAGATTACGGCCCCGGCGTATTGGCTTCCTCCATTCGTCTTGGCCCCAACAACCGGGTGATGGGCATCGATGCGGTCGACGATGATGGCGTCCAGATCAAGCCCAAGGTGAGTGTCGAAACTGCCGCCCGGCGGGGAGTGCGTCTCCGGTGGCAGGGCGGCACCGGCGCCGGTCCTGCCTTTTGGCGGCCCAGCCTTTGGGCAGGGGCCGCCGGTTCAGAGGCGGGCCGCCGCCCTCTCTTAGGCCGGGCAGGGCGGGAGGCGGGCTGCTTACAGCCGGTTGTTCTTTTTTTTTTGCACGCGCGCGCGCCCTTCGCCCTGCGCCCTGCGCTCACACGCTTTCCGCCTCCGCCACACACACGCCCGCCCCACCCACCGCGCACGCCCGCATCCACGGTGCGCCAGCATTTGCATGCGGGCCTCCTAGCCGGCGTCTCCTACCCTCCTGATCACACCCCTCTCTCTCTCTTCAGGTCGAATGCTTGCTAGCGAAAAAAGCCGTCGCCCTCGGCCTCGTGCGCGCCTCCCGCAACCGGCGCCTAGGGCGCACATGGGCCGCCCAGGTCGCGGCCATCCACGCCATCATGGCGCTCGTCTGTTCGACCGCTCGCTCTTGGCTGGTGGGCCTGCACGCGTCCGTGTTCGGCTCGCTCCGGATGCCGTACTTCAAACACGACATGTTTTACCAGAACGAGGCGGGCGAGGCCTGCCACCTTATGGACATCGCCTCCCCTCTGGTGACGGGCTGGCTGGCCAAGTCCGACCGCTTCACCCGGCGGCCAGGTGGGCTGTTGGACATTCTGAGCCGCCTGGCGGCAAAGGCCGTGGCCCTGGTCACGGACACGGGCCTGGATGGTGTAGTCCTCGTGCATGGTGGGTCGGTGATCATCGACACCGCCCTCACGTCACATCGCCCCCGCGTGCTGGCCGCCGCCCGCCGCGTCGGCGCCGACGTCCGCCACCCGGGTGTGCCTGTGTCCGGCTTCCCGGGCGGACCTGCTGGCGCTCCCCACTCGGATGATGAAGATGAGCAACTGGATGAACAAGTGTTTGCGCACGCCGACGTGGACGGCGGCGGGGTCCAGGGCGGCCTCCCGCCCCACTTTGTCTCCGCCGCCATCGACTTGGGCGAGGAAGAAGGGGCCCAGGACAATATCGTGCCGTTTGGCAATCCCGCCTGGCTCGAGGACGCCTTGCGCCGGGACGAGGAGCGCGCGCCCCGGCCCCCGCCCGGCCCGTCGCCGCCGCCGCCGCCACCGCCGCCGCCGCCTGGGCCGGCGCCTCTCCTCCCGCACGTCCAATGCTCCAAAGCCGTCCTGGACGCTGTGCTGAGCGCCCTGCGGGGCACGGCGGCCTTGTCCGACGCCCTGGCCGCGGAGACCGCGGGGGCCATCGCGGGGGCGGCAGCCTACTCTCACGCCACCATCCGCGCGTTTTTGGAGCGCAACCGCGGGTCGGCGGAGCTGTGCATGGAAACCGCCCGCCGCGGGGCCGGTGACCCGGAAGCTGGCGCCCGGCTGGCCGATTTGCTGGTTGCACTGGGCGCCCGGGTGGCCAACCTGCTGCTGGGCGACCTGGATCAGCCCATGTGCGCGGCCGCCGTGATTCCGTTCACCCGCCTGGTGGAGGCCTTTGACGAGGCTGGCGTCGCACTGGCCGCCGCGGCCGCCGCGGCGGCCGCGGCGGCCGCGGCGGCCGCGGCGGCTGCCGCCCTGCCAGACATTCATGTTCACGATGACTTGAACTACTCTGGCATGGGCCTGCGCGTCTTCTGGTGGGTGGCGGTGGACGGCACGGAGCAGGCCATCCTCCTGCGGGCGGGGGCGGTCGTGTTTGATGCGCTGGAGCGGGCCATGGATGCCGCCGACCAGGAAGCCGCCCGCGCCGCCGCGCGGGCCGATGCTGCACAGGCCGCCGGAGCGGATGAAGCTGCCGTGCGGGCCGCGGCGGAGGCGGCCACCCAGGCAGAGGTGGCCGCCCGCCTCATCGCAACCAACATCTTGGCCGGCCACGCCCAGCTGCGCTGCCTGGCCGCCTGCGCCGTCATGTCCGAGGCCGGCGACCTGTTCTCCCACCTCGGCATCCGGGCCGGGGCGTGCCGGTCCTTTGAGGGCGTGGTCGGCCGCGTCGTGGCCGATGACAACCGCCACCCCGACGCAATGGCGGGCGAGGTCGCGCCCGACGCGCTGGCGGGCGATGGGACGGCTGCCCGTGCTTTCGGGGACAAGTTGGCCTACTTGGCGCGCGACCTGCACGACCATGGCCGCCACTTCCTACTTCTGGCGGTGCGCATGTCCGGCTTCCGCCCGACGCAAGAGGTAAGAGTGGGAGGCGGCGAGTGGGAGGCGGGTGGGGTCGTTGCCCTCCCGAAGAAAAAGGGTAC
>Ga0315285_10003322_pt1 | contig 16762 bp, 14 predicted proteins | sample YL17G09_36_MG_FD_203698 | JGI IMG/M metagenome (GOLD analysis project Ga0315285, IMG submission 203698) | Sediment microbial communities from Yellowstone Lake, YNP, Wyoming, USA - YL17G09_36 | ecosystem: Environmental > Aquatic > Freshwater > Lake > Sediment | place: USA: Wyoming | collected... | reverse complement strand
CGTATTTCCGTCATTCCGGCGAACCCCGGATCGCGTCCGGGGCAGGCGCCGGAATCCAGTTATTTCAAATACTTAAAAATTCTCTGGACTCCGGTTTCCACCGGAGTGACGACTTTTTACGAGACCATCAAATTTGGGTAATTGAAATTTATTTGGGATTTGGATTTTGGATTTTTTTTGTTTATGGCGGAATCCCTTTTCTTTGACAAAAAGCAGTGCAACTGGGTTGGGGAGGTCCTGGAAATTGCCGAAACCTTGGCGGGGAATTATTTCCAGGTGAACCTGGAAGATGTGGAACGATTCCCCTACGATCTGGAGACGCTGGCGAATCTGAGAGGTCAGGAAAAGACCCGTAAGGCTCTGGCGCAGGTATGCAAGTACGAATACCAAAACAAAAAGGAACTATTCAGGCACGGAGGAAAGGAGTTTTACAGAATTTGCCTTCAGGACGACAAAATCTTGAATACGATTCAGACCGAAGGCCATTCGTTTTTAAAACCTTTGCTCCTTTACGTTGTAACGCATGAACTGATCCATGTGATTCGGTTCAGCATGGACCCGAAAAGATTCTATCTCCACTCCAAGGAGAAGAAGATTGAAGAAAGAGATGTCCATTGCAAGACTTATGAGCTCCTGAGGTCCTTTAAGGACCCACAAGTCGATCTATTACTGGAACGCTACCGACCCTGGTGGGGGAGATTTGAGTGGGCCAGATCTGGAAATGCCGGCTCTTGACAAGTTTGGGAACCGTGCCTAAATTTTTATAAAATGAAAGACCAGTATCATTTATGGGTTAGATTTGGAGGTTTTGATAATGCCCATTTACGAGTACGGATGTCCTAAGTGCGGCAAAACAACTGAAATCATGCAAAAATTTTCGGACCAACCCTTGAGCCGCTGCCCTTCTTGTGGAGGAAAGGTGTCCAAAATTATATCCAACTGCAGCTTCCAGCTCAAAGGAAGTGGCTGGTATGTTACGGATTACAAAAAGAAAGACAACGGGAAAGATAAGGAAACGGAGTCTAAGAAGAGCGACACGCCCAAAGAGAGTACACCGGCGAGCAAACCTGAAGAAAAGAAACCTTAAATCAACCCCTTCTTCCCTTTAAGTGGCGCCAGAGATAATAGATGACCCCGAGGGCAATAAGGCCTCCAATAACCATATCAAATCGGTGGAAATAGACCCCCAGGGTATCCCAGTTCTGCCCTAATTTCATTCCTATATAGGCCAACCCCAGGCACCAGGGAAAAGAACCCAGAAAAGTATAAGCAACGAAGCGGGGGAAGTTCATTCTGGCCACCCCCGCTGGGAAAGAGATAAAAGTGCGCACCACCGGGAGGAGACGGCTGAAAAAAATAGCCCAATCGCCGTAGCGATTAAACCAGCGGTCAGCCAGGTCCAGGTCCCGTTGGGAAATCAGGACGTATTTTCCATACCGCTCGACCAGCGGCCTCCCTCCGTAAAGCCCAAGATAGTAAGCCGGAACGGACCCGACCACACAGCCGAATCCCCCGGCGAGACTCACCCAAAACAGTCCGAAGTCTCCCCGGAAGACAAGGTATCCCGAGAAAGGCATGATGATCTCTGAAGGGAGAGGAATGCAGGCGCTCTCGATGGCCATGAGGAGAACAATTCCCAAGTAGCCGGAAGAAGAGATGGTGGCAATAATAAAGGAAGCCAGGATTTCGATGATACGGGCAATCAAATCATCCTCTCCAGAAGATCCAGAAGATAACGACCCCTGCTACAGCTAGACGATAGCCGGCGAAGACATTCAAGGTGTGTCGACGAAGAAAATGCATGAGAAAGGCGATGGCCAGATACCCGACCATTGCCGAAGAAGCAAAACCAATGGCGAAAATCGGCCATTCTGAAACCATATCCTTAGGAAGATGGCCCAGATGAAGTAAGGCTGCCCCGGCAATAGCCGGGGTGGAGAGAAGGAAAGAAAAACGTGTTGCCGCCTCGCGCCTGTATCCTCGGAGGAGACCTGTGGTGATCGTAATTCCGGATCGAGAGACCCCCGGAAGGACTGCCAGAGCCTGGGCGCAACCAATGATCAGAGCGTCTTTTAGACTCAACTTTTCCAGGGGATGAGAAGGATGTGGCCGCCCTTCAGCATAGATCATCAGAAAGCTTACAGCTACCAGGGGAAGGACGATCAATGCCGGGTTGCGGAAGCTTCCTTCGATCATCTTTTCCAGGAGAAAGCCGGCGACAGCCGCGGGGATGGTCGAGAGAACAATATAAACAATCATCCGCTCCTGAAAATCTTCAACTCTGCGCCGGGCCAGGATTCTAAAAAAACCCCCCACCAATTCAACCCAATCTCTCCAGAAATACCAAAAAATTGCCAGAAGTGTTCCCGCATGCAGCGCGACGTCAAAAGTCAGGCTGTCCACGAGAGGGTTATTCCAGCCCAAGAACCAGGGAAGAAGAATGAGATGGGCTGAACTGCTGACGGGCAAAAATTCGGTGAGACCCTGCAAGATACCCAGAAGAAGGGCCTGGATGGATAGATTACTCATGAGCTACTGGTTTTACCTCACAATCTGATTACCTGGGCGACAACAACGGTTGGCCAGCTCCATTCTCTCTGCAAGCCCTCCCATTCTTCGGGGTTCCCTTCGTGCGTAATTCCATAATCATTGCAAGGGCCAAGAAAGTCAAGGAATTTTTGGTATTTAAACCGGGAAACGGAATAAACATTTTCTGGCTTTGGGATTATGCCGTAAAGGGAGGCAGCGGGGGAGGGAGATGAACCGCAAATCCATATTCATCACTGAGAATTAATCATTCCTTCTTTGTCTAAAGGCGCAATCTCCTCAGCACTCAACACCTTGTCAATGTCAAGCAGGATCTTTACCCCACCGTTCATTTTGGCCATCCCCAAGATGTAGTCTGTATCCAGCTTCGCCCCAAACCCCGGGGTCTCCTCTACATCCATACCCTTGATGTTTAATACCTCCGAGACCGAATCCACCACGATCCCCATCTGGATCGAACCGGATATTCCCTGCATTTCCGCCACAATGATGCAAGTTCGCTCGGTATAACTCATTTCTTCCATCCCGAACTTGAGCCTCAGATCCACCACCGGGATGACCTTACCCCGAAGATTGATTACCCCTTTCAGAAATCCCGGTGTCCGGGGTACGGTGGTAATCGGCATCATCCCAATGATTTCTTTTACCTTCAGAATGCCAATGCCGTATTCCTCTCCAGCTAATGAGAAAGTCAGATATTTTCCTTCCTTGTTTGCCATGCCCTTGCCTGTTTGATCAATGGCCTTCGCTAATTCTGCCATCCTCGTTTTACCTCCCCCCTTTTTCCCTCTCGTGCCGTATGCAAGCTGGTTTTTTATCCTGCTGGATCACCATTTCTTTTTCCGGCCATTTCCCTTGATAAGCTTAAAGACTTCATCCAGATCAAACCGCCAGGAGTCTCCGATCTTAAACCCGGGTAGTTGTCCGGTTAAAGCTAATTTGTATATGGTGGCCTCCGAGAGCTTCAGGTATCGGCCCAACTCCTTGGCCGTAACCAAATTGGTCATCAATAAACCTCCAGAAAATTTGTTGGCGAACTACGGCCCCGGCGTTTTTCTGGGAAACAGGATGATGCTCTAATTGAATTAAAGACCTATTTTTCTATCGGTATTCCTGGAAGAAACTTTAATCAACCCGAATAATAGTAAAAGGATAACGCCACGTTAGGTTAAGCCAGGGTCAAAGGCTCTCCTTAAGCCTGAATAGAAGACGGTCCCAAGTGCATCGGTCACCAACGGTCTGGAAGAAAGCGGAGATGCGATTGGTTATCAGGCGGGGTCGGGGGTAGAATTTGAGGCGAAGGCGGCGGCGGACTTCCGGGAAAAATTAACGAATACAAATGCATTCCTCAAGTGGAAAACGAAGCGGAAAGGGAAATTTTCTTGACAAATTTTCCGGTATCATTAAAGAATCGTAGGGGGAGAAAGAAATACCTCATCATGGACAGAAAAAAACAGCGCAGCGCAGAAAGACCAACCCAAGCCGTCGTGAACCTGAAAGCGATCTCTGATAATGTTTCCCAGATTCGAAAAAGGATCGGAGAGAGAAGGGAGCTGATGGCCGTGGTCAAGGCGGACGCATATGGGCATGGCGCGGTGCAAGTCAGCCGGGCGGTCATTCGCAGCGGGGCCAACTGCCTCGGAGTTTCCTCGCCGGAAGAGGGGGAGGAGCTCAGGGAGGCTGGGATTGACATCCCCATCCTGATTTTGAGCTTGATTCAGCCCGAGGAGGCCTACAAGTCCGTAGGTCTCAAGCTCGAGCAAACCATCTGCTCCCTGGAACTGGCTGCGGCCCTGGATCAGGAGTCCCGGAAGGCATCGACCCGGATCAATGTGCATGTCAAAGTGGATACCGGAATGGGCCGGATCGGGGTTCTCCCCGAGGATGCCCTGGCCTTTGTTCGCAGGATCCATCGATTTAAGAACCTGAATTTTACGGGAATCTTTAGTCACTTTTCGTCGGCAGATGACGCGGATAAGACTTTCGCCACGAGACAGTTGGAAATCCTAAACGGCGTGGTCCGAGAAATTGAAGCGGCGGGCATCCACATACCCAAGAAACACATCGCCAACAGCGCGGCCATCTTAGATCTACCTCAATCTTATCTGGATCTGGTCAGGCCCGGGATCATGATTTACGGGCTGTATCCTTCCCCGCATGTCAGCCGGAGTATGAAGCTCAAACCTGCCATGACGCTGAGGACAAAAGTTTCCTACGTAAAGTCAGTCCCCGGCAGGACTCCCATCAGTTATGGAAGCACCTTTTTTACCCAGAAAGAAACCCGAGTCGCCACCCTTCCTGTGGGGTATGGAGATGGCTATAGCCGATCATTGTCCAATCAGGGAACGGTTTTAATCAAAGGACAGCGCGCCCCCTTAATCGGCCGGGTTTGCATGGATATGTGCCTGGCAGATGTCTCCGGGATAAAGAACGTCCGTGTGGGAGATGAAGTGATCCTCTTTGGGGAAGAACTTTCTGTGGATGAAGTGGCCCAGAACATGGGAACGATTAATTACGAAGTCCTTTGTGGGGTTGGAAAAAGGGTCCCCAGGGTCTATGTCGGGGAGCCATGAAGGAATTGAAATTTAGTCCTTTCTCCGTGCTCTCTGTGGTTAGTTTTTGGCGGTCATGCGGGCCCTAGAACCTCCCCGTAGAGGTCATAAGAAGTGGCCTCGGTGATCTGAACGTTAACGATCTCCCCAAGCTGGCAGCTCCCTTTGGTCAGGAGGGTGATCCCGTCCACCTCCGGGGCTTGCCCCTGGGTTCTCCCTTCCCATAAAACCGCGGAAGATTTTCCCGGCCGCTCCACCAGAACTTCGACCCGCGAACCGATCTGTTCTTTTTGCTTCCGCTGGGAGATTTGTTTTTGCAGGCGCATGATTTGATGATAGCGTCTGGCCTTGATCCTTTCCGAAACCTGCCCCTTCATCTCCGCCGCAGCGGTCCCTTCTTCCCTGGAGTAGCGGAAAACCCCCAGGAGGTCAAACTGAGCCTCCCGTACAAAGTCCAGAAGCTTTTGGAATTTTTTCTCTGTTTCCCCTGGGAAGCCGACCATTAGAGATGTCCGCAGGGTGATGCCGGGGACCTCCTTCCGGAGCCCCGCCAGGAGTTCCCGCACCTCTTTTTCGGAAACCGGCCGGTTCATGGCCTGAAGAAGGCGGCTGTCGATATGCTGCAGGGGCAGGTCAAGATATTTGCAGATCCTTTTTTCATCCCGGATCAAGCGGATGAGTTCCGGTGTGACATGCGCGGGATGGGCGTAAAGCAGACGAATCCACCTCAGGTCTTCGATCTTGGCCAGGCCCTGCAACAGGCGAACCAGGTCCGTCCCATCTTCGAGGTCCCGGCCATACGCTGTCGTATCCTGGGCAATAAGGTTGATCTCCCTGGCGCCCTGTGATACCGCCTGTTCGGCCTCCAGAAGGATGGAAGCAAGCTGCCGGCTGCGCACTTGCCCGCGGATCTTGGGGATCATGCAGTAGGAACAGCAGTTCGAACACCCTTCGGCAATCTTAAGGTAGACGCTTCCGGGTGCGGTGGTAATGAGGCGGGGCGTTTGATGATCATAAAGGTAGCTGGGCTCGCCGATAAAATCCTTTTGCTGAAGTTCCCCTGCGGCAGATTTTTCCAAAAGGTCGGCAACCCGGTGGATCTCGCCCGTCCCCAGAAAAAGATCGACCTCGGGAAGCTCTGCGACCAACTCCCTGCCGTAGCGCTGCGGCAGGCACCCGGCCACCACCAGCCGCCGGCATTTCCCTTTTCCCTTGGCCGCCGCCATCGTGAGGATCGTTTCGATAGATTCTTCTTGCGCCTCCCGGATGAAGCTGCAGGTATTGATGATGACCACGTCCGCCTCGTCCTTCGCCGAGGGGACCCAGCCCTTCTCCCGCAGGAGGCCGAGCATCACCTCGCTGTCCACCAGGTTTTTGGGGCATCCTAAACTGATCAGGCGCACGGTTCGTTTGGGCTGGCTCACGAAAGGGTTACTTCCCGGTTCCGCCGGCAGGAGCAGACCCCGGCATGTGGAATACCTCCACTCCCTTGGGCGGGGTGAAAGTGAAAAGAGAATCGGAAAGATGGTTGTCGAATTGAATTTTGGAAAAACTGATTTGGGTGACATTCCCCATGGCATCCTGGATTCTAGCCCGCAGAATGTAGAAATTTTTTCGGTCGACCAGAAGGAAAAGTTTTTCCAGACTGCCCTGGGTCTCCAGCGGGGTCAGCTCCAGGGAATAGTCTGTTCCGGGAGAAGGCTCCCCGACAAACCGGGCTTGGAAATCCCGTTTCAGGTTGCCAATCCCAGCCAGGAAGGTCGAGGGCGCCTTGGACTGAAAGGCCTGGGTCATCCTCGCCACGATGACCTGTTTCTCTTCGGGCCGGTACGTCCAGAGGGTTTCCCCGTTGGATACAATCTCCTGCTGGGTCGGTTTGCGATAAATCCAGTGCATCTTGCCGGGCTTCTTGAAGTAAACCGCCCCCTCTGCCTGCTGCTTCCTCCCCAGGCTTTTGATTAGAACTTCCTGGACGAATTGGGCTTTGAAATCTGAATGAATTTCATATTGCTCCTGCACTTTAGCCACAACTTCTTCCAGGGAATAGGTTTGGCCCTGGCCCGGAGCAGGCCAGAATCCTGCCAGCAAAAGCACCAACAATCCGGAGCAGATTTTTAATGACATCCTTTTCTCCAACCCCAATTCACCGCAGAGAGCGCAGAGGGCGCCGAGATAAAACTAAGACTAAGATATGAATTCAAAAGCTTAAAGGCAAAACTTTAGAACATAAAATAATAGATTTTGGGTATTTATTTCTCCGCGTTCTCTGCGCTCTCTGCGGTGAATATTTATAATTTCTTGATATAAACTTCTCTCGGTTTGACCCCGTCTGCCGGGCCGACAACCCCTTCCTTTTCCATCTTCTCGATCATCCGTGCCGCCCGGTTGTAACCCACCCGCAATTTCCTCTGCAGCATGGAAATTGAAGCCTGTCTGGAGTCGGCGACTACGGCCACGGCCTGGTCGTACATCTCATCGAATCCGTCCGAATCAGCCTCTGCGGTCTCCTCTTTGGGCTTCAGGATGGACTGATCATAAACCGGGCGACCCTGTTTTTTCCAGAATTCGACGATCCTAAGGATTTCCACCTCGGAGACATAGGCTCCATGAACGCGCATCAGGCGCGACGTGCCCGGGGGAAGGAAGAGCATGTCGCCCGAGCCCAGAAGGTGTTCGGCTCCGTTCGCGTCCAGAATGGTGCGTGAATCCGTTTTAGAGGAGACCTGGAAGGAGACGCGCGTGGGGAAATTGGCCTTGATGACTCCGGTGAGCACGTCGACGGAAGGCCGCTGGGTGGCCAGGAGCAGATGAACGCCCGCGGCCCGGGCCATCTGGGCCAGGCGGGTCAGGGAGGCCTCCACGTCCCGCGCCGAAACCATCATCAGGTCGGCCAGTTCATCGATGACAATGACAATGTAGGGGAGGGGGGAGAGATTTTCCCCGGTTCGGTCCTCCAGGCCTTCGGTCTCCTTGAGCAGAGTCCCACCTTTGCGGCGTGTCTCCTTCAGCTCCTTTTCTACCCTCTGGTTGTAGCGTTCGATGTTGCGCACGCCCTTCTCGGCCATCAGCCGATAGCGGATCCCCATCTCCTCCGTGGCCCATCGGAGAACCTGAGCCGCCGCCTTCGGGTCATAGACCACGGGATGGAGCAGGTGCGGAATTCCGTCGTAGATGGAGAGCTCCAGGCGTTTGGGGTCGATCATCAGCAATTTCACTTCTTCGGGGTCCGCTTTGTAAAGGAGGCTGCAAACCATGGAGTTCAGGGAAACGCTCTTCCCCGTTCCGGTCGCTCCGGCCACCAGGAGATGAGGCATCTTGGCCAGGTTGGTCACGAAAGGATTGCCAAAGATATCCTTGCCCAGGGCCAGGGTGAGCTTTGATTCAGCCTGAGAAAACTCTTCCCGGGAAAGGATGTCTTTCAAGTACACAGGTTCGCGGACGGAGTTGGGAATCTCTATGCCTACGGCAGCCTTGCCAGGGATGGGGGCGACGATGCGCACGCTGATGGCGCGCAGGGCCAGCGCCAGGTCATCGCTGAGGCTGACGATCTTGTTGATTTTAACCCCCGGGGCCGGCTCATACTCATACACGGTAATCACCGGGCCGGGTCTGACCTCCACCACCCTTCCTTCCACCCCAAAATCTTCCAGCCGCTTCTCCAGAATCTTGGCGTTGGCCAACAAGCTTTCTTTATCGACTTTTATCTCCACCTGTTCGGGGCTTTCCAGCAGCGAAAGAGGGGGAAGCACGTAAGAACCCCGGGATTCCAAGAAGGGAAAGTGCTCTTGTTTTTCTGCCGCCGCCGGAGGATGCTCCTCAGCGAGTCCTTCTTTTTCTTCCGCTCCTTCTTTCTTAATGATCAGAGCCGGGGGGGCTTCTTTCTCCTTCTTTGGCTCCTTGATTCCTTCTTTCTTCTTCATCTGGCGACGCTTCCAAAAACTCTGGCCTTTTTCCACGGTTGCGGAATAGAGTCGGCTCATCCCCTTGCCCACTTCCACCCAGGAGAGATTGGTCAGAACCATCATCGAGATGATCAGAACCGATACGAGAAGGATCAAAGCCCCGCTGAGATTCAGGTATCGATCCGCAACCCCGGCGGAAAGCCGTCCCAGCGCTCCGCCGCTCTCCAGCATCGCCCCCAAAAGAATGATCTTCCCGACAGCGAGAGAAAGCAAAGCACTGGCCGAAATAAATAGGCCCACCAGAGAGACGATTTTGATAGCCTGAAAGTGGATTTCAGGGAAGAGAAAGAGCTGGAGGGCGACGAGAACAAAAAACAGCGGCCATAGAAAAGCGACCAAACCGAAAGTCTGGAAAAATATGTCCGCAAGATGAGCTCCGACGAACCCCGCCAGGTTAGTCGCTTTTTGAGGTTCCGAAAGTTGATTATTAAAAGAGGGATCGTCGGGGTTGTAGGAGAACAGGCTTAGGGCCAGGAGGACAGCGCCGGCTAGAAGGATAACCCCCAGAATTTCCCTTTGCAAACTGGACAGCCCTGGAGTGGATGTTCTGCTCATTTTTAAAGATGATAATAAAGAAAAACACGGATGTCAAAGGAAAACCGAACCCGAAAAAGGCCGCGAGGGCGATAGGCGATGGGCAAAAGACTAAAACTAACCCTTATTTTTACCCCTTGCGTCTTTTAGTATTTCAGGTTTTCGATGACCGTTTCCCTCACCTGTTCCATTAACGAGTGGACCTGGCGCCGGGAAAGACCCTGGGTGGAGATGGGCTTACTTATATAAATCTTGATGGTACCGGGCCAAAAGCACCAGCCCGTTCGGGGTAGCATCTCATAGGTACCCGAAATGGAGACCGGGACGACCGGAGCCTGGGCCTTCAGGGCCAAGCGAAAGGCTCCCCCCTTGAATTCTTTCACCCGGCCGTCCGGGCTGCGAGTCCCCTCCGCAAAGACCATGATCGAAGTCCCGCTCTTCAAGAGGGAGGCGGCTTGCTTCAAACTCTTCAGGGCTGAATGAGGGTTGTCCCTGTCGATCAGAATATGTCTGGATAGATACAGGCTCCATCCAAAGATGGGGACCCAGATCAGGGATCTTTTGGCAATGAAACGTACCGGGAACGGCAGGGCGGATATGATCCCGGGAATGTCGAGAATGCTCATATGATTGGAAATGAGGATGTAAGAATAGCTCTCCTCCAGGTTCTCCAGACCCTGCACATTCAGGCGAATGCCGTTGGTGCACAACAACCAGTTTGTCCAGGTTCGCTCAAAGGCTGAGAACCAGCGGCCGGAACGGTCCAAAAGAAGAGCGATAATAACCGGCGGGGCCAGGATACAGATGTAGACCCCGGTCGAGAAGATGAGGAATAAGGCTCGAAGAAAAGCAGCAAGTTGGAAGGAATGTTGGGAGTTCATGGGTAATCGAATCTTGTAGGGGCGGTTCGCGAACCGCCCCTACAGATCGGTGCCTGCAGGAGCAACTATTTCTTGAAGGACATATCGAACCCAACCAAGCGTTCATCCGTGCGGGCTTTCCAGTTCACCCGCTCATTCACTCCATAAATGTCGATCTGCTGGTAGGTCCAGGCCCAGGGAACCTCTTCATGGATCAGTTTGCAGGCATCGGAATAGATCTTCTGCCGTTTCTTCGGGTCCATCGTGCTGATACCTTGATCGATCAGGGCATCGAGCTTGGGGAACGAGACATTGGAGAGCATTTTCTCGGTGCGCATCAGCGGGGCGATGGTGAAATCAGCGTCGAAGCTGGTGTTTCCCCAACCCAGGAGGTATGCCGGGGCATGGTTATGGCTGTACATCCGGCTCATGTAGGTTCCCCATTCATGGGTCTTTACCGTGGCATTGATCCCGATTTTGCGCAGGTCTCCGGCTGCCGCCTCAGCCATTTCTTTGTCGTTCAAATATCTTCCGGCCGGGGAGTTGATGGTGAAATCAAACCCTTTGTCATACCCGGCCTCGGCCAGGAGCTTCTTGGCCTTCTCCGGATTATACTCATAGGGTTTTACCGACGGATCGTATCCGAAATGCTTATCGGTAAGGGGTGACCCGAGAAGGACACCGTTGCCTTCCAGGACCTTCTTGATGTTGGTCTTCAGGTCAATGCCCATGGCAATGGCCTGACGCACTCTCTTGTCGGCCACGGGCCCTCCTTTGGTCGTATCAAAGGCAATGAAGATAACCCGCACGCTGGGCACCTTGGAAACAAAGGAGCGTCCTTTCCAATCCATCAATCGCATGAGATGGGGAGGAATATTGGTGATGATATCGGCTTCCTGGGTTTGCAGGGCGGCCACGCGGGTGGTGGCCTCGGGGATGGGACGGAACATGACCTTCTTGATTTTGGGCGCCCCGCGGAAATACTTCTCGTTGGCTTCGAGAAGAATATGATCGTCTTTTACCCAGCGGACAAACTTGTAAGGTCCGGTCCCGACCGGGTTCAGGGCGAAATGAGCCGGCCCTTTCTCCTGGAAGTATTTGATGGGGAGCGGCTGGCCGTAAATGCACATCATGGCATCCATGACCGGATAGGGTTCCTTGGTGATGATGCGAAAGGTGGTATCATCCATGACCTCCACCTTCTCGATAACCCCTTGGAAGACGGTCTGTCTCAGTTTGAGTTTGGGATCGGCCATGCGCTCGAAAGTAAATTTGAAGTTCTCCGCTTTGCAGTCCTCCCCATTGTGAAATTTTACGCCCTTTCGGATCTTGAATTCCCAGGTCTTATCATTGACGATCCGGTACGACTCGGCCAGAAGGTTCTCCCTCTTAATATCCGGAGTTCTCTGCAGGAGAGTGTCAAATAGCTGGATGTGAACATTCCAAGCGGGGGTTTCCATGTGGTTATGAGGATCTAAAGTCGTGGGGTCAACTCCCTGGGCAATCACCAAAGTGTCCTTGGGCCCGCCAAAAGCCAGGCCGAAACTCAACAAAACAACCGGCAGGATCAAAAACAAAAAAGCGCCTTTTTTCATAAAACCCTCCTCCTTCTGTTTATTTTATCCAAAACCGAAAGGCTATTAGTTTATTCGGACGCAGCTTTTCGCAGATACCCGCAGAAAAAAATTTTAAATTCAAAACCTGGAAAATCCGTATTTATCTGCGTCCAATAAATCTTCCTGCTGCTTCAATTTTACAATTGCGTCAGCCTGGGGTCCAGCATATCCCGCAGCCAATTGCCCAGGAGGTTGATCCCGAGGACCGCCAGCATGATCACCAGCCCGGGAAAGGTGGCCAACCACCAGGAAGTGTAGAGATAGACCCGCCCATCGGCCAGCATCCCTCCCCAGGTAGGGGTAGGCGGCTGGATCCCCAGCCCCAGGAAACTGAGCGCTGATTCCATGATGATCATGCGGGCCAACTCCAGAGTTACGATAACAATGCAGGGGGGAACGACGTTGGGGAAGAGGTGCTTGAAGATGATCCGCGCGTTGGACCCGCCCAGCGCCCGGACAGCGGTTATGTACTCTTTCTCCCGCAAGGAGAGGACTTCTGCCCGCACAACGCGGGCATAGATCACCCATCCGGTAATGCCCATGACGATTATGATGTTCTGCAGGTTGGGGCCCAATACGGCGATGATGGCGATGGCCAGGAGAATAAAAGGAAAGGCCAGCTGAACGTCCGCCAGACGCATGAAGATACTGTCCACCTTCCCCCCGTAGAACCCCGAAAGAAGCCCGATGAGGGTCCCGAGGACGCCGGAAAAAGCCACGGCCGATATACTGACCACCAGGGAAATCCTGGAGCCGTAAATCAGCCGGCTGACAATGTCCCGGCCGAGATGGTCGGTCCCCAGAAGGTACCGGGAATCGGATCCAACCTGCCCGACAGGGGGGAGCAGTCGTTTCTCCACATCCTGGAGAATGGGGTCGTAGGGGGCAAGATAAGGGGCGAGGACCCCCGAGATGATGACACAGAGGACCATGATCAGCCCGAAGATCGCTCCCTTGTTTTCTATCCATTTGCGCAGGATCTTCCGCCACCGGGTTACCCTGTGTTCCCCCTCGAGAAAGTCTAAGGATTTGGCGGCGCTCTCCAAGACGTTCATCGCCGCAAAGGCTCTCTCATTCCAGCTTCACCCGCGGGTCGAGGTAGGTATACAAGATGTCCACCACCAGATTCACCAGCACGAAAATCGCTGCCAAGATGAAGACCGCTGCTTGAACAACAGGATAGTCACGGTTGTAGATCGCCTGCACAGCCAGGCGGCCTACCCCCGGCCAAGCGAAGATGGTCTCCGTGATCACGGCGCCTCCCAGGAGCGTTCCCAGTTCCATGCCCACAATGGTCACTACCGGGATGGAGGCATTCTTCAAGGCGTGTTTGAGGATGACAGCCCTCGGGGTGAGTCCCTTCGCCTTGGCCGTCTTCATATACTCCTGCCCCAGAACCTCGAGCATGCTGGAACGCATCATCCGGGCGGTCCGGGCCATGCTGTACATCCCGAGGGTGACCGCCGGAAGGACCAGGTTTTGAATCCCGCCGCGACCGGATGAGGGAAACCACTGGAGGGTTACGGAAAATATCAGGATGAGCATTATTCCCAGCCAGAAGACGGGGGTCGATTGCCCGAGGAGGGCACCGGTCATCCCCACATGATCCAGGATGGAATTCCTCCGGATAGCCGAAATAATTCCCACTGGAATGGCAATGATCAGGGCGATGACCAAAGCGGCAAAGGTAAGCTGGATGGTGGCCGGCATGCGTTCCAGTACCAAGTCCAGGGCGGGCTGGCTGTGGCGGAACGAGAGGCCGAAATCTCCGTGGAGGGTGCCTTTAAAAAAACGCCAATACTGTATAATTAAAGGGTCGGTAAAACCCATCTCCTTGCGGAATTGAGCCACCTGCTCCGGGGTGGCATCCATGGGCATTAACAGCGCTGCGGGATCGCCGGTGAGATGAAGGATGACAAAGACGACTACAGAGATGCCGATGAGCACAAAAATCGAATGGAACAATCGCTTCAAAATAAAAGATTTCATATTCAGAAGCGCGCTGGACCTTCTTTATTCAAATTCTCCCCAGAGTTTGCAGATTTACAGGCTTTTTCCACACAAAAATCTTATATAACACAATGGGTTCTTTAACGCAATGGCATAAAATGAGAACCGACGAGTTACGCCTCCAGCGGGTTCAAGGGGCCGAGGAGCCGCCACAGCCTATTTCGGTAAGAAGACCTCGGCATCGTCCGGTCTGTGGGGCGGAACGACCCCCCGCTGTCCAGAAGATTATCCATAGGATGGGAGAAATGAGATAGCCTTTGATCGAAATACTAAGGAATCCATAATCGACCGGGCTATTCTTCCGAAATCTCCCCTAGCCCCTCTTTGCCAAATCCCGCGAAACGCGGGACTCCCTTTTATGGTAAAGGGAGGGAAGGAGGGATTTGGTTCTAAGCGTCTATACAATTATGGACTGACTAATAACTGGGCTACTTATAACGGGTTTTTCCTAAAGGTTGAATGGGAAATAGGCGATAAGAGAGAAAAGATCCTCCGATGAAAGGATGAAGAATGAAAGAAGTCGTCGTTTACATCGTGAGCCCCGACCTTCCAGATCGTTTGCGTCCTCTGATGGATTTGGCCAAAAATCTATGGTTCTGCTGGAGTCAGGAAGCCATCGATCTCTTCCGTTCTGTGGACCAGAACTTGTGGGAAGAAACCGGCCATAACCCCTTGGCCATCCTGGGCCGTTTAAAAAATACGAGAATCCAGGAGTTGTTGAAGGACGAAGGCTTCCTATTGGAAATGGACCGCGTCAGCGGGGAGTTCAACCGCTATGCAGCGGATCGGCGGGCCTATGAATTCAGGCTGGATACCCCTATTGATTTTACCGTGGCTTATCTCTCGGCAGAGTACGGGTTGACCGACAGCCTGCCCATTTATTCCGGCGGTCTGGGTGTACTCGCCGGCGACCACTTGAAGTCCGCAAGTGACCTGCGGGTCCCGATCGTGGCTGTAGGCCTGCTCTACCAAAAAGGTTATTTTCGTCAATACCTGAACGCCGACGGCTGGCAGCAGGAAACCTACCCGGACAATAATTTTCACGTCCTTCCCGTAACCCTGGACCGGGATCAGAACAATGAACCGATGATGATTGAGGTCCCCCTCAAAGATCGGATCGTAAAGGTGAGAATTTGGCGCATCCAGGTCGGGAGGGTTCCCCTTCTCTTGCTGGATACCAACAACGTAGAGAACAGAGAGGAAGACCGGGATATCACTTCTTGTCTCTACGGGGGCGACCGGGATATGCGCCTGAGACAAGAGATCGTCCTCGGAATCGGGGGCGTCCGGGCCCTTTCCAAGCTGGGCTATCGCCCCGCAGTTTATCACATGAACGAAGGCCATTCCGCCCTCGCCCTCCTGGAGAGGATTCGCATGCTAATGGAAGAAAATCATCTTTCTTTTGCCGAAGCCCGCGGGGCGGTTTATGCCAGCAGCATCTTCACGACTCATACGCCCGTCCCTGCTGGCATCGACATCTTCGATCGTTCCCTGATGAGTTCGTACCTGGGCAACTACATCCGTTCCTTGGGCCTCTCGATGGAGGCCTTTCTTTCGCTGGGAACGCAGGACGCAAACCCGAACGAACCTTTTAATATGGCCATCATGGCCATCAAGAATTCAGCCCTGACCAACGGAGTCAGCGAACTGCACAAGAAAGTCTCCCGCCGCATGTGGAGCGGAATCTGGAAGACTCTCCCCCAGATCGATATCCCCATCGAGGCGGTGACCAACGGTATCCATATTCCTTCCTGGATCTCCAGCGATATGACCGGCCTGTTCGACCGCTACCTCGGCCGTCGTTGGGCCGAAGACCCGGATAATATCAAGGTCTGGGAGCGGGTCGACCGCATCCCCGACTCTGAGCTCTGGCGGACCCATGAGCGGCGCCGGGAACGGCTGGTGGCTTTTACCCGGCAAAGGCTCCAGGAGCAGCTCCTCCGCCGCGGCGCGCAGAAGATGGAAATTCAGGCGGCTGGCGAGGCCCTGCACCCCCAGGCGCTGACCATCGGTTTTGCCAGACGTTTCGCTACCTACAAGAGGGGAGACCTCATCCTGAGAGACCCGAACCGCCTGGGCCGGATCCTGAACGATCCCCAGAGGCCCGTGCAGATTATCTTTGCCGGCAAGGCCCATCCCCAGGATCAAATCGGGAAGGAAGTTATCCGGAATATCATCCATTTGGCGAATCTACCCGAATTCCGCCACCGGATGGCTTTCATCGAGAACTATGACCTGAATGTCGCTCGGTACATGGTGCAGGGCTCGGATGTGTGGTTGAATAATCCCCGCCGTCCCCTGGAAGCCTGCGGAACGAGCGGAATGAAGGCGGCGGCGAACGGCGCGCTGAATATGAGTGTCCTGGATGGCTGGTGGGCGGAAGGGTACCAGACCGGGGTGGGGTGGGCCATCGGTTCCGGGGAGGAATATGAGAACTCCGATTACCAGGATCAGGTAGAAGGTCAGGCGATATATGACCTGCTGGAACGGTATGTGGTTCCCCTCTTCTACGAGAGAGGCCGGGATAACTTGCCCCGAGGATGGACCGGCATGATGCGCAACTCGATGTGCACCCTGGCGGCTCGTTTCAATTCTCACCGGATGGTGCAGGATTACGTCCACCGGTTTTATGTCCCCTCGGCCTTAAACTGGAAACGGATCGGGCTGAATGGCTTTGAGGG
>Ga0315285_10003319_pt1 | contig 16773 bp, 10 predicted proteins | sample YL17G09_36_MG_FD_203698 | JGI IMG/M metagenome (GOLD analysis project Ga0315285, IMG submission 203698) | Sediment microbial communities from Yellowstone Lake, YNP, Wyoming, USA - YL17G09_36 | ecosystem: Environmental > Aquatic > Freshwater > Lake > Sediment | place: USA: Wyoming | collected... | reverse complement strand
CCCGTTTCGCTTCTTCGAGTCGGCCTGGATGATCGTTCTGGGAAAGCAAATGCTCCTGTCCCGCAGCGGCTACACCGGCGAGCAGGGGTTCGAGATTCTCTGCCGCCCGGACGAGGTCGAGACGCTGTGGGGAGCGTTGCGCGACGGCGGCGGCCAACCGGTCGGCCTGGGGGCGCGCGACACACTACGACTCGAAATGGGCTACGGCCTCTGCGGACAGGATCTGGACGAGCAGCACACGCCTCTCGAGGCCGGCCTCGGCTGGACGGTGAGCTTGGGGGAGGACCGGGACTTCATCGGCGCCCGCGCGCTGCGCGAGCAGAAGGCGCGCGGGGTGACGCGGAAGCTGGTGGGGCTCGCCCTCAGAACCCGGGGGGTCCCGCGGGCGGGGCAGAGAGTGCGGCAGGGAGGGAAAGAAGTCGGCGTCGTCACAAGCGGCACCTTTTCGCCGACTCGCCGGCAGGGGATAGCGCTGGGTTACGTGGGCATCGAACAGAGCGCTCCGGGGACGGTCCTGGAGATCGAATCGCGCAGTCGCGCTCTGGCGGCGGAAGTCGTGCGATTGCCCTTCGTGCCGTCGCGCGTCAAACCCGATCCTTCCGACGCGCGTTGATCGGCTTCGGCGGGCCCCAATCGGCCTGGCGCGCTCTGATCCGCCTGGCGGACAGGCGCTCTTGCGGCGCAGAGGACGTCGGAGGCGGCGTCCGCGGCCTCGCGCCCGGAAGAGGCCGGTCGAGCGGGACGGCAACGAGTTACAGCCATGGACATTGCGGTCATTGGAGCAGGCATCGCGGGTCTCTCCGCTGCTTGGCGGCTGCGGCGGGCAGGGCAGCGGGTCGTTGTTTTCGAGCGCAACTACAAGCCGGGGGGGAGAATGAACTCGCGCCGCAAGGCGGGCCTCGTCGTCGATCACGGCGAGCGGTTCCTCTCGCGCCAGTCGCCCACGCTCCGCGAGCTGATGCTCGACTGCGGACTGCAGGGCGAACTGACCTCCATCGACGCTCCTATCTTCACAGTGAACGAGGACGGCTCCTTCCGCGAAACGCCGACGCAGGCGGTGGACCCCGACCGCGCCGTCTTCCCGGGGGGGCTCCTCATGCTGCCCGAGGCCCTGCGGCTGCACCTTCTGGGCTTCAACTCCATGCACGTTAACCGGATCGACTGGAGCGAGGAGCTGGGGAAGTTCGCCGTGTCGACTGAACCGCCGTTGCGCAGGGCCGAGACTCTCTTCGACGGCGTGGTCGTCGCGTGCCCGGCGCCGGAGGCGATGCGCATCGCCGAGCCGATCCGTCCTCTTCTCAATCCGGCGTTCGCCGAGAGAGCCTCCCGGGTGCGCTACACGCGTTGCTTCACCTTCATCGCCGCCCTGGAGAAGGTGGAACTGCCCGAGCCGTTCTACGGTTTGTACCCGCCGCAGACGGCCGATTCCACCCTCGCGTGGATCGCCTTTGAGGACCGGAAATGCCGGGGGCGCGGCGTGGAGAACTGGTCTTCCCTCATCATTCACGCCACGCCCAAGGCGAGCGAGCGCTATCTGGAGATGGACGAAGAGCGCGCCCTGAAGCGCGTCTACGAGGAAGCGCGGGCCGTCGTGCCCCAGCTGCCCGAGGAGTGGCGGTGGGCGCGCGCGAAACGCTGGGAGATCGCCCGGCTGAAAGACCCGGACCAGGTCGTTTCGCACGAGGAATATCCCGCAGCCATCGAAAACACGCTTGCCGAGTTCGTCGGCGACTACCGCGTCGGCGACGGCGTCGAGCAGGCGGCGCTGAGCGGCCGCAAGGGGGCGGATGCGCTGATGCAGAGGGTGTCGGAATAGGCGCGGGAGTAAGCGCGGGGCGAGTCGCGCCATTTGTAAGGAGCGCCCGGACGGATGGTTCCAATCGCTCAGATCCGGGAGTACGCGCGCAAGATCGCGGAAGAGTTCCGACCGGAGCGGATTGTCCTCTTTGGGTCTCATGCTTGCGGCGATGCTTCGGGAGATTCGGACGTGGATCTGCTCGTCGTCATGCCGCACGAGGGGAAGGGCTGGCGCAGAGCGGCGGAGATCACGGAGCGTTTGCGGCCAGACTTCCCTATCGATCTGCTCGTTCGTTCCCGTGAGGAGCTCGATCGACGCCTGTCCATGGACGAGTGGTTCCTGCGGGAGATCTGCGAGAAAGGGCGCGTCCTGTATGAAGCCCCTCACCCGTGAGTGGATTGCCGGCGCCGAAGAATCGGCCGCCGCCCTCTCGACGGCGGAGAGGCTGCGTACGCGGGTCCGCCAGAGTCTATCGCTCGAGAAAGAGTCTTGGTACAGGCATTCGTAAGTATTGTGACGCATGGTGGTTCCCGGGAGGTATCAGACAGGATGCACAAGATCAACACGATTGAGGCACTCTTCCGTTCATCCTGTAAATCCTGTTAATCCTGTCCGGAAAAGAATACGTCGCCGAACTTCTGAGCTGGAGCACTTAGCAAACGCAAGGAAGCGCAACTTGCCCGAGCTGCACGAACTGACGATCCATGAGGCCGCCGAGAAGTTGCGCGCGGGGGAGTTCTCGAGCGAGGGTCTCACCCGTGCCGTGCTCGGGCGAATCCGGGCCATCGAGCCCAAGATCCAAGCCTACGTGACGGTCGAGGAAGGCGTTGCGCTCGACATGGCGCGGCGCGCCGACGAGCGACTGCGGTCGGACGCCGCCTCCCAGCCGCCTCTCTGCGGCGTCCCTCTCGCCATCAAAGACAACATGTGCACGATCGACATGCCGACGACGTGCTCGTCGAAAATCCTGGCGAACTTCCGCCCGCCCTACGACGCCACGGTCGTCGAACGCTTGCGCGAGGCTGGCGCGGTTTTCCTGGGCAAGACGAACATGGACGAGTTCGCCATGGGATCGTCGACGGAGAACTCGGGAATGCACCCGACGGCGAACCCATGGGACCTCGAGCGGATCCCGGGCGGATCGAGCGGCGGGTCGGCGGCGGCCGTAGCGGCCGGCGAAGCGCTCGGCGCGCTCGGCAGCGACACGGGAGGTTCGATCCGCCAGCCCGCTTCGCTCTGCGGCGTCGTCGGGATGAAGCCGACCTACGGCCGCGTCTCGCGTTACGGTCTTGTCGCCTTCGGGTCCTCGCTCGACCAGATCGGCCCCATCGCTCGCGACGTCGAGGACTGCGCGATCCTCCTAAACGCCATCGCGGGACACGACGAGCGAGACTCGACTTCCGCGCCGATCGAGACGCCGGACTTCACGGAGTTTCTGGGGCGGGAGATTCGGGGCATGAGGATCGGCGTTCCCGGGGAATACTTCGGCGAGGGACTCGACTCGGAAGTCGCGCGCGTGATGGAGGAATCGAAGGCGGCGTTTGGGAATCTGGGCGCGGAGCTTGTCGATATCCCCCTGCCGCACGACGAGTATGCCATCGCCACGTACTACCTGGTGGCGATGGCGGAAGCGTCGTCGAACCTCGCGCGCTACGACGGCGCCCACTACGGGCATCGCGCCAAGGGGACGCACAACATCATCGATATGTTTTCGCGGACCCGCAGCGAAGGTTTCGGCGACGAGGTCAAGCGGCGCGTGATGCTCGGAACCTACGTCCTGAGCGCGGGCTTCTACGACGCTTACTACCTGAAGGCGCTCAAAGTGCGCACGCTCATCAAGCAGGATTTCGAGAGGGCCTTCGAGAAGGTCGACCTGGTCCTAGCCCCGACCTCGCCCACGGCCGCCTTCAGGATGGGCGAGAAGAGCGACGATCCGCTTCAGATGTATCTCTCCGACGTCTTCACGATCTCCGCAAACCTGGCCGGCATCGGGGGAATCAGCGTGCCGGCGGGGCTCACGCGGGACGGCCTTCCCGTCGGTTTGCAGCTCCTCGCGCCGAACTTTGAGGAAGGGCGGCTCATACGCGCCGCTCATGCCTTCGAGCGGGCGATGGGAATCTGTCCCCTGCGGCCTCCGATCTGATTGGGGCGACCGGGAATCCGGTTATCCGCGCCGCGTTTCTTCCTTGGCAATCTCGAGAAACCGTCTGATGTTCTCAAGCCCGACTCGGCATCCCAGCATTGGGTCCTCCATCCCCTCGAACTCCAGAGACAGATACCCGTCGTAGCCCGATGCGACGATGAGGCGCATGATCTCGAGGGTCGCAACGTCGCCGTGGCCGAAGATGGCGCCGCGGATGTAACGTCCGAGCCGCGACTGGAACCAGCCTTGGCCGGGACTCACGCCGGCGGGTTTGAGGTGGAAGTCTTTGAGGTGGATGTGCGAGGCGTAGGGCAGATTCAGCTTGACGGCGCTGACCGGGTCCTCATCCACGACCGTGAAATTGCCGACGTCGATGGTGGTGCGGAAGTTGGGTCGATCCGCGGCCAGAATGAGGCGTCGCACGCGCTCGCTGTCCTGAAGAAAGTAACCGTGATTCTCCAGGCTCGTCGTAATGCCGTACGCGGCGGCATAGTCGGCGACCTCGGCGCAGGCTTTGGCCAGCCGGGGAAGAACGCGCTCGAATTCCTCGGCGCCTGTCTTGTCCGGCGGCCGCCCGGCCACGTCGTGGCGCGCGCGTGTGACGCCGAGGATGTTGGCGCGGTCGATCTGCTTCTTGACGCGCTCGGTCTCGGCGCGCACGTCGTCTTTGTTCTCGCTGCCGAAGTCGGCGCCGAACGTGTAACTGGAGACGTCCAAGCCGCGCTTCGCCGCGTATTCGCGCAGGGCGGTCAATCCCGCTTCGGACTTGTCGAGATGATCCGAGTCAACGATCTCGACGTGCTCGCCGCCGTTTTCGACGCTCCAGTCGATGACCCATTCGTAGTTCTTCTTCCCTCCCTCGAAGAGGCGGGAGAGGCTGTAGGAACTCACGCCGATTTTCATGGCTTGTTCCTTTCAGAGGGCGGGGATTCCCAAGTCTTCACTGCGTCTTGACGTTCAGGCACTTGAACTGCTCTTCGTCCCGCAAGTAGAGGCGGCCGTTCGCCACCGTCGGCTTTGTCCAGCAGCGCTTCGCCAGGATTCCGTCCACGTTCGAGATCATGTCGAACCCTTTCGGCGTCGGGCGCACGAGTCCCAAGTTGCCGTTGCCCAGAACGTAGAGAAGGCCGTCGGCCATTGTCAGCGCGCCTTGGCCGAAACGTTTCTCCTCCCACATTCTCTTGCCGCTGGCGAACTCGATGCAGCAGAGGTTTATATCGTCGAACCCGTAAAGATAGCCCTCGTGGAGGATGGCGGTGTCCAGCTGGCAGCGCAATTCCCTGTTCTCCCAGATTGCCTTCACTGGCGGATCGGCCTTCAGGTCGATCTCGAGCAGGGCGCACCCCTTATTGTAGCCGGAACCGACGAACACTTGATCGCCCTTGACCAGGGGCGTCGCGGCGTTCACGTCGTACGAGGTTTTCCACGGGTATTGCCACAGGACTCTCTTGCCGTCACGCGTGATTCCCACGATGTCCGTGCCGAGAAAGAACACAAACTGCTTTACGCCGCCCAGATCGGCCAGGATGGGCGAAGCATAGCCCGGCTTTTGCCCAAGCGCCTTCCAGACGAGTTCCCCCGTCATCTTGTCGAGGGCCGCGATAGCGGCGTCCTCTGATTCGCCAACCACCAGGATCAGGTTGTTTCCATCTATCAGGGGGGAAGCGGCGACCCCCCACGTCAGTCTTTTTGCGCCGCATTGCTCGCAGATGTTGCGCGCCCAAAGGACCTTTCCGTCGGCCGCCTTCAGGCAAAGGAGATTTCCGTGCCCGTCAAGCGCGTACACGCGGTCCCCCTCGACGGTCGGCGTGGCGCGCGGGCCGGGGTTGCCCGGCTTCTGATCTGGGAGTTCCTTTCCCGTGCGCACGCGCCAGAGTTCTTTTCCCGTGGCCGCGTCGAAGGCGACGGCCCACTGGGAGCCGCCGGCCTGGAACAGGGTGATGGCCCGTCCCTCCGCTTCGACGAAAGAGGACAGTCCTTCCCCGATCTTCTTCTCCCAAAGAACCTTCGGTCCGCCGGGAGGCCACGATTTCAGCAGCCCCTTCTCCCGGCTGATGCCGTCGCGATTCGGTCCCAACCACTGCGGCCAATCGTCCGCGGGGGCCAGAGCCGTCTCGAAAGTAAACCCCGCAAGAACCAGAATCATGCCTATCTGCCTCAGTCTCACTTGTCCCGCTCCCTTTCCTCCCAAAGTCGCTTTCCTCTCGCGTCATGACGCGACGCCCGCGGCAAACGCCACCCCGGCACGAAAAAAACGGCGGGTCCGGGGAAGGCCGTCTCCGCACACCCGCGAACAGTAGAGGAACCGGGAAGAAGATGTCAAGCCATACGAGAGACGAAGGTCTCGAGCCGCTTCCGCGCGGCTTTGCCCTTGACCCCGTCCGATCGGCATGGGAGAATAGGTCTGAAATGGTGACTTAAGGGGAGGCGCCATGATGCACAGGGTCAGCAGTTCTCATGGCCGGACCGCGATGGTCGCGATCCTGCTGCTCGCGATCGCGACCGCCGGCCCGTCTTTTGCTTCCGAGAGCGCCGAGCTCCGGTTGGATCGAGACCTCTTCTTCTCGGACGGCAAAGGATCCATGCAGGATCTTTCCGCGGAACCGGAGACCGCGATCCCGCCGATCTTGGCAACGTGGGACTCCAAGGGGCAGTTGGCGGAGCTGAAGATCGACTATCCTCTTGAAGGATCCATCTTCCCGCCGGAAATAGTCCCGCCGCAGTTTCTCTGGCATGACTCCTCCGAGCAAGCGCAGGCTTGGCTCGTCGTCGTTGCGTTCACAGATGTTCCTCACCGCCTTTGTGTTCTGACTGGGGGGAAGCGCCAGGTCCGAGACATAGACCCGAGGTGTGTCACCGACACAAACGTCCATAAGGAAACCGAGTACCAAACCTCGGCCAAGGGGTGGATCCCTTCGGGGCCCGTCTGGGAGCTCATGAAGAGGCTGTCGGTCGAGAAGGACGCCACCGTGACCATTCTGGGGCTCAGTGCGACGGCGGTCTCGAAGGAGGGGTCCCCGCCGCGCCTCCTGTCCCAAGGCGGCGTTCGGATCAAGACGTCGAAGGATCCCGTCGGAGCGCCGATCTTCTACCGCGATGTTCCCATGATGCCCGTGCCGACGACCGAAGGCGTGATCCGGCCGCTGGCGGCGTCGGCTGTGGCCATGATCGACTGGCGACTGCGCGACATCTCCAAACCCAGCGCCCCGTCCGTCATGAGGGATATGCCTACCTGCGCCAACTGCCACTCCTTCTCCGTCAACGGCAAGACCCTCGGCATGGACATGGACGGCCCGAGCGCCGAGGGGGAGACCATCGACAAAGGGGCCTACGTCGTGAAGGACATCGAGGAGCGCATGGTCATTGAGGATGCAGACGTCTTCAGCTGGAATGAGTTCAAAGACAGGCCGGAAGGCAAGGAGACCATGGGGCTCTTCCCGCAAGTTTCCCCCGATGGACAAGCAGTAGCCACCACGATCAACGAATCGATTTTCGCCGTGAACTACCCGGACTTCCGCTTCTGCCAGACCTTCTACCCGACGCGCGGCATCATCGCGATCTACGACAGGAAAACGAAGGAGATCCGCCGTCTGCCTGGAGCGGACCTCGAGGAGTACGTGCAGGGCAATCCCGTTTGGAGTCCCGACGGCAAGACCATTGTCTTCATCCGCGCGGAGGCGAAGGACAACTACGGCCCCGGACCGCGTCCCAAGCGCGCCAACGACCCGGAGGAGACGCAGGTCAAGTTCGATCTGTGCCGGATTCCCTACAATGACGGGAAAGGCGGCGTCGCCGAGCCGGTCCCGGGGGCCTCGAACAACGGCATGAGCAATTCCTTCGCGAAGTTCTCGCCCGACGGGAAGTGGATCGTTTTCGTCCAAGCGCGCAATGCGCTGCTCATGCGTCCGGACAGCAAGTTGTACGTCATTCCCGCCCAGGGAGGCGAGGCGCGGGAGATGCGCTGCAACACCTCTCTGATGAACTCCTGGCACAGCTGGTCGCCCAACAGCCGGTGGCTCGTGTTCTCATCGAAGGTGAACACGCCTTACACGGAGATGTTCCTGACCCACGTTGACGAAGCCGGGACGGACAGTCCGCCCATTCTCATTCCCGACTCCACGCCCTTCAACCGAGCGGTGAACATCCCCGAGTTCTTCAACAATCGCCCGGAATCCTTGCGTGAAATCGTCGCCCCGGCCCTCGATTACCGTCGACGCATGCGCGAAGGGCTGGAACTGGTCCGGCTGGGGAAGATCGAGGAGGCCATTGCGAAACTCCAGGAATCTCACGAGATGAAGCCGGACTACCCCGACGCCCTCCTCCATTTGAGCCGTGCGTTGGCAGAAACCGGGAAACTGGACGAAGTCGTGGATGGGTACAAGGAGTTTCTCAGGAAGGACCCCGAGTCGGCGATGGCGCACACCAACCTGGGCGTCGCTCTTTGCATGCAAGGGAAGATTCCGGAAGGGATTCCCCACTACCAGAAGGCCGCCAAGGCCAACCCGGAATACCCCGCGGCCTTCAGCAACTGGGGGTTCGCCTTAATGGCGCTTGGGAACTTCGGGGAAGCCGCACAGCGTTTTGAGAGGGTCTTGGAGTTGAAACCAGACTCCGAAGAATCTCATCTCTGCCTGGGCGACGCTTTGGCGCGTGGCGGACACCTCGACAAGGCCCTCAGCCACTACAAGCAGGCCCTTCGAATCAACCCGAAATCCGCCAAGGCTCACACGCATTGGGGAGTGGCTCTCCTTAGCGCGGGACAAGCCAAAGAAAGCATCGCTTCCTTCAGCCGGGCCCTCGAACTCGACCCCCGCTATGTTCCCGCTCACCTCAGTTGGGGAATCGCCTTGATGAGTCTCGACAGAGCCGCCGAGGCCGCCCAACGCTTCGAGGCCGTCATCGAGACCAGTCCTCAGAACGCCTCCGCGCGCTACCACCTGGCCAACGCTCTGATCGTGATGGGACAAGTGGACCGAGCGATCGGCCAATACGAACGGGCGCTCCAACTGGACCCGCGGTATCCGGACGCCCTTTCCGGCCTCGCGGATGCCTTGGTCATGAAGGGGAAACCGAGGGAGGCGGCCTCCTACTATGAGAAGGCCGTTGCGGCCGACCCCAACAACGGCCAGATCCACGCCGGTTTCGGCAGGTTCCTCGCGCAGCAAGGCAGACTCGATCAGGCCGTTCAGCACTTCGAAAGAGCGGCGGCCATCGACCCTCGATCGGAAGACGCCCATTACCTGCTCGCGTCGGCTCTATTCCGTCAAGGGGACGTCGCCAATGCCGTTAGGCATCTTGAGAAAACCCTGGAAATCAACCCCGCGAACCAACAGGCGCGCAACGCCCTACAGCAGCTGAGAAGCCAAGCCCCACGACCCCGTTAGTAATCCGCCAACTCTCGGAAAACGTCGAGCGCATAGCGATAAGAATCGTAACGGATCGTGGGGGGAATCGAGTGGTCCGAATGGAAAACGTACGGCACTCCCCGCTCCCGGAGGGGAATCAGCTTCGACTCGATCTCGCGGCGGATGGCCCCGCGGTCGCCCGTCTCGAGAACCATGACGTTGATGTTGCCCATGAAGGCCATGCGGCCGTCGCACTGCTCGGCAAAGGCGACGACGTCGTTGCCCGCTTTGGCCTCCATGGGTTGCAGACAGTCCCAGCCGCAATCCACGATCAGATCGACGGCGTCCCGAACGTCGCCGCAGGTGTGGAGGATAGCCGGGAGTCCCTGAGAGTGGAAGAAGTCCACGAGCTCCTTGTGGTAGGGCATCACGAGTTCCGACATGATCTTCGGCGAAGCCCAGAGGCCGTTCGTGTAGCCCAGGTCCTCGTAGACGAACGCGCCGTCCGGCGCGCCCGCCTGCTCGAAGGCGTAGCGCAAGTGGCGGATCATGCAGTCGGAGACGACCCGGCACACGTCGTGGATCCATTCGGGGTCGCACAGCATGCTTTCGAGCATGCAGACGTCGCCGAGGCTGCCTCGCAGAAACTCGAAAACAAAGAGCAGGTGCGTGGTGGCGAACCTGCCGTCCGCGCGCGTCTTCTCGCGGCCGTTCCTGTACTCCTCCAGGTTGGAGATTCGCTCGGCGTCGAACTCCAGTAGCGGCTTCTTGACCTGGTCCCAGCGCTCGCGCGTCGTCAGTTCGAATCCGACGTGTTCGGGTGTCCCCGATTTGTGTTTCCACAGCCGCAGGAGGGCGCCCGTCCCGGTTCGCACGAGTTCCCAGTCCTCGGACTCCTCGACGACTTCGCGGAAGCCGCGGCGGGGCGCGGTATCGACCCCCGGTCCGCACCCCAGCAAGTCGTAGGCGAAGACCTCGTGGGGCGGCCGCGGGTTGCCCGCCTCGTCGGTCGGATAGCCCTGCTTGACCCACTCGGGGAGGGTCTCGCCCCAGAAATGCTCGAAGAGCCCCATGCGGTCGGGGGTCTCCTTGCGAAGGATCGTCTGCATGCGTTCGCGTCCGTTCATTTTCGCTCCTCCCCATTCAGGCGCCCGGGGCCAAAGCAAAACGGTCCGGCGTCTCGGGAATCCCGTTGATCGCGTTGATCCCGTCCAAAGAAGCAACGCGCGAAGCCGTCCGTCATTTCTCACGGGGCGGTTCTTCGATGGGCATATCGGCGAAGGCGGGGCAGTAAAGGCCCTCGCGGTTGCGAAGGGAGCCCCTCGAATCGCTCATGGTGGCATAGGAGAGCATCGCCCCGGGCAGGGCGGGCTCGGCGAGATCCAGCAGGAAATCCCTTTCGCCGTGCACGCTTACGCTCATGACGCGGATGCAGCCCGTGTTTTTCAGAGTGACGTGGAGCCTTCGGCCATCCTTGGAAGTCTGAACGGCCGCGATCTCAGCCCCGGTCACCTCCAGCGTCATCGTGGCGCCGCCCGTCGCGGGGTAGGAGGCGCCGGGATAGCCGAGGTGCTTGCCGTCGGTGACCAGCCAGTCGCGCGAGGCGGCGCCCCCGCTTGAGGCGACCAGTTGTTTCGCGTTGTCGAAGACGACCACGACGCGGCGGCGCGTCTCGTCGGTGAATTGCGCCTTCGCCGCGCGCGGCCCGGGCCACGCGGGCTGCCCGCTTGTCTTGGCCAGGATCAAGGCCTCGCCGATGCTCCGGCCAAGGTCCTCCACTCCCGAACCGTCAAGACAGAGCGCGTCGCGATGGGAGTAGTGCATGGTTGGGACGACGATGGCGCGGGCGTCTTCCTCGCAGAAACGGCGCTGGATATCGCGGATTCGCCCGAAGTAAGGGGTTGGAGGTCGGCCGTCCGCAACGGGAAGACAGGAAAGCTGCGCAACCACGACCGTCATCTCCGGGTTCTGGGCGTAACGCCGCAGAACGGCCGCCGCGGCCTTGAGCCTCTCGGCATACGATGCGATCCCAAGCGGATGGGCGTCCGCCTCGCCTTGGTACCAGCCAAAGACGGCTGCTCCTACGCCGTGGGTCTCGACGAGCTTCTTGAACCGTGGCATCTCGGCGCCCGCCCGGTCCCAGAAGCGCTCCATGGGCGCGCCCGGCTCGGCCCATCCCATCAGGCCGACGGGAATGCCGTGGTACTGGTAGTAGTGCCGGGCGCCGTAGAACCAGGGGGAGACCCGGGTTTTGTCGTCCGCGGCCTCCCCGGCGGGAACGTCTTCCAGCGTCTCGAACAGCGGCGGCGCGCCCTCCTGCCACCGACCGTCGCGCAGGAAGTGCACTTGGGGGATCGACCGAGGATTGCGCCGAGCGGGCGCGCCGATGGCGTTGTCCCCTCCCCCGACAACCCAGATCTCGCCAACCAGCAGGTTCTGGAAGATCGCCACGTCGTCGCCACTTGCGATGCGCAGCGTGTATGGACCGCCGATGGGAAGCTTCTCAAGCATGAGCCGCCGCAAAGGCCCGGGACCTGGCAGAGGCGAGCCTCGGCGTTCGGCCGGAGAGGCCCCGGCGGAGTCGGCCGCCGCTTCCCAGCTCTGTGTCCGCACGATCCGACCGTCCTCCGCGGCAGTCAGTTCAGCGGAGACACTCCCGCGGACGTTGACAGCGAAGGAGATCGACGCCCAGTATTCCTTGTAGGGGAGAACCTGGAAGTCCTGGATCCCCTCGACGACGAGTCCGCCCGACTGGGCGAGGGAGGCGTTGCCGGCAAGCAGAACCCAGGAGGCAAGAATAAGAACGGAAAGAAATCGCAACGCCGCGGACACGCCAATCCGGTCTCCTCGTTCGTTCTGCTCGCGCAATGGCGGCATGGGCGGGAATCGAAACATGAATCTCTTCTTTTCCCGGCCGCGGGGACGGGAGGGCGCCTTGTTGGGCGACCGTCTTCCCGGGCTCGGGGGAACAAGGGAAGCGGTCTTCAGGAGGGGCCGTCAACGGGACTGTCGCCCGAGTCGTCTCGGACGTCGTCGAGGATCTCGACGATGTCCGAGCGCCATTCTTCCGGCGCGTAGAGGGCGCCCCACCCTTTCTGCATCTGGTAAATACCGTCGTATGCCGCATCGTAATACGAGCGCAAGAAATGGGGGATCCTGCGCTCGGTCAGAATGGAATCGAGAATCTGGGCTTCCACTTCGTTTTCCAGGATCGCGATTTTGGCGAATTCGTCCACGACGCCCCCTGTTTTCTCGGAGAGTTGCCAACCGGGTCGCTCGCACTTTATCGACCGCGTAGCACCCCTTCGGCGCCCGCAACGGTCCCACTTTCCAAGCTCGTATTTTCCCCCCGCCGATGCAAGGCTTTTTTCTCTCCCAGGCGCTTTGAGGCCCTTGCAAAATGAGGGCGCCGGCGCGGGGCGGGGGTCTTGGCGGAGGCGCGAAAGCCGCTTACCCCTGAGTTTCGCAAGGGCCTCTCTTTGCTAGTCCGCGACGGCAGGCTTGCGTTCCGAGCGGTCGGGCTATAGACTGATCTCAGCAGTCGGATGCAGCGAGACGAGTTCGCCGGCCCCGCGCCTGCATCCGCATCCCTCTTCCTTTTCGACGGGGTCGGGGCGGGGTACGGTCCGGGAGGTCGGGTCATGGCACGAGACGGCTACAGGGAATGCCCGGTTTGTTTTGAGGAGATCAAGGCGAAGGCTCGGGTGTGCCGCTTCTGCGGGGCGGTTTTGACCGACGAGCCTCTGCCGCAGTTGCTGCCGATCGAGCAGGCGCGGGCGTTGGAGGAAGCGCGGGCAGAAGAAGAGGCGCAAAGAGCGGAAGCGCAAAGAGCGGAAGCGCAAAGAGCGGAGGCTGCGCGCGAGGAAGCAGGGAAAGAGGAAAAGGCGCACGCGCCGGGTTTGGCCGAGCTCACCAAAGAGGAAGAAGCCGCCTTGGAAGACCTGCGGCGGGTCGTTGGCGAGCAGTACGGGAAGCTCGAGGATTCCCTGGCCGTCAAACACCGTCTTCGCCTGGAGGAGTTCCTTCAGCGAGCGGAAGAGGAGTACCGCACGGCGTCGGTGCTCTTCGTGGACGTCACGGGCTACACGGCCCTGTCGGAGAAAATCCGTCCGGAGTATCTCAAGCGCATCCTCGATTCCTTTTACGAAATCTGCACGCAGATCGTGGGCGCCTACAACGGATTCGTTGTGAAGTTCGAAGGGGACGCCTGTCTGGCCGTCTTCGGCGCGCCAGTGGCCTACGATCGGGACACCGAATCGGCGGTGCGCGCCGCGCTGGAGATCCGCGAGATGGTGCGGACCTTTCCCGTCATCCAGAACACGCGCATCAGCGTGTCGGCCGCCATCGCCACCGGCGAGATTCTCTCGTCCATCACTCGACGGCCGGGACGCGTCGACTTCGACGTTTTCGGCCCAGCTGTCAATCTGGCGGCCAGGATAGAGGCGGCGGCCGAGAGCGATACCCTGGTCGTATGCCCCGAGACCTATGGACTCGTCAAGGGGGTGTTCGAATTCCGTCCCATTGCTCCCCGCGAGTTCAAGAACATCGCCGAGCCCGTCGCCACCTACGAGGCGCTCGGGATCAAGACCGAAGGGCTCACGCGGCGCGATTTCTCGATGCTCTTTGTGGGCCGGGAGCGCGAACTAGCCAGACTGTCGCGCAGCTGGGAATCGTTCCTTGCGAGTCTGGCCGGGGACGCGGACAAGGGAGAGGCGGCCGGGGAGAAAGGCCGGGAACCGTCCAGCAGGTCAGGCGCCGGCCGGCCGCATGGCCATGTCTTCATTGGCGGGCCGGGACTGGGGAAAACGCGTCTGGCGATGGAGTTCCTGAGTCGTCTATCCGTCGAGATCAGGCTCCTGAACGCGGAGTGCAACCCGCACGACAGGAACAATCCTTACGCCCTTTGGCGACAGGCGATCAGCCGTCTCTGGCAAGGACGGCCCAACGACCCGGCCGCAACCGTGGAAGGGCAGCTCGGGAGGATCGCGGAGAGTTTCGATGAGGAAGGAAGCGAGGCGTGCGGGGAACTGCTTGGTCTGAAGGCGATGTTCGGCTGCCCCGCGGCGCTGAAGAAGACGCAAGTCCTCGGCCCGTCGGTGCTCCGTCGACAGATCCAGGCGGACCTCCGAAACCTTCTCGGCCCGATTGCCGCGCGGGTTCCCGTGGTTCTCTTCCTGGACGATCTCCAGTGGGCGGATGCGAGCAGCCTTGAGGTCCTCGACGGTCTGGCTTCTCCGCCCTCGCCAAGGGGCGTCTTTCTTCTGCTGTCTCATCGGCCGGGCTTCGCTCTAAAGAGCCCGGCCCTCAGTCTGCTTGGCCGGATTCGCCTGGAAGCGCTGCGGGATGAGGAACGCACCGAGCTCGTGAGGCATCTGGTTCATCTGGAGGACCTCGCGCCGGAGATCGTGGACAGCCTTAAGAGTCATTCTTCGGGAAACCCCCTCTACCTGATCGAGGTCGTTCGCGATCTGCTAGCCAAACTCGGCCAAGCAGGCGACCTGGCCCAGCTGCGCGGGCGCCGTCTCGTCGAGCAGATCCACCAGTGGGTGCCGGCCTCGTTGAAAGGAATGCTTCAGTCGCGCATCGACCTCCTCGATCACGACCGCAAACTGGTCTTGCAGTGCGGGGCGGTGCTCGGCCACCGGTTCTCCCTGCAGTTGATCGAGCTCTTTGACATGATCCGCGAGGGTCTGCTCGAACGGCTCTATTCTCTGAAAGGCCTGGACTTCATCGAAGACGTCAAGACGCCGCAGGACCTCGAGTTCCTGTTTCGCCATCACCTGATTCGGGAATCGGCCTACCAATCGTTGCTGGAGCGCCAGCGCCGCGAGTTCCATCGCGTCATCGCCCTGCGGATGGAGGAGTCTCTGAGCGCGAACATCGAGAACTACTACCCGGCGCTGGCCTACCATTTCACCGAGGCCAACGAGCGCGAGCGCGGGGTGAAGTACCTTCGGCTGGCGGGCTGTCGCGCGGCGCGCCAGGCCGCGGCGGGGGAAGCCATCAATCTTTTCGACAAGGCGCTCGAGCTCCTTCTCAAAGGCGAGCCGAGCGAGGAGGACCAGCGGCGGGCGGGCTGGGTCCTGAAGCAGAAGGCGGACCAGTACCTCCGCGCCGGGCAATACGAGTTGGCGCGGGAGCTGTTCGACGACGTGCTGGCGCTGCCGGCGTGCCGGGCCGACAGGCATTTGGAGATGGAGACGCGCTACGAGAAGGGCTGGGCTTACGTCTACCTGGGCGACTACGCCAAGGCTGAGGAGGAGGCGAAAGCGGCCGGCGCCCTGGCCGAGAAAATGAAGGACTTCCGCCTGGCGACGCAGGTCCTGAGCCTGCTGGGGACATGCGCGATGTACCGGGGGCAATGGCGCAAGGCGCGTCAGCGCTTCGAAGAGGCGTTGCCCATGGCTCGCGACGCGGCGAACTTCCGCGTCGAGCCCCACCCTTTCCGAGACGAGATAGAGAGGGACTGGACGGTTTACGCGCGGGGCGTTGAGGCGGACGTACTCAATAACCTCGCCCTGACGGATTGGAAGCTGGGCCGTCTTGGGGAGGCGTTGGAGAGCTTTCACACGGTCCTGCGCATCCACCGGCGGGATCGGAACCAGTTCGGCGTCGCGCTGGTTCTGATGAACAGCGCCATGATCGAGGAGAACATGGGGGAGTGCGCCAAGGCGCGGCGACACTACGGCGAAGCGCTGGCCTTGGCCGAGCGCATCCACTTCGCCGCCGTGCGAGTGGCGGCCCACGCCAATCTCGGCAACCTCGCTCTTCTTCAGAAACGCTGGGCCGAGGCGATGGACCAGAACGCGCGATCGCTGGATCTCGCGCGCACGACGGGCGACCGGCGAAGCCAGGCGATCGCGCTGGAGAACCTGGCCCTCGGCCACCTCGCCCTCGGCGAGTCGAACGAGTTTGGCCGGTGTCTGAAGGAAGGGAGAAAAATCGCGCGCGAAATCGGGGACCGCGAACGCTTGTTCTCGCTCGATCTGGTGGAGATCGAGTCCCTTCTCGCGCGGGACAACCCCCAAGAAGCGCTCGATCGCCTGGCGCCCGCCGAGGAAACGCTCGAGGGACAAGGCTTCGAGGGGGAACGACCCCGCCTTCTGCGTCTGAGGACCCACGCCTTGACCGCCGCCGGCCGCACGAAGGAAGCCGAGAAGACGGCGCAACGCGCCCTGCGCGAATGCGCCAAGCAGCGCAACGGGGCGGAGGAGCAAAGGCTCAAGGGGATCATCAAGGCGAAGTGATCGGCCAGAGAGGAAGAGCCCCGCCGTTGCTTGTCCATCACGCCGCCGCTTCGTAAGCCAATCCGCCTGTCTCGGCGCCGCTCCCAAGCCCAGCAGCCTGAAAGTCGGAGCGGGGAAAGCTCCTGGAAAAGGACAAGACACCGGGTGAAACCGACGCGGTCTTGCATCCGCGCGCTGTCGTGGGCCGTGCTTGCGATGACAAACCCCTCAACGAAAGGCGACGAACCCGTGGCGGAAGAA
>Ga0315285_10003318_pt1 | contig 16778 bp, 24 predicted proteins | sample YL17G09_36_MG_FD_203698 | JGI IMG/M metagenome (GOLD analysis project Ga0315285, IMG submission 203698) | Sediment microbial communities from Yellowstone Lake, YNP, Wyoming, USA - YL17G09_36 | ecosystem: Environmental > Aquatic > Freshwater > Lake > Sediment | place: USA: Wyoming | collected... | reverse complement strand
GGGAGCTGATATAAAGATTTCTCACTTTGGCCGCTAATAATTTTTTCTGAACTTCCAAATCGACTTCTCGCTTAAAAATATTTTGCTCGAGTTGTTTTAACTGACTATTGGCGGCGTTAATATTTTTCTGAATGAGAATAATTCTGTCTTCGAGATTTTTCAGTGAGCTGGCCACGCCAGCGGTCGCTTTTTCCAAATTGGCTCTTTCCGCTTCGAGTTTATTTAATTGGAGACAGATTTCCTGAAGTTGAGGATCGCCCTCGTTGCATTCACGAGCAAAGCTCGGGGAAACTAGAAAACTAGATAACTGGAAAACTGGAAAACAAAATAGCAATATAGCAAGGTAGCAAGATAGCCATTTGGCAGCTTTCATTTCCAATTCAAATTATATCATAGAAGCTAATAATCCAATTATCCAATCATCTAATCATCTAATTATCCAAGGTCTTGCTTAGCAAGAGTTTTCTATGCTAGACTGGAATTAATGAAGAAATTAACAGTTATTATCTTCTCTTCGATTTTTCTTTTATGCCTTTTGATTTCTCTCCCCAAGATAATTTATGCCATACCAGAAGGCTGTGAAGAACCAGAGAATTCATTTACTCCCTGTCCAGCCGACCATCCTTATGGTTGTAGAAACCACACTTATAATTGGTGTTGTGTTGATGCGACTCACTGCAAGCCTCCCACCCCTACACCAACTCCTATACCTGAACCAGGTGGTTGCAGGGAGCAAGAGAATTCGTTCACTCCATGTCCCTCTGAATATCCTTATGGCTGTACAGACGGAACTCATTATTTTTGGTGTTGTGTTGACGCGACTCACTGCAAGCCTCCCACCCCTACTCCTGCTCCGGGTCCCGGAGGTGGAGAAGGGGGCTCAATTCGAACCGCCATCGGCGATATTGATCCAAGAAATCTTCAAGGTTTCATTCAATCACTGCTCGGAATTGCTTTCGGGGTGGCTGGAGGGATTGCTTTTCTATTGATGCTTTTTGGCAGTTTCCAAATTATGACCTCTTCGGGTAATCCCGAGAAAATGAAATCTGGCAGTGAACTCATCACCAGTGCTTTAACCGGGCTTTTATTTATCATTTTCTCGGTTTTTATATTAAAATTAATTGGAGTGACGATTTTAGATATTCCTGGTTTCGGACAATAAAAATGGTTGATTTAAAACTTTTTAGAAAAAACTTGCTTTCTTTAGCTTTATTGGTCGTTTTTTCCTTTATTTTATTCTGGCCACCAACACCCGTTTATTCTGCGGGTTGCGGTGAGTTTTGTCAAAATTGGACTGAGTGCCCAGAAGAATGCCCTAAATGCCTGACTGAACCTCAATTAAGAGGCCGAAAAATATGCAAGGAGGCTCCGATCTCAGGAGAAAATGGAGTCAATTTTAACATCAACCTCGATGACCTGTTAGGTACACTTCCAATAGGAATCTTCGGAGATTGGCAATCTCTTACAATCGGAACTATTGTCTCTGAAGTTCTTCCTTATATTTTCGTTCTTGCTGGCTTGGCTTTATTGCTGATGCTAATTTTCGGTGGTTTTCAGCTGATGACTTCGGCTGGTGATCCCAAGGGAATGGAAGCAGGCAAAAATAGAGTGATGTATGCCATTATTGGCTTCTTGATTATTTTTGCTTCGTTCTGGCTCGTCCAGATTCTTCAGGTGATTTTCGGGTTGCCGAAAATATTTTAAAGTAACATGCAAAAAGTGACAAGTAAAAAGAATTCCCATTTCTTAGGCTATCGAAACTTAATTGCTTGGCAGGTAGCGGATGAGCTGGCTAAAGCTATATATAAAATCACCCTGTCTTTTCCCAAACATGAACTTTATGGACTAACTTCACAATTGCGCAGGGCTGCTCTATCAGTGCCTCTAAACATCACTGAGGGATTCGCGAGGAATAATAAGAATGAATTTCGTCAGTTCTTAAGGATTGCTCTTGGTTCATTGGCTGAAGTTGAATATCTACTCGAATTCGCTCTGTTTCAAAGATATCTTACCCAAAAAGAGTTTGACCAAATTTCAATTTTAAGGAAGCGTTGCGGTCAAATTCTCTGGGGGCTTTATAAATCCCAAACTTAGCTTCTCACTTGTTTCTTGTCCCTATCTCTTATTGCTTGTTACTTGTTTCTTTTTCTGCCGGTAAGTAGAAAACTCTCCTCCCCCAAACCTTCTTTTTCTTTGTTGATATGCGGCAATCGCTTCATCAAGCTTTCTCGGCGAAAAATCCGGCCAAAGAGTGTCGGTAAAATAAAGTTCACTGTAAGATGATTGCCAGAGAAGAAAATTGGATAATCTTTCTTCTCCGCCGGTTCTAATCAGAAAATCAGGATCTGGCTCGCCATTAGTATATAAAAAACTGCCAAACATTTCTTCATTAATTTTCTTAGCAGGAATTCCTTGATTAACAATTTTCTTTACCGCCCTAATAATCTCGTCTCGACCGCCGTAGTTTAAGGCCACATTAACTTTGAGTCGCTCCTGAGTTTTAACAATCGCCAGCATTTCCTCAATCGCTTTGACGACCTTTCTGGGGAAAGCTTGAAAGTCACCGATAATGGCCAGTCTGACGCCTTTTTTCTTATACTCTTCTTTTTTTTCTTCAACTGCCTTTAATAAGAGATTGAAAATGCCCTGGACTTCTTTTCTGGCCCGTTTGCGCCAATTTTCCGTGGAAAGAGCGTAAATGGTGAGGGTTTCAATCCCTAAATCAAGACAATGCTCAACAATCTCAACCAAAGCTTTGACGCCGGCTTCATGACCCTGAACTGCGGTCAAACCTTTCTTGGCGGCCCAGCGGCGATTGCCATCCATGATAATGCCGATGTGTTTAGGAATTCTTTTTTTATCGAGTTTGATGGGCGTCATTTTAGGCTCTAATTTTACTACTTCAAATAATTAAACTGCAACTATTTTATTAATTTCTTCCAGGAGAGTTGGTAAAATTTCTTCCTCCGGAACAGTTTTAATAACTTTTCCTTTAACGAAAATCGCTCCTCTCCCTCTTCCGCCAGCTACACCAATATCCGCTTCCCTTGCTTCCCCCGGCCCATTAACAACACAACCCATCACCGCCACTTTTATTGGTTTTTCTACTTTGGTAATTACTTTCTCAACTTTATTGACCAGGGTCACAAGATCAATCTCTGTTCGGCCACAAGCAGGACAGGAAATCAAAATTGGTCCTCTTTCTCTTAACCCCAATGATTTTAAAATTTCAAAACCAACCTTTACCTCCTCGATAACACTTCCAGTTAAAGAAACCCTAATTGTATCGCCAATTCCTTGGGCAAGAAGACTTCCAATTCCTACGGCACTTTTGATTGAACCAGACCAAGCCGTTCCCGCCTCGGTAATTCCAAGATGCAAAGGATAGTCATATTTTGCCGAGAAAAGTCGGTAAGCCTCAATCGTTCTTGGGACATCCGAGGCTTTTAAAGAAACAACAGTATCAAAAAAACCCAAATCTTCTAAAATCTTAATGTGCCTTGAGGCTGATTCAACCATTCCCGCGGCTGTTGCCTTGCCTTTATACTTTGCCAAAATATCTTTTTCAAGCGAACCAACATTAATGCCAATTCTTATCGGAATTCTTTTTTCCTGACAAGCTTTAACAACGGCGCGAGTTTTCTCTTTAGAGCCAATATTGCCTGGATTAATCCGAACTTTATCCACTCCTTGTTCGACTGCCTCCAAAGCTAAACGATAATCAAAATGGATATCTGCCACCAAGGGAATATAAATTTGTTTTTTAATTTTTCCTAACGCTTCTGCGGCTTTCATGTCGGGGACAGCCACCCTAACTATTTCGCAACCAACCTCTTCCAACTCATAAATTTGCTTAACAGTTGCTTTTACATCTCTAGTATCTGTTTTGCTCATTGATTGAACAACAATGGGATTATTCCCACCAATTTTAATTTTGCCAATTTTTACCTCTCGCGTTTTCCTTCTTTTAATCATAAAGTCTGTGATAAAATTACTTTTTTAAATTTTCGTTTTAATTTATTTAAGGCCTTTTGAGCTAATATTTTGTCTTTATAAATTCCAAAAACAGAAAGACCTGAACCACAAAGCATTGCCGCAAGTGCTTCAGATTTTAAAAGTTCTTTTTTAATTAAGTTAACCGTCGGATAAAATTTTGTCATTGAATATTCAAAATCATTATGCAAATTTTTAGCAATTTCATTAACATTTTTTGCTTTAATTGCCTTCACTAATTTTTCAACCCTGGAGAAATGTTTTCCAATTTGGGCAAAGTCTAAATTCTCATATGCCCAAGCTGTTGATGGCTTTTTCTCTTCTGGTGTAACTACCACAACTGAAATTTTAGGCATGGTCATATTTAATCTCCTAACCTTCTCTCCGATTCCCCCAACCCCACAAACCCCACCAATCAAGCAATAACAAATGTCTGTCCCTAAATTTAAAGCAATTTTTTGAATATCATTTTGGGCTAATTTCAAATCCCAAAGCCATAATAAACCTTTTAAGGTTTGGGCTCCATCTGCACTGCCCCCACCTAGTCCAGATTTGATTGGAATTTTCTTTTTTATAAAAATTTTTACTCCCAAACTATCATTCCCAACCTGCGTTTTTAATAAGCTAGCAGCCCTAAAACATAAGCTCTCCTTTCCCAGAGGTATATTATTGTTATCAGAAAAAACTTCGATCTTCTTTTCCTGTCTATCTAAAATAATTTCATCAAATAAATCAATTTGACAGTTGATAAATTTAACCGAAAAATAATCAGTTGGTTTCTTTTTAGGAAAAATATGTAGATTAAGATTTAACTTAGCTGGGGCTCGAATAGTTATCTTTTTCATTTAATCAAACTAACAATACAAAAAACCTGTATCCCCCTGCCTTTACCAAAACTAGTTAAATTTTCGCCACTGGTAAAAGCTATGCCAATTCTTTCTTTCTTAATGCCCAAGAGCTTTGCTAAAGACCAACAAATTTTTTCTCGATAGTTTTCTAGCTTCGGTTTTTGGGCTTCGACCATAAAAGAAACATTGTTAATCTTGTAATTTTTCTTCCTAATCATTTCTAGGGCAACTTTTAAATATTTCTTGCTATCATAAATTCCCCGAGCAAACATTGGTCTAGCGTATAAATCAAAAGAACCGTAGCCAATAGCGGTATTTAAAGCATTGCACAGAGCGTGAATCATCACATCCCCATCCGAATCAGCTTCCAGATAATATTCTTGGCCAATTTCAACACCACCAAGAATTAGGCTCTTTTTCATTTTTTTGTTTCTACCTTTTAATTTTAATCTGTGGCTATCTTGGCCAATTCCAACTCTATACATTTCTATTCAAGCTTTCAAATAACTGTTCAGCTATCACCAAATCAATTGGCGTGGTAATTTTTATATTAACTGGGTCTCCAAGAATTATTCTTACTTTTCCTCCCAATCTAGTAACCAACTCACTATCATCTGTGGGAATAAAATATTTTTCTTTTATTGCTTTTTCATACGCTTGTAATATTAACTTCCTTTTAAATCCCTGCGGTGTTTGGGCAATCCAGGTTTTAATTCTAGGAAATGACTCTTTAATTATAAAATCCTCAACGTATTTTATTGTTGCTGTTGGGGTAATGGCGGGGATAACAGCACCGCATTTTTTAGTTTCTTCAATCAGTTTATCTATTAACCAAATTGGGGTTAATGGCCTGTTGCCATCATGGGTGATTATAAAATCTCCTTTAGTTGCTTTGGCGGCATTATAAGCAGAAATTATTCTTTCTGAACCACCTTCAACTATTTTTGCTTTAAGTTTAGCCTCCCTCAAAAACTTTTCATAAATGTTTATGTCTTCTTTTCTCGCCGCAATGACAATTTCATCAACTTTGTTTGATCTAAAAAACTGGGCAACCGTTCTCATCAATACCGGTTCTCCATTTATTAAACTCAACATCTTATCCTTCCCAAATCTGGTTGAGTTACCAGCGGCGGTAATGGCGACAGAAATCATTTTTGGAATTCCTCCAGTATTTCTTGGGCAAAAATTTGTCCCCACCTTTCGGCTTTAATTATTTCCGAAAGCGAAGGAAAATCTATTGCCTTATGAGTAGCCATTGTTTTTTTAATAATTTCTGAAATATCCATAAATCCAATTTTTTGGTCGATAAAAGCCTTAACTGCTACCTCATTTGCCCCATGCATTACCGCTGGCATTGTTCCTCCAACTTTTAAAGCCTCAAAACCAAGACCTAAGCCAGGAAATTTTTCAAATGGAGGCTCCTCAAAACTTATTTTTTTCCCAACCAGGTCAATAAATGGTACGATGGTTGTTTCTTTTCTTTCAGGATAAAATAAAGCATATTGAATATATCGCCTCATGTCCGGAACGCCGATTTCTGTAAGAATACTTCCGTCTATAAATTCTACCAAAGAATGACAAAAATATTCAGGGTGAACAATAATCTCAATTTGCTCAGGAGAGAGATTAAACAACCATTTTACCTCAATTACTTCCAAACTTTTGTTTAGACAAGTGGCGCTATCAACACTAGTTTTAAGACCCATATTCCAGGCTGGTCGACGAAGAATATCGTCCATCGTCACTTTTTTAAGTTCCCTTTTGCTCATTTTAGCAATCGGTCCTTTTCCCATAGTTAAAATTACTCTTTTAACTTCTTTTCTTTTCCCTGCATGTAAGCATTGAAAAATGGCTGAATGTTCGGAATCTATAGGAATAAACTTAATTTTACGCTTTCTAATCTCTTTGTTTATCAAGCCTCCAGCAACTACCATCACTTCTTTAGTTGCCAAAGCAATATCTTTACCTGCTCTTATCGCTTTTAAGGTAGGTAAAAGACCGATCAATCCCACCACCGCCACAACTACCATTTCTGCCGATGACCAAGTAGCCACTTTCAGAATTGCTTCTTGCCCATCATTTTTAGCAATGGAAAAGATTTCTGGCTTAAATTCCTGAATTTGTTTTTTGATCTCTAACGAATCAGTTTGACAGGCTAAGCCAACAACTTTAAACTCTCCTGGATAGCTTCTAATCACATCCAAAGTTTGCATACCAATAGAGCCGGTTGAACCTAAAATGGCAATCTTTTTCAAAACTCCTCCAATCTTTTTTTTACTTTTTTAATAACCCACTCAGGAGTTGAAGCCCCAGCCAGAAGCCCCACCTTTTTAACTCCATTCAACCACTTTTTTTTAATCTCTTTCTCGGTTTCAATATGATAAGTAGGAACGACTTTCCGGGTTAACTCTGCCAGTCTTTTTGTATTCGAGCTTTGTCTTCCACCAACCACAATTATTGCATCAACCATTTTAGCAAGCCTAATAGCTTCTTTTTGGGCCAGTCTGGTAAAATTACAAATAGTCTCCAAGGACTTAAACTTCCTTGCTTTTTTCTTCAAAACCTGGCAAATTTCTTTAAAAAGAGGGGTCGAAAAAGTCGTTTGAGAAAGAACTCCAATCTTTTTGCCCCAAAGTATTCTCTTTACCTCCTCAATTGAGGAAATGACCCTTCCTTTTTGAGTATAACCAATTGTTGCTTTGGTTTCTGGATGATCTTTTTCTCCACAAATTATAACCTCAAACCCTTTTTCCTCGAGCTTAGAAGCTAATTTTTGGACTTGGACAACCCGAGGACACGTAGTGTCAATTATTCTTAATTTTAATTTCTTCAATTTCTGATAAGTTTCTGGGGGTTCTCCATGAGTGCGAATAACAACCGTTCCCCCTCTCTCAATTTTCTCCAGGTTTGTAATTGTTTTTACCCCCCATTTTTTTAATTGTTGGGTTGCCTGTTTATTATGAATTAATTCCCCAAAAATATAGACGGGGTTTTCTTTCTTTCGAACCTCTTTTCTCACCAAATTCCATGCTCTTTTAGCCCCGGGGCAAAATCCGGAAAATTTTCCTAAGATTGTTTCCATTTTTGATTCCAGTAAAGCAAATAAAAAGTAAAAAACGAAAGAAAAATTGCCCCTAAAAAACCCAAGCCTAAACTTGCTTTTTTAAGCAAAACAAATTGAGGAAAAAACAAACAAATCAAAAATGCCAAAATTCCCAAGAGTAAAACCCCCAACCACCCTCCTAACCATAGCAAAGCAAAAATTGCCAACTGAGAACGATCATGACTTACTCGTTTTAATGTCAAATAAGGGTGAAATAAAAAACCGTAAGAGTTAGCCAAAAGAAAATAGCCTTCTTTAAGAAGAGTCAAAAGAAAAAGCCTTGGCAAAAGCCTTTCGCGCCCGAAAAAGTCTTGACTCAACGATTGATGTTTTTTCATTTAGTTTTTGGGCAATCTGATCAACTGTTAGTCCTTGATAATACTTTAGTCGCAAAATTTCCTGATATCCTTCGCTTAAACTCGCCATTGTTTTTTTGACCCCCTCCCCAAACTCGCCTCTTAAAAGAAGTTGCTCTGGGCCCAAAGCCTCGCTGGCTAAATTCTCAAGCCAGGGAAGATGAGAAAAAAGAATGGTTTTAATTTTTTTCTTGCGGTAAAAATCAGAAATCTCGTGTTTAGCAATCCCGCAAAGCCAGGTAAAAAATGAAGACTTATTGGAAAAAAGGGACAATGATTCAGAAGCAGAAATTAAGGTTTCCTGAAGAATATCTTGGCTGTCTTCTTTATCTTCTACATGGTGGTCAATAAAATTTCGTAACCTTGGCAAATATTTTCTAATCCATTCTTCGTCTTTACTTTCCAGTCTTTTGTTCATTTTTTCTCCATTCGCTAATTGCTTTAATCAACCAATAAAAGCATCTGCTCGGTCATATTTAGTATTTATTTTATCAAAGTCTCTATCACTTTTCCTTTAAAATTATTTTAAAAAGATTTCCCGGGTTTGCTATTTCCCAAATCTTCTTTCATACTTAATAAAATCCACTATTGGTCTCAAAAGAGTCTGGGGAGTAAGGTCAGGAAATAACTCTGGTAAAAATACCCAGGAGGAATAAGCAGCTTGAAGGGGCATGAAACCACTTGTATGGGGAATCTCCTCTTTTCTTGTCCCTGTTCGAATCACTAAATCTGGGGGTAACTGGGTTGCGGTATCGAGAAATTCAAAAATTGTTTTTGGATTTCTTAAAATTTCCACCGGCGATAAACGACCTTCTTGAACCTCTTTAATTATTTTAACAACCGCCCTGGCTATTTCATCTTTACCACCATAATCAATAGCTAAATTTAGTCTATAGCGAGAAAAACTGGCTGTCTGTTTTTCCCATTCTTCAAGCCCCTCCGCTATTTCGGGGGGGAGTCTATCTTTTCTACCCAAGTGAGTAAATCGGACTTGGTTTCGTTGGATCTCTTCAACAAATACTTCATCCTTTAAATAGTGTCGACCAAGATTCATAATAAATTCTACTTGCTCTTTTTCCCTCTCCCAATTTTCGGTTGACCAAAGCCAAAAAGTTAAGGTATGAATATTCCATTGCCTACAAGCTTGGGCGATTCCCTTTATTGTCTCTATCCCTGCTTGGTGCCCAAAGTAGGGCTTAAGCCTTCTCTCTTGGGCGGCTCGGCGATTACCATCACAAATTATCACTAAGTGTCTTAATTTTTCTGGATCCACTTTAAATTCAGGGGTATTTTGCCAGTGGGTTTCAATTTGGGCAATCCATTCCTCAGAACCTTGAGGTAACTCATGAAAAGTTCTAATCTCAGCAAATCTCATTTTTATCCCTTCATTCGTTCAGGACCAAACCAATGGCCAAAAATTTCTGATTCTAAACGGATTTGAAGTTCTCGCATCACTTCATCAATAGATCGATTATTTTCAACCACTAAATCTGCGTCTCTTATTATCTCGGCCATCCCAGCGTACTCTTTGAATCTATCAATAAGTTGCATCTCGCTTAATGCCTCCTCGGTAGTTGTTCCCATTCTCTTCATCATTCTTTCTTCTCTTATCCTCTCTTCAGCGGCCACCGAAATAATTAAGACTCTTTCCCCAGAAAAAACTTCGCGTAAAGTTTGGGGTAACCGTCGATCATAAGAACCATCAAGAATTATTCCTTGTTCATTTTTTTCTTCTTGGATTTTTCGAACCGTCTCAGCAAGAGCCGCATTTAATACCGCATTAACTCCTACCTCTGCAAGCCAATGTCTGGTACGGGTAAATCCATGGGGGTGGGCAAGAGAACGGAGAATCTCCCGTTCACCGAGAACCGGCAGTTGAAAAGCATCCCCAAGAAACTCGGCGATAGTTGATTTGCCTGTAGCTGATGGTCCGGTTAATAAAATAATCATCTTTGCTCTAGGTAGAAACCTATAATACTAAAAGAATCTCTCTTATGCCGTCGACTAGCTTTGGTATTTTGATTGCTTTTTTAAGATTAAACCACTGATAAGCATCATGCTCAGAACTCAAAGTTGGTGTTCCTTCCAATTGGGCTCCTAAAACAATTCGGAGAACATGATAAGATATGCCTTGAAAAGTAACTATAGCGGAATTGGTCATTATTGGTTTAGCATTAATCAACCGACAACCAAGCTCTTCTTTAACCTCTCGCTTTAATGCCTCAATCGGCTGTTCACCAAATTCCATTTTTCCTTCGGGTAATTGCCAGAATCCCTTAAAAGTTTTGCTGGCGCTACTTCGCCTAATTAAAAGAATTTCTCCCTTTTTATTGCGTAGGACTCCGCTTATTAGGATAATAAAATTCTTAAAGTGATCAAGTTTCATCAAATTTCTCCTTTCATTCGCTGAACAAAAATTTCAAGATTTTTAAAACGAGATTTTGTTCTTCTCCATTCTGGTTTAAGTGATCTTTTAGCCGTCCTTAAATACCGCCCAATCGCCTGAAATGATTTCTTGAAAGGGGGACCCTCAAGCAAGGGAAAAGAGGTATATCCTGCAAGCCGGTCTTCATCGATTTCTCTAATATCGTCAATCAATTGAAGAACCATACCATAACTAGTAGTAAAACGGATAATTATTTTTTGTAAATCATCCCTTCCAGTAATAGCAAGAGCACAGAGAGGGCCAATTGCTGCCAAGGAACAAATATCTTCAATTCCATATCGATAGGCGCGAAAGTTTTTCGGTTTTCTCTCCCAAAGAAGGTCTACTCGAAACTGCTGACGGTAATGATTTTCGGCAATAGTTTTAATAAGGGCGTGGGTGACTTCTTTAAGATTTTTCTGAAGTAAAATATTCATTCCTTCAAGTCCAGCGATATTACCAGCATAAACAAGAGCAGAAAGTTTATCTCTACTCTCTGGTGTTTCATCTACAACATCGTCGTGAGTAGTGATTGGTAAACAACTTAATCCAATCGCGGCAAGAATATCGTCACTACATATTCCGCCTAAGTCTTGGGTGAGATCGTCACATAAAGCCATCGGACCAATGGTTATCAGTTTCCTTGGCAATAACGAAAATGCGGAAGCGAGATGTTTATTTGGATATTTTTTTATAAGTTTTTGAGTTTGGGTTTGCATGATACGGACGTATTTTTCAACATCCCCAAGGATATAAGAAATAAGAGCCGAGGAGCTTCCTTTTTGAATATCTGTTTCATTTTCCATTAATTATTTTTCCCGCTTAATGATATAATCTGCCAAGTTAAGAAAAACTTCTTGAAGATTTTTGTTTTTGGTAATTTTGGGCACCACTTTTTTGCCTTTTTCCACCAAACGCCGGGCTAATTTTTGCGAATATTCAAGCGAGCCGGTGTTTTTAATAATTTCTTTTGCTTCCTCAACCTCATCCGGTGTGATATCTCTTTTACCCCAGAGATTCGTTAATCTTTTTCGCTGTGATGAATTCCCCTTTTTTAGCGCCTGGGTATACAAAAGGGTATTTTTACCTTCTTTAATATCCGAATCAACTGGTTTACCAAGTTTTTCTACTGTCCCAAACATCCCCAAAATGTCATCTTGAAGCTGAAAGGCAAGGCCGATGGGGACTCCGTAATCTTCAAAGCCATCTAGCTGTTCATTAGTGGCTCCACCTAAAATTCCTCCTATTTTTAAAGGCCCGACCAAAGTGTAATAGGCCGTCTTGTAAATATTTACAATTTCAATATCTTTTTCTGTTACTTTTTCCCTATAGGCAAGATCAACATCTAAATTTTCTCCATAGGCAGTCTTAACCATAAAATCGATGAGTTCTCCAATTGCTCTTAGTTTCAATTTTTCAGAAAAATTACTCCTGTTTATCAGGCCAATTGCCTCATACATGCCAATATCTCCAACCATCATCGCCATACACTCACCATAATGAAGTGAATTTCCTTTTTGGTAATAAACCTTGTGGTATTTCTGATATTGTCGATGGACAGTAGGCCGGCCATGACGAAGGTCAACCTGGTCAATAATGTCATCGTGAATTAAAATTGCCGCATTAGTTATCTCAATTGCGACTGAAACCGGTAAAATTACCTTTTTATTTTTTCCGCCAAAACATTCATAGCCTAACCTAACTAATCCCCCACGAATTCTTTTTCCGCCAGCAATGAAATCCTCAAGTTTTTGCCACATTTCAGAAGCAACTGGAGTAATTTTTTTGGACTGCTTTATTTTGGATTGGAAAAATCGGGCGAGGAATTTGTCAATTTCTGAAGTATATGGAAGAAAATATTCCTTATAGTTCATCTACGGCTAGGGGATATTATATCACCTCGGTGTAAAATTTGACAGCGAAGGTGGAGATTGCTAGACTGAAAGTGTGATTAAACCTGCTTATGCCTTTAATATTGGCGAACAATTTTGGTTTCGAAATCAAACAGGCATTTCTAGTCCTAGTATCTTTCCCAACTTAGGCAAGCTCGTTTCCATCATTATCTTCAACCTCTACGTCCTGGCTGGGATTCTTCTCCTTCTTCTCTTGATCTTCGGCGGTTTTGGGATGATTATGGGAGCAGGAGGAAGCAATCCTGAGCAAACAGCTAAAGGCGGTAAAGCGGTTGGAGCGGCCTTGGGCGGCTTCTTGATTATTTTTTTGTCTTACTGGATAATTAGAATCATTGAAGTGATTACCGGATTATCTATTTTTAAGCCAGGAATTTAAAAATGCCAGACGAAATCATCGGCGGAGTTACCCCGCCACCAGGTATTCAGAATTGGATTGATGTAGGCGGTGGCGAAGTTCCAGGCCTTATTCCTTTTGCCAATGCTCTTCTTAAGTTGCTTATTGTTCTCGCTGGTATTTATGCTTTTTTTAATTTAATTATTGCCGGTTATCAATTCATGTCAGCTGGTAGTGATGCCAAAAAAGTGGGTGAAGCCTGGAGCAAAATCTGGCAATCTCTAATAGGGCTATTAATTATAGCCGGCTCGTTTGTTTTAGCCGCCATTTTTGGTTGGCTATTGTTTAAAGATGCTGGGGCTATTTTAAATCCCAAAATATACGGACCTTAGCAATCATATGATTTCAGTTCTACTCGCTCAAACAGGACATCAAATTAGTGATCAACCCTTTGAAGGCCTGGGTCCGCTGGGCGATGTTGTCAATTTCATTGTTGACGCTGGAAAAGTTCCAACCAGTGCTCTTGGTCTCTTTTACACTATCCTTTCTAATATTATTGGCATTATGACCGTGGTGGCCGCAATCTGGTTTGTTTTTCAATTTTTTACGGCTGCCATCCAAATTCTTACTTCGAGCGGTGACAAGACCAAGATTGAAGAAGCAAGGAATAAAATCACTCAGGCGGTCATTGGTTTGGTTATCGTTGTGGCCGCCATCTTTTTAATCTCTTTAATCGGCAGTCTTTTGGGTCTGAAAATCCTTGGTCCCTGGAATTTTGTGACTGATTTGTGGAGTTAATCTATGAACTATCTAGCTAAAAGTCCTGGCCCTGGCGAAGTTACCAGTAGGGCGCCTGCCATCACCAATCCCGCTTTGGGTGAAAAACTCAAAGAAATTCTGGAAAGTGATTATCCTGGTATAACCTTTTTTAATTTAATGCTAAGAAATGTTATTGTTTTGATCTTTATTCTTGCCGTTCTCGCTTTTTTCTTTATGTTTATCATTGGCGGTATTCAATGGATCACTTCAGGCGGAGATAAAGCCGCCACGGAATCAGCCAGAGGAAGAATTACCGCCGCCCTCATTGGTTTAATCATTGTTTTTGCCGTTTATGCTATACTGGCATTAATCAAAACATTTTTTGGTTTTGATGTTACCGAGATTGATATTTCTCAACTATTTTTAAAATAGAAAGGGGGTGAAGAAAATAATGAAAAAGTTATTATCCAGTCTTTGGCTGAGTGCAACTATGTTGGCCAGTTCGGCCATACCTGCCTTAGCTGCAGATATTAATCTCAAACCAACAGATCAGTTTTTCTCCCCTCTCTTTAGTTTAACGGTGGAAGGAATGATTTCAGGGGCAGTTAAGCTTGTGATGGTCATTGCCGCCTTAGTCTTTTTCTTCCTTTTGATTATCGGCGGTATTCAGTGGATGACTTCAGGAGGCGATAAAGCAGCGACGGAATCAGCCAGGGGAAGAATTACGGCCGCTTTGATTGGTTTGGTAATCGTCTTTTCCGCTTGGGCAATTGCGACGTTGTTATACACTTTCTTTAAAGTTGATATTTTCAACTTAGAGATTCCAAGCCTGCTTTAAAAAGCACCCCTACCGAGTTTGCCTGTTTTTATGAGCAAGAAGAACAGGAAAAGGAAGGAGTGCTTTTGTGTTGTAACCGCAGAGACGCAAAATAATGGCAAAGGCGCTAAAATAAAGACAGATGAACAGGACTCAATTAAATAATCTCTCTAAAAAAATTATTGGAATCGCAATTGATATCCATAAAAAATTAGGTCCTGGGTTTGTTGAAAAGATCTATGAGAAGGCGCTTATACACGAACTTGAAAAACGAAAATTCAAATTCACCGCCCAAGCAATAATCAAGGTCAAATATGACAACTTACTTTTAGGTAACCAACGGGTCGATTTTTTAATTGAAAACGAAATTATCATTGAGCTTAAGGCGGTCTCCGAACTAAATAAGATTCATGAAGCACAAATGCTTTCCTATCTCAAAACAGCCGATAAAAGACTAGGTTTAATCCTAAACTTCGCTTCCACAACTCTCGAAATAAGACGAGTAGTTAATAAATTTTAATCTTCAGCGTCTTTGCTAGAATCTGCGTTTCTGCGTTTGCAACTTGACTCACCTTTTCTACTATAATACACTTTAATTAAATGAACTACCTGTCCAAAATAATAAAATATCTTTTTGTGCCAATTGCTCTCCTCTTTTCTTTTCCTCGAATTACCTTTGCCAAAGAATGGTCCGAATGCATGACCACTCTAACAAACACTGCGGGAGACCCTATTGCTGAGGTACCCACTCTTCAATGTTTCGAAGTCATCTTCGAGAAGATCCTCAATGTTGCCGTTGGCTTAGCAGTTGTGGTTCTTTTTCTCTTTCTGGTTATTGGCGGTTTCAAGTTCCTGACTTCTGGCGGTGATCCTAAAGCGACCGAGTCAGCCAAAAATACTTTGACTTACGCTATTTTAGGCCTGGCTCTCTTGGTCGGTATCTGGTTTATTCTTCTCTTCATCGAAAAACTCACGGGCATTAAAGTCACTATCTTCCAAATCGGTCAATGAAAAAAATAATTCCATATTGCTATCTTGCTATCTTGCTCTATTGCTTCATTAAATTTCTTTTTCCCTCTCCAGTCTTCGCCGCGCCTTGTCCTCCTCTAGGCACTAATATTGCCGCCAACTTCGATCGAGAAAATCTTGAATGGATTGCCAATCATGCTAATTGTGATGGCCCTATTCCCATTACGGTCATTATTACCCCGGCGATGGTTCAAAATCCAAATATTCTGATAGATATTCAGAATAATCTAGGAGAATTGAATTTTAACCCTACTTGGCGACCCTGGGGTTTTGTTGATCCCGATAATACTCAAGAATTGAATGCTTGGATTGACACCTTTAGTCTTTTGGAAATTGGCCAACTCCAAGCTTGGAATGAGTGGAATCGCTACAAGGAAGCGGGCACTCTTGACCCGGTCAGAGACGCAAGGGTAGTTCAAGCTTTAATTAATGCCCGCAACCAGGGTTTAATTAATATTCCCATTGGCAACACACCTCTGGACCTACTCAATTACACGGATATGAACTACCGTGATTACTGGAGAAAGTTTAACCAAGCCTGCCCTGGTTGCATTAACCAGTTAGATTTCATTGTTTCCAATGTTTATGCGCCCAGCCAATACGGACCCAATAGTGTCAACGAATTTCTTAATGTTTGGCTGGGAGAATTAAATTTTTTGAGAAGTTTAGGAGTCAACCTGGATAATAAATTTTTTATCATCTCTGAGGCGGGCTTAGCTCCGGGAGCTTATGCTAATTTTGAAGAAAGATTAAGAGATACCCTCTTATTTGCCCAGGCCTTAGAGGCTGCTATTCTAGCTGATCCAAATCTTTTTCCCGGTTTAGATCAAATCACTTTCCTATTAATGAACGACGATACCGGCGTTATCTACCTCATCTATCGAGAATGCGATGATCAAGGTATTTGCGTTTGGAAGGTGAGAGAATATCTAGAATACAACTTTAATGTTCCTGGTAGTCCCTTCTCTTCTTTTTCCTCTCTTCTGTGTGAACCCCAATCCACGGGAGACCGAGATTCCCGGCCCGATGCCTGTGATCCTTGTAATAAGACCAGCTATTTAACTCAATCTTGCGCTACTAGTTTTACGGTTAATGACACAGTTAAATACGAGAGGCGAGAAGGAGCCAAAGAAGAACCTCATTGTGTGGAACCAGATTGGAGCGGGACGGTCATTATTGATGCTTCAAATACCACCATTCC
>Ga0315285_10003317_pt1 | contig 16779 bp, 24 predicted proteins | sample YL17G09_36_MG_FD_203698 | JGI IMG/M metagenome (GOLD analysis project Ga0315285, IMG submission 203698) | Sediment microbial communities from Yellowstone Lake, YNP, Wyoming, USA - YL17G09_36 | ecosystem: Environmental > Aquatic > Freshwater > Lake > Sediment | place: USA: Wyoming | collected... | reverse complement strand
ACCAGTTTTAAAGATGGTTCCTAAAAATCCGTGCTCTTTGGTAAAGATAGGAATTTCTGAATTTAATTTCCATTTACCCTTAATCTTATCTTCGCCCTCAAAAGTAACCACTGTTGGCGTTCGATAACAAGCTACACCTCGACGAAAGGGTTGAGGTAATTCGTTAAAATCAACGTTACATTCTTGAGATAATAAATTGATCTTATCATCATAACTCGTGCCCGCTAGCATATTACTAATATCATTCTTATCATGCTTTTTAAGCAATTCGTAAAGGCAAGTTAAATAAATGGCGCTTTGCATTGCCTTTTGTTGTTTAGCTACCATCACATTAATAGCTTCAGTTAAATTTGGAACTGCAAAAACATTAGTAATAAAAGCAGCCTCACCAATTAAATTAAGCTCGTTAGCATTAACCCAATTGTTAAAATGTAAAGTTGCTATTGAAGAAACCGCAGATGCTATTTTTTGAACATCATTATCAAACCATGGCGCGGTCTCCAACGTTTGATCATTACGGGTAACAACAATTATTTCATCATTAAAGCAATAGCCAAAAATAGCTCCGTCAATTTCTTGAACCAATCTTCCAAGCGTTGAATACATAGCTTCAGCAAAAGAAACTGCGAACGGCTTATCTAACATGGAAGTTACTTTAGAAAAAGAGCGACCATTTACACAGATGATGACTGGTAATTTTGGGAGCAACTTTATTTTAGATGCATCTTCATAGATGGCTATTCGATCTTTTAATTTTAACATTTTTATTTTATATTATTTAGTTGGCTTAAAATTAATGCTTTAAGACTTCCGCCAATTTTTGTTTGTAAAAATTGATTAATTCCGCTATCAGGAATGCCGGAAGTAGAAAGGGCACCAGCTAAATGAGCAATTTTTGTTTTCTTGGTTTCTGGAACCAGCTCATCTGCGGCAAATGGTTTTCCTAAATCAGTTAATAAATAATTATATATCTCTTTAGAGAATTTTATAATATTTGTTTGAACGCGATCAGGATATTTAGTTGTTCCAGCATTAAATTGAGATATTCTTAATGTATTAAAATCCATTTGACCGTGACTAAGAACGTAAATTCCTTCATTTAAGACATCTACAATTTTTTGAATGAAATGTAAATTGCCCGGTCCCCAAGCTTTAATAACGCCGGGGAAATAAGTTATAACGTCGCATTTAGTGGGTGAGCCGGAAACGGTTGTAGGTCCAGCGGTAGTATTAGCCGGAATTTGTCCAGCCTGCCCTATTTTTTTTAATAAATCTAATCTGTTTTTAGATGACATTATTTTCCACCTAAAGTGGCTTCTGGTATCAAAGCTGATAACTCTTTTCTTAATTGATCTGGGTGCATATCTTTGTCCAATTTTTCTAGCATAGAGATTTTACTCCACATTCTTAGATCTGGCGTAGAAGTTTTTGTATTTCTAATTTTTGGATGTTGTGTCGCCTCGGTCGTCTCATAACTAAATGAAAGCTCTTCATAAATTTTTTCACCCGGACGAATGCCAGAAAATTTAATTTCAATATTTTTATCAGGGGCAAGAAGCTCAATCATGCTTTTAGCCAAATCAACAATTTTAACCGGCTCGCCCATATCAAGAACGTAAATATCTCCGCTTTTGCCAAAGGTGCTAGCTTGAAGAAGAAGCTGTGATGCTTCAGGAATTGTCATGAAATAGCGATACATATCTGGGTGAGTCACCGTGACAGGTCCGCCAGCCTCAATTTGAGACTTAAAGATAGGGACTACGCTGCCCGAACTGCCAAGAACATTACCAAATCGAACGGTAATAAAACGAGTCTCGGGCTTGACCGTCGCCATTAATTGAACATAGTGCTCAGCAATTCTTTTGGTAGATCCCATAACTGATGTAGGATTAACGGCTTTGTCAGTTGAGATGAGCACAAAAGCTTGACATTGAAAGTCAGCAGCCATATCAGCAATAATATGTGTCCCCAAAATATTATTTTGAATAGCTTCGCTTGGATTAGCTTCACTTAGAGGTACGTGCTTATTTGCCGCGGCATGATAAACAACCTCGGGATAAGTTTCAGCAAATATTGCGTAAGCCCTTTCCCTGTCAGAAATGGAACCAATACGCGGAGTTATTTTGATATCAGGAAAATTAGCCCTCATTTCTTTTTCAAGAAAGAATTGATTATTTTCATTATGATCAAAAAAGATAATTTCTGCTGGCTTAAACTTTGCAATTTGACGCACTAATTCGCCGCCGATACTGCCTGCGGCGCCTGTGACGAGAACACGTTTTCCATTAATAAATTTTGAGACTTCTTCTAAATCAATAGTTACGGGCTCGCGTCGGAGCAAGTCTTCAATAACGATTTCACGAAGAACAAGTGGATTTGAATTATTAGTCATTACCCACTTATATATCCGACTTAAGCGATCGTTGATCTGCCTCCGCCGCCTATATGTACGCAAGACGTATTTATTAAAGTTGCCACGCGATAGCCTTTATTCATCGCATTAGTGTTGCAAGCCAATTCTGTATGAACGGCTTTTTCATTTGGTTTTATAAATTCGGCAAATCCATTAGGAAACATTTTATCATAATCGCTTTTTCTTCTTAAGCCTGGATTATGACTAAATCCACACCAACCACCAAGGTGAGGGCATTTAACCATTCTATATTTAGTATTATTTGTAGTTCCTAATATATCGGGTTCAATCCAAGACCAATCAATATCTTTTCTAATCCAAACCTGATGAATATCTTTTCTCTCTTCTAACACATCTATTGATTCTGTCATAAAGTTAGGGTTAGAATCAAATCGCCAATCATCTTCAGAATGAAAGATATATTCCGTCTCTACCATAGAATACATTTTATCTATTGATTTATATGGTCCAAGATTAACTTCATTGTAAATTAATTCAACCATATCTCCAAAATTATGAAGAATCTTTTCTTTCATTTCTGGTTTAACAGAATCTTCTGTTATCAGAAATTTTTTAATAGGATATGTATTTAAATAATTAAAACTATTTATAGTTTGTTTTAATAGGTCCCATCTATTACAGGATGTAAGGCAGACTGTTACTTCTTTACTCACTTTTTACCTTTTCAAAAACCATAATGGTATGTCTAAACCAGGGCGCGGTATCAAGATTGATGCTTCTGGCTGCAGCGCTATCAGCTTCAAGATAGTTGAAGCCTCTCACCGCCATCTTATCGATAACCTCATCATTATTTAAACAATTAACGTGACCAAAACCGGCTTGACCTCTAACTGCCCAAGACATAATTAATTTGCTCTCGCAAGCACCAATTATATTGTCTAATGCTGCTTGCTCAAATTCGGCAGGGATATGCTCCGCAACCTCTAAAAAGATACAGGTTCCTTTTGCTGGAACTTTAAAAGGTTTTGTTAAATCTTGCGTAATAATATTGTCAAATACTTTTTTAACGGCTGGATCGCCCTCAAAACCAGTTAGATATTTAAATCCATTATTTTTGAGAACACTTAGGTAATAACCTAGCCCACAACCGAAATCATAGATAACTTCTTCCTTTTTATCTTTAAGATATTCGGCTAGCCATTGACCCAATGGCTCTGAATTGATATGATGATTGTGTGCTGTCGCGCTCGCCCAGAAACCAGTATTTGATATTTCGCTCATGATTAGATCCTTATTGATTTGTAGCAACAACAGCGCTAAAGCCTGGTAGTTGCGTAACTTCCTGCAATGTTATTTTTTTACCATCGGCAGAATAGATGTTTTTGTAGATAGATAAAACATCATTAATGGTTTCGAAAAATTTTTTCTTATCTGGAAACCAAGGGGTGTGTAAAGATAAATATAGCGTGGGTTGCAACTGTTTTAGAATTTCTTTCGCAGCAGGAAGAACTGTTGCCTCACCGCCCTCAATGTCCATTTTAATAAAATTAAGATCGGTAATTGAATTTGTTGTCAGAACATCTTCTAAAGAAATAGTTTGAACATCTATAGCCTCTTTGCTCCAAAGAAAGCTAGACATAGAGTCTCCTTGACCGATATTAGTCCCTAGCTTGGCAGATCCTGTTGAAATTCCAACCGCCATTTGTTTGGCGACAACGTTAGTTATACTTGGGTTTAATGATAAGTTTTTTTGTAGCGCCGCAAAAGCAACTGGATCTGGTTCAAAAGCATAGCATCTTTTTGCCAATTGAGATCCGAATAAAACGGTTGGTCCTACCCAGGCGCCAATATCAAGATAAGAATGCTCCTTTGAAAGATATTTTTCTAAAATATCAAACGTATCAGGCTCCCATGCCCCAGAAGATACCATGCTCCAATAATTAGGATTATGAACTACAATGGGTTCTACTTCAAAAGTTATTGTTTTTTTTATAATTTTCATAGCTTATTCTCTTATTTTAGATGTTCCCGCGCGCCAAATAGGATATCCATTTCTAATATCCTGTTCTGCTTGCATATAATGATCGCCCCAATTATTTTTCTTGTTTTCAGGACTTAATCTTTGCGCATATGCTTTATAACGAGCCACTTGAAAATCTGGATTAAGACATTTATAATGATAAAGTAAATAAGTTTTATCGCTTGATTTAACTAATCCGACAGGGCTGCAATGATGGCACCCAGGCGTATAATTTATTTCTTTTATTAATTTTCTTTTAAAGCAATAAGATTTATCATAAGGAGAACACCGAGAGCCATATTTAATATTAGCAAGATCCAAATTATCTTCCATATTAACCATATTGTATCCTTCAGCTTTTATTATGGTATTTCCGGCAGCATCTTCTCGCTTTAAATCATCTTCACTAATTTCTAGGAGTTCATCCATATCGCAAATAAGAACCCAATCGGTCTTTGCTGTTTTCCAGCAATTATTTTTTATTTCAAGATACTTTTTATCACTAATTTGATCGTTGGTACAATAAGTTATTACTTCGCATCCATTAGTTTTTGCAATGGCGACGGTGTTATCAGTGCTCTCATTATCATAAACAACGATATGACAATTGGGGAATCTTTCCCTATAATGATCAATCATAAATTGAATAAACACTTCCTCATTAAAAGCGATTGTATAAATTGTTATCATGACTTCCTTAAAAGAGCTTAACCGCATTCTTTCTTAATTCAAGAAACTCGGCTCGAATTTTTTCTTCTGGCATTGTATAATGCACGCCCCAACCCTTTTGAATATTTTCTGGACTTAATCTTTTTGCATATGTCTTATATTTTTCAACAGACATATCCGCATTAATAAAATTATAATGATAAGCCTTATAGGCTTCTTTACTTAAAGAAACTGTACCAACAGGATTGGATTTATGACAACCAGGTTCATAATTTATTTCTTGGATATACTTCTTATTGAATAAATAGGATTTATCTGAAAATGCATGTCTAACACCATGGGTTATAGAGGCAATGTCTAAATTATCTTCCATATTAATCATATTATAACCTTCAGATTTTATAACGGTTGCTCCTAAATATCCCTCTTCTTTTAATTGATTTTGATTGATATCTAATAATTCATCAACATCACAAATAAGAACCCAATCAGTTTTTGCTTGTTTCCAGCAATTATTCTTTATTTCAAGATATTTGGAGTCATTAATTTTTTCACCAGTATCATATAGCAGAATTTGACAATCATTTTCTTTAGCGATTTTGACTGTTCCGTCAGTACTCATATTATCATAAACAATGATATGACATTCTGGAAATCTACTTCTATAATGATCAATTAGAAATTTAATTTGCAATTCTTCATTATATGCTACAGTGAAAACACTAATCATTTATTTATCCAAATATATTTTAAGATCTTCAGGCGTTCCAATTCCCCACATTTTTTCGGCGGCAAATATTTTTATTTTTTTACCATCTTGGATAGCTTCATTGAAAACGGGACAAACATAAAATTCATCTCGCGTTCTAATGTTTTTTTCAATCATTTGCTCTGCATATTTAACATAATCGCTGCCACGTTTATAATAATAAATTCCTACGGTGGCATTATCGCTTATTACTTTTTTCTCTGCCACCTCTGAGACGTTGCCGTTTTCATCAGTCTTGGCATAACTCCATTTAGATTCAGATGCTTTAAATGTTAAAATTCCACCATCAACCTGACTATCAATCATCGAATACATAAACTGACAGCTATCCCACTCGACCATTTGATCGCAATTGGCGATGATAAGGTGCCCATCATTATTTATAAATTCTTTGGCAAGCAGCGTGGTACAAGCCGCGCCCTCAGTCAATCCAAAAGTCTGAATTACTTTACAGCCAGGAACCATTAAAGGAAGCACCATGCCAAGGTTATGGCTTTCGTACAAAGATTTTTGGACTATGAAAACGTAATTGGCATCAATGTTTAAATTTTCAATTACATGTTGAATCATGGGCTTTCCATTAAATTCAATTAATGGTTTAGGTAAAGTATATCCTGCTTGAGCGAATCTGATCCCCGCGCCCGCCATAGGGATTAAAACTGTCGTATCGGATTTTCCTGCCCACTTAATAGGTTTCGACTCTATATTTTTAATAGCCGAAGTAATTCTATCCAAAGTAAAATCAAAACTATTATCAACTCCGCAAACATGCGCGCCTGAGGCGACAGCAGCCTGGCGCCCATGCTTAGAGTCTTCAATAATTAAAGTTTCATCAGGGGAAACCCCCGCATCAGCCATACATTTTAAATAAATTTCAGGGTTGGGTTTAGCGTGAATCACGTCTTGATTAGAATAAATACGATCAACTAAATGGCGTATCTCTAATAATTCTAAACCGGTAAGAACAGTATTTTTAATAGCATTAGATGCTACGCAAAAAGTATATCCGGAACCTAAAAGAGATCCAATTACAGATGCGATATCATAATTGATATTAGTAAATTCTTTTAATAAATCAAACGTAAATTCTTGCTTTAAGTCATTTACTATGTTGAATTTTTCAATGGGGAAGTTTTTTGTTTTTGACAAAAGTTCTAATTTTTTTTTAGTGCTTAATCCATCAAAAGTTTTTAAATGTTCTTCGGGCGTTATAATAAATTCTTTCCCAACAAATAATAGTGCCTTATTAAGAGCTTCGTAATGAATTTGTTTCAAATCCAGAAGTACTCCGTCAAAATCGCTAATTATAAGTTTAATCATTTATAGGCTTTAAAGAAAATCCATTTTGAATGAGGGGAATTTAGATAACACTTATTGTAAGCGTCCCACTCTGGTTTTATTTCATATTTAATGTCTTTATATCCGATCTTAGTTAGATCGTCTATTAAATTTTGAGGATCATCTATGCTAACATCAAAGGCGCCATTGGTCCCCGAGGCATCCCAAACATTATCATAATATTTAGCCGATTTAATTTTAGAGCTATCATATTGAGCCATCTGAAAACTAAATAAAGCCTTTGGTTTCATAACTCTATAAATGTCGGCAAGCAAGCTCGTTCTAATTTCATGAACAGCAATATGCTGTAAAACTATAGTAGACATAACAAAATCATATTGATTATCTTCGATTGGGCTTAAGTTTGTCCCGGTGGTAGTATATAAATTAAAATTTTCATATTTTAATTGAAGCAAAAAATTCTTTGCCCTTATAATATTTTCCGAACTAATATCACAACCATCAACATTTTTCCACGGCGCCATCTTAAATAAATTATCTACGTTGCGACCGATGCCACAACCAAAATCTAATGCGGATTTATCTTTCCAATATAATGAATTATCTTTCACCTCTTTAAGTAGAAGGTTATAATAATCTGGGTTTGAATCATGCCCTCGATGATTTTCCATCGCCATAATATCGGCGGTAGAATCATAAAAACTTCTCTGCATCTCAGTGTATTTATTATTTTTCATTTTTACCAGAATATCTTAAAAGCTCTTGCTCGGTTAAGCCATACCCTGATAATGCGCCAATATTAATATTTTGATTGATTTTAGTGTATATTTTTCTGATAACTTCTTGGTCTTCTCCAGCCACAATATCATCTTCTTCTAAAGAAGATTTCATAAAATTATTTATATAATATTTGATCCAAAAATGGGTATCAACCACATTACCTTTATTTAAAGAGTTATATAGATTTTTGAATTCTGATAAATTTTTGGCATTCATTATAAAATGAAAGTCTCCCTGCCCATTTAAGAATTTATTTACATATATTTTAGATTGATCGTAATTATTTAAATTGATATCTTTAAGCAAGATAATGTCTGGTCGATAAACAATTATTCTTTCATATTCAAAATTATATTCTCGCTGATATTGCTCCAATAATAAAATGCTCTTTTGCATAGATAAAGCTTTGCTGGCTCCAGCGAAATCGGCAGGCTTTGTAATTTTTGAAGTTATCTCATGATTGTAAATTGAATTATTTTCAAATAGAAATCTTTGCGGTTTATAAAGAGAAACTAATTTTTCTTCCAAGTCCTCATTCCAAGAATGGATAAAAAAATCAAAAATGCAATTGGCGCTAGGTTGAACAATATGTTTTATAATAGAGTTGTAACACACCTCTACATTTACATACTCTCCCTTATTATACAAAGATCCTTGTGTTAAAAATCTTTCACCTATTTTAGAGGTAGCTCCACTTAAACATATAGCTACTTTATGCATTAAGTTTAAACCCAATGTCTTTTTTAAATTCAACTACATAATCTGAACAAATGCCAAGACACGAATCTAATCCATCCCACTCTCCAACCTTTTCAGGAAGAACGGCGATAGACTGATTAGTTAATTTGGATTCTGCCTTGGGGTATGTCCAAAGGAAATTTCTAGTTGTAAGAACCACATCATCTTTATCGTGAAAAAATGCTTCGGCGCAGGGGTGATTTGCAAACTCGCAAAGAGCGTCTATATTTTTACAATGAATCCACATCATAGAATTCCAGAAAAATTCCTTAGGAACTTCATAATTTGGCTTATCATGTCCCAAAAATAACTTACCATCAATCATCCAGACATCTATTTCGACCTCAAATCCTTTTGATAAGGCGGCTGTAATTTGTCTTGGACTATTCTCAGTCTCAGGATCTGGACCATTAAATAAACCGCGATGTGCAATAAAAATCATAAATCTCCAAATATAACTTTAATAATCGCTGTTGGATTTATAATACCAATTCCATGTAATTCATTAGTTACTGTTTCAAACTCATTTTTTAATGGTCTAATAGGAATTACACCAAGAAACTCAGGATCAGGAAGAAGATATAATTCACCCTTTGGAATTTCATTAAATGAATGCATGAGAACGTGCCCTCCAAAATGATGACCTATAATATCTATAAGTCCAAGACCCCAATTTTGTCTAGAGCAAAGAACGCTATTGACAGGGGATTCTCCATCTAATTGGATATTAAGGACAGCCTTACCCTCTTCAAAAGAGCTTGTTGTTTTTCCCGCCATTGTCCAAGCCCTAATAATGGAGTTAATGGCTAAATCATTAAATTGTTTTTCATTTTCCATTTCAAATGGAGTTATGCCAACACGATCTCCAAAATCTTGAATTGCTATCTCGGGAGTTTTAGATACTATTATTCTTGGAATATTAATATCGCACTCATAAGAAAAATAATCTAGATCCATATAATCTTCAACTAAGATTCGTCTCCAAATATTGCTATGATTTAATTTCATTTGCTTCTTTCCATAAATTAAAAGCCCTTTCATCAATTTTAACATTACATTGAGCTTCATATTGCTCAAATTGTTCAAGGGGCATTTTGGCTCCAAAAATATCTGCCCTTCCTTTTGAATTTTTGATCAAAAATTCTTCTTTAGATTTATTAGTATAATGATTAATATATAAAATATTATGCAAAGGGGGCACATTGAAAGATAATGGTCTCCCTGGATTCAGAGCGACCATTTTATTTGAATCAATTTGCTCTTTATTAGTATTTATCAATATCTCGCCCTCAGGTAAAAGTGGATAATGGGGCTCAGGGGTCTTTTGACCAAGAACTCTGTCGGGCTGACAAATCATTTGAGTATGATAGTTGTATTCGCTATCATCTAAAGATGTTAGCAAAAATCTCTCATAGACAGAACCCGCTTCTCTTTTCTCATGATGAGACGATCCGAACGCCTTCCAATTACATTGGAGGCTGGCATAATTTTCATAATCTTTAAGGATATCCCTAACATCACTTGATATAACTGGAACCAATGCTTGATCCGCATCAATTAAGGCAAGCCATTTTGTTTGCCCTTTATTCATAGTAATTAAATTGGCCCAAGCTTGCTGATGAATATTTTCTGGACTTTCTGGAAAGTGAATAATTTGAACGTCTGGCTCTTGACCAAGAAGCTGATACAATCCATCAAACGTTCTGTCCAAAAAAATAAAATGCTCAACGCCCACATGCCGATGATACTTGACAAAATCAAGCATATAAGACTCTTCGCCTTTTAGACAAGAGCCTAGTGTTAAGTATTTTTTCATCAATTTCTCTTACGGATAATAACTACCTCTGGTTGAGGATAAGTTTTTTTATATTTTTTTTCTGAAGTATAATCACAACTACGACACTTAACGAATTTATGAATGCCTTCCTCGCTAATTATATCAAGCTCCCCATCACACTTTAAACAAGCTAAAATTTTCATTGTTCAACCACATATCCTTCATCTGTCGATATAACATTTTTATTGGCGACAGCCAGCACATCTTCTACAGGCATATGTTCCCACCAATATAGTCTTTGGGCTGGACTTAGAGTTGCTAGCATGTCTAATATTGAGACGCATAACTCTCTAATAGGCGTATATTCGTCATCTTTTATACGGTCTCTGCAAAATTCAATATCAGAATCGCGAATATTACAATCATCTAATATAATGTGCAATGGTCCGCCGCAAGAACAACCATCTTGACTGTATAAGGTATTAGATAGAGAATGAAGTAAAGATAATCTAGATTCTAGTTCTTTTAGAGAATTCATTGGACGCCTCCAACTAATATTTGTTCAAATCTATCTCGATTACATTTAACCGAAATAAAAGTATTAGTGCCCGTTTTTAAGCGCGACCCCCATTCGCCTTTTTCTCGATATAATTCAACTTCTTTAAATTCACAACAATCTGTTGAAATTGCTACACATGCAGCTAAAGGATCGTGAAATGCTTTTCCGCCAGATTTTTTTTCTAAATATTTTTCCATACCATTTACAATAAGTTCTAATCCGGCATTATTGTGGCGATGAGGTTTAATTCTCTCATGCATTTCATTATCATATATAATGCCATGACAAACATTTTTAGATACGAATCTTTTCGTCCTAAAAACATCGGACGCAATAACTTGTTTTGCTGCCTCAATATTTCCATTTAAATTGAATGTTGGACAAGTTTCTTTACCTTTGAATTTATCTAAGCGATATTCTTCTGGGACTACACTATCTCCAGCAAAACCGCCCTGCACAACTATCTCTTCAATAGAGGGGACGACGGAGCTAGATAGGAAGGCTCCCACATTGGTCAGCGCTGCGCCTGTAACAATTTTATAATTTTTTTCTTCCCAAGAATGAGCTAACACGTTGGCACCCGTGTCATCTTCGTCGGACGGCGGAATCTCTCCAAGCCACTTATAATGAAATTCGGAGACGCACTGTTTCGGATAATTTGGTTTAGCGGAACCAACCATAATGTCAGACATATCTAATTTATTAAGGATGTGGCGCACTACCCCAATTTGATGTTTAGATCCTGGATGTACGGTTACGGATAGCAAATTTACTCTTGGATGAGTTGCTAAAAGACAAAGCGTCAGAACGTCATCCGGATCTGCGGTCTCCATATCCCAAGAAATTTTCATCTTATCCATTTTACTTTTCGTTTTCAAAAGAAACAATCACAAATCGATCATCTAAAATTGGCTCAATTAACTTTTTGACATCAGCCCATAAAAGTTTGCCGTTTGAGCATCCCGGACGAGGCAGAACGATCTTTTTTAATTCAAATTTATTAGCATGATCTACCATAAGCTGACAAGATTTGATAATCAAATTCATATCAGATTTAAACCTAAAATCATTTTTGGTTGGAAAACTCCAAAGAAGACAACGATATTTTTTTTCTTTAATTAAAGCTGCGTCGGTATCCTGAAAATTTCCATCAAGACCAATCATTCCAATTACATAGGGCAAATTACCAAATGCGTTTAAAGCTTTTCCTAAAGTCTTACGAACGCTTGGATAACGCCTTGCCGCTTCACCGGCAGTTCCAGCGCCCATAATAGCTTTGTTGTCAGCGCCAACAATACCATTAGTGGTAATGCAAATGGAATCAGTCTCTCCATCTGACATAGAAGTAAAAATATCTCCGATAATTTCTTTCATTTTAAAGACCGATAGTCCCAGCCGCCGACATCTTCATAAGTCCATTCTTTTCCAATGCTTTTTTGATATTTGGCTTCTTTTATTTGCCAGCCACAAGAGCAGTCTGATAATGGTCCAATTTGAAAATACTTATCACATTTAGGTCGATTATGACATTGATAATTTAGCGCCTTATGATGAGCGTGTGTAAAATACCAATTTTCAGCCATTAAATTTGGATCGTCATTACCACAATGAGGGCAGATAACTTTAGTTAAATTAAGGTTAGATAATTGATTTTGTATCCACTCTTCATACGTATCATATATCATTCGGAAAACTCCTGCTTAAATGATTTGTAATAAATCTTTTTGGCTTGAACCTGAACGATTTCACCAGTCTCAACGATAAGGCAACTTAACCTGCCGCCAAAACAGCAGCCAGTATCCAGCCCATAGCATTTGACGCCAGGAGAAACTTCTTCAATTAAAGGATCTATTTCGGAATGAACGTGATGTCCATAGATTATTGATTCTGGACCGTGCCAAAATTTAGTCCAAAAAATAGCATTGTGAGCTTCCGCTCCATCACGCGCGATAGCTTTAATAGAAATGAATCTTCTGCTCTCGTCCGTAAATCGAAGGTAAAGCAAATCATCTTTGCCCTGTCTTTCAATTGGTTTTCCGGGTTTTACGCCAGCATGAACGATTGCGGTTTTCTCGTCCAACTTAATGAAATAAGGCATGTTGTTGATGTAAGTAACATCGGCATCAGTAAATTTTTCATAATGATCTTGCGAGGTATAATGTTTATTGCCTTTAAACCAACGCAAAAATTTGTACTCATGGTTTCCCATGGCACATTCTAAATTCATCTCTCTAGCCCGACGTACAACGCCCACAGAGTCGGGACCTCTATCAATGAGGTCTCCAACTAAAATTAAACGGTCTGTCTCTTTATTATATTGAACTTTTTTAAGAAGCTCATCAAACTCTTCGAGACATCCGTGAATATCTCCTATGACCAAATTTCTTAACACTACCATAACACTTTAACCTTTATTTGGTCGGGTCGTCATCAAAAATAATTTTTGTCGATCCTTCATGACCATGAATTAATTCAACATCTTCAATACTATCATAGATATTGACCGATGGAAACTTACTCAACCAAGTGAGAGCCACATGTCCGTTACTAAAAATCACTCCTTCGGCAACCGAACCACAACCACTCGTACCACTTACGTCCTTTATTCTTTCGAAATGAAAACGTCGCATCATAAGTTTATCCTTTGTTTTGTTCCACTCGACCTTATATCCCGATAATCATATAATAATTTTTATATGAGTTTTACTAAAACACAAGGTATTACCGACGTTTTCTTATATATCATCGGATTTTTTATCGAAATACCAATAAATTCATATCTTTTAGATGAGCGCAATTATAAAGAATTGGTTTAATATTATTATACGATTACCTATTATTGCTGCGATCTGCTTCTTTTTAATGCAGACTTGTTGCAATTTATCTCTAAAAGGATTTTTTGTTCCACAAAACAATATTTATCAAACAGTGTTAATAGATTCTAGATTTACGGACAGAGAAGTTAAATTAATTATTGGAGTTACGGAAGAGTGGTCCATTAAAACGCACGGTGTGGTAAAATATAATATCATTACTGGATTTGATGTTGAAATGTACCATCAACTAGATTCAAGCAGAACCGTTCTAGTAATTTTTAAAATGAGTAAAGATGATGATTACATTAAGGTTCAAGATGCAAAAATTGGAAATTCAGCATTAGGATATTTTGATAACACTGGCATCGGACCAATAATCGCAATAGTAAGTGATAGGCTTTTATTTGCTTCAGATGAATATTATTTCGGTCTAATTATACATGAATTTGGTCACGCGCTTGGATTAGATCATAGTGAGAAAGAGGGTACAGTTATGTATCCAACTATGGATAAGAGCGCAATGCATCTTACTACAAGTGATATCAGGCAATTCTGCAAAGTTTATATGTGTTCAAAATCTAATTTTGAATCAAAATAGAACTGAGAAATTTCTCATTTTTGACTTCTTGACTGACTTAGCGAATTTTTTAATCTCTTCCATATTGCCAGTTTCTAAAATAGCCTCTTCAAGCTTTTTAATATTCGCGGATTTAAACTTTTTAGCAAATAGCTTTATATAGGTCGTTGATTTAGAATCAATAATTAACTGTTGAATTTTGCGAATTTCTTTAGGATTTGTTAAGTGCTTAGCAAGTTCAAATATGTATCGCGGCTTGCCAGAGTCAATGATGATTTTTTTAAATTTCTTTATATTCGTCCCTGGCACATGTTTCACGAGCATGTGAGCATATTTCGCTTTACCCTCAAGAAGAACCATCGCCTCGATTTTATTTTTATCAGCATTCTTAACGAAACAAGAAAAGCGACAGACGTATTTAATGTTATTTTCACTTATTGAAAGCGACTCGATTACTACCGATTGTAATGTTTGCACATCGGCATTTTTAATATTCTGAGCGAATACTAAAGCATACTTTGGCTGCTTCGACTGAACAATTACTTTTTGCATTTTATAATGCTTGTAATTAAATTCGCAACAAAAGAAATAAGCTAAGGCAGAGTCATTATTTTTTTCTATATCATCTTGAATTTTATCCAGAATCAAATCATTGTTTCCGGATATTTTATGATCTTTAATTTCGTCAAAAATGCGCGCCCAACGCATATAGTCTGCGCTATAATCTTTCTCAAAGATATGATGCTTCATATCTAATTATATATCAAAGATAATGAATTCGAGAAGTTATAAGCTTCTCGAATTCATATTCGATTTAATTGGGCTGTTTCAGACAAAGGTTTCTTATCGATAATTTCAAGCATCTTATCAAGGAAGCCATTGCCCCAAGAACCATCTTTCTTATTTTTTGCAATAAACTCACGCATGGTGATTTTATTGTCAAACATTTGGAAATATGGAGCTTGCCAATCAACCGCTTTACTTTTAAGGTTTAAAGCTAAATCTTTTTTTGAAAGATTTTGAGCCATTAATTCTTTAAATGTAATATCATGATGTTCTATTAAAGATCTAACGCCATCTTTAATTCTAAGAAGATTAGTGACAATATCTGGTGGCAGCGCCGCCATAACATCATCATCTTTCTCTGCTAAAATTAATTCAAGACAATTACGGCTTGATGAACCAAGAACATCACGCGCTCTATTGAAAGCGATATAAGATGCATTCTTAACTTTGATACGGTTGAATTTAGAATCCATAATTACAACACCTTCGTGCTGCAATGGATTCTGTTCGGAAACCCAAGCTAAAATTTCATTTACATCTCTGAGCGTATGCACGGGTACACGCGGAACGCCAGGATATCTTTCAGATACATGAGGATGATGAATATCTTTTTCATCACCAGAGGTGATATGGCGTACGGCAAGCAAAGTAATGCTGCAGTCGTCATATTGGCAAACTATTCTGTTGTACGGCGTCGTTAATTCAAAACAATATGTCATCCAAGGATCTAGCGCTTTGGCGAAATCCCCAAATTTAAGTTTTAACGACTCTTCAACCGCTTTTTCGAATAAGGTACGGAAAGTAAATAAACCGTTGTCTAGTGGCAAATCTGCCTCAGGAACAGAGCGCGTTGCCACGCACCATTCATTAGTAAAAGTGTCATAATAAACAATAGTTAAAGTTCCGTCTAACTTTTCCATAACATGAAGGTTAGGGTCACTCCAATTAATCTCGGCAGATGCGCCTTGACCGTGATTGAAAAATCTATCCATTGGACGAGCGAGAACGCAGGTATCTCCTGGGCAAAGATGATCATATGAGTCCTTCTTACCTGGAACGGCAAGAGACTGCGAGGAAAGTGAATTGCCGTCCTTGCAAGCCAAAATCAAGCCACGGCATTGTTGCGCCAATGGATCAGATTCTTTAGCCTCAATTTGATCATAGTTCAAAGAAAACTTATGACCAGACTTAGAAAAGCTGGCATAAACTCCGTGAGCTTGAGCAAGCTCACCGAAAGTATGATTTTTTAAAAATTCTTGTACTAACAACATAATAACACGCCCTACTTTAAAGTCGGTTTAACAACTTTATTATTTTCAATATCAAAGATAACTACATTATCCCAATGCTCTCTATGATCAGAGCACACCTGTCCATCTATTAGATTCTCTACCTCTTCTTTAGAATAAAAGGCAGATTCGCTACTAAAACATCCATAATTTTCCGAATCTAAATAAACATAGTAAGGTAACTCAGTATCGGAGAATGTATAGTCATCTGGGAAATTTTTATAAAACTTCTCCTCATGACCATACATTTCCCCGATATAAGAATTAAGAAACTCTTTTGCTCTAGCGACAGCTTCTGATTTTTTCATTTTAAATTTTCAATTCTT
>Ga0315285_10003316_pt1 | contig 16779 bp, 32 predicted proteins | sample YL17G09_36_MG_FD_203698 | JGI IMG/M metagenome (GOLD analysis project Ga0315285, IMG submission 203698) | Sediment microbial communities from Yellowstone Lake, YNP, Wyoming, USA - YL17G09_36 | ecosystem: Environmental > Aquatic > Freshwater > Lake > Sediment | place: USA: Wyoming | collected... | reverse complement strand
GATCCATCTGTCGGGCGATCCGATGAAGGCATACCTCGGCGCGTACTTCTACCTGCCGTACTTCTCGGAGATGATCGACGTGCTGTCGAACTGGGATGCGCAGCAGGTCATTCTCAACGCGAAGCAATACACGGCGTTCTGGAACGGTCGCGTTCTGACCGGCAACGGTGACATTCAGTCCACTCTCTCGACTGCGTTCCGCGAGGCGATGAGCGGAGACGCAGGTCTGATGATGGCTGCTGGCACTGTGGGTGCGATTGGCGCGGCTCTCAGCGGCGTGACCTACGGCATCAGTGCTGTCGTCGGTGCGGTCGGCGCGACAGCCTTGTCGATTGCTGCGCGCCAGCCCAATCTCAGCAAAGTCGGTGTCGGTCGCGACGACCTGGGACGCTGGAAGCCTGCGCTGGAGCGCGGATCGCTGTCCGGTAGCCCGAACATCACGACGCAGGACGGACGCCCCGTCCTCGACGTGCCGAGTCCCGGCGGAGGCGAGTCGCTCAGGCTGACTCCTGGGCAGCAGGCTCTGGCGCAGCGTCTCGCGTCGAGACCGCAGCCTGCGCTCTCGCACCTGATCGTCTCGCTTCCTCCAGAGCTTCGACCGCTGGGACCGCAGCAGGCCCAGACGAACGTCGTCGATACGAACCCGACCTCGATGTCGAGCGTGGTGAAGATCGCTGCGGTCGGAGGCGTCGCGTTCCTGGCGTGGAAGATGTACGCCGGCAAGAAGACTGCGCGCAAACGCTAGCTCTATGCTAGAGTGCTACGCATGAACTCCGAGAAGACCGTCTCCATCAGTCCAGAACTTCGTACCTTCCTCGGTCAGGATGCGCGTCACGACGCGAGCAGCACGGCTCGCAAGATCGGCGTCTCGGCGGACACGCTGTTCGCGGTGATCCAGACCGGGAAAGCTACCGAGCGGGTCGCGAAGGCGTGCGAGACCTACCGCGTGAGGGTGGGCATGTTCGCGAAGCCGATCCCGCCGCGTCAGGCTGCGAGACGTGGCATGATGGATGCCATCCTCGGATCGATGCTCTCGCGGTAGACATGAACGACAAAGAGAAACTACTCGCGGTCGGCATCGCTCTTGGGGCGGTTGCTCTCTACGGATTCGCAAAAGGAAGGTCGGCGAGAACGATATTCCTAGACGGTCTTGCCTCCGCTCCGTTCCCCGGTCAGAACGGCCCAGGAGCAGCGGTTGTCGTGCCCTCGCAGTTCCCGTTGTCTGGTCCCGTACGTGTCTGCGTGTACGTTCGCGGGTTCTTGAACTGCGTCGAGAACGTCCTGTCGGTGACGGGCGTGCCGTGCTCTCCAGGGGGCAGAGCGCACCCATCGTCAGGGCTCGAAAGACAGCTTGTCGATTCTGGGTCCGACGCTCTGCTCGTGCTGCCGGAGCTTCGTAGAGAAGTTCAGTCGGGTGATCCGGGGGCACTCGCGCGTACCGGATCGTTCGCTGTGTTCCTTGACGAAGTGCTTGCTCGTATCGCGCCGGTTGTCGGCAGATCGCTGACGATTGCCGATGTGGATCACCTCGGCCTTATGAGCCATTCTGGCGGGTATCAAACCATCGCCTCGATCATCCGTCAGCGTCCCGCTGCGTTGCGCTCCGTCGCGCTGCTCGACAGCCTCTACGGCAACCAGTCCACGTTCTCGGACTGGATCACCAGCAACGTGCGCGGGTTCTCCTCGAACGGATCGCTTCGCTTCGCGAATCTGTACACAAACGTAGGCGGCACGGATGTGAAGTCACGCGAGCTTGCGCTTGTTGTCCAGAGAGCGTTCTCATCCGCCGGCATCAGCGATGAGTTCATGTTCAGCGATGATACGAACACGCCGATTGACTATTCGCGCCGCGCGATCTTCAAACTCGTCCCCGAGTCACATGACGGCACGCCGCGAACGTACCCCCAGAGACTGTGGGCATCAGGTTGGTAGGTCGTTGACGAGCACGAGCACGGGAGGGTCTGGGTCGTTCTCGCGTCGGTAGTTCACGCAGTACTCGACCAGATCCTCGATGACGCAGTTCTCGCACAGGTCGTCCTCGAACACCTGGGCATCGCAGCCGTTGCGGCACATCATCGGTACATCTGGTTTCCGCAGAATGCGCAGTTCTGCACGTAGGGATCCTCGGCACGACCTGTCGGCTCGCCGCAGTGCTCGCAGTCGTCCGAGTCGTCGTGCGGGCGGTACTGGCTCTCGTCGAGCACAACCATGCCGAACAGTTCGTCGGGCTCGCACTGGAACACGATGAGCATCAGTCGTCCTTCGAGGCGACGTGGGCGCGATACTCCCTGTCGAGCGTCTGCTCCATGATCTCTTCGAGCTTCTGCGCTTGAACGTCGGTCATGGATCCGCCTCGCCCCAGCGTGCTTTCGATTGATTCGAGAAAATCATCTTCCCAGCTTGTGGTGCGCCCACGGTCGCGGATCTCTCGGATCATGTTCGTGGGGCTTGATTCGGCCTCGATCTTATCGTTCTTGAATGTTCCCATTAGCCATCTCCTTGAAGGTATCCATCACGGTTCTTGAGCGCACTGGCTGAAGCGTTCTGCTCCCACGACGTTCAGCTTGCTCTGCTCGCACAGGTCGTAGGACCGGTAGCATCCGTACCCGAAGTAGCCGTCTGTCCAACACCACGACTCGATCATGGGCACGCATCCCGAGGAGCAGGCGACGCACTCTCGGAAGCACATGGTGTCTCCCGTGTCGTTGCAGCACTGCCAGCTTCTACCAGCCGGCAGGAGCGCGGGGTCTGGTGCCGGGGCGCACCCGAGCACGCCCAGGAGCATGGCCGCGACGGCAGCGAACGCGAACGACAACTGGCGCGACCGGGCCGAACGAGGGATGGCACCGTGAGGAACGTCCTCCTTGCGGCGCTTCCTGAGCCTGCTGTTGCAGTACCAGCAACACCACGAGCGTGAGCGGGCACCGAGCGGCGCGGGGTCATCGTGACGTGAGCCGGCGGGCCAGATGTTCAGCCGGCGACACCTGGGGCGGCTACAGATCGCGGTCGGCATCGTTCTTCTCCGTGGTCAGTGCTACCAACGCAGCTTCGAGCGCGTCTGCTGCCTCGCCGACAGCCCTCGCGCTGTAGAGGTTCTCTCGCTTCGCGTCGAAGATCATGGCCTTGATGAGGTCTGTGATCCTGAGCGTCAGGGTGGCGGCTTGGTCCTTGGTCATCACCTGTCCGTTGACCGGGCAGTCCGGTACGCAACGCCACGCCTCCGTCATGCCGTCTTCCTGAAACCCAATGACCTCGCACGCCCTCGTGTGAATTGGATCCTTGCTCATGCTCGTCCCTCGTGATTCTCGACGTACTGATCTCGCCACGGCACGTAGCAGACGATCTCTATTTCATGGGCAGATGCGTACAGGTCACCGAGCGGAGGGTACGCCTCGATGCCGCAGCATCCACCCGCACGCTCGTGTTCGACTACCGCGTCGCGCAGCGAGACGCACCCGAGGCACGTCTTGTACGAACTCGCGCAGCCGTCCCAGATACCGCTCACGTACTCATACCGATTCCCCGACGCGATGATGACGCGGCACTCGCAGCAGAGATGATCTTTGCGCGCCTTGCGCACGCACTGCGAGAACGCCTCTGGTGGATCCGCGTCGAAGCACATCAGCGTGGTTCCTTCATGCGCTCGCGTCGCGCGATCTCCCGGTCGATGTAGTAGCGGGCCTTGCGAAGGTCTTCTGTCGCGTTGCCCTTCTCGTCTGCACGCCAGATGTACTTCACGGCGTTGCCGCAGCAGAAGTTCATGTGCTCGACCACGACGATGCACTCCACGCCGGATGGATGGACGTTGTAGTGGCGGGCCTTGTTCACTGTGTCGAACTCAGGCTGTGGCGGCACGTCCTTGCGCGGGTACTTCACTCGCTGCCCAGGGTCGATTGGATGTCGCAGCGATCTCATGGCGACGTGTCCTTCGTATCGACACGCGCGACGGACGCCTCGGTACTGAATCCATCCGGGTATCGCTTCTGGAGCTTCGCCTCGTTCTCGCTCGCCACGTCGGACAGCAGCGCATCGAGTGCCTTCGCCGCGTCGGCGACGTACCACATGATGTCGCCGCACTCCTCGCGCAGCTTTGCCTTGTCGAGCGGGTGTCCCTGGAACAGGTGCTTCTTGATGTGCTCCACGAACTCGCAAGACTCGCCCGCGAGGCCCATCGCAGCATGGAGCAGGTGCGCCTGCTCTGGCGTGAGCACGAGCCCGTTCTGCCACGCCACGCTCGTGCGCTGCGAGAGTCGCTGGAACGTGTCGAGGTGATGCACGCGCATCGGCTCGCGCGCTGTCACGGCGATCTTGGGCACCAGCACGTCGCCGCAGATGTAGCAGCGCGGCCCGCTCGACGACTCCCAAACCTTGGACTGCGGGTGCTTGGAACACGCTACAGGCATCAGGCTCACCGATTCCGCAGGTGCGTGGTGAGATCCTCGATCTCGCCAGAAATCTGATTCCCGGCCGCAATCGGCACGCCCGATCCCTTGGCATGTTCATCACAGGCGTAGTAGCGCCCGTCGATGATCCGAGTTGCGTCCCGCATGCAGCGAGGCGGTCCCTTCCAGTTGCACCACGGCTTGCGCGGCCACGGCTGACCGCACGACGAACACACTCCCTGCGTCGGCGGGTTGCCGTTGCCCACGCTCTTGTCGAGCCCGAGCGATGAGCATTCGGCGCAGACGAGCCATCCGCTCCAGAGGCTCATCGCGCCACCTTCTGTCGGCGCGCGGAGTCCGCAGCCTTCGCCCTCGCCACCGCCGACGCGATGCCTCGGTCTTCGTCCGAGACGCCGTGCAGCACGTCGAGCGCGTATGCCTTGGCCTCGTCTTCGGTGCCGTATAACTCGTCCCGGAACTCCCACAGGTCGCCGTAGATCGAGATCACGAGCCCGGCGGGGCCATCGGTCTCGATCTCGATGTGCCAGTCGTGGCACTCGCTCGTCCACTCCAGCCCATCCCACGTCCCTCGGGTGCAGCAGGTGTCTTCGCGTCGCGCCAGTAGCCCTTGTAGCGAAGCTACTGCGGCTTCCACTTCTGACCGCGTCAACCGCATAGCGATCAACCCGCGCTTGTCCGGGGCGCTCTTCGCAATCTCGAGAACCTGCTCCCACGTCGCGACCCCCGCCTGGATGTAGATCATCCCGACGGCGCGAGGATCAGGCTCGTTGGCTTCGACCGGCACGACGCCGCCAGACACGTCGCCGGGCGGGATGAACTTCAGCTTGTCAATCGTGCTGCTCATCAGATCCCCCGCGTCTCGTTCTCGGCTCGAAGCGCCGCCGCCTTGGCACGCTCGACAGCCTGGAGTGCCTGCTGGGCGGCTTCCCGAGCCTCCTCGACGCACCGCTGTGCCAGCCCCGCCTCGACCACAGCCTGGGCCTTTGCGGTCTCGACAGCCTCCGCCGCCTCGATTCGTACCTGCTCGGCTCGTGCTGCCTCTGCGAGCCGGTTCTGGACGTTCTGGGCGTGCCTCTCGGCTTGCGCCGCCGCGTCGATAGCCACCTCGGACGCGCTCGTGGCTTCCCGAGCCCTCTCGCGCGCTGCCCTGGCTGCTGCCTCCACGCGAGCCTGCGCCTCGGCGGCTCGTGCCTTGCGCTCCTGCCAGCGACGGTTCGCTCGGTTCAGACGTACGATTTGATTCTCCATCACGATCTCCTGTGCTCGATCACGAGCACGATGAATACTGCAATGAACCCAGTCACCTTGAGCCAGTGGATCATCTGACCATCACCAGATGCTCGCCGCGCTCGATCAGATCGGCGGCGACACCGAACGCGCGGATGATGTGCGGATCCATGAACGCTGGTCGAAGGTTCGCTGCCCGCAACCACGCCACGACCACGTCGCGTTCTTCGCGCTTCGCGGCATCGATCACGAGCGCGTGATCGATCACGTCTCTCGCGCGTTGCACGAGACCCATCGGGCACTGGCCCGCGTTGCACATGTCACATTCCGGGTTGCATGGTCCCGGCCCACAGATGCAGACGGTCGGCTCGCTCATGGCTTGACGTGCCAGTGCCAGTCGCTCGTGACGTGCCAGTGCCAGTCGCTCATCCAATGCTTTTGCACATTTCTCCGAGCACACACAGGGTCCCCACTGGCATGGACCCGCGTGCGCCTCGTGCAGGCAGTCGTTGCAGTACGTCGTCGTGGTCATGGCTTGAGATGCTTCCCTCGCTCGATGTCATCGATTGCCTGATCCAGCGGAATGCCGAACGGCCCGGTCGCGCCAGACGACCTCGCCAGTTTGGCGCAGTGACGCAGCAGCGCGATCACCGCTGCGCGCTCGCGCTCCCTGTAGAACGCCTCGGGCGCGCACTCCTCGCACCCTTCGCACGGTTCCTTGGCAACCGAGTCCCATCCACTGCCGTCGCAACCGGTCGCTTCTGGCTCGCTCAGATCCGGCTCTCGTGCGTCTTCGATCATCAGACTTCCCTCCTTCCATACTTGGACACGTCTTCGAGCAGGCGCAGCGCGGTGGCTCTCTCCGCCGACACCGCGAGATCGTCAGCCGTCAGCTTGCGCCGCAGCCGCAGGTTCTGCCCCTTCAGCACGGCGACCTGATGCTCAGCGTCCAGCACTTTCGTTCGCAGCCGCTGGCACGACTGGCAATGCTCGTTCGTCATGGTCTGCCTCCGTCGTGCGTCGTGGCCGGCTGGGGCACCGCGCAGACGCATCGCACGAGCACGCGAGAACTGTTCCATTCGACGACCGAGTGCGAGCCGGCGGTGCACACATGATGCGAGCCGTTGCCCCACGTCGAGGACTCCAGCACAGCCGACGTTTCCTCGCACTCGCGAGGGCGATCACATGCCCTGACGACCGTGATGGTGATGAACCCGACCAGCGAGAGGACCGACAGGATCACCAACGTCCACATCGTCTTCGCCCACGCTCCGCTGCTTCCCATTTTCGTCTCCCCTGTTGCTGGTGTTCTGTACGGTGAGATCATGGTCCCGCCTCGCTGATCGTCGTCTCGTCTGCCGACCATGCCGGCTCTCGCAACTGCGCCACGATCTGTCGCATGCGAGAGCGCAGCGGCTCGTGCCACGAGTCCCATACGACGGCTCGTCCGCCGATGCTCGCCTCTTCGCGCAGCAATGCCACGCACTGCCATCTCGTGTACCCGCGATGCGCTGCCATCTCCCCGGCCACGCTCTCCAGTGTCGGCTCGCTCTTGCACGCGCACGGCTTGCCGTGATGGTCATGCACGGCACCTTCCGTATCGTGGCAGAGGCACAGACACGCGATCATGCGCTCTCGCTGTGTCGGCTTGCTCGCCACGGGCACGGTCTGGCACACGCAGTCGCCACCTTGACACTCGGGCGCGTGCTTCACGGGCGCGGGCTCGTGGCTCGCGGGCGACAGCCGTGGGTACGGCACACCTCTCGTTCGCGCCGCTTCGGCCGGGTCAATGGGCGCGGACTGCGGCGGGGCAAGGGCTGCTACCGCAGCGCGCAAGCGTCCCCACGGGCTCGTTCTATCGTTGCCCAGGTAGGTGCCGTCGTAGTACGCGTCCCACGCCTCCCGCACCTTCTCGATCTGCGCGCGCAGCGTGGCGACCTCGGCGCGGGCGGCGTCGCGCTCCAGCGTGCGTTCTGCGAGGGCGCGCTCGGCCTGCTCGGCGCGGGCGACGGCGGCGTCGTGTTCATGCACGCTCGTCACCGTGTTGATGGCCGATTCAAGAGCGTCATACGCCGAAGACCACACAAGTGTCTGCATAGTCTCGCCACGCTTGAATGACTCCCACGCCTCCCGCACCCGTTCGACCTGCGCGCGTAGCGTGGCGACCTCGCGTATCAGTGCGTCGGCGTTGCGAGCATGCATGTCTCGCAGCTTCGTGACGCGCTCGACCTCGGCGCGTGCCGCGTCGCGCTCGCGCTCGGCGGATGCCGCCACCTCGGCGCGGAGCGCGTTCGCTTCTCTCTCAGCCGTTCGCGTCGTGCGCTCGAAACCGGCGCGAGCTTCGGCGAGTTCGGCCCGCTCCCGCATGAGCCGGTCACGCTGGGCTGCGTAGGCGGATCGCGCATCGTCCCGCTCCCGCGTCAGCCGGGCCACTTCGTCATCGCGTCCCGCGAGTTCCGCGCGTAGTTCACGCTCATGTTCCTGCTCGCGCGAGAGGACGCGCGAGAAGTGATCGACCGAGTCGTTGCACTCCCGCGTGAGCCGCTCGACCTCGGTACGGGCACTCATCTCGCTCTTGCGCGCCACATCCCGCTCGCCCTCGGCGGCAGAGACGCGCGCGAGGGCTGCGTCGCGCTCCTCGACGACCTTCGCCGCGAACACCGACCACGTCCCTTCGCCGGGACCATCCATTGCGCCGCTACCCATCAAGCACCTCCCGCAATCCGTTCTCGTTGATCTCTTCGTAGAGAACTTTGGCGATCTCATCGACAGCCAGGATCGCCGACCGCGACAGCGGCGCGTCCTTGCGCAGTTCACGGATACGCCGCTCGACAGCCAGGATCGCGCACACCAGATCGCGAGCCTTGACTGCCGAGAGGTGTTCGGCGCGCTCCTCGGGGAGCGTGAACTGGAGGGTGGCGATCACGGCTTCACCTTCGCGAGCGCGGCGCGGGCGTTCCACCGCTCCTTCGCCGTGATCTCACGCTTGAGATCCCAGCGCAGCACGCATGCTTCCAGTGCCTCTCGCAGTACCCGCTCGCGCTCCTGAGAGGCGGCTAGGTCGGCACGGATGGCATCCATCGGGTCTACCCACGAGGCACATGGGCACCCGTGGACGTAGCACCTGTGCGGCGCTTCGAGATGATGCGCGAACCCGTCGTGTCCGCAGTTGCAGTACCAACTCATCGCCGCCTCACCCCGATGAACGGCACGACGCCGTCGTCGTGGTCACAGATGTGCGCCAGGGCATCGACTGCTGCGTCGCGCGCCTCGGCCGACAAGGACCGCTGCGACGCCACGAACGAGAGCAGTCGCTTGACCTCCTGCTCCGCAGTCCTGGCGCGGCTGCTCAGCGTGGCGACGGCTCTCGCGGTGCCTGACGCCGAATCGAACGGGATGCCAAGAGCCTTGGTTGCCTCCGCGTACTCGCTGAACCATCCCTCCAGGCGTTCTACCGTGCGTTGCAGGTCGTCGCGCTGCTTCGCGATCAGCGAGAGGGCGCGCTCCGTGCGCTGGAGCGTTTCGAGCGTCGATTCGTCGCTCTCGATCCCCCACGTCTTGCGGATCCACTCGGCGACGGAGATCGAGGACAGCGCGTTGTTCGCAGCCGTGATGGCACGGGCAACGTCAGCGGTCGCGGGCGTGTTGATCGCATCCGGGTTGCACCGGTCGCAGTGGCACAAGGTCTGCGCGCTCGCCGACGCGCACCCGTGCCAGTGCATTTCGAGCGATGCGCCCGCCGGAGTCTCCTCGCCGCAGTACACGCACGGCATGGCTACATCGCCGCCCGACCACGCCGATGGATGCGGCGCTTCGCTCGCTTCGTGCCGACTGCCTCGATCTCGATGGGCAGATGCGGCTTCGGCGCTTCGGCCTTGATCGGTGCCAGCTTCGGTGCGGTCGGCATCGCTGCCATCAGTGCCGACCGTTGGTTGCCCTTGTTTCCAGCCATGTTCGTGCTCCTAGTTCTGCTTCAGTACGGCTCGCGCCTGAACGACGCGCATCATTGCTTCGTTCGAGCCGCCCCGGTCGGGATGGCTCTTCAGTGCTGCGACGCGGAACGCTCTGTCGAGCACGTCCTTGGTCACCGGCAGCGTCACTCCGAGCAGCACGGCGGCTTGCTCCGGCGTCATCGCTGCCGCTGCCTGGGGCGACGCTGCGCCACCGGATGCGGACGCGGCTGCGAAGTCGGACGCGAAGCGCGTGAAGAACGCTTCCATCTCCGCCCACGGGTCGAAGGGCTTCGTGCGAGGCTTGCCCTTGCCCCCGCCCCCGCGCTTCGGTGCCGGCATGGGCGGGTCGTCATCGTCCTCCTTCTTGTCGGTCAGTTCGATGCCGTCCCAGACCTCGCAGGCGATGCCTGCTTCGCACAGCGAGCACGTCTCCACGTCGCCGTGTTCGAGCAGGCTGTCGATCAGGCTTTCGCGTGCATCGTCGGAGAGAACCCAGGACTTGATGCTGGGGTCGCGGTAGAACTCGTCCTCGTCGAGGTCGGCCAGTGCCCCGCTGAGCTTCTTGGAGGTCTTGGGAGCGTTCAGAAGCCAGAGGGCTTCGCCCTCTTCGCCTTCGGCCGACAGCATGTGGAGCAGCATGGCTAGCTAATAGCTTGCTGCTGTCCGGCTGTCAACGCCGACTAGAACTTGATGCCGAATTGCTGGGTGAGAACCTTGCGCACGGAGTTCATGCCCGTGTGCATCTGGCCGTTCATCAGGATCGCTGGCGTGCCTTCGCCTCCGTTGATGAAGAATATTTCGCGTGCCTGCATGTCCTGGCTGATGTTCAGGATGGGCACGGGCGACGCGATGTTGTTCATCGCCATGCGGTCGAGCAGCGCGGTGCAGATGTAGCAGCCGTTCTGCACGAAGATCATGTTCTGTCTCATCGGGTCGTTCCTTCTCGAAGCATGGCTTTCCCCTCCGGGGTCACATCTGCTCTGACCTGTCGCCGGAGCAGCATCATCGTGCCATCGGGCTGGTACGGGGGCGCTTCTGGGATCTGAACGTAACAGAGCAGCCCCAAGCTGACGAGACGGTCGAGCAGAGGATCCGCAGGCAGGTAGCCGCGATGCAGCAGCATCATCTCCTTGAGGCTGTTGCTCGACGAGATGAACGCAAGCGCATGGTGTTCAGCGAGGGTCAGGCGCATCTCTCTTGCGTTCCTTGGGCGCGTCGCACGGGACCAAGCCGACGTTGGTCATGTTGAAGTAGGCCCGGTAGATCGTATCGCCTTCGCGGTTCTTCTCACACCGCAGCGTGCGCAGCGGATGATTCGGATCGCCGTCGAAGTAGCTGACCACGTCCACGAGATGGACGATCTCCTTGAGCCCGGCCAGTTCGTTCGTCTTGTTCATGTGGCCGACCAGCACGATGGTGCGGTCATGCTTGCGGGCTTCCATGATCAGCCGCACGGCAATCGCGAGCACGGTGTGCTGCGTGTGCTTGGGCATCTTGACGACGGTCGTCATGTTGTCGAGGTCTTCCGGCATCTCGTCGGGCGACTCGATTCGCAGCCCCTGGAGCGAGTCCACGATGACGATTTTCGCGTCCACCTCGCGGATCGCTCTGAGGGCCGTTCCCAGATCCTGCGTGGCAGTGACCTGAATGTCGTCGGCGTTCTTGAGGCGCAGCCGGTGCGCTCGCCGGCCGATGCGCGACCGCTTTTCTTCGCTCGTGATGTAGAGCACGTCCTTCCACAGGTTGCCCGCAAGCTGCACGAGCAGCGTGCTCTTGCCGATGCCTGGGTTGCCGACGAACTGATAGACCAGCCCGAGCGGCAGGCCAGGGAACTCGTCGCCGCCGAACAGCCGGTCGATATTGGCGATGTTGGTCGAGACGCGAGGGATCTCTTCCGTCGTGTCGTCACCGACGCGCATCACGAGCCTACTGCCGGAGCGCGCAGAACCGTCAGGAACGACCATCCCGTTGGGGATCATCACGCCGCGAAGCCCGCACGAAGGGCAGCACTCGCTCCAGTAGTCGTTGCGCTCTTTGCACTTCTGGCAGCGGAAGAATTCGTATTCCATTTCGCACCATCTGGAGCCATTAGACCATCATCGTTCGCGCCATGTTGCGTCGCATCGCAAACTATGGCAGTGATCGTGCCATGTCGAAAACCGATGTACAATCGAAAGCGGCTAGCAATCGTGTGTACTCGCCTCTCTTCCCGAAGGACGACGAGCGCGAGGGAATCTATGCCGACCTCATCGCGAGGCTGAGCATCTACCGCCAGCATCCTTCGTCTGGCAACCGGTCCCGCAGGATCAAGATTTCCAACCGCGAGTTCTCGCGGCCGACCGGCGAGGAGTTCGCTTTCAACCCGTTCGAGACGACCGAGGACGACATCGAGGCGTGGTTCGGGGGCGGGGAGTTCTACATCCAGCCGTTCGACAAGATGAACAACATCCTCGGAGGACGGGTCATCAACCTGGGAGGGCCGACGCGCGGAAGCGGTGCGTTCAGCCCAGGGCAGTCTCCGTTCGAGCAGAACTCGATGCCCGAAATCGATCCGATGATGTTCGTGCGGCAGCAGCCTCAGAGCAGTGGCGAGCCGGACTCGTCAGGGTCAGCCGTGAAGGTCGTTCTCGAATCGCAGAAGGAGATGCTCGGCATGATGAAGGACACGCTGGAGGGCCGCGCACGCTCCGCCGAGGAGAACTCGTCGAAGCGCGAAGACTCGATGACCACGATTGTCGCGGCTCTCATCGGCGGGCGACAGCAGCAGGGCAACGACCCGGCAGCGATGGTGGCAATCGAGACGCTGCGCCGCGACATGGAAGACACGCGCCGCCAGCACATGGAGGAACTCCGCCGCAAGGATCGCGAGAACGAGGAGGAGCGGTCTCGCTACCGCGCCGAGATCGACCGGTACACGCGCCTGTACGACGACTACCGCAAGACATCCGACGACGAGAAGCGCGAGCTTCGGTCGCGGCACGACCGCGAGACCGACGATCTGCGCAGGCGACTCGCGACGGAGGTGGACGACGCGAAGAAGAAAGCCGACCGCGACGTGGACGACCTGAAGCACCGGTACGAACGCGAGGCGACGGCGGAGGTGGATCGTGTCACGCGGCGGCTCAAGGACACCGAGAAGGAACTCGAAGAGACGCGCGCGAAGATGCAGCAGCGCGTGTTCGAGTTGGAGAAGGAAGCCATCGAGATGACGCGCGAGCTTGCGTCCATCCCCGAGCAGCCTCCGGCTCCGAAGAGCGGCAAGGACGACGAGCCCTGGTGGGGACCGTACGTTCCCGACGCTCTGAAGGCTGCGCAGCAGATCGCCAACCGTCTGCCGGGCCAGCCGCCGGGCCAGCCTGGGCAACCGCCGGGACGTGCCGTGGTGCAGTCGGTGCCGATGCCGCCCCAGCAGCAGTTCCAGCAGTTCCAGCCCCCTCCTCGGGTCATGGACTCTCCGCCTCCTGCGCCTGCTCCCGCTCCGCCTCCGCCTCCGCCCGTCGAGCAGGCTCCAGAGCAGGCGTTCGTCCCGCCGCCCGTTCCCGAGTTCGTTCCCTCTCCGGTCCCCGACTTCGTCACGCCACAGAGCGATTTCGAGTTCGGACAGCCGATGCTGTTCGGCATCCCGCCAGACCAGATCAAGTAGCCGTTCTTCCGCCACGGTGGCTGTGGTAGAAGTACGGAGGGATGATCAACTTTCGCATTCCCGACTCGACACCCGTTTGCGAGCGCGTGAGCTTGCTGAATCAACTCGCGCAGGATGGCGCTTCGTTCGGCCCTCTCCAGGCGAACGCGAGGCACATCCGGCAGATGGCACACGGCAATCAGACCCTCGCCGCGACGCTCGCTCTGCGCGAGGTGCATGGGTTGCCGTACGTTCACGAAAAGCCCACGGAGGAGTGGGTGCAGGACGTGGAGTACACGCTCGCTCACGGCGGCGAGTGCAAGGCTCTGTCGATCCTGCTGGTCGCGCTGCTCACGCAACTGGGCATTCGTGCCGAGGTCGTCTGGATCACCCAGACCGGTCGGCCCATCAACCACGTCACCGTCGTGGTCTGGCTGAACGGCAGACAGTTCTGGGCAGAGCCTGCGGTCGCTGGTGCAAAACTCGGAGAAAGCCCGTATGCTGCCGTCGCACGTCTCGGATCGCAGCACGTCGTTGGAGGCTGATTTATGATTTTCCGCAACCAGTCCAAGGGAATTCGTCCGTCAGGACAAGGACAGTTCCAGCGACGAGTCCCGACCGCAGAAGAGTTGGGGTATGAGACGCCTGCCCCTGGTTCGGATTCGGACAGCACGCCCGTGCCTGCTCAGCCACGGCGGCGCACGCCAGCGATCAAGCCGCAGAACGCTCCCGACAGCGTGATTGTCTCGTTCCGCAAGCAGACGGGCGGGCCGACCCCGCAGCAGCAGCCGCAGCGGCAGGACCAGCCTCCTCCGCCTCAGAACGCTCAGATCGTTGCGATCCAGATCCTCGCCCCGGCAGATGGCAGTTCGTTCCAGGGCGTGGCCGACGCGAGCGGGGGGCAGGTCGCCTCTGTCGCGATCAGGGGCACGGCGACTCCCGGTGCCGTGGTCGCCGTGTCGCTCGACGGTTCCGCGATTGCCAGCGTGACCTCGTCCTTGCCGTCAGTAGGCGATCCAGGCGTGGCGGGCGGGGAATGGTCGGTCCAAGTGCAGGGCGTGCCTGCCGGCGCGCACATCGCGCGAGCCTCTGCCCCAGGCACGGTCACGCATGACGTTCACTTCACCGTGACGGGTGCGGCTGGTGGCGGCACCAGCGGCACCAGCGGCATCACGACGACCGAGATCGTGCTCGGGCTCGGTCTCGCGGCGGGGCTGTGGTGGATGCTGAAGGGGAAGGGCAAGTGATCACGATCATCTCGCCGGCAGAAGGAGATGCCATCACGCATCCTGTCGGCGGTTTCGCTGTGGTGCGGCTTGCTGGAGCGGCTGACCCCGGAGCCCTGGTGTCTCTGTCGCTGACGGGATTCTCGACAGGCGTTCCCGTTCACATGGAAGCCACGGCAGATCAGACCGGCGCGTGGGCGGGCACTGCGAGCCTGCCGGTTGACGCCTACGTTCTGCAAGCGTCTGTGCCGGCTACTGCCACGACGCCCGCTGGAGGCTCGGTTCCCGTCACCTCGACTGCGGTTCGGCACTTCAGCGTCCCAGGAGACGGCGGTAGCAACAGCAGCGGCAGCGGACGCGCCACGGTTGTGGTCGGCATCCTCGCTGTGGGTCTGCTGTGGATGGTTCTCGGAGGCAAAGGAAAGCGATGACTTACCCGGCACAGTCGAACTTCCGCACCGCTGGTGCCAACGATGCGTGGTGGAGGATTCTGCCTCCGGTCGGCGTGGTCGGCACGTACGCGAGCACTTGCTCGATGAGCGGTCGCAGCTTCGTCGAGTACCTGCAAGCCATCCTGGGCGTCACGGGCGACGGCAAGTGGGGTCCGAACACCTCGTCGGCAATCGTCGCGCAGATGCGGTCGTACGGTGTGCCACAGGTGTACATCGACGCAGTCGCTGCCGACGCGAGAGCACGTCGCGTGGGGCTCACCTCGATGCGCGCCGCGATCTTTCTCATGCACGCCAATGCATACCTGGGCGACGTTGCTCAGGGAGCCGCGTTCGAGACTATCGTCGTCTCTCCCGACGCGCTGCTGCCGCAGTGGCTCATCGCCGCACCAGTGTCGCCGACCGGTTCGCAGATGCCCTCGTGCGTGGCGGACAGTCACGGATCTCCTGTGACGGATGGCGGCGGCGGGGGCGTCCCGTCTGTGGACATCCAAGTCCCCCCGTCCGATTCGCTTCCTACCGGCACGCCCCCGGCGCGGCAGTCTGGTAGCTCGACGCCCTCGGGTCTCATGTGGATGATCGGACTCGGCGTCGTTGTGGTAGGGTTGTTCGCGCTCGGTCAGAGCAAGAAGAAGCCTGCTGCTGCTCGTCGCAACCCCTACGCGCGCCGACGATACCATCGCTGAGCAGCCGTCTGGAACGAAAACAAGATTCCTGCTAGGAGACTCCCATGACGATGTTCAGCAATACGTTCCAGCGTGCGCCTCATCCTGCTGGTCAGCCGCGATCCGTCGATGACATCTTCGCGGAGTACCGCACGCCTCCTCCGACCGGCGGCAGCATGACCGGAGGTCCGAGCAGCACATCCGATGGGTACGTGGACAACTACGGCTACGACAAGGGTGCCGGCGGAGGTGCAGGAGGAACGCCTGCACCCGAATGGACCCCCGCGCAGATCAGCGGCGTCATCAACGGTGTGGTGACGGGCGGGCTCGGCATCCTGAACACCTACCTCCAGGGGCAGAACCAGCAGAGCCTCGCGGCGATGCAGCAGCAGACGCAGCTTGCGATGGCGAACATCCAGCGGCAGATGCAGCAGTCCGCCACGCCTGCGGGCACGGCGGCTCTCCAGGCGCAGCTTGTCGCCGCGCAGAACATGCTGACTGCGATTCAGGAGCGGCAGGGCACGGGCTCGAACACGTACCTGTACCTCGGGATCGGCGCGCTCGCGCTCGGCGCGGTGTACCTGTTCACCAAGGGAGGCGGCAAGGCCCGGCGCAACCCCGTGGTGCAGATGCCCGGCGGGCGTCGAGTCTATCTGTCGCCTGCGCACGCTCGCCGACGCGCTCGCCGTCGCGGTCGAGGCTACTAGCCGATCATGTACCCCTCGCCCAGCGACTGGAACAACGCGGAGTTGAACTCCGCTTGGGTCGTCCGCAGCGAACACGTCTGCGCGACGAGCGGGTGGGATCTGCTGTTCGGCTTGCAGCTACAGCTTCACGACCGCGTTGCTGCGGGGATGTTCCGCGACTGGGATGGTCGGGTCGTCACGGCACCGCAGCCGAACGATCCGACGCAGGTCGCGACCGGCTGGGACGACCAGCTACTGCGAGTCCTGTACGGGGTAGCGAGCGCGGATAGGGCTCCCGCGTCGTACCTCGCCGCGATCCGCAGCGACGCAGCGAGCAGGTCGATTAGTGCGCAGACGCTCGCGGTTGCGGTATGGGTCGCGTACTACAACTCGGGCTACGTCGCCGGCAGCGGGGAACCCCGGTATGGGATAGGCTCTCCGGCAGAAATTGGTATTCCTGCCGGGACTCAACTGCCGACGTACGGGGCTGTGCCTCCGATCCCACCGTCAGAGCGCACCGGGGGGTTCAACCTCGGAATGGACTGCTC
>Ga0315285_10003313_pt1 | contig 16790 bp, 17 predicted proteins | sample YL17G09_36_MG_FD_203698 | JGI IMG/M metagenome (GOLD analysis project Ga0315285, IMG submission 203698) | Sediment microbial communities from Yellowstone Lake, YNP, Wyoming, USA - YL17G09_36 | ecosystem: Environmental > Aquatic > Freshwater > Lake > Sediment | place: USA: Wyoming | collected... | reverse complement strand
AACAGCCGGGACCGTCTGAGCGGCGGCGAGCTTCGTCAGCAAATAGAAGACAGTCTTGAGGAACTTCTGAAGCAGCACCAGGGCTTACGGGAGTTGAAAGAGCGAAGGCGGCGCGAAGAAATCGAGTCCAAACTGGACGCTGCCAAGCCGCTTGAGGACATTCTTGAGAAGCTCCTGAAGCAATCGCCGACTCTCTCGAACCTGTTTCTCCAAGGGCTAAGGGCTTCCACACCGTTCAAAACTATCCAAGCACAGGCGCAAGATCAGGAGTTCAAGGGGCAGCGCTTCCCGATGTTCTTCAAGTTCAAGGGCAAAGACTACGGCCATGTTCTCAACCGTGATTGCCACATCAACATGAGATGCCGGTTGGCCTTCGAGACCGACGCCGAAAATGAGTATTTCTCGCGGGCCATTGATCCCGGCGAATTCCGCTTGGCGCAGGCGGAAGGAGAAGGCGAATCACCCGTACAGAATTACGTGCTAAATCTCCAAAACGGAATAGCTACGCTTAGCCTTCCGCTTCCCGAGGATGCCACGCCGGACCAGAGCTTGCGTTATATTGCCACGACGAACGATTGCTCCCGCACGGAACCCTTCATCAACACATTCCAGGTGACAGTCAGAGAGGCGCGGCAAGCATCCGGACGCAGCGGCGATAGAAGGAAACCGCCAAGTAAACAGGAAGGAGAAGACCGGGAAAGACCTTCCGGAATCCAACTCCCCAACATTCGCCTTGTGAACGAAGAGGAATGGCCGAACCAGACACCGCCCTTCGACAAATACACTGCTTTGCGAATTATCAACGCCGGCAAAGGTGGAAGCGGCGACGACGAGACAGACTCAAGCGATGTCTATGATTTCTACATCAACATGGACAATCTTTATCTCAAAGCCGAGTTGAAAGGCACGAAGTCCGAGCCGGAGTTGGTCCGGGCGCAGTTCAAGTACGGCATGGTGCTGATCGGTCTGGCGCTGTTACAGCAGGACATTGAGGACCAGAGGAAGAAATCTGACAACGAAGAAGAGGCGGAAGACGATCACGGCAACGGGGCGAGCATTGAGAGGAAGGTGGAAGAGTTCTGCCGAGCGGTTGCCCCGGTGGTAATCCCGATGATCAACTCGCTTGGCTCCCTATCCCTGGAAGATGAGTCTGTTCTCGGTGCGTCTGGCGAAGCAACGTGATCCAATCGCCGATTGATAAGGGCCTACGAACGCCTGTGTACCAGCAGGACTTCTTTCGAAGAAGGCGTACTGCCTTTGCGGTCTGCATAGAACTTTCTGTTGGGGACTGTTCTCCATGACCGCCCATTGATGGCATGCGGCATGTCATCGAGAAGAATCTCATCAAATCCACACTCTTGAAGAATCTCCAGAAAAAGGGGCAATTGCCATTCGGGCGCGGAGAAGGCTACAAGTTGGATAAGCCATGTGTTTTTGTCCGCGATAGCGGAAAGCGCCTTATAGGATTCCCGCATGTTCTCAAAGTAGCCTTCCAGCCTCTTCTGCTTGCGATCTCCAAATGTATAGAAAGACGCGCCGTTCCCATCAAGGCAATTCGCAATCCAATAAGGCGCTGGCGTTTCTTTCCGTCCGTTCACCTGCCAGCGATGATAGAGCACATGGACGCCCGGATAAGGCGGCGATGTAAGGATGAGCTTTGGTGCGGAAGAAAAGGGATAGTTGGCCGGTTGGGCAATGTCTTTGGCGGGACAATGGAGACACACGGGCGCGATGGCATTGTACATGGAACTTACGTTCCCCGGTAGCTTGAGTTCTTCGCGAAGTGCAAGCGCCCCTTCGATCATCTCTTCTGCATAGACGATAAGCCGCCTCCTGAAATCACGCGCCGATGGGTGGCGTTTCCGGCAATCCACCGCCCATTGCGCGGTTTTAAGCAGAAGACATCTAAGGAAGTCACGCTGTATGTCGCTTTGCAGTGAATCGAGGTCAACAAGAGCTATCTCTATGGTCTTGCGAGTCGGCCAAGTGGTGCGCCCGCTGAGGTTCCTCTGGTAGCCTTGGGATATCCAATTAACCGGTCTATCTATCAGCCTCGTAAGTTTTAGATTCGACTGCGCCTCCTGGACCCATGCACGCAAAGCGAGTATATCATTGTCGCTAAGAATCGTTGTTTTTATCTTGGAAACGAACACGGCCAGGCTGTTCAGATCGGTCCCGATGCCTCTGCGGCGCAAGCGCATGGCTTCGACAAGAGCCGTTCCGCCACCCACAAAAGGGTCATATACGATCTCGCCCGGCTGAGTGAACAATTCAATGGCGGCCTCGGCAAATCGCGGGGAGAAGCGGGCCGGATAGCGATAATAGGCATGAGTAAATCCTGTGACAGGGCTTTTGTCATGGATAGACTCAATCAAAGGCGCAATGCTTGCCGGGCTGTTTTTCATTCCATCTTCTATCCTATCGGCTTAGCTATTCTGACTTCTTCAACTTTTTTCGCAATGCTTCGATTTGTTTCAGCGCCAGAGGCGAGGGCGTACCGCGACCGTTCTCCCAGCGATTGACGGTCGAGGTCGTCATGCCGATCCTGGCCGCGAATTGCTCCTGGGTCAATCCCAACGCCTCGCGCAATTCCCTGATGGTTCTCGCCAATCCTTCATCGGTCATTCGAGCGCGCTGTCCTTTCCGCCGGATACGGGTCGAACGCCCAATCACATAACCCAGCAGATTATGTGCTCTTGGCCGGGCGTTGTCAAGACCGCGTTTCAAGATTTTCGGACGAGTGGGTTTCACCGAGTCCGACCTTGACTCCGGCGGCGCGCGAAGATCGCGACGCCTGCCCAATTCCGGGTTGCGGAGAATCTCGGTTTCTCCGATCCGGGACCTCGCCTCTGAGGACTCACCTCGCCTCCGAGGCCTCACCCCCCTTCTGAGGCCTCGCCCCCTCGCCTCTGAGGCCTCGCCTCGCCTCTGAGGCCTCACCTCGCCTCTTGATTGGCCGCAGCTTCGTCAGTACAGTGAGAGCATGGTCCCTGGACGTAACATCCTCCTGACGGGTCCTCCCGGCGTCGGAAAGACGACGGTGATTCAGAAGGTGGTGCGGGAGCTGGATCGGCCGGTCCGAGGGTTCTATACGCAAGAGATTCGAGAGCGGAACGTTCGGGTCGGTTTTTCTTTGAACCTTCTCGGCGGACCGACCCTGACGCTCGCGCACGTGAAGTTCAAGGGCCGGCGCCGGGTCGGCAAGTACGGCGTGGACGTGGAGACTTTCGAGGAGGCGGCGTGCCGCGAGATCGAAGCGGGGCTGGCCGAGGGCGCGACCATCGTGATCGATGAGATCGGGAAGATGGAATTGTTCTCGGAGAGGTTCCGCGTCGCGGTCCTGGAGGCGCTGGACAGCGATTCCCCCGTGCTGGCCACGATTCTCTTCCGCGGTCACCCCTTCACGGACATGATCCGATCCAGACCGGATGTTGACCTCATTGAAGTGAGGATGGCGAACCGGGATGATCTTCCTGGAGTGGCGCTCGCGAAGTTGGGGGACGGGTGAAGATCGTCTTTGCCCCGATCATTTTGCCTTCTGTCGCCAGCCAGGTGGGGAACGGTTTCCGCAACGAGCCGAGAAAGGCATACAGGGCAAGACGATTCCGGGCAAAATGATCGGGGATGGGCCGGCGGGCTCGCCCAAACCAGGAAGCGCTCAAAGGTCGGAGCGGACCTCCGCGCAGCCCCGCGCAAGTGAAGACGGAGTCGCCTGTCGGAGCCGGCCTCCCGCGTTGCCTCCCACAGTGGAAGGCGGCCGCCGGTCGGCGACTCTCGGCGGAGGCGCCGCCGCGTCTGTGTCCCGGGAACGGTTTTCCGAGGTCGGGGTTGGCGTCGGCCTTCTTCTTCCAGGAGGCGAGGTGTTCCAGGTAATTCCTGATCTCCGACAAGGCCCTCTGCTGATATTCCTTCAGTTGCACCCGTCACCTCGTCCGCTCGCGAATCTCGGAAAGCAGGGGGGCAAGACCCATCCGCTCTATCAGACCGCCGCACAAGTCGTTCCCTTGGCGGGGGCGCTCTCGGCGTAAACCGTTTCAGGGCACAAATCCGCGCCGTTCGGCCATTCCAGGGCGTCGAACTTGACGCGGACCGAATTGAAGATGGCGGAGTTTTTCAACTCCTGAAAGACGCCGTGATCCAGGTAAGGCGTGACGTCGAAAACGCGCTGCTCGCCGTTCTCAAACGTCACCAGCAGTCTGTAGTTCTCCAAAGGTTTCACCGCTTTGATTCCCACATACATATCTCACCTCCTGGTTGTCCACTCAGCGCAAAGGCTCGATCTTAAAAGGCAGTTCCCCCCGCGAGGCCAGTTCCCAGTCCGCGAGGAGTTCCTCGCGGTGAAGCTCGATCCAGGCTGCCGTCAAGCGAATCTGTTTGGGCGGCAGATCGCCTTCGGTCATCTCCGCGGTTGCGATGCTGAATATCGCCTTGAAATCCTGATAGTAAGCATGGATATGCGGCGGGCTGTGCTCCGCCTTGCCGCAGTACATACGAATAATAATCCCGAAAAACATGCTGATAGTCGGCATGGCGTCTCCTACCTCGTCAGTCTTGGCGTCATCATGCACAGCCACTTGTCGTGGCGGGTCAAGTCCTCGCGGTCCACGACTTTGCCCAGCCAGTCCTGCATCATCGGGGAATTCACCTTGTCGTTGTGAGCCCAGTTCCCGTTGCCGGTGTTGTAAGGCGGGTCAATGTAAACGCATTTGACCTTTCCGGCGTACATGGGCAGCAGAGCCTTGAGCGCCGCGAGATTGTCGCCGTGGATAATCAGATTGTCGCGCAGACTCACCTTGTCCGTCAAACTCTTCGACTTGACCGGGACCAGCTCATGGTATTTTCACCAGGAGATGGTGATTCTGGACGAACGCTTTGCCCTTGAACTGTATCTGCGCCATGCTCGGCTCCGTTTCAACTCCTATGGGCAGGGGTTCGGGCTGCACTTTTGTCTCGAGATTCAGGCCTTACCACTCCACGCTCCACGCTACCCGCCGCATGCCCTCCTGTCAAATCCTTTCCCCAACGGGCGCGGGTGGGGCCGCCGCATCTGTGTCCCGTGAGCGGTTTCCCGAGGTCGGGCGCCGCGATCTGAGCCTGGGGGGAGCGAGAGGCGCCGGCGTTCGAAGGGGGACGGCCTTGGGCGCCGCCGCCGGTCGGTCGCCGGACTGCGGTTCGCCGATCTCGAAGACCCCGGCCCCCCCGCGGATCACGGCCTTCTGCCTCCGACCAGTTTACAGTAGGCGGATCACGGCCTTCTGCCTCCGACCAGTTCACAGTAGAGGGACTCGATTCGTCGGACCATCGCGTCGACCGACATCTGCGCGCGGACTCGCTCGTAGCCCGCGCGCCCCCGCTCGGCGCGTTGATTGGGAGAGGCCAAGGCGTCGGCCAGCGCCTGGGCGAGTCCTTCGGCGTCTTGCGGCTGGAAATACCAGGCATCGGGGCCCGCCGCTTCGACGTGTCCCGGAATGTCGCTCAAGACGACGGGCAGCCCCATGGCCATCGCTTCGAGGACGGCGTTCGGCATGCCTTCGCTCAGGGAAGGCGCCACGAAGACATCGGCCGCGCGCATCCAAGGCCGAACGTCTTCGAAGTTCCCAGGCAGGAACACGCGACGGGCCAGCTCGTGGGAGCGGATTGCGGCGCGCAGCTCGGCGGCGCTTTCCCCTTTCCCGACGATGGCCACCTGCAAACGCGGAAAGGAGTCAACCAGCGCCGCCGCCGCCTCGACCAACGTGCGGTGACCTTTTACCGGTTTGAGATTGCCGACGGCTATCACAAGGGGACCATCGGCCGAAATGCCGTGCTCCTCCTGGAGCAAACGGCGATTCTCCGCCGCGGCACCGGGCTGGAAGGCGAAACGATCGATCTCCACGCCGTTCGGTATGACGCGGATTCTCTCGCGCGGCATCCCTTCCAGGCGCTCGGCTTCGCGCGCCATGGCTTGGGTTTTGCAGATGAGGAGATCGCAACGCCGGTTGGCCGCCCGTTGCGTCATTCTGTGGAGGACATGGGCCTTCCACTCGATTCCCATCCGGCCGCGCGAGGCGACCACACACGGCGTCTTCTCTCGCCGGGCGGCGAAGGATCCCAGGACGTTGGCCACGAATAGGAACGAGTGGAGAACGTCGGGCTTCTCGCGGGCAATGAGTTCGCGCAGTCGGCGATAGACAAGATACGTCCTCGGGTGAACGAGGTTCCACCCCGCCCCGAGGAGGCGGTGGGGAACGTCCTTGGGGAGCAGGGACTTGTCCGTCGTCTCTTCGCTGAGGCAACACAGGACCGGCTCGAAGCGCGAGCGGTCGAGGCGCTGGAGCACTTTGAGCACGTGCAGCTCGGTCCCGGCCCGCGCCAGCCGCTCGATCAAGTAGAGCACTTTGACTCTGTCTGACATGCTGAGCAAAGCGGCCGACGTCCGTTCCGCGGCGGTTAAACCTTTGCACGGAGATTGCGGGCAAGATGCCCGCGACACTGCGGGCGGGACGCCCGCGTTACCCGGTCCCGATTCCCAGGGGACCCAATCCCGAAATCCGAAGCACGAAATCCGAAGCACGAAATCCGAAACAAATCCGAAGCACGAAATCCGAGACAAATCCGAAACCCGAAGCACGAAATCCGAAACAAATCCGAAGCACGAAATCCGAAACAAATCCGAAATCCGAGACCCCCGGTCTCGGGGCGAGGCTTACGATCCTGCTCGAAGCGCCCTGCTTCTCCTCCTACGCCGTCACACTCGAGATCGCCCGTTCGTTGTTCAGCCTTTGGGCTGATTCCTGCCTGGCGGCGATCAGACTGAAGTCTGAACAACGAACACCGTGGAACCCCCCAACTCGATTGTGTCGCAGTAATGGGGGGGTCCGGAATTCCGGACACACGCTGAAGTTTGGCCCCCAGACTCGCAGCCTGATCCTGAGTCCTTGTCTTCCAGCGCCTTGTTTCGTGCTTCATTTTTCCGCCTTCATCCTTCCGCCTTCGTGTTCCCCCCCTGGTCCCTGATCCCTGACCCCTGATCCCTAATCCCTGATCCCTGACCCCTGACCCCTGACCCCTGATCCCTGATCCCTGGTCCCTGACCCCAAACCCTAATCCCTAATCCCCAACCCCTCCATCCCGCTCATGGACAAAGGCGGCCAGCTTCTCGATATTGTCCTCCAGGGCGAAACGTTCGCGGACGCGGCGCACGCCCTCCGCCCCCATTCTGGCGCGCAGGGGGCCGTTGCGCCAGAGATCCTCAACGGCGTCAGCGATCGCTTCGGGAGCGTGGGACGTGACGAGGCGTCCGGTCACGCCGTCCTCGACGGCCTCAGGAAGCGCGGAAACGTCCGTCGCCACGACCGGCAATCCCATCGCCATTGCCTCGATCACCACGTTGGGCAGACCATCGCGATCGCCCCGCGGCGTGACGACGCACGGTAGAACGAACAGGCGCGCGCGGCGATAGCGCTCGATGACGTCCACCCGCGGCAAGAGTCCGGCGATCTCCACCCAATCCTCGAGTCCCCGTTGTCGAATCCGCGCCTCGAGTTCCTCGCGCATGTAGCCGTCGCCCACTATCCGACAAGAGAACCGAAGACCGCGCTCGCGCAGGAGGGCGCACGCGTCGATCAGGTCTGGAAACCCCTTCGTATCGCAGAGACGCCCGACGGAGAGAATAACGGGTTCTTCCTGCGCCGGATCACGGCGACCGGTGAATGCCGAGAGGTCGACGCCGTGGTAGATCGCGCGGATCTTCTCGGGAGGGACGTCGGGATACGTATCGAGGAGGAACCGGCGGTTGTAACGCGTGCAGGTGATGACGTAGCGGGCGGCGTGGAGCTTCTCCCGGAGCAGCGTTCGGTCGATGAAGATGTCATACGCATGAGCGGTGAGACTGAACGTGGCGCCTGCCAGCCGAGCGATGAAGAGGCCCGCCGAGGATGGGATTGACGCCCAATGGGCGTGAACGTGGGCGAGCCCGCGCCGTCGCGCGATGCGGGCGAACCAGGCGGCTTGGCAAAAGACGTATAGGGTCTTGGCAAGAACGTGGGAGGGGCCCGCAAAGGCGCGGAGCGCCAACAGGAAGGTCGAGAAGTAGACGGCGGGGCGCCGGGCGGCCGCCGTCAAGTGCGACCAGATCACGGAGGGATGATAGACGGGCGGGCAGTAGTGCGTCGCGTTCTCCATCAGCTCGCGCGCGCCCGGCTGGAACTGCGCGTCGCGGCACGCTTTGAGAGAGAAGATCTCGAAGGGCGCGCCGCGCCTGCCCAGCTCGACCATCTCGTTCAGGATAAAGGTTTCGCAGAACTCGGGGAACTGGGAGACCACGTAGGCGCGACGGGGAAGAAGGCAACGGTCGGTCATGGAACGGTTTCCGGGATTGGGCAGGATCGGAGGTTCCTGCTTCACGATGTCCGGCTCGGCGTGAGGCACGGGATTTTCTGGCGATTGCTCTTGCGATAGATGCGGAAATGGGCGTCCAGCGTGAACACCACGCTCCCGGGCGAGGTCTCGGCCATTCGAACGAGGCAGGCGTCGGCGAGAGACATGGGCGCATCCGCATACTTCTTCCGGAGCTTCGTCAGGGCTTCGACGTGGTCGTTCACACGGAACCGGATCGCCAGGACGCCGCGCTCGAGGAGCTCCAGGACCTTGTCGTTCCCCGGGCGCGCCTTGGCCAGAATGAAGCACGCCTCCGACAACACGGACTCGCAAGTGAGAAGGGGCGGCTCGATCCGCCCGAACTGCTCGACGGCCCAAGCGTGGCAGTTGTCCCGGCGATTCAGGAAGGCGACCAGAGGGCCCGCGTCCAAGATGACTTTCGTCTTCATTGGCCGTATCCCCGCAAGTGTTTCTCGTTGCGGGAGAGATCTCGGGGTCCTTCAAGCGAGCCCGCGATGTCCCCGGCCAGATCGAGACACGAGCCGGCCGCCTTGCCCCCCGGCGCTTCGCAGAAGGTCTCGAGCGCCTCGCGCACGACTTCCGATTTCGTCGTTCCTCTGCGCTTCCCAAGCGCCGCAAGCCGCAGATCCAGCCGCTCTGGGACTTTGACCGTTAGGGTTCTCATCATGCCGCCCCCCCGCGCGGGTGATATGTATCTGGCAGAAAGATAATACCACCACGCCCCGGTGTCAAGAGGAATTGCCGTCCTGGGCTGCGGTCTTCCCGTTGCGTCCTCCGCGTCCTCGCGGCCGCCATGCGTCGCCTCGATTGCGGGGGACCGACGGCGGCGACGATCCAGACTTCGCGGAACACGCGGACCGCCAACGAAGCATCGCTTCTTTCTCGCAGATCTACTCGCCGGCGTCTTGAGGCGAATCCGAAACAACCGAGTCTTGTCGGTCCATCAGCAGGTCGATATACGCGCCTTCCTCAAGGTCTTCGGCCCGGATTCCCAGCTGCCCCATGAGATCCTGGGCGATTCCCGTTCCCTCTTCAGGGGATTGACCTTGCTGCAGCACAACCTCGAGCTCGACGAACCGACCGAGGTCCTCGACCTCATCCAGATGGATCCGCGTCTGTCCGACGAGATAGAGAAGGCGCTTTTTCCGCACCGTTCCGCGAACGTCGAGGGCGCGGCTAAGAGTCGACTTCAGCAAGGCGGGATCGCTCGTCGGGACGATCGAATAGTCCGAGGACTTCGGCCCTTTGTCGTCGTCGCGCTCGTAGGCAATCAACTCTCCTTGCGACGGGGAAAGGATGCGCAGTTTGAGCCGCCCCTTCGGCGCCCGGAAAAACACGTCCTCTTGCTCGATCAGTCTCCCCGGCCCGCCGCTCAGCTCCTCGGCGCCGGCTTTCAGCTTCTCGAAGTCGGGGGCGCGGGCCTTGACTTCGATGTTCGATCCCGCGCCCAATCCGGCGCGCGCGGCGCTTTGGGACGCGTCGGCCGGAGGCGGCGCTCCGCGCGTCCCCCTCGCGTGTCTCGTTCCTTGGTCAAAGGCGATCGCCCTCCAGACGGTCGCCCTTCCATGGCTTGGCTCGAACCTCCACACGTCTTCGAACTCGAAGGTTCTGCGCCGCGCCTCTTCGAGATCGAGATTGCCGCTTGCGGCCTCCCACCAATCCCGGCGATCCAACGTACCGAGGACTAGATAGTCCTTCCCGACTGCCTCGGGACGATGCTCCTCGAGGAAAGCCGTCACGTCGGACTCGATTTCGGACTGGCGGGCGATGATAAGGTCGCACCGGGGGCAGTGTCTGCACCTTTCGTCCAGGAGCAAGAATTGGTCCGGGTCGACGTGGACGGCGAACGGGGTCTCCCGGATCCTCGTCGCCAAGCCGCATTTGGGGCACTTGGCGAAGGCGACGTTCTCGTAAGGGCTCAGAAAGAATCGATGCCGTTTCCCGGCGGACTTCGGGTGAGGTGATTCGGTCATGTGCGCCGGCCATTCCGGGATCCTCCGGGCGGCTCGGGAACCGGAAGATCCCCTATTCTCCCCGTGAAGGAGCATTATGACCGGTCCGATCCAGACGGAATCACGGCCACATGAGATCATAGAACGATTCCTTGTCGAGATGCGTCACGAACCGTTTCGCCAACGCAGGGAGTTTTTCACTCCTCGATATCGGAATCCAGTTGTCGACGCTTCCCCTGAAGCAGAACCGCTCCGCGTCGAAGAGACGCTTTTGCGAGTTAACCAGGCGAAAGCGCATCATGGCCGTGAAAGTCCCCGAACGGAGGGCGAATTCCCTCACGAAGTGCTCGTGGCGAGCCCTGAATGGATTGAGCGCTTCGAGCATGGCCTTGGGGTCATCATTGATGGTGAAAACGGTGATCGTGTCTTGGTCATGCTCGATCTTGAACTCATAGTCCTTGAGAGAAGTCTCTCTCTTGACCGCCTCCTCAACGCAACCAAGTTCTTCGGGTGTCAAGAGAGTTCGAGTCTTCCGCCGCAGATAGACCAGACCGTCGGGATTCTCGTACACCTCAAATCCCTCGGGAACCGCGTCCAGGAGCGTCCCGTCGCTCTTGGTCGAGCAGAAGTGCTTGTCTTTCCCGGTCTTCGTCTTGCCAACGTGCAGGTAGTACGTCTTTCCTCGACGACTGGCGTGGGTGAAGGGCATCGACGGGTCCCTTTCGTTTCGCTTTGCCGGCAACAGGCCGGACACGGCAGATCCCGGTTCTGGGATCGTAGAGTGGCAGTCAAACGCAACGGACTCCTCAGAAGTTCCAGAGCCGACACAATGTTCCTGCAGACAACATCGGCTGAGAGAACGGCATCAGCCCCCGCACCTGCTTCTTGCACCGCCGCAATCCTTCCTGCCTAGGACGCGCATCACGGGCCCCGCGAAACGATCCCACCCGGCCTCAACTGGCCGGCAATTAACGCTGTCGGAGCAATAGATGACTGGAAATACAGAACTTACATGGAGCGGGAAACGGGACTTGAACCCGCGACCCCCACCTTGGCAAGGTGATGCTCTACCAGCTGAGCTATTCCCGCCCAGGGCGACATGCCAGCCGCGTCTTCCGGCGGACGGAGGGCCTCCATCGGACCTGCCATCCCTCGGGAACGCGAGCAAGGAAAGTAGCCCGGAGTCCTCTTTCTGTCAAGAGAAAAACCCGCCAGAGAGAAACCGAGGCCCGTGCGAAATGAGGGCGCCGGCGCGGGGCGGGGGTTTTGGCGGGGGCGGGGAAGCGGCGCCCCACGATTCTGGGGGGAAAAAGCGGTCTCTCCCCGCCCGGCCCCTTTGGGGCGACTCGTCCACCCCCCCCCCCCGCATGAAAGCGGGGCGGTGTGCTGCATGACAGCGGAGCGGTCAGAGTTCTCCCCGGAGGTCTCCTCGGAGCCATTCCAGAAGGTAGGGGTTCTCCCTGCGTTCACGACCCATCGTGGTGCGTTCGCCGTGGCCTGGGTAGAGCGTGAGGGCGTCGTCGCAACGCTCGGCGAGCCGGAGCAGACTGGCGCGAAGCTGGACGAGGTCGCCGCCGGGCAAGTCCCAGCGTCCGACGGCGTCTCGGAAGAGGAGGTCGCCCGTGAAGCATTCCTCCGGACCCAAGAGGCAGATCGAGCCGGGAGAATGCCCCGGAGTGTGGATGACCTCGAGTTCGCAGCCGCCGACGGAAACCCGGTCGCCGTCATTGAGATAGCGGGTGACCGCGACGGGCTCGAAATCGAATCCGAGCCAGGAGGCGCCGCAGAGATCGGCGTCCCGCAGCATTTCGGCCGTCTTTGGGTGGGCAAGAACCGGGGTTTCTGCGTCGCCCGGCGCCTCGCGGCCCCGCGCCTCGCGGCCGCCCGCTTCGTGGCCCCCCCTCTCGTGGCCGCCCCTCTCGCGGCGGCCCGCTTCGTGGCCTCCCTTCTCGCGGCCGCCCGCTTCGCAGCGGGCCGCCTGACGAAGCCGACGCACCATATCGGGGACGTCGTGCGTGTGATCGACGTGGGCGTGGGTCAGGACGATAGCCTCCAAGGTCCAGTTCCTTTCGGCGCACCGGCCCAGGAGAACGTCTCCCAGGAAGCTGGGGTCGATGACGATGGCGCGGGCCGCCGCGGCGTCCCCGACAAGGTAAGCGTTGGTCTCCAGCGGAGGGCTGGGCATCATCTCGACCGTGAGCGCTCGCATAGGAGTAATCCCCTTCTCTGAGATCAGCGGTGCAGGCGGATCGACCGCAGGCGGGGGGCCGGTGCGGCGACCTCGTCCGAGCGAGCCACGCTTAAGCAAGGCCCGCGTGAAATGTCAAGCGTTCCTTGGGCATTCCGGACTATGCCGCGCCCCCCCAGTCGCCGTCTCGCACGCGTCTCGCACGCAAGTTGCCAGGATTCGCCACGCTGTGCTAAAACACCCGCGAACGCCTCTCTCGGCGGCGGGGCGCCGCGCCCTCGTCGGGCGCCCCGCCCTGAGAGGAGCCGCCCGTTTGCTTCGCTCGGAGGCCTGGCGAATGCCCGTTAAGATCGCCGTTCTCTCAGACACCCACTATTGCCAAAGCGACGAACCCGTCCATCCCGATCGCCGGAGCGACGTGGCCGATGTCTTGCTCCTCCGCGCCGTCCATCGGATCAACCGGATGATCCGGCCCGACGCGACCCTCGTCCTCGGCGATCTCATCAACGACGGCGACGGTCCGCGCGCCGAGGAAGAACTGCGCGCGCTGCGCGACGCGCTCGGCCATCTGCGTTCGCCTTGCCTTGTCATCCCCGGCAACCACGACGGCGACCCCGAGGCCTTTTTCCGCGTCTTCGGCCCCCCGCCCGAGTGGCGCGACGTCGGGGGCGTGCGGTTCGTCCCCTTCGTTGATCCCGAGGAGCCCGGCTTCAACGCGCGGCGGGAACCGCGCGATCTCGAGCGAATGGCCCGCGCGCGCGCCGGCTTCGAGGGCCCCATCGTCGCCTTCCAGCACACGCCCCTCTTCCCGCCCGGCGCGAGCGACTGCCCTTACAACTACACGAACGCCGACGACGCGATCGCCGCGATGAAAGAGGCCGGCATCCGCCTCGCCATCGGCGGCCACTATCACCCCGGCATGGACCTCGTCCGAACGGATCACGCGAGCTTCGTCGTGAATCCCGCCCTCTGCGAGTTTCCCTTCTCGTTTCTCGAAGTGACCTACGACGGCGAGACGGCCGAAGTCGTCCGGCGCAGTCTGCGCATGCCCGAGGATCTCGAACTCGTCGACCGCCACGTTCATACGCCTTTCGCCTACTGCAACGAAAACATGGACATCGCAAAAACAATCCGGCTCGCCCGCCTTTTCGGATTGGCCGGACTCGGCTTCAGCGAGCATTCCGACCAGCTCTACTTCGACCGTCAGGCCGAGGCGAGCGGCGCCTACCTCGAAACGGGAATTCACAACGCCCGGCCGGAAGACTTCCGCGTGGAGGCGTACTTCAACGCTCTGGCCGAAGCCGGCTGCCCGCCTTGCTGCGCGGGGCTCGAGCTCGACAGCGACTTCGACGGCAACGCCATCGTCCTTCCCCAGGACCAGGCGCGCGCCGGCTTTCGCATCGGAGCGATCCACTCCTTGCGCGAATTCAGGAATCCGCAGCCCGACCCCGCCCGCGCGCGCGACGAGTTCCTGCGAATCCTCGGGCGTTTTCTCTCAACCGGCATCGAGATCCTCGCCCATCCCTTCCGCGTCTTCCGACGCGGAGGCATGGAGGCGCCTCGCTCGCTCTTCGGTCCGGTGGCGAAGATGTTGCGCGAAGCGAACATCGCGGCTGAGATCAACTTCCACACGAACGAACCGCCGCCCGAGTTCTTCAAGCTCTGCATCGAGGCGGGCGTTTCCATCTCCCTCGGAACCGACGCCCACAACCTCTACGAGGTGGGCGAGTTCGCCCCGCATCTCGAGCTCCTCCGCGCCTGCGGCCACGACGGCGATCTCCGCGACGTCCTGCTGCCGCCGGGAGAGCTGCGGCGGTGTCTTGAATGAACGTCCGTTTCCCAGGGGCGCCCAGGGCGCAATGGGTTTCCAGGAGGAGCCGCATGGCGAGGAGAGTTGTGAAGGAGACCCTTCTTTCGCTGTTCCGCATCGTCTCGGGCGTCCTGCTCGGCGCCTTTGTCTTGCTCCCTCCTCGCGCGTTCTTCCTGTTCGGTCTTGCTCTTCTCTTACTCCAGGCGGGAATCATCTGCTCTGCGAGGACTCCGAACTGGCGACGTTGGGTCGCTCCAGGGGGGATTTTCCTGGCGGGTCAGACGGTCAAGCGCCTCTTCTGGCCAATCGGCCTGATGCAGGTCTCAGTCGTTACCGCTATCGCCTTTGGACTGATGTGGGCGGGCTCCCGCGCCGGGCGACGCCCCCTTCGCGTTGCCCTCGCCCTTGCATCACCTGTCGCGTACGCGCTGCTCGGCGCATGGGCCTACGGTCTCTGGGTCCCATGGGAACGACGCGAAGCCCATCCCAACGGCCCCGTGGTCTTTCTGGGCGACAGTTTGACCGCGGGACTGGGGGATGACGAGCCGGGCCTCTACGTCAGTCGACTGCGCGAGCAGTTCTCGACGAAGCTCGTGAACGCCGGAGTCGCGGGCGATGAATCCGTCGACGCCCTGGCGCGCCTGGAATCCGACGTCCTCTCACGCCGACCTCGTCTCGTGGTCGTGATGATCGGCGGAAACGACGTCCTCGCCTCGCCGTCCGTTCCTCCCAGAGAACTGAAGGCCAACATCTCCGAGATTGTGAGGCGCCTCGCGAAGGAGGGCATTGACGTCGTCCTCGTCGAAGTGCCCGGAGGCGCGATCTTCGACAGGTATCTCGGCGCGTATGTCTCCGTGGCGAGACGCTACCGGGTCCTCCTGATTGGGGAAGGCATGCTGCGCCGGATCTTTCTCCTGTCTCACCTTTACACCTCTGACGGCATCCACTTGAACGCAAAGGGCCACGCCCTCGTGGCGCGCAGAGTCGGTCGAGTTCTACAAAGGAAATTCAATGTGCCGTGACGCCCGGAGAACGGTCGGCGCGCGGCCTTTGCCGTTCGAGCCCACCCCAGCCATCCGGTCTGCGGCTCGGCTCCCGGACCGCGTGTCATTGCCCGATCGTGAGCGCACTAGCTTTCCTTTCCCCTGCCGATCTGCTATCGTCCGCCACATGAGAATCGGAATCGTGTCTCTCGGCTGCGACAAGAACCTGGTGGACACCGAATACCTCGCCGGGGTCTTGGAATCCCGCGGACACGAGGTCGTCGGGCAGGGGATTGTGGACAACGTCGACGTGCTCGTCCTGTGCACGTGCGGCTTCATCGAGTCGGCCCGGGAAGAGTCGATGGCCGCGCTTCTCGCGTACGCGGACGCGAAAAAGCGACTCGGCAATCCCCGCCGCCTCGTCATGGCCGGGTGTCTCGCGCAACGGTGGGCGCAGGAAATGCAGGCGGAGCTGCCCGATGTTGACGCGTTCGCGGGCGTGGGTCGGCCCGAGACGCTCGCCAACCTGATCGAGGAAATCGGCAAGAACGACTCGCCACGCCCCGAACGCGCCGCGACCGCCGCCGCCGCGATCCCCCCGCCATCCATGCGCATCGCCCATCCCTTGCCCCGCAAGCGGCTGGACGCCGCGCCCTTCGGCTACCTTAAGATCGCCGACGGATGCGACCACGCCTGCTCCTTCTGCGCCATTCCCGCGATGAAAGGCCCATACTCGAGCGTACCGCGAGAGATCCTTCTGGACGAGACGCGGGCGCTCATCGCTTCCGGCGTCCGGGAACTCAATCTCATTGCCCAGGACGTCTCCCCTTACGGCCGCGATCTTTACAAAGACTACGCCCTGGCCGATCTCCTGCGCGATCTCTGTCGCCTCGAAGGCGATTTCCGGGTGCGAGTCCTCTACTTCTATCCTTCGGGGCTCACCGCGTCCTTTCTCGAGGTCTTCGCGAGCGAGCCGAGGATTTGCAGGTACCTCGATATTCCGCTCCAGCACTTCGACCCCGAGGCGCTGCGGGCCATGCGTCGCCCGCAGAGCGAAGCCGCCGTCGCGGACCGCATCGGCGAACTGAGGCGCGCGGTTCCCGATGTCGTTTTGCGCACAACCCTGATCGTCGGTTTCCCGGGCGAATCGCCCAAGGCGTTTCAAAACCTCCTGCGCGGCGTGCAGCGGATGCGCTTCGAATGGCTCGGCGCTTTCGCGTTCTCGCCCGAAGAGGACACGCCCGCCGCGGCCATGCCCAACCAGGTTGATCCCCGCGCCGCGAAGCGGCGTCTCGATCGGCTCATGCAAATCCAGGCGGAGATTACCGCGGAGATCCAGACACAGCAGATCGGGCGAGTCCTTCGCGTCCTGGTCGAGTCCGTTTCCGAAGACGGTCGCCAGGCGCGGGGACGATCCTACCGCGAAGCGCCGGAGGTGGACGGCGAGATCATCGTGCGACTCGACGGCGACGCGGACC
>Ga0315285_10003310_pt1 | contig 16799 bp, 18 predicted proteins | sample YL17G09_36_MG_FD_203698 | JGI IMG/M metagenome (GOLD analysis project Ga0315285, IMG submission 203698) | Sediment microbial communities from Yellowstone Lake, YNP, Wyoming, USA - YL17G09_36 | ecosystem: Environmental > Aquatic > Freshwater > Lake > Sediment | place: USA: Wyoming | collected... | reverse complement strand
GACGGAAAACCTCTCCATGGCGGCTCAAATTCCCATGCCCCGACTTTATGTGATTGAAGATAGTGCTCCTAACGCTTTTGCGGCTGGTCGGGATCCGAAACACGCGATTGTTTGTGCGACCACCGGTCTTTTGGAGAAACTTAATCGGACCGAACTTGAAGGAGTGGTTGCCCATGAACTTTCCCATATAAGAAACTTTGATACCAGACTGATGGGGATCGTGACGATTTTAGTAGGCATGGTGATTCTTTTAGCTGATTGGTTCTTAAGAGGAACCCTTTTTGGTAGGGGAAATCGTGATGAGGAGGGAGGACAACTTCAGGCAGTTTTCTTTCTGGTAGGCATCATGATGGCTATTCTTTCTCCTCTCATCGCTCAGTTAATCCAACTGGCAATCTCTCGAAGGAGAGAATTTTTAGCTGATGCTTCAGGAGTGATGTTAACTCGATTTCCGGATGGATTAGCCAGGGCTTTAGAAAAAATCTCCAAGGATAGAGAACCACTAGAGGTAGCCAACAAGGCAACGGCCCATCTTTTTATTATCAATCCCTTTAAAGGAGGCAATCATCCTGAGCATAGTCGAAGGAGCCGGTTTGCCAATTTATTTAACACTCATCCCCCGGTGGAGGAGAGAATTAAGGCTTTGAGAGAAATGGTATGAAAAGAAACGTAAAACTTAAAACTAAAAACTCAAAACTTTCTGAAGATAAAGTCAGACACGTGGCTAAATTGGCCAAGTTGGAGCTTGGGGCCAATGAGATTGAAAAATTTCAAAAACAACTTTCTGAAATTTTGGATTACATCGAGATGCTTAAAGAAGTTGAAACTAAAGATGTTGAAATAACCAGTCAAGTGACGGGATTAGAAAATGTTTTTCGAGAAGATAAAGTTGAAAAGAGTTTAAGTCAAGAAGAAGCCTTGTCTGGAGCAAAAAATAAACATCAAGGAAGATTTAAGATAAAGGCAATATTTAAATGAATGGAGAATGGATAATGGATAATGAAAATTAAAAAATGGAACTAAACCAATTAACCATAAAAGAAGCTCAAGAAGGATTGAGAGAAAAGAGATTTTCCTCGGTTGAATTGACCAAGGCCTGCCTCTGTCAAATTGAAAAATTCAACAGCAAGATTAACGCCTTTATTACTGTCTGTGAAAAAAAAGCACTCCAGCAAGCCATGAAGGCAGACTGGAAAATGGAAAATGGAAAATGGAAAATGGAAAAGCTTCCACTTTTGGGAATTCCCCTTGCCATCAAGGACAACTTCTGTACTAAAGGAATCAAGACAACGGCTGCTTCCAAAGTTTTAGAAGATTATGTTCCTGTTTATAATGCCACCGTTGTTCAGCGCTTAATCGATGCTGGCGCGATTATCATTGGCAAGACTAATCTTGACGCCTGGGCTCACGGCTCGTCTGGTGAGAATTCGGATTTTGGACCGACAAAGAACCCTTGGAATTTAAAATTTGTACCTGGAGGTTCAAGCAGTGGTTCGGCGGCGGCCGTTTCCGCTCAAATGTGTTTGGGAGCCACGGGAACAGACACCGGCGGTTCGGTCAGACTACCGGCTTCTTTTTGTAATTTGGTCGGTTTGAAGCCAACCTATGGAAGGGTTTCAAGATACGGGGTTGTGGCCATGGCCTCATCCCTTGATGCGATAGGACATTTAACAAAGGATGTGACCGATTCGGCGATTATTTTAAATATTACCTCCGGCAAAGACATTAATGATGCCACGACCTCTAAAAGAGATGTTCCGGAGCATCTTGAAAATTTAAAAAAAGGAATTAAGGGTCTAAAAATTGGTCTTCCCAAAGAATATTTTGTTGAGGGAATGGATAAGAGGATAGTAGAAAGATTGAAAGAGGTCTTTAAGACATTAGAGAGATTAGGAGCAGAGATCTTAGAGATTTCTCTTCCGCATACCAATGACGCCTTGGCGGTGTATTATATTGTTCAACCGTCAGAAGTTTCCTCAAATTTGGCCAGATATGATGGGATAAGATATGGATTTCCAAGGAATAAGTTTGGCGATGAAGCCAGGCGGAGAATTATGCTTGGAACTTTTACTCTTTCGACTGGTTATTATGAAGCTTATTATCTTCAGGCAATGAAGGTAAGAACCTTGATTAAAAAAGATTTTGAAAAAGCTTTTGCCAAAGTTGATGTCATTATCGCTCCGGTTTCGCCCACACTCCCCTTTAGACTTGGAGAAAAAATTGATGACCCATTAGAAATGTATCTTTCAGATATTTTGACGGTGACGGCCAACTTAGCCGGAATTCCAGGCTTAGCGGTTCCGGCTGGGTTCATTGATAGTTCGACAGGTTCACTACCTGTTGGCATACAAATTCTTGGGCAACAATTCAGCGAAGAGTTACTCTTTCAGGTCGGTTATACTTATGAACAAGAGACGAAGTGGTATCAACAAAGACCCAAACTATAAATATTCAAATTATGAATAAAAATCCTTTTTTTCAAGTATTGAGAATAAAAAATTTTTTAAAGCTTTGGGGGTCTCAGTTGTTTTCTCAGATCACCCTTTGCATGATAAATTTCGTCATTATCTTGAAAATTTTCGAAAAGACAAATTCATCTGTGGCTGTTTCTTTAGTCTGGATTTTTTATGCCATTCCCGCCATCATTGCCGGCCCCTTTTCGGGAACAATGATCGATTTGATGGAGAAACGTAAAGCGCTGATTTGGACTAACTTATCTCAAGCCATCATTGTTTTGGGGTACCTTCTAGTCAGGGAAAAAATCTGGCCAATTTACACCATCGTTTTTCTTTATTCCTTAGTCAATCAGCTTTATATACCTGCCGAAGCATCAACCTTACCTGGGATTGTTCCTAAAAAATTGTACCCAGCGGCTAACAGTATCTTTATGTTCACCATGTATGGATCTTTTTTAGCCGGATTCAGTTTAGCTGGGCCTTTTGTAAAATTGCTTGGGAGTGATACGCTCTTCATTTTTTCTTCTCTTCTTTTGGGATTGGCGGCTCTTTTCGTTTTCTTATTGCCTTCTGGGATGAAAGGAGAAAAAGAAGAAGTCACGGGCATTAATGACTTTTTGGAAAGAGTTAAAGAAGGCTATTTATTTATAAAAGAAAAACCACTCATCCTTTTTCCTTTATTAATAATTGTTCTTTCTGAAATTATCGTTGGGATTATCGCGGTTTTAGTGCCCACCTTTGCCACTGAGGTTCTTTCTATCGATCTTCTGGATGCAGGCCTAATCATCATTACACCGGCAGGAATCGGAGCCTTGGTTGGAGCCCAAGGAATAGTTTGGGGATTAAGACGTTTTCGCAAGAAAAAGTTGATTTCATTTGGATTATTTTTGGCCTTTTTGGGACTGCTTAGTTTTAGCTTGATTGTTCCGAATCTGGAAAATCTGAGAGCTCCTGCGGCCATGATTGTTTCCTTTTTTCTAGGGATTAGTTTTGTTTCGCTTGTAATACCTACTCAAACATTAATTCAAGAATCTACTCCCGAGGAATTTCGCGGCCGCGTCTTCGGTGTTCTCGGGTTTATGATTACCATCGCGGCGGTTCTTCCTGTTCTTTTGATTGCGACCTTTGCTGATCTCATCGGCGTGACATGGATTCTGTTTATTATCTCTTTGATCATCGGGGCCATTGCTTTCTATTTTTTAGGGGAACCTTATGCCAAATACACTCAATCAAAAAATTGAACCAATCATCGGCCTGGAGATTCACATCGAACTGCAAACAAAAAGCAAAATGTTTTGTTCCTGTCCGGCGGATCATTTCGGAACAGAGCCCAACAATCAAACCTGTCCAGTTTGTCTTGGTTTGCCTGGCGCTTTGCCAGTTCCCAATCAAAAAGCGATTGAGTGGACGGTGTTAGCTGGATTGGCCTTGGACAGCGAAATTCCTCTTTTTTCTAAGTTCGACCGGAAAAACTATTTTTACCCGGATTTACCAAAAGGATACCAGATAAGCCAGTATGACTTGCCGCTGGCCATGAATGGTTCATTCAAACTTAAGACGCAAAACTTAAAACTTAAAACTATTAAGATACGCCGGGTTCATCTTGAAGAAGATACGGGGAAACTTATCCATCAGGGTGATTCAACCCTAATCGATTTTAATCGTTCAGGAGTGCCTCTGATGGAAATCGTGACCGAACCAGATTTGTGTTCCGCTGAAGAGGCGAAAATTTTCTTGCAGAAACTTCAACAATTGGTAAGATATCTGGCCATTTCCGAGGCCGATATGGAAAAAGGACAAATGCGCTGTGAGCCCACCATCAATCTCAAAATAAGTAAAAACAGAAAATTATTTTTCACTCCCTTAGTAGAAGTCAAAAATATCAATTCTTTCCGCTTTGTCCAAAAAGCGATTGATTACGAAATCAATCGTCAGCGAGAGGAGTTTGAAAGAACAGGGTTGGAAAAACAACCTGGCAGCAAAACCACCAGGGGATGGGATGAGGAAAAGCAGATCACTGTTCTGCAAAGAGAAAAGGAAGAAGCTGAGGATTACCGTTATTTTCCTGAGCCAGACATTCCGCCGATTAGATGGACTAAAGCTCAAATCTCCAATCTCAAATCTAAAATCTCGGAATTGCCGGACCAAAAAACAGAAAGATTAATGAATGAATACGACTTATCGGCTTATCAAGCAGAGATTTTGACGCAAACAAGAGAGGGAGCGGATTATTTTGAAAGCGCCTGTAAAATAGCGGGAGTAGTGCCATTTAAGGAAATCGCCAATGTTATTGTTAATAAGCGAATTAAGATCGAGAAACTATCACCCAGCGAGTTAATAAAAACATTAGCGATAAGCAAAAAACAAAGGAAGATTTCGAGTGAAGAGCTCGACGAAGCGATTGACGAAGTTCTCAAGGAAAATTTGACAGCCATCAGCGATTTTAAAAAAGGAAAAACATCGGCAATTGAATTTCTCGTCGGCCAGGTAGCCAGGAGAACTAAGGGGCAGGCAGACCCCAATCAAACCCGAAAACTTCTCCTTGAAAAGTTAAAGTAAATCAATTTAAATAAGCTTATGGAAAGTCGCGAAGAAGTATCAGTTGAAGAGGATCCTAGAACCAAAAGGGTAAAGCCGGGCGAGTTTCTTTCTTTCAAAGATGATGAGGGAAAGACCTGGTTAAGGTATTGTAGTTGGTGTACGCCTCCCACAAAGGCGGTAAGAAAAAGATTCCCTGGAGCAGAATTAACGGGCTCTCTTTGTGAAAAATGCGAGAAAAAATTAGACAAACAATTTAAGAAAATCAAACGACTTGAAGAAAATGGCTAATTTTACTCATCTTCATGTTCATACCGAATTTTCTCTCTTAGATGGTCTTTCGAAGATTCCGGAACTGGTGACCAAAGCCAAGGAATTAGGCATGGATTCCTTGGCGATTACGGACCATGGGGCGATGTATGGCGCCATCAGTTTTTATTTAACCTGTCGAGATCATGGGATAAAACCAATTATTGGTGTCGAAGCCTATATGGCCAAGCGTTCGCGGCTTGATAAACAGCCAAAAATAGATGCTGATCAATATCATTTAATCCTTCTGGCAAAAAACAATACTGGTTATCATAATTTAATGAAACTAGTAACCATTGCTCATCTTGAAGGGTTTTATTATCGGCCCCGCCTAGATATGGAGGCCTTAAAAGAGCATGCCGAAGGCTTGATTATTCTATCAGCCTGTTTAGAGGGCGAGATCCCCTCGCTATTAAGAGAAGGAAAAAAACAAGAGGCGACGAAGAAAGCCAAAGAATTTTTAGATGTTTTTGGCAATGATTTCTATCTCGAACTCCAAGCTCATCCCAAGATTTCCGACCAGGAAAAAGTCAATAAGGAGATAGTTAAGCTTTCACGAAGTCTGGGAATACCTTTGGTGGCTACCAATGATGTTCACTACGTTAACCCAGAGGATGCGGTCGCTCAAGACGCGTTACTGGCCATACAGACCCAAAAGAAAATCGACGATAAGGACCGATTGTCGATGTTGGATTCACCTGATTTTTACCTTCGTAACGAAGAAGAAATGAGAAAACTTTTCAGAGAATTTCCAGACGCCATCGAGAACAGCCAAAAAATTGCCGACCGATGTCAGGTGGAAATCCAAATCGGTAAATGGATTTTGCCCTATTACCCTTTGCCGAGCGAAGAAACAGGGGAAAGTTATTTACGGAAACTAGTTTACAAAGAATTACCCAAGAGATTTCCCAAGGCAACGAAAGAAATTACCGAGCGGCTCGATTATGAAATCGAGATTATTTCAAAAAAAGGCTTTGCCACTTATTTTTTAATCGTGGCTGATTTTGTTAATTGGGCGAAACAACAAAATATTAGAGTTGGTCCAGGGAGAGGCTCAGTCGCGGGTTCCTTAGTTTCCTATGTGCTGCGGATTACTTCCGTTGATCCTTTGGAGCACCAACTTCCCTTTGAGCGTTTTATGAATCCCTGGAGGCCATCGCCACCAGATATTGACTTGGATTTTGCCGATGATCGAAGGGATGAAGTGATTGATTATGTGACCCAAAAATATGGCAAGGATAAGGTGGCCCAAATTATCACTTTTGGAACGATGGAGGCGAGGATGGCGGTCAGAGACGTTACCCGAGTTTTAAATTATCCCTATTCAGTCGGAGACAGAATTGCCAAGATGATTTCCATTGGGCCACAAGGATTTAAAATGACTCTTGATCGGGCGATGGAAACCAATCCGGAATTAAAGGAGGCCTATGAAAAGGAAAGTGATACCAAAAAAATTTTAGATTTAGCCAAAAAACTAGAAGGAGTTTCTCGCCAAGCTTCAACCCATGCGGCTGGCGTGGTGATTGGCGATAAAGACTTAACCAATTATACCCCGCTTCAATGGGACAGCAAAAAGGAAAAAATTATAACCCAATACGACATGAGAGTTTTGGATTTAAATGCAGCCGAAAATGAAAGAGCTTTAGGTTTGCTAAAGATGGATTTTTTGGGGCTGAGGAATTTGACGATTCTTTCAAAAGCTGTTGACTTTATTCAAGCCACTGAAGGTAAGGAAATTGATCTTTCTGAAATTCCTCTTGATGACAAAAAAGTCTTTCAAATGATATCCCAAGGAGAAAACACGGGTGTCTTTCAGCTTGAATCAGCCGGAATGAGGAGGTTGGCCCGTCAGCTTAAACCGAATCGGTTTTCCGATATCGCCGCCATGGTCGCCCTTTACCGGCCCGGGCCGATGGAATGGATTAACGAATTTGTCGCCGGTAAAAATAATCCTTCAAGAGTCCGCTATCTTCATCCTGATCTCAAAGAAATTCTGGCCGAAACTTATGGTGTGGCCGTTTATCAGGAGCAATGTCTTCAAATAGTCGTGGATATTGCTGGTTTTGATTGGGGTGAAGCCGACTCCTTGAGAAGAGCGATTGGCAAGAAGAAGAAAACCTTGATGGCTAAGGAGAAAATTAAATTTCTTCAAAAAGCTCAAGAGAAAGGTTATAAAAAAGAGATTACCGAGAAGATTTTTGCCTTGGTCGAGAGATTTGCCGGCTACGGCTTTAACAAAGCCCACTCGACCTGTTATGCATTAATTGCCTATCAAACAGCCTGGGTGAAAGCTAATTACCCGGTTGAATTTATGGCGGCTTTTCTCACGGCCGAGTCAGGTAATCCCGATAAGGTGTCTCTCGGCGTCCAGGAATGTCAGCGAATGGGAATTAAAGTCTTTCCTCCGGATATTGACACCTCTTTGGTTGGCTTTAGCATTGAGGAGAACAAGGAATCACTTAATCGTAAAGGGATTCGCTTTGGGCTTTCAGCGATTAAGAATGTTGGTGAAGCCGCGATTGAAGCGATTCTTAAGGCTCGAGAATTGGGAGGAGATTTTTTTTCTCTTTCAGAATTTTGTCAGCGAGTTGATGGCCAAAAAGTCAATAAAAAAGTTTTGGAATCCCTGATTAAGGTCGGAGCGATGGATAACTTTGGCCCAAGAGCGGCCATGCTCGCCGGGCTTGATCGAATTAGAACCAGAGGAGAAAACGACCAAAGACATCAAGCCAACGGCCAAACCAGTTTTTTTGAACAAGGTGAGAATAAAAAGAAAACTAGACAAAAGGACGAATTACCGGAAATCGAAGATTTTTCAAACAGCGAAAGACTGAATTTAGAAAGGAGCCTGCTTGGGTTTTACTTGAGTGAGCATCCACTCTCGTCCGTGTTTTCTCTTCTCGCCAGCGAAGTCAGTCATAAAATCTATGAGCTTTCACCAGACCTGATAACCAATGAAAAAGTCAAAATTGGAGGCATGGTTTCATCATTAAGAATCGTGGTTACCAAAAAAAGTAACGCTGAAATGGCTTTTGCCACCATTGAAGACGGAACAGGAAAAATTGAAACGGTTGTTTTCCCTCGGATTTATGAAGCTACCCGCAGTCTTTGGGTCAAGGATCAGCTGGTTTTCGTTGAGGGCAGAGTGGAGGTAAGAGAAGAAAGCTTAAGTCTGATTGTGGAAAACGCCACTCCAATCTCAGAACAGGTGAAACCAGAAGAAAAGTATGATTTTGAGATTGCGTTTTCAAGCGGCATTAGCTCGAAAAAATTAGTGGACATCAATCGGCTTCTAAAAAATTCGCCGGGAAAACAAAAGGGTGTTTTGTATTTTGAAGGAAATGGAGGAAGAAAGAGATTAGTCTTAACTTTTGGGGTTGATTATACTGCCGAGCTAAAGAAAAAAATCAAAGAAATTATAGAAAGTTAAATTTTATTGGTTGACAATTAATTGAATAAATTTTATACTGTATTCCCAGAGTCAAACGCTCTGGTTTTTTGTTTTTATGACCCCAAAATTTATTTTTGTTTCCGGTGGAGTGATTTTAGATCGAGATGGCAATGAATGAAGTAAGCGGGATTAAAAAAATCAAATCAGTTATTAAAAAAGAAAATGTAAAGATTATTGCCCTCCGTTTTACCGACTTGGCAGGAAAAAGAAGAGAAGTTTGTTATCCGGCAAACAAATTTGATGATATTTTAAAAGGAAAGGTAGATTTCGATGGCTCTTCGGTTAGGGGTTTCATGAGGATTGATGAGGGAAGTCTTTCTTTGTTGCCGGAAGTTTCCACATTCAGAGTTGACCCTTGGACAGTCAAGCCCAAGGTGGGATTTATGATTGCCGACGTAATCGATTTCTCAGGTAAGCTTTACAAAAAATCTCCAAGGTCAATCCTAAAAAGAGCCATTGAGTTAGCGACCCAAAAGGACCACTATTTTATTTTCGGAGTTGAAATGGAGTTTTATTTTCTTAAGGAGGAAGAAGGAATATACAAACTAGCAGATACGGCTGATTATTGTGAATATCCCCAAAACCGGCATGTTTTTTACGAACTTTTGGAAGTGATTGACAATATGGGAATTGATAGCGAACCGAGTATTCACGAACATGGACCCTCTCAATTTGAGGTTCACTTTGCTCCTGACAAACCCTTGGAAATCTCTGACAAAATTTTGATTTTTAAGGATTTGGCCGAAAGTGTGGCGGCCAATCATGGATTGTTGGCTTGCTTTATGCCAAAGCCTTTTTCTGGTTTGCCTGGAAATGGGATGCACATTCATGTTTCTATGTGGGATGGAGTTGGCAAAAAGAATTTATTTTGGAATGGAAGAAAAAACGAACTTTCTGATGTTGGCATGAATTTTATGGCCGGAATTATTGGCCATGTGAGATCGCTGGCGGCCTTTTTTGCCCCGACGGTTAATTCATATAAAAGATTAGTCCCAGGATTTGAAGCCCCCTCATCTATTTCTTGGGGATATGATAACCGTTCGACCACATTTAGAATCTCACCTTTTACTTCAGCCAAGGGAGCAAAGTTGGAATTCAGGGCTCCAGACATGGCGACCGATCCTTATTTAACCTTTGCTGGTGTAATAATGGCTGGATTAGCTGGCCTTGGGGGCAAATATGAGTTACCACCGGAAGCCAAAGGAAATGTTTACCAATATACTGAAGAGGAGAAAAAAAGGCTTAAGATAGGTTCGCTTCCCGAAGATTTGCGGGAATCACTAATCGAGCTGGAGAAAGATAAATTTTTAATGAATTTTTTGGGAGAGGCAGGATCAGAATACATTCGGATGAAAAAGGAAGAATGGAAAGAGGAGATGACGACTGTTTGGCCAATTGAAAGAGACTGGTATTTTAATCCCAATGCCTTTATGAGAGAAGAAATCGGTCGGGATGGTTGGAGAAATACTAATTTAAAAACTTCTTGATTTAACCCCAAAACTCCTAGCAACGATTGAATAGATCAAATTTGTGGTAAGATTTAAACATGGACTACTATACTCTTAAAATTTGCGGTCTGACACGACAGCTGCCGATTGTTCCTCTAGGACCGAAACTCAAAATTGCTTCATTTAATCTTCTTGGCGACGGCGAATTAGTAGAAAAAGTGGCGGATGAATTGGCTAAAAAACTAGAAGAGATTGATTTTGATTACTTGGTTGGTCCGGAAGTGAAGGTCGTGCCTTTAGTTCAGGTTCTTGCCAAGAAAATGAATAAGCCGCGCTATGTCATCCTCAGAAAGAACATCATGGGTTATATGACTAAGCCGGTGATTAATAAATCTAAACCAACCCTTGTTCTTAATGGTCCGGACGCCGAGCTTTTAACTAAGAAAAGGGTAGTCATTGTTGATGATGTGGTTTCGACCGGCAGGACGATTAGAGTTGTTCAGGAGATGATGAAAACTATCAACGCGGAAGTCGTTGGTGCGGTGGCGGTCTTCAAACAAGGCGAGAAGGAAGAGGAAATCGATGTTCCCTTTTCCTTTTTGGGAGTTTTACCCCTTTTTAGAGAATAAATTGGGGCTTCTCTATTTTGGGTCTTGACCCCGTATAATCTTACCTTTCGCCTTTTCAATACTATTCGTATACGGCTCAAGGTGCGATTTCAACGGGGTCTGCGGGGCAGTTCAAAACTGCCCCTTGACAAACTTTTCACGAGAGTTTATTTTGGAGGTAACAGAACAATATCACCTTGCCGAGGTGAACAAAATGGATAAATTGGCAAAGATTTTTTTCATTTTTGAAGTCATTGACAGTTCTTGAGAACAAGAAGCGCTAAAAGCAGCGCTTTTTTTGTTTTCTCGCACTTTAACAATTCGCAGCCAAAACACCGCAGCGATTTGGGTCTCGTCAGAGCGGGATTCAATTGGCTGCGGTGAGCAGAAGGAGTGGGAAAAAAACCAAATAATGGAGAGGAAACGGAGGAAAGGTGAAGAAGGTCAAGGCGTTCTCGATTATCGTGATTGTTGGGTTAGCCGCTAGTTTACTAGCAGGCTGTGCGAAACCAACACCTGCGGTAGTCGAGCCGGTGGCAACATCAGTGGTTGAGGCAACGCCTCAACCCCAGACAGAAGTCGTTGTCCAGACAAAGCTTGACACGACTCCTCGGATTGCGGTCATGAGTGCCTTCTATGATGAGAATGTGAAGGTTCTCGAAGAAGCAGAAATCGAGAGAACGATTCCCATCGCAGGCACCAACTATCACATTGGCAAGTTGATGGGAAACGACGTGGTGGTCTTCCTCTCCGGCGTGTCGATGATTAATGCGGGGATGAAGACGCAGGCGGCCATCGACTATTTCGAGATCGAAAGTATCGTCTTCACCGGAATTGCCGGCGGCGTCAACCCAAGCTTGAACATTGGGGACGTCGTCGTGCCGGCGCAGTGGGGCCAGTACTTGGAGAGTTACTTGGGTAAGGAGACGGCCCCCGGAGTTTATGCTCCTCCCTACTGGCTTGAAGGTGCGCCACCTGAGTATCCTCCATTCTTGATGATGTATCCCGGTTCAACGAATGTTGTCCATGAAGGGGGAGAAGCGGATGCGTATGAAGCGATGTTCTGGTTCCGAGCGGACGAAGAGATGCTCGCGGTAGCCAGGGCGGTGGCCGAAAGTATCGAGCTGGAGAAATGTGCGGACGAGTGTCTGTCATCCCAGCCAATCATCAAAGTGGGCGGCAACGGCGTCTCCGGTCAATCATTCGTGGATAACGCAGCGTTCAGGAATTACGCCTGGCGGACGTTTACCGCGGATGCTCTCGACATGGAGTCGGCCGCAGTAGCGCATGTGGCCTATACCAATGACATCCCCTACATCGCCTTTAGGTCTTTGTCCGACCTCGCTGGTGGCGGACCAGGTATGAACGAAATTGGAACCTTTTTCCAACTGGCCGCGGACAACAGCGCCAAAGTGCTTTTGGCCTATTTGGAAGCTTGGGCACTCGGACAAAAGGCTGAAGAGGCGGAACCCATCAAAGCCTGCTTTGTTTACGTCGGTCCGGTGGGCGATCACGGATGGACTTGGGCCCACGACCAGGGCAGGAAGTATCTTGAGACCAGCCTGGAGAATGTGGAAACGGTTTATCTCGAGAGCGTGAGCGACGTTGATTCTGAGGCAAGAATCCGCGACCTGGCCGAGCAAGGATGTGACGTCATCTTCACTACCAGCGCCAGCTTCCGTGACAGTACGGCAGTGGTCGCTCTAGAGTATCCTGACGTCATCTTCGAGAACTGCTCGGGCTTCCTGACCTCGGAGAACATGGGCTCCTATTTCGGTAGGATGGAGCAGGCAAAGTACCTAGCGGGCGTCGTGGCCGGCTTAACAACCCAAACCAACAAGATTGGCTACGTCGCTCCTATCCAGATCCCTGAGATTATCCGACTGATGAACGCGGTCGCCCTCGGGGCGCGGTCGGTCAATCCTGATGTGGAGCTGGAAGTGATGTGGGTTGGTAACTGGTTCGATCCACCGGCAGAGACGGCCGCGGTGCAGTCAATGGTGGATGCAGGTGTAGACGTCATCTTCACCGGCACCGATACCACTGTCCCGGTAGTCACAGCCGATGGGGAAGGCGTCTGGTCAGTCGGCTACGACAGTTGTGAAAGTTGCGAAGTTGCCCCTGACAAGTGTCTCACTACCCCTTGCTGGAATTGGGGGCCAATCTACGTCGACCTGGTCAACGCGATCAGAGATGGGACCTGGGAACCCGAAACAATCTATCGGTCCATGGCAGAAGGCACGGTAATCCTGACGGAAATCGGGCCATCAGCCGATGAGGCCGCCCAGGCCGCTGTCGACGAAGCAAAAACCCAGATGGAACTTTCACCATCTCAATGGCCCTTCTGCGCTACGGAAAGTGATATTCTTGACAATCACGGAAACGTTCTCGTTCCTGCAGGCCAGTGCCTTACAGACTTGAACCTGATTTGCATGGACAGATACGTCGAGGGTATCAACTCCGAAGTGCCGGAAGGAGTCGGTTGCGAATAGCATCAATCATGGCGGGGAATCCTTAGAGTTCCCACTCCGTTTTCCCCGCCTGTCTCATTTCTTCTTGAAAGATAAACTAAAATAGTATAAAATTCTTTCAATGGCGAATCAAGCAAAACATGGCGAAACAATATTTAATGTCGGTGACCAGATTAAGGTCTATTTGAAGATTGTTGAGGAAGGGAAAGAAAGAGAAACGGTTTTTAAAGGAGTGGTCATAAGAATTAAAGGCAGAGGCGAGAGCAAAACTTTTTCCGTCAGAAAGATTGGTGTTGGGAGTGTTGGCATTGAAAGAAATTTTCCTTTGAATTCTCCCTGGATAAATAAGATTTCGGTCGAAAGTAAGGGGAAGGTAAGAAGAGCCAAGCTCTATTATCTCCGAAATAAATCAGCCAAGGAAACTAGAGGTAAGCTGAGATGAGCTAATTCATGGCTCAAAGATCAAAACAAAATCTCGGTGGAATAGGGGAAAAATTAGCGGCTAATCTTCTTCAGAAAAAAGGCTATCGAATCCTCGAAAAAAACTTCCGAAGCAAATTGGGTGAAATTGATATTATTGCTTTAGACGAAAACACCCTCGTTTTTATCGAAGTTAAAACCCGCTGGTCAAAGAACTTTGGTCCGCCCGAAGAGGCGGTCACTCCCAAGAAAATCCGCTCCATTATTAAGACCGGCCAATACTACAAACTCCTTTATCCTCAATTGCCTGAAGCTTTAAGAATTGACGTCGTCGCGGTTGATTTAACTGAAAGTACTGGAAGGGTAAGATTAATTAAAAATATTACAATTTAAGAAGTTGGCTAAGGTCCCTCAATAAGAGAGTAAGCAAGGTCGAAGACATCAAGAATTTTTACTCCAGTTGCCTCTTGAAAAGTTTTAGCAGCTTCTTGAAATTCGGAAGTATCTACTTGTGACCTTCTTTGTCCAAATGAACCAGTTATGGCGATACATTCAACTAAAGCAGACTGAACAGTTTCGACTTGATCCTCTTCCATTAGATGAACGGGCACCTCTGGGTAGGGAAGATAAAATCTTTGGCCCTCTCTTCGAGGGGGAATGAAATCTTTAGTTTGAAGGGGTATTCCAGCTTTTTCCCTAAATTCTTTTAATGTCAATCCTTGGTCTCTATCTTTCATCAATCTTTATTTTAACATGAAAGTCAAGTTTGACTAGGGTGGCTCCACGGGGATGGTTCGACTACGCTCACCATTTTCCCCGTGGGCCAAAAAGAAAGACGCCAAAAAAGGCGTCTTTTTTCTGGTGGCTCCACGGGGATTCGAACCCCGGTTCCAGGCCTGAAAAGCCCGTGTCCTAGGCCGCTAGACGATGGAGCCCTGATTTGAAAAGTACAAATGATATTTTAGCTTAAATTCGAGGAATATACAAGAACGAGGTCAAATCCACTCCAGTTTTAAACTCTAGTATACAAAGGTATACAAAAGTATACTAGAGTCGAAGATGTTTTTCTAATTCTCGGATTTTCTTTTTGGCTTCGGCGATAAAAGCTTCCAAAACACGCAATTGAATGTCAAAGTGTTCATCGTGCCACCAACGATCGGGCGACTGTTTTTTTAAAACATCATATTTTTTCTGATAACGAGCCAGTTTTTCTTGCCAAATTTGAAGTTCGTTTTTATTTTTCTTCATTAGAAAAGTATAGCAGAAATTTTGAACTTGACAAAAGCTTTTAAAGATGGCTATTATTAAGTAATGAAGAAAACAATTTTAATAATTGGTCTTGCTGGGTTTTTCTTATTTTATTTTAAGCCGGCTTCGGCTCAGATTAATAATTCGAATTCTCCTTCACCCGCTAATATCCGAGAGACGAAACTTGAACAACTCAGAGAAAGACTTCAGGAAAGCCGAGAAGAGATTAAACAAAACCGTGTAGAAAGAAAAGTCACGGTCAAAGCGAGGCTAAGCGAGGCGAAAAAAGAGCTCATTAGAAAGTATTTTAGTCAAATGACAAAAAGGATTGAGGCCGCCATTAGTCGGCTTGAAAAATTGATTTCCAGAATTGAAACAAGGTTGACAAAAATTGAAGCTGAAGACAAAGACATTGACACGAAATTGATTAGAACCGAAATTGAAAAGGCAAAAACGAAACTAACGGAGGCAAAAAATTCCTTAACTGAAGCTCAGGCGAGCTTAGAGGATATTCTTTCGGCGGAAAATCCCAAAGAAGCTTTTACTCAAGTGAGAGATTTAATTAAAGGAATTAAGAGCCAACTGGTGGAAGTCCATGGCATTTTGGTTAAGGTTATCGGCGACATAAAAGGACTAAGAGTCGGTCAAGGGGAATAAAGAAATGATTAAGACCTCAAAACAATTCAACTTGATTTTAATTGCTAGTTTGGTCATCTTTTTAGCCTTAGTGGTACTGGGTTTGCCGAGATTAACCTCTCTAAATCTGGAAGAACCGAAAACGACTGATAGTCAAACCCAACTTTTAGAAAAACAAGGAAATTCGAATGAACTCAGTAGTATTGAGTCTGATTTAGAGACGACTGATTTGACTGACCTAGATAAAGAATTGAGTGAAATAGAATCGGAGTTAGCTTCTCCTTAAATTTATGTCTGGAGACAAAAAATTCTCCTTGATTGATTCGATTAAACTGGCTTCTTCGGGAGTTTTAAGAGTGATAAAAACGGAAAGAAATATGAAGATTCATCTGCTCATTGCTTCTATGGTGATTCTGGCCGGATTATTTTTCGGAATCAGCCGTTTGGAGTGGTTGGTTATTATTCTTATAATCAGATTGGTTTTAGCCGCAGAAATTTTTAATGCGGCCATTGAACAAACCTGTGACTATATTGACAAACAGCATGATTTGAAATTTGGAGAGACAAAAATCGCTCGGGACATGGCTGCCAGCGCGGTCTGGCTTCTAGCTATCGCCTCAATGATTATTGGGGTCTTGATTTTTCTCCCTCACTTAATTTCTTTTTATTGAGTTTCAGATTCTAGCTTAACTTCTGGCCTTAATACACAGTCGATGGCGTCTCCTGGTTCGAAACCTTCATCAACAAGTAGTCTTATCTCCTTCGAGGCTTGACGGCGGACTTGTAAATCGCCAAGTGCATCTGGCGTTCTTTTATCCGATAATTGTTCTTTAGCCATATTAGGTGGGCCACTCATTACTATCTGTGTCACAATAATTTTTAGGAAGTCTATTGTAATTTTGACCCTTAAATACCCAATCACCATTTTCCAGTATCATGTCTCCGAGTACCGAACCCATTTTACCGTAAGGTAGACCGAAAGTACCACCAGAAATTATCGCCCTATTACACAAACCTTCTTCTGCTCTCTCATTTTGTTGCTCGACTCCTATTCCATCTTTACAAATATTATCTTCTTCGGTAAGGCTACTGCACTGTCTGCACATGCGTTGTGCCTGGGTTATTAATTTTTCTACCATTAAGCGGAAGCCTAACATAATAAAAAAGTGAAGTCAAGCATAATCATGTGAGCTTAAAAGTAATCTATTCGAACC
>Ga0315285_10003307_pt1 | contig 16806 bp, 29 predicted proteins | sample YL17G09_36_MG_FD_203698 | JGI IMG/M metagenome (GOLD analysis project Ga0315285, IMG submission 203698) | Sediment microbial communities from Yellowstone Lake, YNP, Wyoming, USA - YL17G09_36 | ecosystem: Environmental > Aquatic > Freshwater > Lake > Sediment | place: USA: Wyoming | collected... | reverse complement strand
ATTTTGAAAATAAAGAGTCTAATAAACAAATTAAAGAAATTTTAAAAGACAGTTTAAAAGTAACGAGAAAGTTGATTAAAAAGAATAAGACATTATTGCTTAAAATGTCTGAATATCTTTCTGAGAATTCAAGGATGGATAAGGATATGGTTTTAAACTACGTTTCAAAGTATGGAATAAACCCTCCATTAATAAAGGAAGTAGATGATTACTATGACTTTAAGGTGGTTTTACAAAAAGAATTGAAAAAAATACAATAAAAAAGAAACATTTTAACAAAAAAAACGTTTAAATAATAAAATATGAAAATAACAGATTTAACATTCGAAGAAGAAACAAAATCAGGAATATCAGTAATTGATTTTTGGGCTGAATGGTGTGGTCCTTGCAGAACAATATCACCAATAATTGATGGTTTGGTTGAGTCCTATAAAGAAAAAGGAGTTAAAATTTTTAAATTAAACGTAGATGAGTCTTCGGAAACCACATCAAAATTTAACATTAGAAGCATTCCAACAATCGTTGTCTTAAAAGATGGTGTTGAAGTTGGTAGACATACTGGCAGTGGCCCAATAGTTCAAAAAATAGAAGAATTAGTAACTAAAGCTAAATCATAATTATGAAAAACAAATTCGCAAAAATCAAGTTGTTGCTTGTAGTAATTTTATTATTTTCAATTAAATCATTCTCTCAGGATATTCCAAAACACAACGGAACCCTTGTAAATGATTTTGCAAACATCATTCCGGATGACCAAGAATCAGATTTAAGAACGTTGGTTAAAGATTATGAAAATAAAACCAGTATACAAATGTGTGTTGTAACAATTACTTCTCTTGAAGGAAGTGGTGTTGAGGATTATGCAAATACTTTATTTAAAACCTGGGGAATAGGTCAAAAAGAATTAAATAATGGTCTTTTGGTTCTGGTTTCCATAAACGATAAAAAATGGAGAATAGAAGTTGGATATGGACTTGAAGAATGGATTACTGATTCTTATTCTAAAAGTGTTGGAGAAATAAACTTTAAGCCCAACTTTAGAAAGGGAGATTATTATGCAGGCATAAACATGGCTTTAAAAAGTTTTATGTCATCACTTGGAGATAATGGGTGGGCACAAAGACAAGAACTGTTGGCCTTAAAGAAAAAACAGAATGATGAAAATTTTTATGTAGTAATGGGATGGATAGTTTTCTTCGTTTTTGTTATGACTTTATTAATATTTGGTATATTTTCGTATAAAAGAAAACAAGATGAAGAAAAAAGAAGGATTGAGTTAGAACAAGAAAGAAAACGAATTCAAGAAGAAATTGAAAGAAAAAGACTTGCCAAAATAAAAGAAGCTGAACAAGCTATTGATTTGGTTAATAAAAAACTTGACCAGACTAAAAAAATATTAAATTCTTTTAAAGAAAAATATGAAAATTGTGAAGAAATAAATTCATATAATTTAGAATTAGGTAAAGCAGAAAAACAAATTGAAAAGATGATTCAATTTAAATCTCTTGACAAAGATTATTTATCAATAATCGCACTTAGAGATTCTTCAATTAATTCTTTTAATTTAATAGAAGATGGAATACAATCAAATACAAAATTATCTCAAGAAATAAATCAAGATTTTAAAAATGTAGATTCTGTTATTTTAGATAAAAAAATGACTCTAAATGGTGTTGAAAAAACACTATCAAAATTACACGAAAATTATTCAGAAATATCAAAAGACCCTTCAGAATCTAGTTTAAGATTAAATGTAGAAAAACATCTAAAGGATTTTCATATAAACATATTGGGAGCTAAACATTTTATAGATGAAGGAAAATTTTCAAAAGCTGAATCTACTTATTTTGCAGCAGAAAAAGAATTAAACATTGCTGATAATTATGTAAAAAACGCCAGTTCATTCGAACAAAAAGTTAAATCCGCAGCTTCTTATTTAAGTCAAAGCAAACAAACTTTGGTTCCAATTATTTCTCTTGCAAATAAGTTGAGCACAAATAGTGATGTTTCATCTGAGACAAAATCTAATTTAAAATCAAGAATACAATCTGTTGAAAAGTTTAAACCAGATTCATATAATAAAAACCCTTTGATTGGACAAAAATCTTTAATCGAACTAATCAATGATGCCGAACAAACAATTTCTAAGGCTAAAAAAGAAATTAGTACTGCAGAAGACGAAAGAAAAAGAAAAGAAGAGGAAAAGCGTCGTAAAAAACGCAGAGAAGAAGAGGAGGAAGAAAGCAGAAGAAGTTCTTATTTATCCTCATCCGTTAGCTCTTCATACAGTAGCAGTTCTGATTATGGCAGCAGTTCATCATCTTCAGATAGTTCATCATCATTTGGTGGTGGAGATTCTGGCGGCGCAGGTTCGAGTGGAGACTGGTAATAATATAATTCAATTAATATAAACAAATAAAATAAACAAAATGGACACAAAAAAAATAATAAAATATGCAATATTTGGATTACTAACTTTCGTAATTGTATCTGTAACAATTGGCTCATACAATTCAATGGTTAAATATGATGAGGCAGTAAACACATCTTGGTCACAAGTTGAAAACGTTTATCAACGTCGTTTAGATTTGATTCCTAATTTAGTTAACTCCGTTCAAGGAGCTGCAGATTTTGAGAAGTCAACAATTACTGATGTTATAAATGCTCGAGCTAAAGCTACGAGTATAACTATAGACCCGAGCAAATCAACTGGTCAAGACTTAATGAAATTTCAGCAGGCCCAAGACAACTTAAGTTCAGCACTATCAAGATTGATGGTTGTTGTTGAAAAATATCCCGAATTAAAAAGTAATCAAAATTTCCTAGAGTTACAATCACAAATAGAAGGTACTGAAAACAGGATTACTGTTGAGCGTAAAAAGTTCATCACATCAGCCCAAAGTTATAATGAGTACATTCGTTTATTCCCAAAAAATATAATATCCGGAATGTTTGGTTTTGGCAAAAGACCTTATTTTGAAGCTGATGCCGGTGCTAATCATGCTCCAGTGGTTAAGTTTAATACCAAATAATGAAACATCATTGCAAAGTACTTCAGAGTTGTCATAATTGTGGGCGCCCCATTTCGTATGAAAGTTATTCTGAAGCGTCTGAAACTAAAGAAGAATTAGAATTAAGAGTTATTCGCGAGGTTATGAAACTTCGCGAATCTCATTTACAGTCATTTTTGTGTCCAAAAAAGATATTTTTAAAATCAACTTCAAGTTATATTTGTAAACGATGCGATAAAACTTTTGAAGTGAGTCGTAACATTTTTGAGTATGATGGTTTTTATCCAAAAGATAAAAGAGAACTTGAAATATTAGAAGAAAGAATTACAGGAGAATTGCACACAGAAATAATGACACATCAAAAAGAATGTTTTGAAAAGCATTTATTTACCCGGACAGTAATTTTTGAAAAAACACTATAAGAACATCTTGATTAGTTTCGAAAATATAAAAATTACAGATAAAGCATATGGAGAAAATCTTCTAAAACTTTATTCTTTATGGGGAAATCTTATAATTAAAGTTTATAAAATTAATGATTATACAAATCCAATAGTGGAGCAAGTTGAAAGTGTAAGGTTTATAAAAAATAAAGAATTACTTTTTTATGATTGGCTAGAAATTACAAATGAACTTTATAGCATAGATGAAGATATGTGGAAACAGAACATAATTGTGTGGCATAATTTATTTTGCCATAAAAACAACTCTTCTCCCGGAGATACAATAAGGATTAGATTAAAAAACGGATTAATTAAGAATGGATTCATATTAATGAAGAACCCTATTTTAAATAATATAGTTATTGTAGGAGATGGAAATAAGGGCACAAAAGGTTATTTTAGGGCCAACCTACCTGCTAGGCCTTATAATACCACCAGAATGGTATTAACCGAGTTCAGGTCCCATTTTGACAATCAATATTGAAATTATATCATATTTATACTTAAATAACTTATAATTATGAGCGAACTCAAAAAGTACATATCTAAAAAACTTGACATTATTCTGGAAAGTGATAAAAAATCACCTTCAGAAATAGAGAAAAAATTAAAATCATTAGGCCTTCCTCCTAGAGCTGTAAAAAAAGCCATGGACAGAGTAAGAAACTCAGGTTTTGTTGAAAATCCTAAATCTGATGATATAGATGTTCCAGCAAATGATGTTCTTTCCGGAAGAATCCACTCAGATGATGAGATTAAAAACATAGTGCAAATAAGAAAGTTATTCAAAAATAAAAGTGCTAAATTAATAAACGACAAATTTCAAACAGAAAAAGAAAACTTTATTAATCATTATGATAATTTATTTAACAATGGAGCATCGGAGTTGCCTGGTATATTAGAATTTTATAGTGTTGCATCAAAAAGAAAAAGAATTAGACCGGCTGAAGGTCAAGGTTTTATTTTTAAAATGGAACCAGAAGATGCTAAAAAATATGGCAAAGACATAGTTAAGTATTTTTTGGTTAAAAATTCTGATATATTTCCAACGAATCGTAGAGCTAAAATGGCCTTAAATTCTTATCTTGAACTTATGGCTATGTCTGGAGTTGATGCGTCTTATGTGGATAAAACAAAATCACATTATTATAAAAAATATAACCTAGACCAAGTTTAATGGTTTATACAGACAAAGTACATTTGGTTGCAGATAACTTAGAAGAGCTGCATAATTTCGCGATTAGTATTGGATTAAAACGACATTTTTTTGAAGGTGTTAAAAAAGGTCATCCACATTATGATTTAACAAACAAAGCTATACTAGAGAAAGCACTATCGGCCGGAGCATCAATAGTTAGCAGTAAAGAAATAGTTACAGTAAGCCATACTTTAGTAAAAACAAAGAAATAATTATTTCTTTTTATTTTTCGGTTTGCCGGGTTTATTCTTTACGGTATTAACCTTTTTTGCAGGTTGTTTTTTTATAGGTTGTTTTGCTGTCTTTTTTACAGGCTGTTTTTTAACTGGTTGTTTTTTAACTGGTTGCTTTTTGTTTTTACAAGCACAATTTGAATCACATTTACAACCGCAATTTTCACAAGAACAATTAACATCGCATTTACAATCTTTGTTTCCGCAATTGCATTTACAAGTTACTACTGGCTCTTTGAAAATTATAATAGTTTCAACTGGAGCAGTTTCAATTATAGTAGGAATTTCCACAACAGCTTTTGTTTCTTCAACGTGTTGCGTTTTGAAGAATCTTTCAAATAATTTGTTTAATAAATTTTTCATTTTGGTTGGTTTCCAGATAAATATGTTGATTTTTCTTATAATTTTAACATTTTCTTGGTCATATAATATTAATTTACTAACTTAGTGCCCTAAATTAAAAAACAAATAAATTATGAAAAAAGACAAAAGATTAGGAGCAGGTAAAAGAGCTTGGAAAACAAGACGCAAAAATCAACTTGCTAAAGCAGCTAAAAAGCCAACAGCTAAAAAGCCAGTAGCTAAAAAACCAACAGCTAAAAAGCCAGTAGCTAAAAAGACAGTGGCTAAAAAGCCGGCGATTTCGAAAAAGTCAGCAAAAATCACAAAGGCATCTAAGAATGCGGTTAAATCGAACTCACAATACGATGTGGTTCTTAATCACTTAGTTAAACATGGGTCAATAAATACCATGGAAGCAATTAAGTCTTATAATGTTTTAAGATTAGGAGCTGTAATTTTCAACCTAAGACAAGGTGGAATGACCATCAAAACTGGTGTTCATACTTTCACAAACAAAAATGGTAGAAAATCCAACATTGCCAAATACGTGCTTCAGGCATAATTTATAATTTAAATAAAAAATGCGAGCCTAATGGGTTCGCATTTTTTTTTAAAAATATTAAAATAAATTTGGTTTATATGCAACAAAAACATATCTTTGAGCCTAAATAAAAACACATGAAAAAAATATTACAATTAATGATTTTAATGTTAATAACATTAAATTTTAGCTTTAAAAACAAAAGCAATATAGAAATAAACAAAACTTTATTGTGTAAACAATGGGAAACAGATGCTCGTGATGATATAAATTCCAAAGTGATTATCACATTTAATGAAAACAATACTTATTCTCACGAATATGCAACGAAGGGTATTCCAAAAAAAGAAACTATTTTAATGACCGGAAAATGGTCAATTGGTAAAGATAAAAAAATATATGTAGATTTTAATAAATCTCCTGTTAAAGATATTTTTGAAGTTGTCTCTATGAAAGAAAACGAACTTGTTATGAATACAACGGCTGGATTAAAAAAGTTTCAATTAAAAAAATAACTTTCATTTTGTTTTTATGATAAGAAATGAAACGCATAAATCTGTTATTGTAGAGAAGATTTTTAATTTTCATAATGCTTTTGATAAAATATATTCTCTTAAATATGAAAAGCGTCCAATTAAGCTTATGATGCCAGATGAAGAATCTCTTGAGCAATATTGGATAATGGTATATAGAAATGGGAATTCTACATCTTTAAATCGAGAAATAAAAATGCTAAAATCACAATGAAAAATACAATCAAAATTTTAATATTATTTGTGACTTTTTTATTGTCCATTTCAGCAATAGAAATAGAGCGAGAATCAATAATTGATATAAAATGGAAACTAAAAAATCCAAACGACACAACACGAGCGATTTATTTTAAGCACGACAACACGTTTTGGCACTACTCTGATAATGGCAGATTCGGAATTGATTCAACTATGCTTTGCGGATGGAATATGTCTGGAGACCGGATATACTTATCTTGTGGAGACACCGCAATTCAGTCATTTAAAATAATTTTCTGCGATGGCAATAACTTAACCATATCAGATAAAGACAGAAAAAATATTCAGTACGTAAAATAAAACCCCTCCGGCAGCGAACTGGAAGGGTTTCTTTGCCATATGTAACAGCAAAACGGTCCTAAGTCCGTACCTTTAACGCCCTTGAGAGGCGTAAACTTTTTTGTAATTTTTTGAATTCTTATTTTTGGAATCCTTTTTCTTCGAGTGAATTCCTGGTCTTTTCTTTTTGGTTTTACTTCTAAATGTAGAAGATACTGAGTTTGCTGTTTGTTTCTTTGCCATTGTTATTTGTTTGTTTGGTTATTTATAAATATGTAAAATTTATACTTTTTTATCTTCTTTCTCTTCTTCTTCTTTTACACTTTCTGTGTCTAAGAAATCCATAAGCCTTTTTATCGCAAAACCAGGTATATCAACTAATATTCCACTAAATATAACAACAACAAATACAGACCTAAAAAGAGATGAGATATACCCTACAGTAACTTCTGTTGTTGGGTCAGCCCATCTGAAACCTAAAAATACAAATGCGGTAATAATTGCAGAAACCCATATCTTGCAAAATTTTAGCTTACTTTTTCTTAGAATTTTTGAATACCAATTGAATAAACCAGTATGCTTTAAGCCATAGAGTATATTTATGAACATTAAAATATAAAACCAATTTAATCCATTTAAAAAAGAGATTATTTCTGGAGAAATTCCGTTTGTCCATATAGCGTCATAAAACGATTGTGGAGGTGCTAAATTTACACTCATTTGTTTATTTTGGTTAATAATAAATACAGAAATTTTTATTATCTTTGAAAAATGAAAGAAATAGCAATTGAATTACCTTTTACTGTTCAGCAAATAATTGATAAAGCTGAGATACATCCGCTAAAAACCCGGAACATTTATCTGTATGGAAGTCGAGTTTATGGAACCAGCAATGAGGATTCTGATTATGATATCATATTGATTGGCGCGAGCTTGTTGGAGCATTCAGAAAAGAATTTAGAGATAGATGGAAAACGTTTAAATGTTCACATAATTACCCCAGACGTATTTAAAAGAAGTTTGGAAAATCACGATATAATGAACCTTGAATGTTACTTCTCTCCGGACTGGGTTAGACTCCAAGAAAAAGAACAACTTAAGTTTGTTTTAAATAAAAAAAAGCTCGCCAAAAACATCATTGCCCAATCCTTTAATAGTTGGCAAGGTGGTAAGCATAGATTAAATGAAGGAGATAACTATAGAGGTCTCAAGAGCATATTCCATTCACTTAAAATGCTTATGTTCGCGATTCAAATTATGGAGAAAGGAAAAATTATGGATTTTACTGAGGCCAATTATTTACATAAAGAAATAAATGACTGTAATGAGATTGATTGGGAATATTTTAGAGAAACATATCTCCCATTCAAAATCAAGCTTGAAAATAAATTAAAAAATCTTTCAAATTCTTAGGAATATTGATATAAAAAATATAAATTTGTTTAAACTTTAAAAAATATAAAAATGGGATTAATAATTTTTGGTACAATCTGGTTCTGGACACTTTTGTCAGTAGTTGCAATTTTAATTATATGGTTTCTTGAAGATGCTATAGATTATGGAAAATCCTATAAAGACACCGGTGGAGGAACAAAGGCAACAATGACAATTTTTGCCTTTTTAGCACTATATTTTTTCTTCGGCTCAAAAGAACAATTTGTTCAAGCTTTGTATTACATAAAAGATAATCCCGGAACTATTATTTTGATGCTTACATCATATGTTGCCATTGGAGTAATATGGTCAATAGTGAAATGGTATTTTTATCTACAGGGATTTAAAATGTATTATACAAAAAGAAACGGTTCAGGAAAAAATGGTATTTCTTTAAAAAATATTCCTAAAGGTGCTGATAACAAAAACAGAATTATAACTTGGATGTCTTATTGGCCATTTTCTATGATTTGGACAATGATAAACGAACCGGTAAGAAAAATCTTTAGATACATTTATTCTAAAATTGAAGGAATTTATGATAAGATGGCCAAGAGCGTTTTTTCAGATTCTGTATCTAACGAAGAAGAATAATAGTGGCAAACAAAGATTATAAAAAAGAAAAACAAGAAGCACTTGATGATTTAGTTCTCAAATCTTATATGCTAGGTTGGACTGATTGTTTTGGTGGAGACAAATCAAATGAAATGTTATTTAAAAATAACTCTATTTTAGAAATAGCTTGGAATTGCGGTTGGGACGATTATATAGCCGGAGATGATGTGTCAAGTGTTGATTTACAGACAAATAAACAAATACTGAAAAACATAAAAAGTATTCATAAAAGAACATTTTAAACTACAATTTTATATTTTTTTAGTTTTGATACATATTTATTATAAAATATAATATGAGAAAAATAATTTGGACATTTGAAAATTGTAAAAAAGAAGCATTAAAATATAAACTTAAATCTGAATTTAGAAAAAACTCCGTGTCAGCCTATTCTCAAAGTGTAAGAAATAAATGGATAGATTTAATTTGTATTCATATGAAACCTGCAATTAAAAAAAAGGGTTATTGGACATTTGAAAATTGCAAAGAAGAAGCTTTAAAATATAAGACTAGAAGTGAATTTTCTAAAAGTAAAGGATGGGCTTACCAAACATCATTAAATAATGAATGGTTGGATGTTATTTGTAAACATATGAAAGTAGTTGGAAATATTAAAAAACGCTGTATATATGCATATGAATTTACAGAAAATTATGTTTATGTTGGATTAACATTCGATTTTGAAAAAAGATGGACTAGAAGAATTAAAGATGAAAAAGATATTGTTAACATCTTCATGAAAGAAACTGGTAAAATTCCAAAAAAAATACAATTAACAAATTATGTTGATATTGACATTGCTGTAAAGTTGGAAAAAAAATATGTTAATGAATATGATGAAAAAAAATGGATTATTTTAAATAGAATAAAAACTGGTTCTCTAGGCGGAAACATAATAAAATGGACATTCGAAAATTGTAAAAAAGAAGCATTAAAATATAAAACTCATACTGATTTTAAAAATAAAAATAATAATTGTTTGGCTGCAATTTATAAAAATAACTGGCACTCAGAATTGTTGTTTCATTTGAAATATTTTAAAAAACCAAACAATTTTTGGTGCTTTGAAAATTGCTTAGAAAAAGCTTTGAGTTGTAATTCTAAATTAGAATTTAATAAAAAATTTGTAGGCGCATACGCATCTTCAAAAAAAAATGGATGGTTTGAACAAATAACTTCTCATATGAAATAATTATATTTACAAGAAAAGATAATGTTTAAATTATTAAATAAAAATAAGAGAATTATATTAACGGAAAAATTTTCTGTACCAAGATGGTTTGATTGTTTTTTAAAATTAGAGCCTCAATATTTACACAACAATAGCTCAGAAGAAACTTATAGAATAATTTTAAGAGTTTTAAACGGCGATGACATCACCATCACCACTTCAACAAGAGGTGTTGTCAATGAATGCGCGGTTGAAGTTAATAAGTGGAGAAAGAATCCAGAAAAAATAGATTATCAAATAGCTTGTTTGTTATTATATTGGGAATTAATTGGATTAGATAGTGGTAATTTTGAAACTGGAGAAGAACATTATAATATATTTGCAAAATAAAAATGGGAACAAAGTTACAATTAGATTTAATTAAGAAAAACAACCAGTGTGTAGAGCTCGCCACAATTATGGCCAACACTGTTTATCCAAGACTTGTAGATTTAATGACTAAACTTGGAATGGAAGAAATACGTTTTGAAGAAATTAAAGGTCTTAAACATTGTTGTTTTACCATAGATTATAAAATACATTTTTTTAATATTTCAGAAGGAGATAAAAATAAAGAAAAAAAAGATATCTATGAAATTAAGTGCAAAGGAAAAGTAATATGTCCTTATTTTGATAAAGAATTAGGTAATGTAAAAGAATTTCAAAGCCCATCAGAAAGATATTTGCCATTCTGTAGAGTAGCAATTAACTCATTGAGTGTGTTAGAAAAAAAATTATTAGAAATAGATGAAGTTCTTGAAGTTGCAAGAAATATTTCAATGCCTCTTAATAGAATCGTGTTATCAGAAAAATACAAGAACTAAGATGCCAAAAAAAATAAGAAAAGAAAATCTAAAAAGAAAAGTACTTTTTGAAAGATGCAATGTGGTAGAGTATATAAAAAATTCAGATGAATTTTTAAAAAGTATTGGGATAGGACTTTATATATGGTCTGAAGAGGGTGCTAGTTCTGGTGGTTATACAATAACATATGCAGCTCCATCAAATAAAGAAAATTTAGATAAGTTAATAAATATTTATGGTGTTGAAAAATTAAAGAATTTTTTCCAAACTTTCTGCTCAAATCCAAGAATTAATTATATGCCACACAATCCATATGACTTTAGAAAAAAAGGCAGGTCAGCTATTTTGTCAAAAAATGATACTCATCATTGTGTGTATGCTCCCGGAAGAATTATTTCTAAGACTGGTGAAGTAAAAACATTCCAAATTTATTGTCAAACTAAACAAGTAATTAAAAGCGCCGGGTATGAAGAGTTTTCTAAGCACCCTTCAGAATTTTAACGATTGTATTTCTTTTTGTAAAAAACATCATTACCTCTAATTCTTTTTCTGGCTCTTTCGCTGTTTATTTTTCCTTGTAATTTACGTTTTAATCTTTTGTTGGAAGTTACATTTCCTTTATATAAAAATCTTCCCTCTCTCCAATTGTTTTGTAATTTTCCTGGACTTGTTTTTTTATAATGCCATCCGCTTTTGGCTATGTGGTTTAAGAATCTTTTTTGGTTTTTACGCTCTTTCATACGACCACCAACCTGAGCATTTAGCACAAAAGAAAATAACAACAATAATATAACCAAAGTTTTTTTCATCTAAAAATAAGCACATCAAAGGATTTGATAAACCGGCCTTTTTATATAAATATCAAGAAATACTTGCATATTTATTTTTATGAGCAATATCGTAAGAAAGCAAATATTCAAAATTCTTAAAGAAGAATACGAATTAAATGGCCAAATAGAAGAAGGTTGGATGCATAATTTAGCTACTGGATTGGCTTTAGCTGCTGGTGCCGGAGGTGGTTTAAAAGCTCAAAATCAAACTCAAAACACAGACATAACCAAACCATCTATTGAGCAGACACAGAGCGTTAAAAGCGATTCAAAAACACAAAACTCAGCTATGTTAGGATTTATTGTTCAACACGGCGATAATATTGTTAAAGATTCTGGAGCACAAAATATGGAAATGATGGGAGCAAAGAAAGAAGTTATGAAATTTTGCGAGGCCCAAAGAGATGGTAAGCCAACTCAAAAATTAAGCACAACTGCACTTTCATTTTATAACACAGTTTCAAATATGTTAAAAAAGAGTGCAAATTATAATGATTACGTTCAGATGGGCTTGGATGTAAGCCACGGATAATTACCCTCCAAAAATAGGAAAAGGATTTTTATATCGAAACTCTCTCTCAAATATCTCGTGTTTTTCAAAATAATTTTTTTCAGTTAAAACTATTCTGTCCGGATACATATTTATGTGCTTACCTTCTTTGTTTAGTTCTATGTCGTCACTAATATTTATTTCGAAACCATAACATTGATTTACAAATAGACAAACATTGCAATAACCTATAGTTCTGCATTTATCATCCGTTCTGTATCCGAAACCAAAAATAAAACCTTGAGCTGTGTGAAATTTAATTATAGGCGCATATCCGTTTATGCCTATACGTCTGCGTTTAGTGTAGTAAGTAACCCTTACAGTATCATAATGTTCGAAATCATATTCTTCAATAGAGTTGATGTTATTAATTTTTTCTATTAATACTTCTCTATTTGCTGTGTATCTTGAAAAGGCGTACACTTAATTATTTGTTGTGAGTCTTCATATCGCCTATTGAGCACAACCCAAGGGACCACAAACTTCCTTGAATAAATCCAAGCCAGCGCATAGTCTTTTCGATATTATCTTTTAGTTCTCCGGAAATAATTTTGTCACACATATATCCACAATGAGACAACGTATCTTCGGTCGTTCTTTTTTCACTACCAATCTCAGCGCAATACTCAGATTTTGGAAAGAATTCTTTTTTATAAAGTTTACATAACTCTACTACCTGTTCATTTGTCATGTGGGGAGAGAAGGCTTCGAACCTCCATGCTGTTAAGCCACTAAAACAAAGTCTTGCGGATGTCTTTGTATAGCTGATATGCCAATTCTCATATCTCCCCAGTTCCCTGCAGCGTATATCCTAGCTGCAGGGTTTTTACAATTACTGAAATTGTGTGAACAGAAATTAACTGAATTTGATGTTTATTGCACAAACGTTTCGCCAACCAAACTGCCCCGCCTTGTTTTGCTCCTAATTACCTAAGAGGCCGGGGATAGATTTGAACTATCACTCTTTTGTTTTTATTATTCAGTCTTCTGTCCTTTTTTAGTTTAAGGCTTAGGCTTCTGACACAACACTAAAACCGCAATTTTAAATGTAATGCTAACTATGAAGCTAAGTCTAGGTCAGTATTTTAATTATATTTTTCCGGTATGAAGAAAGTTGAATAACTTATCTGCATTCATATTCGATTTAATAGCTTCAGCATCATTTGATACTTTTAAAGCTTCGATTACAGCATTAAGTAATTTAGTTCTTCTGCGTAACAACTCTGCTCTCTCACGATGAGACCACTCACCAGAGAATTTTTGATAAGTATAATCGCCAAGTTCGATGATAGTATCTTTTTGAGCAACTTGAGGCTTATAAGACGAAGTGTCTTTTAAAGAACTTAAGTTCGGGTCATTTAAAATGTAATTTTCTTTTGTGATTGATTTTTTAATTCCTTCACTTTTGAAACCTTCAAAAATTTCGCGACCTTGATACTGCTCTTCAGATGTTGAATTCCACTCTTCATCTTCGCTACGAACTGGAATCATAGAATACATTTGTTCTAATTCTCCATTCTCAAGAAGAGATTTTAATCTTAACAATTCTAAAGAAGAAAAGGTTCCAAATTTAATCCCATCAAAAGAAAGTTCAGCTTTCGCCACACCAGCTGCATTCGTTGCTTCTTGAGAAAACAATGAATCGATGTATTCTTGATTAGTTTCTTTCAGCCAATCTAATTTATCTTTTACTGTTGTTACAACAAGCTTGTTACCTCTTTCACTTGGCAAATCAACAGTTCCGGATTTGGCGGCATAAGTTTTCTTTTCACCTTTAAAAGCTGATTGTTTGTCTTTGAAAAATTGGATGTAGTCCTTGATAGAACTTTTGTAAGATGTTGCTAAATGGTCTGTCTTAGCTAACAGTACGTTTAATTTTGTTTTTGATTCTGTGCTCATGATAATAATATTTTAATGTTTAAGTTGAATGCAAATGTAATAATTATTTTTGCATAAAAAAATTTTATTTAAGAAATTTTTAAAAAACTTTTGTAAACGAGTGTTTACAGCTCATTAAAATATTACGGAGGAATTATCTAACGTTGTTTCATTTTGTTGATTTTTATTAAATATAAAACAAATATACAAAACTATTTTTCATTTGTCAAGACCTTTCTTTTTTTTATGTCTTTTTCTGTTAAAACCAATCTAGTTATTGCGATTGTCATATTATCTCTAGTTATTTCAGTAACACCATTTGGGTTCTTTATTGAAATTATTCCGACCTTTCTTATTCTTTTAAAATCATTTAATTCATATTCGCAATATATAAAAAAACCTTTATATTTTCCTTTAACACCATCAACATATTCATGATTATAATCACCGGCGCTTAGGTCAGTACAATTTATTTCAACAGTATCTCTAAATGTAAATGCCGGAGTTGGCAATATCGCCATTATTTCTTCTTTGGTTCTCATTTTTAAGTTGTGACAAAAATACTCATTTTAATTGATTTTTTGATAAAATCAGAGATATTTATTGAAAAATTGAATTATGAAGAAATCGCTTAATGAAGAAATAGACAGAATGAAGATTTTGGCCGGAGTTAAACATACACCTGAAACTTTAAATGAAGAAGAAAACAGACTTATAGTAGAGGGTATATTGACAAATATTGCAGCTGGATTAGGTCTTACATTAGCTACTTTCACTGGCGCTTTAGGACAAAACAATGTAGAAAAATTAAAATACAGCCAAGATAAAAAAGAAACCATAGAGTTAGCTATGGAAAATCCAGAAGTTCAAGCAAAATTAAAAGAATTAGGCGTACCTGACAATAATATTGATAGGCAAATAAAACAATTAAAAGGGAAGAGAATTACCGGTTATGCAACAAGAACAGTTCATTCAGATAAAGACCTTCAAAGATATTTAAAATTAGGTTACCACTTAACTTCAGTAGATAGAGATACTGTAATAAAAACAATAAAAGAAGCTACTCCAACTCAAACAGTAGAATCAATCCAATTAGCAATGGATGAAGAAGCAATGTTTGCTAGTGGAAAATTTGTTCTTGGAACAACTGATATTGATAACATTAAAAGTGTATTAGATTCTATCCAAGATTCGGAAAGCATTCTTTTAAATGTTACTATAATTTCTTCCACAGACAAACAGCCATTACACCCAAGATTAAAAACATCTTTAGAATCTATGGGTTACTCTCCAGACAACAAAGGATTAAGCGAGGCTAGAGCTAATGGAGTTTCTTCTGTGGTAGAATCTTTAGGAGTAGACAGTTCAATAGTAAATAAGAAAATATTGTTTGAGCAAGGTGGTCCAACAATAGACCAAAGCGCAAGATATGTAGTTGCAATTTTTGATGTTGTTAAAATTACTTCTATTCCTCCAGCGCCTGGTATTAAAATAAAAGAAGCAAAAACAACTTTTGAACTTATTAAGCCAAAAATTAAGAAACATAAAAAAATTAGATTTAATTTTTGTAGAGTACCATTAGGACATTATAGTCCAAAAAACTCTGCTACTGATTGTTATTACCCGGCTCCTTAATATAAATTAAGAACAGCCACTGCGTAATTGAAAACTTTATTTTTTATTTTCCCTGAGCTCAACTTAAATTCCACATTTACGGTATAATATTGAATAGAGCAAGCGCCTCTTGTTACGTCTTTTGATTCCATATTTTCTTTGTGCCCAGTCTTTGAGTTAAACCATTGGCTGAAAAATGAATCATAAATTTGTATTTTACTTTTAGAATTGAAAGTTGACGTTATATTATCGATAGCACAATTTTCACGAATAGACAAATAGTCTTTCTTAATGAATTCATTACATCTAGCATCAAAAGATAACTCTTTAAAATCCGGAATGTCAATCTTATCAATATCTTCACTATGACAAACTATGCCCTTTTTGTAAGGTGTTGAATTTATGATAGTTATGTATTTAGAATGGTGAGAAGCCATTTTGCATGCAGAAACATCCCAAACGAGCTTTTTTAGACCCAAAGAGTCTCTGTAAGCGTTTATTTTGTTAAACAGCATTGTTTCCTCACTGGATTGACTAGATAGCCTTAAAGCGACCCCAAGACATAATAAAGCTATTGTTAAAAACCTTTTCATAAACTACTTTTATATTTAAACGAAAAAACAGCCAAAATGTTACAAATGTCATTAAAGTTAAATATCTTTACAAAATGATTGGTGAAGTAACCATAAAAACATATAAGGTAAATGAAAAGTACTCCTACCACTTTCAAAAATACGTAGGTTCATTACCAAAAGAGATTGTCGTAGAAGAGGGACGAATTATATTTTGTGCAAGCTATACGGGCTCAAATGGATTTACTAAAAGTAAAATATGGATATTAGCAACGCCAACAAAACCAGCTTATATGACTTGGGAAGAACCGCTTAAGCGATTTATGAATCAAAGAGGATTTTTTGACGAAATAAATTTAGATGATGAATTTGAATTTATTAATAATCATCTAAATAAAGAAGTTAGGTATTTGTTGAGGAAAAATAAAATGTTAACAAGTCAGATTCTTGTAGAAAAATAT
>Ga0315285_10003306_pt1 | contig 16810 bp, 11 predicted proteins | sample YL17G09_36_MG_FD_203698 | JGI IMG/M metagenome (GOLD analysis project Ga0315285, IMG submission 203698) | Sediment microbial communities from Yellowstone Lake, YNP, Wyoming, USA - YL17G09_36 | ecosystem: Environmental > Aquatic > Freshwater > Lake > Sediment | place: USA: Wyoming | collected... | reverse complement strand
CGTTGTCCGCGACCGCAGGAGGATCGACGCGATGCCGGCCACAGCCGCCTGCGGGTTGTTGCCGACGTAATCGCCGGGACCGCTTACAATCGTAAAATTCACGCTGTTGGTCGCGGTCGGGACAACCGTACCGTTGGCGTCCACAATTGATGCGTACACGATCGCGATGTCCGAGCCGTCGGCAGTGAACGGAAGGTTCGCCGTATCAATGGTCACCGCGACCCTTGCCGCGCTACCCGGCGTCATGACCGTGTCCCGCGCCACCACGTTCCCGCCGATGATGCCATTCGCTATGAGCGTTCCGGCGGTATAGGGGGAAACAGTGAAAGAATACATCGGGTGCTCCAGACTGGTGCCGGTCCCCGGAGTGTTGGTGGAGACCAGCGTGCCGTTCAGATACAGCGACACCGAAGTGCAGTTGCTGTAGACCCTGACGGTCGTCGACGATGAACTGTTCCAGTACGAGGCGATGAACACCATGGGCCCTGAATTCACGCCCGGCAATATCACCGCCGGGTCCCTCTGACTCCGCATGAAATGGCCGGAAAACTTGGAAATACGGAAAATGTCCATATCGCCTGACGCGGTATAAGGGCCGTTTGTCCATGACTGATAATCGAACACGGTCCAGATAGCGTCTCCGCTGAGCCAGGAGAGCGCGCGGTCTGAACTGAGGTCGTTGGCGCGGATTGATGCCACGTTGAGCATGGACGCTTCGCCGGCGGAGCGTTCGATCCTGCACTGGCAGCCTGTAATGGGATTCGCCCACACGCAGCCATGGTCCCAATCGCCGTATTCCGCCATAATGACCGGAGAGGTACAGCCGCCGCCAAAACCTCGCAGGTTATGCTGCGCTGAGGAGGTATAGACGTCATAACAGGTGCTGCACGAGGCGTCTGCGGCTTCACCGCAGGTAATAAACGATCCCTCCGCGTGGGCAGCGTTGTTCAGCGCCGTATTGCACGTATATGTTTCGTTCCATATCGATTCGTAGACGATCACCGACGGATGGTTCCTGTATAAGCGGATCATGTCCTGCAGCGCTGCTACCGAATTGGTCACAAAGGCGCCGGTGTTGGAATACTGCCATCCGGGCAGGCATGCCATGCCGAGGACGCCGAGCTTGTCGCACGCGTCAACAAAGCTCTCGGCCTGCGTATAGTGGCTCATCCGGACGAAATTGTACCCGTACTCCTTCAAGCGCAGAACGTCGCGGTACTGGCCGGAGTTCGGCACCGCGTTGCCGATGTACGGGTACGCCTGATGACGGCAGGCGCCTCTGAAGGTAAACCGCGAGCCGTTGATGGACAAGCCGCCTGCATGGCTGAAAGCGATCGAGCGTATGCCAATCGTGGTGGTGCACGTGTCCACGAGCGTGGAACCGCTGTACACCTGCGATTTGACCTTGTAAAGATACGGCGTGTTTGGGTGCCAGAGGTGCGGATTCGAAACGGTCAGGCTCTGCGTAAAGGTGTTGGACGCACCGGAGTTAATGTTCACTGCCGAAGAGGAATTGGTGACCTGCGCACCGGTCGAGTCGAAAAGTGTTGTGGTAAGAACGCACGACTGCGTGGTGGCGTGTTCATTGAGCACATGCGTTTTTACTTGGACGGTCGCCGACGAGGCGCTTACCGACGGATAGGTCACGAAAATGCCGCCGCCGCCCACGATTTTTGCAAATATTGCATCAGTAATATGCAGGCTGTCCATGACGAGAAGATGCGCGTTCCTGTAAAGTCCTCCGAAATACAGGAAATCCGGGGCGGTATTCCCCGGCGGGAAACTGGACGATGCGTTGTTGTTAAGCCGCACCGCTATGACATTGGAGGAGCCGAACGCCAGGTTGTTCGTAATATCATATACGAAGGGAGTGTACCCGCCGAGATGCGTTGTAAGCGCGGTGCCGTTGATCCATACATCGGCGGTCTGCATGGCCGCTTCGAATTCAATAAATATTTTCTTGCCCTGGTACGAAGCCGGCGGCGTGAAGGTCTTTCGGTACCAGCAGTACCCGTAGTAAATGGACGCCGTACGGTAGTTCAGTTCTTCCCTCACGGTATGCGGAAGGTAGACCGTTGCCCACGAGGCGTCGTTATAGCCGGTACCCGAGTAGATGGCGTTATCGCCCTGGATGAACTTCCAGGCGTCGCTGAAACGGACGTCCTGCCCGGCAGAGGCAAGGAACATCTCCCCGGAAAAAAGGACCACCGCGAACACATACAATGCACACAACCACCTTTTTGGAAAAAACATACCCCCCCCTTTGTTTGTTGTTATATGATTGAATAAAAATATTTTCCTTATATTCCTGTCTCCGCTTAACCTGACCATAAACCCTCCCTAATTTATTATACAATATCCATTATACTATTTAAACACAACTAATTTATCATCTGTCCTCTGGTTCATATAGCACAGCTTGATCCAGTCAGCCGAGCGGACCGTTTTGTCCACGCGGACCTCGTCAATATTTCCAATAAAATTAAAACCCGTTCTCCCGTTGCCGTGTCTGCCGAAATAGGTGTCGCTTCCTACGTTCGTATATCTTATAGAAACGGTGCTGTCAGTGGAGCAGCATACTGCTCCATCTATATACAAAGATTGGATCCTGTTGGCGATATCAACAGAATAAGCCAGATAATGCCAGCCTGTCTGTTGCATAAACTGACCGGACTGCGCAACGCAATGGGTTGAATCAGCGCCTCCAAAAGGATTGACGCAATAGGCGCCCTGAGTTCCCTTGTTTTTCCAGGAATCGTCCATCCTTATCAAAACAGCATCGCCGACGGAAACAACTTCACTACCGATGATATCAGGCCTGTTTAAAAGCGCCCATGCGGAAAGGGTAACCACCGAAGGCGTATTTAAAAGACCGGATATTCTTGCATAGGCAGTGACCGTGAATTTCTGACAATGTCCGATGATTCCGACCGTATCGGTTGTCGCGACATAGGTCCCGCTATGGTTATTGACGGTAGCGTCATTGCCGGTACTGTCAAGGTGCCAAACTCCTTCAAAACCGTCAACGGTATTGAACACCGCACCACCGCTGGAACTGTCTGTTGCGCCGGAATTTCCCCAATACATGGTGACATATTGAGAATTGTCGCTCCCGAATACCGTATCAACCCGTACCCACACCTCTGCCCGGGCTTGCGAGGCGTCCCAGCGTTCGATTTCATAGGGAAGCGGCGATCCGTCCGGTTTCGCAAATCTGAGGTCGCTGCCATCGGCATTCGCCTGGGCAAAATTGAAATTACCCGTTGTTAACCTGACCAGCACCGGAAAATCTATGACATTCCCCGCAACACCGGCGCCTGACGTAGTGGTGTTGAGAGTGATCTGTCTTGAATATTTCCATACAATGACCGTATCTCCCGGGGAGACCGGAATGTTATAGTGCAAAACTTTCCCGACGCTGCTGTTTCTTACTCCATAATAAATGGCCGGAACGATTCCTGCGGGAACCGAATCAAGAATCACGAAGCCGTTGTTGCCAAAGAGGTTTGCAACGATGCCGGTACCGGGAATATATACATACCCGTTTACGTTATCGACACTGTCCGGAAGCAAAAGTTTAATAGTACCGGGTACCGTCAAGGTGGCTTCCGGGACATAGGTGGTATCGCCCAGAATAGCTATTCCGGTGATCAGCACTCTTGTCAGTTGAGAAATATTGACCGCTTGGATATTGTAACGTACGGATGAATCCGGTACTTTTATGGCATATTCTCCACTGTCATTGGTGGTATCCGAGCTCGAATCCGGAAGCGGCGCAGCAGCAACGGGGTTATAGGTATCGGGGTAGAGAGTTACCTTTGTATTGCCCGCCGGCGTTCCGCCGGCATTGGCGATTTTTCCGACAACAGTCTCTGAACTGCTTCCGGAAGCGACCCGGTCCGGCGACGTGCAGTTGAGTATCGCTATGCCGGCAATGGCAAATACAAAGAGCGGCATTCCCCGGTAGTTATTCATTCGATGTCTCCCCGCATTTGTTCGACATCGGAAACAGCTGAATGTTCAGCTGAAAAATCTGATCGGCGGCCGAATCTTTCTCCGCCAGTCCTGCAATTTTGTTCCTTAATACGGCCAGATCCTCTTTTATCTCCTTGAGCGTTGCATCTGAAATGCTCAGCGTCAGCGTTGACATGTTCAACTTTTCGGTGTTGAAGCGGTCAAAGGCGCCCTGCGCAAGCTTCATCGTCTCTTTCTGAAAATTCACCACATTGAGGGCCGCGATATTCTTGTCCGGTTTTACGGTGCCGGTAGTTATTGATTTATCGGCCAGGATAAACACTCCTTTTTCATCCCTGGACACGAATCCGAGTTTTTCAAGAACCCTGACAGCCTTTTTCGCCTGGTCCGGCCTTATCTGCGGGTTCAACAGCCGGGCGATTTGTTTGTAATCTTCCGGACCGTCCCAGAATTTTTTAAATGAAAGAAGTGCCCTTACCGCACTGTAATACCATTTTAAATAATACTCATAGTTGGATACTTCCACGATCTTTGCTTTGGAGCGTTGACATGCAATCATTCGCTCGAAGAACGGCATGCGTTCCTCAGCCGAATCGGCCTCGTTGAAAAAAACCATGTTCTGAAAATATTCCGCCTCTTTTCTGCTATGGCCCATTGCTGAGGAGAATTTGAAGATCAAGGCCCTTCCGAGATTCTGCCTGCCCTCCACAACGTCTTTATAGAGCCCGACAGAGTTGATGCCCGCTTTCTTTGCAAAAAACCTGTAGGAAAAGGCCTGCCGTTTCTGTTTTTGTTCACTATAAAAATCAGACAGGTATTTCCGGTAATCGGTATAATCGAAGATGCTTATTTTTCTGCTTCTTTTATCCATAGGTGCCGTTCAGGGTATATAAGGGTACATATAAGAATATAATAGCATAAGAACTTTAATATAACAAAATTATTTTAAATTTTATAAATTTCGTTCTGTATTTACGGAACATTATGGAATAATTTATAACCGTATAAAAAATTATAATATATTGATAAACAATAAGTTAAAAACATATTTATGATTAGTTTGTTGTTTGTATTGTTGTAATTTACATATTATTTTACGGAACATCAATATATAACTCTGAAGGTATTGAAAACCTTCCTGAAAATGACAAGTGTTACTACCTATGGGGGGCTGTTAGAGACATTTATACTACAGGTATGGTTTATTATTTCATTTTTCCCTATACCTATTGTATTTTAATCCCGAAGGTCCGCTGAAAGATTATAACACTATAACGGCATTCTCTCAAAGTAATCATGAGCACACGAATCAACATCCCGATTTACGACGAAAGCAAGATCAAGACACTCTCCTCGCTCGAGCACATCCGGCTGCGCACCGGCATGTACATCGGCAGGCTCGGCGACGGGTCCAACCCGGACGACGGCATCTACATGCTCCTCAAGGAGATCATCGACAACTCGGTTGACGAATACATAATGGGGTTCGGCAAGAAAATCGACGTTGCCGTGGAGAACAACACCGCCTCGGTGCGAGACTACGGCCGAGGCATTCCCCTGGGAAAAGTGATCGACTGCGTCTCCACCATCAACACCGGCGCCAAGTACAACGACGATGTGTTCCAGTTCAGCGTGGGGCTGAACGGGGTGGGCACCAAGGCGGTGAACGCCCTGGCAAGCCGCTTCAGGGTGGTCTCGTACCGCGAGGGTGAATTTTTCGAGGCGGTGTTCGAGCAGGGGAAGTATAAAACCAAGAAAAAGGGGACGACCAAAGAACCGGACGGTACCTACGTGGAGTTCGTGCCTGACCCGGAAATCTTCAGCGAATACAAGTTCAACCACGAGTTTGTTGAAAAGCGGCTCTGGAACTACGCCTACCTCAATGCCGGGCTCAAGTTGTATTACGACAAGCAGAAGATCGAGTCGAAGAACGGCCTTCTGGACCTTCTGCAGGCTGAAGTAGGCGAAAAAACCGTGTATCCTATAGCCTATTTCCGCTCAAAACAGATCGAGTGCGCCTTCACGCATACCGGGAGCTACGGCGAGACCTGCTTCTCTTTTGTTAATGGCCAGTGCACGTCGGACGGCGGCGCCCACCTGTCCGCGTTCCGCGAAGGGTTCCTCAAGGGGGTGAACGAGTTTTACAAGAAGGACTGGAACGGCGTGGACGTGCGCGAAAGCATTGCGGGCGCCATCGCCATCAAGCTCAAGAGCCCGGTGTTCGAGTCGCAGACCAAAAACAAGCTCGGCAACGCGGAGATCCGCGGCTGGGTAATCTCTGAAGTCAAGTCCGGCGTCGTCGATTTTCTGCACAAGAACGGCGAAGCGGCCAGGCTCCTGGAATCCAAGATCGCGCAGAACGAAAAGCTGCGCACCGAGCTCAACGCCGTGAAGAAAGAGGCCAAGGAAGCGGCGAAACGGATCGAGATCAAGATCCCGAACCTGAAAGACTGCAAGTTCCATCTGCAGGACGGGGCCAAGGGCGAGGACTCCACGATCTTCATTACCGAAGGACAGTCTGCCGGCGGATCGATCATTTCGGCGCGCGATGTGCTCACGCAGGCGATTTTTACGCTCAAGGGCAAGCCGCAGAACGTGTTCGGCAGGAACCGCACCGCCATCTACCAGAACGAGGAGCTGTACAACATGATGATGGCGCTCGGGATCGAGGAGGACGTTGAAAACCTGCGCTACAACCGGATCGTGCTCGCCACCGACGCCGATGTGGACGGGTTCCACATCCGCAACCTGCTCATGACGTTTTACCTCAACTATTTCGAGGAACTCGTGGTCGCCGGCCACGTGTTCATCCTCGAGACGCCGCTGTTCCGGGTGCGCAACAAACAGGAGACGCGCTATTGCTACAGCGAAAAAGAGCGAGACGCCGCGGTGAAGCAGATAGCCGGTCCCGAAGTGACGCGGTTCAAGGGACTGGGCGAGATCTCGCCGAATGAGTTCGGGCAGTTCATCGGCGAAAATATCCGGCTCGTTGAGGTGAACGTGAAATCGGTCAAGTTCATTCCGGAGACGCTTGAATTTTACATGGGCAAGAACACGCCGGAGAGACGTGATTATATAATGGAGAATCTCGTATAAGCCTAGGGGGTTGGGTTTCGTTTTTTAAAGGGAAGCGTATGTCGAACGTTATTAAAAGGCTTTTTAAAAAGCACTGTAGCGGCCTTTACCATCTTGATTTAAAAATCAAGTATCGTCTCCGGGGCAGACCCGGACGATGCGGGGAGACTTCAAAGGCAAAAAGCAGGCGGATACGGGAAAATTTTTTTAATAACTATTGCCTGGGGAGGGGGCTTGATGTCGGATTCGGGGGCGATCTCATAGCCGAAAATTGCAGGGGCTATGACTTTGAACACGGCAACGCCCAGCGTTTAAGGAATATCCGTGACGAGCAATTTGATTTTGTCTATTCTTCGCATACGCTGGAGCATATGGAAGATCCTGCCGTCGCATTAAAAAACTGGTGGAGAGTCCTTAAAAAAGGGGGATATTTAATCCTTTATATCCCGCACCGCGATTTGTACGAAAAGAAAACGGCGCTTCCTTCACGATGGAGCAATGATCATAAACATTTTTTTGTGATCGAAAAAAACGAAGGGTCTGATACGATCGGCTTGAAGCAGCTTATTGCATCGGCCCTGGCTTCGTTTGAAATTGTATATGTAAAGGAGTGCAGCGAAGGGCATACGGTCACCGCGCCGGACCTTCCAAGCGACGGCGAATATTCCATTGAAGCGGTAATAAAAAAGTCATTTCGATAAAATTCTCCGCAGGTCTTTTAAAGGGTTGCTATGGCTTTCATCAAGAACCTCTACGACACCAATTTCCTCGAATACGCTTCGTACGTCATCAAGGACCGGGCAATACCGCACCTCGACGACGGGCTCAAGCCGGTGCAGCGCCGCATCCTGCATACGCTTTTTGAGATGGACGACGGCAAGTTCCACAAGGTGGCGAATGCGGTGGGCCAGTGCATGCGCTACCATCCGCACGGCGATGCGTCGATCGGCGAGGCGCTCGTCGCGCTCGCCAATAAGGACCTCTTTATTGACAAACAAGGAAATTTCGGCAACATCTATACCGGCGACCCGGCTTCGGCCGTGCGTTACATCGAATGCCGGCTCTCTCCGCTTGCAAAGGAGACGCTCTTCAATCCCGAGATCACCGAGTTCGTGCCCTCGTACGACGGCCGCAATAAAGAGCCGGTCACCCTGCCCGCGAAAATGCCGGTGCTTCTGGCGCTCGGCGCTGACGGTATCGCGGTCGGCATGGCCACCAAGATCCTGCCCCACAATCTCGTAGAGCTCCTCGAGGCCGTGATCGCGTGCCTGAACGACGAACAGCTCCTGGTGTTCCCGGACTTTCCGACCGGAGGGCTCGCCGATGTTTCCGAATATAACGACGGCAACGGCAGGGTGCTCGTACGCGCAAAACTTGACACGAGCGACGAAAAGCGGATTGTGATCCGCGAACTGCCGTTCGGCGCCACGACCGAGTCCCTTATCACCTCGATCGAGGACGCTTCGCGCAAAGGCAAGCTCAAGATCGCGGGCATCAGCGACTATACGGCCGAGAACGTGGAGATCGAGGTGCGCCTGGCGCGCGGCGTGCATACACGCGACACGGTCGATGCCCTTTTTGCCTTTACCGAATGCGAACAGGCGATTACGGTCAACATGCTGGTGATCAGGGACAACAAGCCGGTCACCATGACCGTGTCGCAGATTGTCAAGCACAACGCCGAACGGCTGGTCGAGATCCTGCGGGCCGAGCTCAAGCTCGAAGACAGGCAACTCAGAGACAAGCTGCACGCCAGAACGCTCGAACAGATTTTCATCGAAAAACGGGTATACAAGAAGATCGAGGACAAAGCTTCCGCGCAGGGGGTGATCGACGCGGTACTGAAAGGCCTGGAACCCTTTCAGGATGAAATCAAGCGCGAGGTGACCATCGAGGACGTGGAGACCCTGCTCAAGATTCCGATCAGGCGTATCAGCCAGTACGACATAAACCGGGCAAAGAAGGAGATGCAGGAGATCAAAGACCGCCTTGCGACAATCCGCAAACATCTGGCCGCGATCACCGAATACGCGGTGAGTTTCATTGAAAAAACGATGAAAAGCTATAAGGATTCGTTTCCGAGAAAAACCGAGCTCGTTTCCTTCACCAAAGTTGACGTACGCGAAGCGGCCCAGCGCAACCTGAAACTGCGCTATGACCGTGACACGGGGTATCTGGGCCATGAAGTGAACGGCAACGTGCTGTTCGACGTTTCGCCGTATGACCGCATACTTGTGATCCGGAAAACCGGGGCGTATTCGGTGTCGGACGTGCCCGACAAGGCATTCGTTGACAAAGGCATGCTCTTCTGCGGGTTCGCGGACAAGGAGACCATGTCGAAGACCGTATTCACGGTCGTTTTCCGTGACGACGAGACCGGCTATCCTTACATAAAACGCTGCCAGATCGAACAGTTCATCCTGAACAAGGGATATTCGATCGTGCCTGAAAAGTGCACGCCGATCAAACTCACCACTGACCCGAACGCGGAACTGCAGGTCGAGTACAAACAGCTGCCGCGCATCCGCGTGCTCGAGGAGACGTTCAAGGTAAGCGATTACCTGGTGAAAGGCGCCAAGGCCGGCGGCGTGCGGTTGGCGGCAAGAGAAATAAAGTCTGCGAAGTTCGTGAACCTGGACGGCGGACAGGTGGAGATGGGGATCAAGGAGAAGCCCGAGGAGGGGGAGCAGACGGAGATGGAATTAAAGGAAGACAAGAAAAAAGGAAAAAGTTAATTTTTCTGGGTTGGCCGGATCGTTTCTATACCTGCTCATTAAAAAGGGAGTCGCCAAGGTTGTCGAGCGCTCTGCCTGCTTTGGCAGGCGCCCTCCGTTTCAGCGCAAAAGTCGGGCGGGGATTATGTTCGCTTGACAATCTTCGGTGACTCCCGAAAAAAAGCCCCGGATTTGTTGCCCGAGGTTTCTGCCGCTAACAAATACATGATTGTTAAAAAGGGCGTTTCGCAAAACGCCCCTACTTCTTAAGATAATCCAGCAAAATCTTCAGTATCCGCCTTATCGGCTCGGCCGCGCCCCAGAGGAGCTGGTCGCCGACCGTGAACGCGGCCAGATAGGCCGGGCCCATAAGCATCTTCCGCAGACGCCCGATGGGCACCATGAGCGTGCCGGAAACCGCGGCAGGGGAGAGTTCCTTAAGCGTTGCTTCCTTCGTGTTCGGAACGACCTTGACCCACTCATGATCGGACGCGAGCATGGCTGTGATCTCGTCAAGCGGTACCTCCCTGACCAGCTTGATGGTGAGACCCTGGCTGTGACAGCGCATTGCGCCCACGCGCACGCATACGCCGTCGACCGGGACCGTCTTTTTGGTGCCGAGAATTTTATTGGCTTCAACAGAACCTTTCCACTCCTCGCGGGTCTGGCCGTTTTCCATGGGCTTGTCGATCCAGGGTATCAGGCTTGCCGCAAGCGGAGCGCCGAAGCTCACGGACGGCATGGTTCCGCTACGGAGCTCTTTTGTCACGATCCGGTCAAGATCGAGCGCGGTTGACGACGGATTTTTCAGGGCGTCACGGGCCGCAGCCGACAGATGGACCATTTGGGCCACCAGCTCGATCATGTTTTTCGCGCCCGCGCCCGAAGCCGCCTGATAGGTCATTGACGAAATCCACTCGATGAGGTTCCGCCTGAAGAGGCCGGACAGCGCCATGAGCATGAGGCTGACCGTACAGTTCCCGCCGATAAAATCTTTTATACCTGCTTTGAGTCCGCGGTCGATCACGCCGCGGTTCACCGGATCAAGAACGATAATGCTCGAATCGCGCATGCGGAGGGCTGATGCCGCGTCGATCCAGTAGCCTTTGAACCCTTTGTTCCTCAGCTTATCATAGACTTCGGCGGTGTAATCGCCGCCCTGGCAGGAGACGAGAATATCGAACTTCGACAGCGTCGTGAGATCGTGCGCGTCCTGGAGCGGCGGTGTATCGATGCCGATTGAAGGGCCTTTGCCGCCTACCTGCGAGGTGGAGAAAAAGACCGGTTCGAATCCCTTGAAATCATGTTCCTCGGTCATGCGTTCCATGAGCACTGAACCGACCATGCCGCGCCACCCGATAAAACCGACTCGTACCATAGCTGTCCTTTCTTAAATTTCAGGACTTTACCGATAATCTTATTAGATAAGGCGAATGAAAAATAATTTTTTCTTAAGGGGAAGAGCAACGGGTGTCGCGCGTCACATAAAAAACGGCCTGCTTTTCGGAGCAGACCGTTTTTACGAAACACTAATAAAAAACCGTCAGGATTTTTTACCAGCGCTGACGGCGGGGCCGGTCGGTTTTCGGCCGTGCCTCGTTGACATTGAGCGCCCTGCCCTTGAATTCCTTGCCGTTCAGGGCCTTCATGGCGTTCTGGGCCTGCTCGGCTTGCGCCATTTCAACAAACCCGAAACCCTTGGGTCTGCCGCTGTCTCTGTCGGAAATAATGTTGACAGATGTTACTTCGCCGAATTCCGCGAAGAGCTGGCGCACTTCGTCTTCCGTCGCATCAAACGACATGTTACCAACATAGATATTCATACAAACTACTCCCCATTCTATGCCATATAACGTTCATCATCAATTTCTCAATTATGGCATACGATCAAGAATTGACGGGCCAGTTTATTAGCCGTTTATTGTCAGAATAAATTAGGATCATTTTTTCGGAAGATATGTTCTATAGACAAGTGTTCGGATGGGTTGATGAGTACCGGTTATGAAGGTGTTTTTATATGGTAATGGTCATTGTGAGGTTTATAGGGCCTTGCTGTCTGATAATATATATATAATTTTGGGCTGTCAACAAGTTTTTTATTTTTACTAAAAAAATAACAAGAGCCTCATCCTTATTGGAAAAGCCTGTCTTCCTCTTATGATTCGGATCCCAGGATTCGAATCCTATGGTTTAGTAGGGTTTAGGAATATGGTACGGCCAAAAGGACTTGAACCTCCAACCTTCCGATCAGAAGGTATTACAAGACGGATGGAATTTTTCGATAGGACGGGGTATTCACCAATAGAGTATAAAGCAAAAACAGGCATTTCACAACGAAATCAGTTTCGTCGGTTGTATCCCTTTTTTTCCAACAGGTTGATGGATGTTTTATTTCCGGCCGGGTAAAATTTTTCCGAACAACAGCAACGTTTCGCTATTGCTGAAAAAGGATTTTTTGATACGAGGGCATGCTTTTCTGGAGGTTCAGTATGCAGTTTTGATAGAACGATTGCTCTTCTTTATTCGTCAATATACCGTTGACGCCGAAACCAGATAAAAGCAGATGGCGCAATCCGTAATAAAAAAATATGACCATCGACGGCGCCATTCCCGTATGCGTCTGAGAAATGTTCTCGATCTGCCTGAGGGTCATATTCGCCTTGTCCGCCCATTCTGCAGGCCCTCTCAATGTATGATTTTTCAAAAGGAACAGGATTTCTCTGTTCTTGAACAGCGTCCCTTTGCAGAGCATGGCCAAGGGCGCCAGTCCGCACACCTCCCCGATGAGCTTATCCACCGTATCACTCCCCTTGTCAATAACCGCCGCCGCTCCCTTCTGTATCGCAAGGGCGGCGTTTTCCATTGATCGCAGCCCGGAATACACTACCGCAAACGGGAAATGACGGTGCTCTTCAATAAGCGTGGCGCCCGCATCATCTTTTCCGGCAAGGCGCATATCGACAATCCAGCTATGCCATATGGTACCGGGTCTTTTTATCACCTTTCTCGCTTCCTCGATACTTGAAGCAGTGGTGACTTTAAAACAGGGAATGGAAAATATGCCTTTAAGCGCCAGAAGCAGGCTTTCGCTGTCTTCTATGATAAGAAGATTTACCCGCCTGGAGAAATAGCGTGATAGATTATCGGCACTGCTCATAGTGTTTTTTTTCAGAAAAAGTTGGTCGTGCGATTATTGTACCATCTCCTATGATATAAATAAAGTAATAATTTTTCCTCCGGCCCATTAAAATTCCGGCGGACCGCGGAGTGACCGTGAGACGGGGTTCGTTATATTTCTTGCCAGTAAAAATACATAGTGGTATCATCTTACTCTTACGGGCGAAACATTTAACGAACCAGATGGAGTACCTGTGAACGGGATTGCCACGCCGGAGAAAAACCGGGTCCTGATCGTTGACGACGAATATCAGATCTGCAAAAGCATAACGGAACTTCTCGGTTACCTCGGTTATCAGGCCTCTTTCGTTCAGAATCCCGAAGGCCTGCGGGAATTTCTGGAAAAAAACCGGGATGTGGATATCGTGCTTCTCGACATCAATCTGGGACTTGGCCTCAGTGGGATTGATCTCCTGCCCATTATCAAAGAAAAAAGCAAATATACGCAGGTCATAATGTTCACCTCGGAAGACAAGCTTGAGGTCGGGGTGGAATGCATGCGCCGCGGCGCGTACGATTACATGACCAAGCCTTTCGACGAACAGACCTTTCTCAATAAAGCGGCCGGGGCCCTCGAACGCAAAAAAACATTACAGCTCAACGACCTCTATCTCGGCATCCTCTTTCACGATCTTAAAAATCCTTTGCAGGGGATCATGACCGGCGTGGAACTGCTGCGCATGTCACTCGCGCAGACCGACCTCACCGACATGCAGAAAAAAACCTTACACTTGACAGAACATGCGATCAACCAGATTCTGATGATGATCAATAACATCGTTACGGTCTCCAAATTCGAAACGGGCGCGCTTTCGGTCCGGCACGAACCCTTCGTCCTCCAGAGGGAGGCGGAAAAGGTCATGGCGCCCTTTAATGCCCCGGTAACCGCTTCAGACCGGCCGCCGTATTCCCTGCATTTCTTTACTGATAAGGATATCACCGTCATCACGGACAAAGATCTCTTCTGCCGCGTGCTGGTCAATATCGTGAGCAATGCACTGCGCCATGCCGCAGAAAATTCAGCGGTGCTGGTCGAATTCTCAAGAGAGGAAAACGGCGATATTCAGGTGAGCGTCACCAATACGGGATCATTCATCGAAGAACCGGCCCGTGATGCGATTTTCCATAAATTTTCCAGTGTGCAGCTCACGGCCGGCAATGCGGGATTCCAGAATTACGGACTCGGCCTTACCTTCAGCAAAATGGCGGTTGAAGCCATGGGTGGCCGCATCTGGATAACCGGTGATAAGACCGTTCCTTCAACATCGTTCCATTTTACCATCAAAAATTCCTGCGATTGAATTTCAGGTAGGGGCGACCCGGTGGGTCGCCCCTACGATAGAAATGCAAATGCGCTTTCCCCACCAAAACCATTCTTCTGTTCAGGTATTTTAAAATCAGTATAAAAGAGACGTCTCCTTTATTCAGCTGCTCACTATATATTGGGGGGGTTAATGCAAAAACCACACTATCTTGTGTTTTTTTATCACAATTTGAGTCATGCGGATACCCCCTTATATATATTACCTTCGTTTCAATTTTTCTTACCCTCGTCATGGAGGTACAAATGGCCTTTGAAACAGTCACCACCGAAGCGATACTCCCCGGCTCCATCCGCAAAGAAAACGCGTGGAAAATCATCAGCGATTACACCCGATATCCCGCGATCATGGACAATGTCGACAAGGTCGAGATCACCGAGCGCTCGGGCGAGGAGGGAATTTCGCGCTGGTATGTGACGGTCGAAGACGCCCCCCTGTACTGGGTCGAAAAAGACTTTTTCAACAGCCGGAACTGCGAAATCGTCTTCAAATCGATCGAAGGCGATTTCGACAACATCAACGGCCACTGGCGCATCAAGGACAACAGCATCGACTCCGGAATCACCATACACTTCGAAATCCAGTACAACCTCGGCATACCGGTCATCGAAGAGGTGCTGGGCCATATCCTCCAGGAAAAGATGAAAACCAACATCGATAAAATGATGGCGGCGGTCAAAAAAGAACTGTGCGGTGCAGAACTTGACGAAAGAAAGCACCCCCGGCATGCTATCGGACGGTCTCACGCATGTTCGTATAACAGTACACCCTATAGTCTGTTTGTTTTGAACATATCGGCAGGCGGCATGATGACCCGTTTCGTTCCCGGCATCAGCGGCTCCGGGGACATGAACATCGCATCAGCTGTTTTTGATATCGCTGCCGTGTACCCGGACGAAACTGCCGACCGCTGCCGCTTTGTTTTCCGGCAGACTCTTGACGACGCGCTCCTCAAACACCTTGTCTCCCACCTTGCCGCCGAGCCGCAAAGGCTTGCGGCTTAGAAGAGCCGGCGTGCGGCTCCAGCTGCATCCCTTCCGGTCTCCGGCATGATATGAGTTCTTCGCGTCCTAAATTCGCCCTCATCGGCCACCCTGCAGACCTCCCGCTTTTCCGGGCGTACATCAACTACCTCAAACCCGGCAAAACGTTCCGCGACGAACTGATCCTCAAACTCTTCGAGTGGACCCCCTCGTACAAAGCGAGTTCGTGGAACGATGTTTCGCTTGACAATAAAGTGTCCGGCGACGGCATACTCGTGATGGTGCCGTTTCTGCCCGAAATGCGGGACATCAGCCTGAAAGCGGTCATCGAAAAGGTGGAGGCCGCCATCGCAATCGCCGCTTCCGAGGGATGCAACGTCGCTGCGCTCGGCGCCTTCACCTCCATCGTGCTGCAGGGAAAAGAGGAGGGGATCGGCCGTAAATACGGCATCAGCCTGACTTCAGGCAACACCGCGACGGCCGCGCTCATCGTGCGCTCGCTGGAAGAACTCATGCCCCGGTTCAATAGAACGCTCTCTCAGGAAACCGTTGCCGTCATCGGCGCATCCGGCGATATCGGCGCCGGCGTTACGTTATGGCTGGGCAGCAGGGTAAAGAAACTCATCCTGACGGCGCGCAACGGCGCGGTCCTCGAGCAGACTGTTGCACAACACCGGAACGACATCGCCTGTGAGACCGAAATAACCACTGACAATGCGGCCGCCATCAAAAAAGCAGGCATAGCGGTGTTCGTCACCAGCGCCTACCGGCCGCTTTTCAAACAGGAGGATTTCGCCCCGGGCACCATCGTGTGCGACGCTTCGGCACCGCTCAATGTCGATGTCAACGGCGCATTGCGGTCCGATCTGTTCCTCTATCACGGCGGCATCGCAAATCTCCCCTGCCGGCTCGATCCCGGGTTCGACATCGGCCTCGCCTCGCCCGACCATCTGTACGGCTGCATGACCGAAGGGCTGCTCATGGCCTTCAACCCCGGCCTTCCGCCGTCCCTCGGCAGGGGAAACATCACCTGCGGAAAAATCCGGCAATACCTCGAAGAACTGGACCGGCTCGCCATCACTCCCGCTTATTCTTCCGGAAAAAAAATCCTTGCATAACTGACCATAAACATAGAACGAAATCAATTTCGTTTATCATTTTTTTTCTTGCTATAATATCCTTCAAAACATAATATTTAACCGCCGGACAGGCATTTTCCTTTTCTATCCGGTCAATTTTAAAGAGAAATCTTACTGCCGACTTCTATGACATTGCCTGAAGATATAATCAGACTTTCAAATTTGTCCGGGACCATACCATCGGGAGAGGGCGGATTAAAGAGCGCCATGCAGCAGGCCGGAATAAAAGAAAAACTGTTTTCGATCCTGGAAAATGATTTCAACTTCAAGCTTGACGGGATCGATCCGGACAGGCCCATCTTCGATCAACTGCCCCTCGATTCAATGCAAACAGTCGCCATCATGGCAAAAGTCGAAGAGATTTTCAACATCGAACTGCCCCTGAGTTTCATGGAAAAACCCACGCTCAATCATTTCATCCAGCT
>Ga0315285_10003305_pt1 | contig 16810 bp, 17 predicted proteins | sample YL17G09_36_MG_FD_203698 | JGI IMG/M metagenome (GOLD analysis project Ga0315285, IMG submission 203698) | Sediment microbial communities from Yellowstone Lake, YNP, Wyoming, USA - YL17G09_36 | ecosystem: Environmental > Aquatic > Freshwater > Lake > Sediment | place: USA: Wyoming | collected... | reverse complement strand
GTTCAGCGAATATCTGACTAAGAATGAAGAAGAGGCTTACAAAGTCAGTTCTTCAATCATTAATCTGGTGCTGGCTTTTTTTCTGGTTTTATCAGGAATAGTTTTTTTTCTGGCCCCTCAGCTTTGTCGCTTAATTGCGCCCTCTTTTTCCTTAGAACAAATCTCTTTAATGGTTAGTTTGACCAGGATTATGCTTTTAGCTCAGCTTTTCTTTTGTTTTTCCAATTTTTTAACGGGCATTATTCAGTCTCACCAGCGCTTTTTAGTGCCCGCTTTATCCCCAATTGTTTATAACTTGGGGATTATCTTCGGCATTATTTTCCTCGTTCCCATTTGGGGGATTTATGGCCCAACCATCGGCGTGGTTTTAGGAGCCATTTTACATCTCTTGGTTCAATTACCCCTGGCGATCAAACTCGGTTTTATTCACCGCTTTACTATTTGGGATTTGACCCATCCCGGAGTGAAAGAAATCGCCAGGTTGATGTTGCCGCGAACCACCGCTTTAGCCATCGGCCAAATCGAGGCGACGGTCGCCGTTTTCCTGGCGACTTCTTTAGCGGCCGGCTCTCTTTCTATCTTCTATTTTGCCCAGCACTTAATGAGTGTTCCCGTTGGGCTTTTTGGGGCGACCATTGGTCAAGCGGCTCTACCTTCATTATCTCGAGAGAATGCGGTCAAAGAAATCATTGGCTTTAGGAAGACTCTGACTGATTCCTTATTCCAAATTATTTTCTTGGTTCTGCCGGCCACGGCGATTCTTTTAATTCTCAGAGTCCCGGTGGTCAGATTGGCCTTCGGAGCGAAAAATTTTCCTTGGCAGGCCACGATTCTGACCGGAAAAACCCTGGCTCTTTTTAGTTTAGCCATCGTTTGTCAAAGTTTAATGCAAATTTTAGTCAGGGGTTTTTACGCTCTTCACGACACCAAAACCCCCTTAATTATTGGTTCGATTTCCGTTTTGGGAAATGTGATTTTGAGTATTTATTTAACTTTTAATTTAGGTTATGGGGTGGTTGGTTTGGCGGCGGCGACCTCGCTGGCGAGTCTTTTCCAGATGATTCTTCTCTTTTTATTTTTGGACAAGAAGGTTGGTGGTTTCCTGGAAAAACCCTTTCTTTTTCGTTTAGGGAAAATGCTTCTGGCGATCATTTTTACCTTAGTTTTTCTTTGGGTGCCGATGAGATTCCTAGACCGCTATATCCTCGATACGACCAGAACCATTAATCTGATTATCCTCACCGTGATCGCTACCTTCATGGGTCTCTTGGTTTACGTCGGGAGTGCTTATTTATTAAAAATCGAAGAACTGGGAGAACTTTTTTCTTTGCTTAAAAGAATCGGCAAATGGCGCCAGGTGCTGCGGGAGTCTGAGGAGGTCATCGAAGTTACCCCCTCACGGGGTCAGACCTTATCTTGAGGAAGTAATGGTTATCAGGATAACACTGTTGGCGGGCAGTAAAACACTTGTTTCCAAGGTCCTGCTATCACCCACGGTTTTCTTTTGCTGAGAGCCTTTGGCCAATAAAAAATTTTCTTGGTAAAGATAATCGCCCGGTGCCAAATTTATAAATTTTATGGGAACTGTTTCTTGGTGTCGGCTTTCAGGATCATAATTGGTTAAAAGAACCTGAATTGAGTTCTTATCCTGGCCGGCGATGCCTTTCACCCAGGTGCCTTCACCGGCCAGAGAGAGTCTTTCTCCCCCAAGCTGGTTTAAAAAATCAAGGGCATAATAACGAGGCTTTTTCTCCTGGCCAGAATTTTGGTGGGTCAGCAGTCCCCAGCGGCCCCAATATTTGTTGCCGGCCGGATCAGGACCGTCTTTGATTTCGAAGGTAAAGGCCAAATCAACTCGAGCCATTAAGGCGCGAATGGTGGCGACGGTATGAGCGGCATCGAAAATCGAATCATGGTTGGGAGAATTTTCCGGATCCGAACCCCATTCGCTAATAATTTTTTTAATCCCCAAAAAACGAGGATGTTTTTCGATAATTGTTTTCAAGTCCTCCAGCTCTTGATTATAAAAGTCGGTTTCCGGATGATAACAGTGCCAAGAAACAAAATCGAGGCGAAGATTTTTAGTCTCAGCCAATTCTAAGAGCTTCTCGAACCAGGCAGGATAGAAACTAGTCGTGGCCGGACCGCCGAAATAAAAAGGATTGGTGTTTTTGGCTTGCTGGGCGCCTAAAGCAGAGTGGAGATAAAGAGTTAGATAGTCTTTTTCGGGATCACAATTGGGTTCTAAAAGTCGACAGTCTCTGGTTTTCCAATTACCAAAAAGATCGGGCTCATTCCAAACTTCGTAATAGACATCCGCTAGATTGCGATTATTTTTGGCGCTGTAGTGTTCGATAAAAGTCCTGACGATGGCGGACCAGTCGGACCAATTTTCGGGGGGAGAAGTGACTTGACCATCCTTGGCAATCGTTGGCGGCATATAAGAGAGGGAAAAGAAGGGCAGGGCACCGGTAGCTAAAATATCATCGACCGTCTTATCCAATTGGCTGAAATCATAGGTCATGCCGTTATTTTTACCACCGCCGACTAAATTATAGGCATCAAAAACATGGTCAAGGCGAATATATTTTGGTTTGAGCTGTTTGATTTCGGGAATGACTGGAGTTAACATAGACTCTTTTTCCTCGCCGCCTTGAGCTAAAGCCAGCCAGGGTTGAGGCATCGGACCTAAAATGGCAATGGTATCAACGGTAATATTGGCCGGTTGACCGGAGGCTTCTTTCCACCAAATCTGAATCTTTCTTGATTGCCAAGTAAAAAGAGAAAGGGTGATTAAAAGCAAAATCAGCCCCAATAAAGAACGAATTTTGATTTTTTTCTTCACTTTAGAATTGAGTATAGCAGAGAATTAGCGGGGCAAAAAGAGGCCAAAACCGAGGCCGACAATTAAGATTGTTAATCCCAAAATAGAGAATAAAATAGTTAATCCTGGATTACCAGTCGATGGCAGAGTTTCCAGTGGAGTCGGAGTGGGGGTAGTTCCGCTGGTAGTTTGAGGTGTTGGAGTGGCGGTTGGTTTAGGGGTGGGAGTTGGAGTGGAGGTGGGAATTGTTCCTCCACCCTGACCAGCCGGGGTTGGAGTTGAAGTTGGGCCAGAAGTCGGAGTTGGAGTAGGGGTGGCGCCACCAGTAATGTTAACCGTTCCAGGAGAAGTTTGCTGTAAAACATTTTCTCCTCCACTAGCGTAAACTCCGGTCTGTGAACCAAAAGAAATAGGACTTGTACCCACACCTTTAGCATTAAAAACAACTGAAGCAAGATTGCCGCTCCCGGGTTGAGCCGTAAATGAGGTTAAGGCATAAAGAACATTGCCGGTGGTGTTATTAATAGTTTTACTGGCTTCGGTAGGACTGGTAAAAAATTCTCCTGGGGAGATACCAGTTAACTCTAAAACTTGAGGATTGAAATTTATATCAAGATCAGCCGCGACAACACTATTGGTTTCCGTGTTAACGGTTATTTGAAGAACGAAAGAATCGCCGACAGTTTTGGTAACAGAGGGCGGACTAATAGCCAAAGTAGTCGCCGGAGTAGCCCGCATTCTTATTTCTTGTTGTCTTTTAACTAACCAGATTGCAACCGGAAGACTGAGTAAAAGAAAAATCAGGATAAGAACGGACAGGGTTCTTTTATTCATTTAGTTATCGTATAGACAGCCTCTCTTTTGATCTCAAGGGGAATAATTTCTCCCCCTGGACCGAAGACTTGAGTTTTCTCTCCAAACATAAGTTTAATTGTTGGCTTCTCGACCGCCTTTTGAACCTTAAAGGTTAAAGAGATTAAGTTTTCGTTTCCAGAGACTGGTTTAAAAGAGACAACTCCTACCAAAATTTTTCCATTTTTTTTATCAATTTTTTGGCTAATCAGTTTTCCTTCTGGCCAAAATTTCTCCATACCAATTTTTTGAAAAGTTAAAACGCTAGGATTGTAGATAATTTCTAGGTCAGCGGAAACAGCCTCTTTTTCGGTTTTAAAAAAAACATTAGAGGTAAACTCTTGTTCCTCGGTAAGAGTTAATCTTTCGGGTTGGAAACTAATTGAGGCTAAAATTTTTTGAGGTTGGTCAGAAGATGGAGGAGGACCAACCCTGGTTTTTTGCGGGGTTGGGATTAAAATAGCTATGACTGCCAAAAATACAGTCAAAATAATCAAGATTAAAAAGAAATTAGTTTTACCTATTCGCATTTGTTTTGTTCTCCTGGAGCGGAATCACCGCATTCAAAGTAATTTGGTTGCATGATGGCAAAATCAGCTCCATTAACCACTCCATCAAGATTGAAATCAGCCGGTCCGGGCTCAAAATAGGCGCTTTGGAGAATACCAAAGTCGGCTCCACTTACATAATTGTCATTGTTGACATCACCGGCTCTGAGTGGTTCTGCCAACCAATCTTGACTATTATCTCCTGCATTTAAAGTAACATTTTCAAATTTCTTTTGTAAATGAGCCCAGCCTTTAAGATAAACGTCATAAGTGCCAGGTTCAATATCAGTAATGGTGCCAGAGTAAACCCCAGTCTGGTCAGAGCTGACGCCAAGCGAGGCAAGACGATATTTTTCTTGATTATTCTGGCTGAAAACGGCTCTTACAACCTTGTTTGGTTTTTGACTAGAGATGCCCTGAAATTTAATTTTAAAATTGAGACTAGCAGAAGGAGTTGCACAATTGGTATCGGTTGAACAGCCATCGGGCGGACAAGGTGAAACCTGAGTTTTACTAACACAAGAGGTACCCCCACAGGTCTTGTAGGTACAGACGCAGTTTGCATCGGCTGAGCAAGAATCAACTGGACAAGGAGGCGCTTTCTCTTTAGTCACGCAAGCTAGCCCCTCACAAACCTTATAAGAACAAGGAGCGGGGGTAGGAGTTCCGGTTGGTGTCGGGGTAGCCGTTGGGGTTGGAGTGGCTGTTGGGCTTAAGGTGGGTGTAGGGCTAGCCGTTGGCTGAATTGTTTTCGTCAGACGAAAAGTGTCTAAAATTTCACCACCCGGGTCTACCTTGCAGCAGAGGGGAAATAGCCTCGCATAAGTGGAAATCGCTGTTCCAGACAAAACTCCGCCATTAATGGTCACCTTAACAATGTGGTTTTTTACCGAACTGCTTTTGGTACCCGGCATCGGCGCCAAAGGCTCTCTTCTATTACTCCCCCCTCCTGACTCAATATAGATTATACCGTCAGCCTCTACTCTTTCATAACAATGGTCATGAGCCCCAAAAACAACATCAACCCCATATTTCTTAAATAAAGGATGAAGATATTGCCTCGTGGCTTTACGCTCAGAGGTTTGTTCGGCAGTCGAACTATAAATCTGGACATGGAAAAAGACAATTTTCCAGGGCTTGTCCGTGCTTTTCAAATCATTCTCAAGCCATTGATATTGTGGAGAGCCAGGACGACAAGCCTCACCGTTAGGGTAATAATTATCATAATCCATCCTTAAACTAATAAAATGGGCATTACCCCAATCAAAAGAATACCAAGGTCGATCTTCAATCAAGAGGCTCTTAAGGTGGGTAAGGTCTTTGAAGCGGTGATAGTAACTATGACTCTCGTTATAACCTTCATGATTGCCAAGCGTGGGATAGGCTGGAACTTTATCCATCAGCGGCTTTTCAATCGCGAAAAAATCATTCCAAGCAACATCGATAGGATATTGAACCATATCTCCTAAGAGAAGATAAAAATCAGGATTTATATTGATTATCGCCTCAGTCGCTGACCGATGATTCGCATCCGCCCGCTCACGGTAGTTAGCTAAGTCTGGGTCCGTTATCCCTGCATGAGTATCACCCAGAGCAGTAAAAGTAAATTCTCCATCCCCCGTCGCTTCTTTTCTTATCTCCATTGTTTTTGTAGATACGGTATAGACAGTTATAGGGATGAGAAGGAGGAAAAAAGAAAGGAAGATCAAGGTGATAATCTGCTTTTTGGAGAGTTTTGAGGTAAGAAAGGTACCCAACATGCTTTCAGTATAGCATTTTAAGAATCCTCTATCTATTACGTCCACACCCGCGAGGGGCGTGTATACGGGGTCGGCGTCCCGAGGTGACATCGGGGCTTGACAACTCTTAGCAGTTGTGTTATAAGAGTGCTAATCATGGAGTTAACGGAAAGACAAAGTAAAATTCTGAAAACCGCGATTGAAGAATATATTGAAACGGCGGAGCCGGTTGGTTCCGAGACTTTGGAAAAGAAATATTCCTTAGGGATTTCTCCAGCGACCATCCGCAACGAAATGATCAGACTAACCAAAGAGGGTTTTCTCCGTCAACCCCATACTTCGGCCGGCCGAGTGCCGACCCCAGCCGGTTTTAAATTATATATTGACCAGTTAATGGACGAGAAAAAGCTTTCGGTGACGGAAGAGGTGGCCGCCAAAGAGGCGATTTGGGATTATCGCTTTGAATTCGATCGCTTAATGAGAGAGGCGACCCGGGCTTTGGCCGGTCAGACCCGGTCTTTAGCCGTTGCCGCCACCAATGAGGGCGATGTTTATTCCGCGGGTTATGCCAACATTCTTGATATTCCGGAATTTTTTGACATCGATGTCACCAAATCGGTTTTAGGTCTTTTGGATGAATTTAAGAGTTTGCAATCTCTTTTTGAAAAATCATACGGCGAAGACCCGGTTCATGTTCTTATGGGTGAAGATTTAGGCGAAGAATTTTTGCGACCTTGCGGAATGATTTTTACCCATTTTGAAGCCGGACCAAAACACTCCGGCAATATCGGCGTCATCGGACCCTGCCGCTTAAATTATCCGGCCATTATTCCGACGATTCGTTATTTTGGGGAATTGATTAATGAGATGGCCAAGAATTGGTAATCTTTCGACAAGCCCTTCGGCCACGAGCTCAGGGCCGAGTGGCTCAAGATCAGAATGATTAAAGATAAACAAGGACATAAAAAACAGCTTGAGGAGTTGACCAAAAAATGGCAGAGAGCTTTGGCGGATTACCAGAATCTGGAAAAAAGAACCGGTTTGGAAAAAGAGGATTTTGTCAAATTTGCTAACAGCCAATTAATCTTGAAACTTTTACCGGGTCTTGATAGTTTAGAAAAAGCCGGTCAACATTTGAAAGACGAGGGGTTGAAGTTGGCGCTAAAACAATTGACGGATGAATTGGCGAGCAGTGGTTTGGAGAAGATGCAGACGCTTGGTCAGGATTTCGACCCGGAAATAATGGAATGTCTTGAGGTCGCCGAAGGTGAAGAGGGAAAGGTACTTGACGAAATCAGACCAGGATATAAACTAAATAATAGGGTTTTAAGAGTCGCCCAAGTCAGAGTGGGCAAAGAAGAAGGAGAAATTAATGAGTAAACCAATTGGCATTGATTTAGGAACAACTAATAGCTGTGTCGCCGTCATGGAGGGTGGCCAGCCAAAAGTGATTCCCTCGGCAGAGGGCAGAAATATTATTCCTTCGGTGGTGGAGCCGATTAAAGGCTTAGTCGGTGATGTGGCCAAGCGCCAGATGATCGTTAATCCCAAATCAACGATTTATTCGATTAAAAGATTAGTCGGCCGTCGGTTTAAAGATAAGGCCGTCCAAGAAGACACGAAGATTCTTTCCTATAAAATTGCCGAAGGTCGGGAAGGCATGGCCGTGGTTGAAGTCGAAGGCCGGACTTTTACTCCCCAAGAAATCTCCGCCAAGATTTTACAAAAGATTAAGGCTGATGCCGAAGCTTATTTGGGCGGAAAAGTCACCCAGGCGGTGATTACCGTGCCCGCTTATTTTGATGATTCCCAGAGACAGGCGACCAAACAAGCCGGAGAAATTGCCGGTTTGGAAGTTTTGCGGATTATTAATGAACCCACGGCCGCTTCTTTAGCTTATGGTCTGGATAAAAAACAAGCCCACACCATTGCCGTCTATGACTTGGGCGGCGGCACTTTTGATATTTCCATTTTGGAATTAGGCGAGGGAGTTTATGAAGTCAAGGCGACCAATGGCGACACTCATTTAGGCGGAGATGATTTTGATCAAAAAGTGCTCAATTGGCTGGCCGAGGAATTTAAAAAGGAAAATAATGTTGATTTAAAAAATGACCCCCAAGCCTTACAGCGCTTAAGAGATGCGGCCGAAAAAGCGAAGATTGAGCTTTCCTCTGCCCAGGAAACGGAAATTAATCTTCCCTTTATTACCCAGGGTCCGGCCGGCCCGCTTCATTTGGTGACCAAATTAAGTCGGGCCAAACTGGAACAATTAGTGGATGATTTAATTCAGAAAACCATTGGGCCGGCTGAAGCTTGTCTTAAAGATGCCAAAAAAACGACTAAGGAGATTGATGAAGTCATTCTCGTCGGCGGCATGACCAGGATGCCCAAGGTCTATGATACGGTTAAGAATTTCTTTGGCAGAGAGCCCAATAAATCGGTTAATCCGGATGAGGTGGTGGCGGTTGGGGCGGCCTTACAGGCTGGAGTGCTTTCGGGAGAAGTGAAAGACATTCTTCTTTTGGATGTGACGCCTTTGACTTTGGGGATTGAAACTCTTGGTCAGGTGGCGACGCCCTTAATTCCCAGGAATACGACCATTCCGACTTCAAAATCGCAGATTTTCTCGACCGCGGCCGATAATCAGACTCAAGTGGAAATTAATGTTCTTCAGGGAGAGAGACAAATGGCTTTTGATAATAAAACCTTAGGTCGGTTTATTCTTGACGGCCTGCCGCCGGCGCCAAGAGGTGTACCTCAAATTGAAGTCACTTTTGATTTGGATGCCAATGGCATTTTAAACGTCACCGCCAAAGACAAAGCGACCAATAAAGAACAGTCAATTAAGATTACCGGCTCAACCGGTTTGGCCAAAGACGAAGTCGAGAAAATGACCAAGGAGGCTGAAGCTCATGCGGCGGAAGACACCCAAAGAAAAGAGCAGATTGAAGCCAGAAATATAGCCGACAATTTAATCTATACCGCCGAAAAAACTCTTAAAGAAGCTGGAGATAAAGTCAAACCGGAGGACAAAAAGAAGGTGGAAGAGGAAATTACCAAAGTGAAGGACGTTTTGAAAAAGGAAGGGGCGACGAAAGCGGAGATTGAAGAAGCGACCAAGGTTCTTTCTGAGGCAGTCCAGCAAGTGGGAGCGGCGATGTATTCCGCCCAAGGCGGATCAGCCAAAGGAGAACCCTCCTCCGCCAAAGCTTCGGAGGGCAAGGAGGAAGCCAAAGCTGAAGAACCTGGAAAAGAACCTGATAAGAAAGAGGCGGAAGAAGGGGAAGTAGTAGAAGAATAGAGACTGGAGATTAGAGACTGGATATTAGGAATTGGGAATTAGTCCCGCGAAGCGGGATCTGGCTTCGCCAGATAATTGGGCCCTCGCCAAAGGCGGGGTTTATTTTTCCAAAAGCCAAAAGATGAATAGATCAGAACTTGGTCGGGCCGATCTTCACGTCCATACTTTAGCTAGCGATGGTATTCGAAGTCCAGAAGAGTGTGTTCGTTTAGCCAATGAACTAGAACTTGATGTTTTAGCGATCACTGATCATGATCGAGTTTTAGGAGCCCTGATAGCTTTAGAAGAAGCAGAAAAGATGGGGTATTCTGTTTCCGTTGTTCCGGGAACAGAAATTACCACCTGCCAAGGTCATCTTTTAGCTCTTTATGTGAAAGAGGAAATTCCCTCAATGTATTCTTTGATTGAGACTGTCGGAGAAATTCATTGCCGAGGAGGTTTAGCCATCGCTCCCCATGTTGGACTCGGTTTATCTCCGGTTTCAATTTCAGCAAAAACAATTGCCAGGCTTTATCAAAAAGGAGAGAAACTGGATGGCATCGAAGTTCAAAATCCTCATTATTGGAGGAGGCATCTTGAGCAAGCTCGATTATTAAGTTTATATTACGGCATTTCTCCGGTGGCGGGAAGCGATGACCATTTTGGTAATTTTGGCCGAGAAGTTCAGACTCTGTTTTTGGGGAAAACCGCGGCTGATTTACGTACCAGTATTGAGCAGGGAACAACGCTCGCGGTCAGAAGTGATTTGCCCCTGAGAAAAATTTCGGTTAATGAGAGAATTTTTCAATTAACTAGAGGTTTAACCGATGACGTGCCAAGGAAGGCCAAACGGAGCCATATTTTTGTTTCCAACCTCTTGCGACCGGAAGAGCTTAAAGATAAAATACAATCATGACGACGACCAGAGATTATTACGACATTCTCGGGGTTTCCAAATCCGCCAGTGGGGCGGAGCTCAAGGCGGCCTACCGGAAACAAGCGCTCCAATGGCATCCGGATAGGAATAAATCTCCTGAAGCTGAAAAGAAATTTAAAGAAATCAATGAGGCTTACGAAGTTCTCTCTGATGCGGAAAAGAAATCAGCCTATGATCAATTCGGTCATGCCGCTTTCCAGGCCGGTGGTTTTGGCGCGGCGGCCGGTCCGTTCGCTGGCGCTGAAGGTTCTCCTAGTGGTGGCCAGACGAGAACTTATCGTCAGGGACCGTTTAGTTATACTTACACCACTTATGGGGGAGGTGGCTCACCATTCGAGGGTTTGGGCTTTGATTTTTCCGATCCTTTTGAGATTTTCGAGCAATTTTTCGGCGGCGCCTCGCCTTTTGCCAGACAAACAAGAATTCCTCGTTATAGTTTGAGTTTGGATTTCTTGGAAGCGGCTAAAGGTTGTGAAAAAGAAGTCAGCCTTGACGGTAGAAGAAGAACGATTAAAATTCCGGCTGGGGTTGATGACGGTTCAAGAATCAGATTTGGGGATTTTTATGTTTCCCTTGACGTCAAGCCTGATCCGGTTTTTCAGCGTGAGGGAGATGATCTGGTCGTTATTCTGGCTATTCCTTTAACTTTGGCGATTTTGGGAGGGATTCTTGAAGTGCCGACGATTGATGGTGATCTCAAATTAAGAATTCGACCGGGAACCCAGCCGGGAACCATGGTTCGCTTGCGCGGTCGAGGAATCAAACACTTACGCGGTTCTGGGAGAGGCGACCAATACGTTCGCCTCCAAATCCAAATTCCGGAAAAATTAACCCGTGAGCAAAAAGAAGCTTTAAAAAATCTGGAAGGGATTTAAAGAGATGAAGAAGCGAAAACCTGTTATTTATGCTTTTATTGATAGTCAAAATCTAAATTTGGGCGTGAGAAGCCAAGGATGGACGTTGGATTTCCAGAATTTTCGCGTTCTTTTAAAAGATAAATATCATGTTAGTAAAGCCTTTCTTTTTATCGGCTTTATACCTCAGAATCAAAAATTGTATACCTATTTGCAGAAAGCAGGATATCTTGTGATATTTAAGCCAGTTTTAGAGGTTAGTAAACATAAAAAAAGAAAAATTAAAGGAAATGTCGACGCAGAGCTTGTTTTACACGCAATGATTGAATATAAAAATTACGATAAGGCAATAATTGTTTCAGGAGATGGAGATTTTTATTGTCTAGCGGATTATTTATTGAAGAAAGACAAACTGGGGAAAATTATCGTACCCAATAAAAAATATTCTTCACTTTTAAGAAAATTTGCACCCTACATCGTTAATGTAGGTTTGTTCAAGAATAGGTTGAAAAAAGGATAAAAAAAGAGAGGCATTCCCGCGGGACGAAACCCTTTGGTAGTCCTCTCATCGTGATAAACGTATTATAGCAACGGTGTCAAGAAAAAGCAACCCGGAGCCTGTAAGGTAATGTAAAGGAGTCTCTTTTACAGACAGTTTATTAGTGAAGAGGGAAGAGGACCATTTTTATTGTTCCAGACGTTTTTGCTTCGCCCAGTTTTTCAAGTTCTTGAGAAGGATATAAAGTAAGTTTCACTTCCTCATCAGTTGATTCGCAAAGACAACCCCCCAATAAATTATCCGGGGTGACTTCTTCTGGTTTCGAGACGCCTTCCGGAAGGAACGGTGATAAAGCGACGCCTTCATCGTGTCTACAGGCACGGGTACCGATATATCTTGCTCTTGCTTGAGCCGCTTCTGACAATCGTTCCAGCTCAATCCCCATGTTATCAACTCCTTCATGAAACCTTCTGTCTAGCTCTCGACGAGGGATACTCATTTTTCCTCCTTTAAAAAACTGCCCTTGAGGACAGTTTAAGCGTAAGATAGCACGCCAGCCCTGATTTTGTCAAATTATTCTTATTTCTTAATTTCCAACTATAAGCTATAAGCCATTCCCCATTCGCCATTAACTATTGTTCATATCCTCTTGCTTTCTTCAGGACTCTTTGTTATATTGTCCGTCTATAGTGAGTTAAAGCGGGAAAACTAAATCATGGCTTGGACAGAATTGGGACAACCTTCAGATCCTGCCCGACCTGACCAAGAGGATCAAAATCGAGACTCCATCTTAGACAATTATTTATCTCTCCATTTACAAGACTTAAGATCTCGAAATAGAGGCAGAATAGGATGGGGTGTTGCGGTTAAGGGGAGAGAAATCGAATCTGAATTGGCGAGGGAAATAGTAGATACTTTTCTTGACGACATTGATGACTCCTTATCAGCGGTTTCGGATTTTGAGGCAAAAGAAAGATTAGTTTATTTTGACCATCCCACCCAAGAATTTTCTTATCTTTCTCAAGCCCAAGAAAAATGGCAGGTTGATTATAAGCTTCTAGATTATCTTTACCGGCGTTGTTTGTATTCCTATCTTTGTTTTGCTTTAAATGGTTATCAATCAATACCTCCTAAAGACGAAAAAGGGCTGGCGGATTTTGAAAGACAGTTCAGAAAAAAACCGAAGATTGAATTATTTGATGGAAAGCTGAATGCTGTTTTTACCCGCTCGGTTAAACCCATTCAGGTTGGTCAAACAACCATCTATCAAAGAAGATGGGTGGTTAAACCAGGGCCACCACGCGATTCGGTAGAGGAATGGCACAAGCAGTTTGACCCTTACTTCACTGACCTTCCCGTTCCCAAGAATTCGTTTGTCAGTTTCGAAGTTGATGCCACCGACACCGAAACTGGTGTTCCGGACATCGGGATAATGGCTTATGCTGATAGGGAAACAGGCAAGCCAGTCGTTGAGTTTAGAGTCTTTGAAAATTGGTATGACGAGCCGACTTCAATAGAAAGAGAGATAAGCGAATTCCGTTGCGAACCGACAACTTATGATCATCCCTTAACTGGAGAAAGAGTTGAAGCTGAAAGGATGACTGTTAGGACTTGCTCAGCTGATGAAAATTGGCAAAAGACGAGGAAAAAGGAATGCCGGGTTCAGGTGTTGGTTTTTTTTGATGATTGGTCTCCAGAGGTAGAGGAACTAAGAGAGGTGGAGAGAGTTTTGGAAGAAAGTGTTTTTGAACCAGTTAGATATGAAGATAGAGTTTGGATTGAACAAAGGAGATCGATTTTTCCAGAACCAGGAAGAATGATTCTTTATATTAGAAATGACCAAGGAAAAATGGTTTTGGCACAATTGGAGGACCAACCCGAGGATTCATCAATCCCCAAAAACTTAGGACCAGCTCATTCTCAGTATTTTCTCTAAGCCCATCCTTCCCTCAATTTCTCAATTACTGATTCTTGATTTTCCAGCTACTATGGGGTATAATCTTTCCAAATGACGACAATAGGGGAATTTTCAGAAGAAATTGGCATTTCCAAGGGGTTAATTCATTTAGTAATAGGCACTTCAAAAAATGCAGGAATCTGGCCTGGGGAGGACTTAGTAGAAGAAGTAACCATTCGTCGAAGCGATGGACGGGAAAGCAAAAAACGTGTAAGAAATCTTACTGAAGAACAAATGGGCACAATTGAAAACGTGTTGGTAAGAATGGGTGAAAACGAAAGAGCAAGGAACGAATGCTTAATAAACTTTGCCCGAACCCGCGGTAAAGAACGGATGACTGAAGGCGGTGTTCCCGAAGAAGCCTGGTCGACGAGAGGCCGGGAAAGAATAGAAGGAGGAGAACCGCCAAGGAAATATCCTCCACACCCCATTGTCTAGCTTCTAATTTCCTAATTTCCTAATTTCTTTGTTTTTTCCTCTTTCTTCTATCTCGAAGTGCCTGCCCCGTTAATTTGTAGAAAATTTTACGGGGTGCCTTGTCCTGAGGTTACCGAACGAGTAAAATTAGGGGAAGATGGCTTATTTATTCTTAGATGAATCAGGGGATCTTGGATTTGATTTTACAAAAAGAAAAACTTCAAAATTCTTTGTGATTACCTGCCTTTTTACCGGAAACAAGAAACCGATTGAAAAGATAGTGAAGAAGACCCACTCGGCACTAAGCAAAAAATATAAAAGGCGATTTGGGGTTCTTCACTGTGTAAAAGAAAAACCAATCACCAGACAACGTTTACTTAGGCGTTTGGTAGAGAAAGAATGTTTTGTCATGTCAATTTATCTTAATAAGAAAAAAGTATATACCAAACTTCAGAACGAAAAAGCAGTTCTTTATAATTATGTAACCAATATTTTGCTTGATCGGATTTATTCGAGAAAAATAATTAAAATAAACGGGAAGGTTTATCTTATCGCTTCCAAAAGGGAGACAAATAAGTTTCTCAATCAGAATTTTCAAGAATACCTTAACCAGCAAGTTAAAAATCGCCATAAGGCAAACATAGAAATTCTTATTAGGTCACCTCATGAAGAAAAGGCACTCCAGGCAGTTGATTTTGTAAGCTGGGCGATTTTTAGAAAGTATGAGTACGGAGACGAAGATTATTACAACTTGATAAAAAGTAGGATTATCGAAGAAAATCCATTATTCTCCTAAAAATGTAAAACCCCATGTGCTATTTATGAGCAACCATCCGGAAGCCCACACATGAGGATTTACTTACAGGTAAAGTATATTAAAAAGGGTAATCTATGTCAATGGGCAATTTAAACACAAATAATCCGCCTTCTTTTACCTCTTTCTTCAGCCTTGGGAAAGTGGTGATGTAAAGGAGTCTCCTTTACAGACAGCCTCCATTAACCATCAACCATAAGCAAAGCTTGATGCTTCGCAATAAGCAAAGCTTGTTGCTTCGCAATTAGCCATCAACCATCAATCCTATGCCCTTTGTTCTATGTTCTATGTCCTAACTTTAAGTGTGGCTAACTCATCCTGAAAGTGGTAAAATGAGGACGAGGTGAAAGAGATGCAAGAAGAAGAGCCAGAGAGAGGAAAAATTGTTGGTATGATTGTTCCTGCAAGTCAGTTTTTAAATTTGGCAGCTGTGGATTTAGTTGCTAAAGGAGGAAAGGTTTTCAGGTCGCAATTAGAAGGACCGGCAGGAATTAGATTTCCCGAGCTAACTCCCGAATACACTGACCTGGATGCTCAGTCATCCGACTCTGAAAGGCTTTGATAGGTACGAGATTAAGGAAATAGTAGAACTTGATTGGAGTTGGTTCTATAATTTTGAGTAAATTCCAATTTTCCCCTAAGAAAACCCAAAAAATACCTGTGGATAACTCATTTTGAAAGTGGTAAGATTGGAACAAGATGTACTTCAAAACCACTGAAAAGCATAACCAAAATATCGAAAAATATCTGACCCAATGAAAAATATTACTATTTTTATTGACGAATCAGGAACTTTACCAGACCCTAAAGATAAAGTGATTATTGTTGCCGCCGTCGGAGTTGGCTCTCCAGAAAAAATAGAGACGATAATAAAAGCAGTCAGAAAGAGAGGTAAGTTTAAAAAACTAACAGGGGAAGTCAAGTATTATACCGTAGGTGAGAAAGGTAAGAGACTATTTTTCGAAAAGATTGTTAAGGAAAACTTTGATATTTTTATCCTAACAGTCGAGAAGATGGGTCGATCTATTCCCGATACTCCCGAGCATTTTGGCATTCTTTCTGGCCTACTTTTAGAGAATGTTTTTGCTTTTTATTCTCAAATTCGGGAGATTATTTTCGACCGCCACTTCCATAGAGATAAAGACATTGAAAAATTTAATCAGGTTCTTGGAAAATTTTTAGGAAGAGATTTGCCCAAAATTCATCATGTGGATAGCAAAAGAGATAAAAAAGTCAACATTGCTGATATGATAGCGGGGGCAGTTTTAGCCAAAGAAACAGGAAAAGATAAGCGTTTCTATGAAATGTTTAGGAAAAGAATAGTGAGCGAGACGAGATTAAATTGGCCAGAGGCAAAAAGAAGACTGTTTAAATAAAAAAATCTTGCCTGAACCGGTGTAAACACCCATCCAAAGCAAGAATAGTTATCTTATATCACTTTTTTGTTTATTTGTCAAGAGTAAAATTCCCCTCAATTTCTCAATTTCCTTCTGATGTCTTTTGACAAACCAATCTTCAAGATAGGGGAGATATTTTAGCTGGAATTTCTTAGGTAATTTGAAAAAATATCCGTGGTAAACTCCTCGGCAGTTTTTACGGCCGCAATGACATGCAAAAGTGCCGCCATAATCGGCATTAATTGAATAATCGAAGACAATTTCCTCTCCTTTTTTAATTTCTCTCATCGCCAAAACCTGGCGGATGCTATCAATGGTTTTGACATAAATATTTGGCTCGCAGGCGTGATTAATATATCTTTCCGGAGATTGCATCAAGACGATTTTGTCAGGCAAGTAGTCAGCCTCGAACTCTCGTTGATATTTAGTCAACTTAGATTCATCTTTAACCAGATGAGAATCATCAATCTTCAAGACGACTTCTCCCTTGCGAAAGTTTTTATTAGCAAAAACCCCCTTGCCTTGGACTTTGGATTTTCTGACGATTATAGTTTTCATTCACTAAAAGTTACAAATAGCCTAGTTTTTTGAACAATTTTCGTGAAGGTGGGACGTGGTCATATTTACCCAAGTTTTTTATTTCTACCCACTCTAATTTTTCAATCCCTTCTCCTGGTTTGAGTTTCCCTGAT
>Ga0315285_10003304_pt1 | contig 16811 bp, 15 predicted proteins | sample YL17G09_36_MG_FD_203698 | JGI IMG/M metagenome (GOLD analysis project Ga0315285, IMG submission 203698) | Sediment microbial communities from Yellowstone Lake, YNP, Wyoming, USA - YL17G09_36 | ecosystem: Environmental > Aquatic > Freshwater > Lake > Sediment | place: USA: Wyoming | collected... | reverse complement strand
TCTCAGGAACTGTAGTCTCAACAGTCATAATGGCAATCTCTTCCATTTTGATCGGAAGACTCCTAGGACCAGAACCATATGGACAATACACCCTGGCCCTCGTAATACCGCAACTGTTCTACCTGCTGACCGACCTCGGAATCAATCAAGGTGTAACCAAATTCATAGCCACATTCAACACGCGGAAAGAAACAGACCGCATAATCAAAGTATTAAAATACTCAATTCTCTTAAAAGCCCTCGTCGGAGTAGGCCTCTTCACCCTAAATTACGCCCTAGCAGAGACGCTCGCCCAGCTTTTCCTCCAACGAACCGACTTGACCCCATTCCTTCAGATCGCATCATTCTCAATACTCTTCCAAGCCATATTCACAATAGCCACATCCGCCTTCGTAGGCCTAGACAAAACAGAATACTCAGCTTTGACCTCAAACGTCCAAGCCATCGCAAAAACCATAATCTCGATCATCCTCGTGCTCCTCGGACTAGGCGTAGCTGGCGCCATTATCGGCTACACATTAAGCTACGGAGCCGCAGCAGGAGCAGGCATACTTATTATCGCCCTCATACTACGCGGAAAGAAGACCACCAAAAGTCACCGCGATACTCAGAATGACCTTGCAAGCCTCGTACGCTACGGAGCTCCACTCTACTTATCAATCCTCCTAACAGGCTTCACCCCACTTTTCAAGAACTTCGTTCTAGCAAACTACACAACAGACGCAGACATCGGGAACTACAAAGCCGCACTGAACTTTGCAACACTAATCACAACACTGTCAATCCCAATAACAACAGCGCTACTGCCTGCTTTCTCCAAGATTGACTCAGAAGCCACAAGCAAAATAAGGCAATTCTTCAAACACGCAAACAAATACACAACACTACTCATTTTGCCGATGACAGTACTGCTAATGGTCTATTCAACACAAGCAGTGCACATAATCTACGGCTCAACATATCAGTCAGCATCCCTGTTCCTCGCAACATACTGCTTACTCTACTTCATGGTAGGAATCGGCTATCTCACACTGACAAGCATGTACAACGGTCTAGGCGAAACAAAAACCACTTTCACAATGAGCCTCATCACGTTCTCAATACTCGCCACGCTATCACCAACAGTCACAGCACATTACGGCGTCCAAGGACTCATAGGCACCTTCCTACTAGCAAGTCTGGTAGGTACAATATACGGGCTTGTCAAAGCAAAACGCAAATTCACCATCAAATTCGAGTACCAATCACTGGCAAAGATATACGCAGTCTCAATAGTATCAGCTGCCCCCTCCATCCTCATAACGCACCTCGCTTCACCACCAGAACTCATAAACCTAGTAGCGGGAGCAACACTTTACCTTGCAATCTACATAACCCTAACACCGCTAACAAAAATCATCACCCTCTCAGAACTCGAATCAATAAAAAAGACCACCGAAAAGATCCGACCGCTCAGACTAACAACCAGACCAATCCTCAACTACCAGCAAAAAATCCTGAAAAGACGAACCAAAAACGCGCAACAACAATCCTGAAACAATGCCCACACACAAGAAAGACACCGACAAATGACCGCCAGTCCCCCGTCTACATCACTGCCACACTGCTGCCCTTGTCAGATTCCTACACTCTTGCTCCACTCGAACGCCACATACTAACCCTATCAGTCTTTGCTGTCAGTGTTGGTCTTCGCAATCGAACAGAAAAACCACCACGTCATGTTCAAAACCCTCCCAACTGCTTAAGATCATCCAAGAACAAAGCACCACTCTTCGTTAAACTTTAAAAAACCCGACACCAAATATACGCATGCACAGGAAGAGTCTTCAGTCAAAAAAGCCTGACAGGTTCGCCAAGCTAGATTAACATAAGGAGGGACCTTAGTGAAGGTAGCGGTAATCCTGGGAACGAGACCTGAGATAATCAAGATGTCTCCCGTTATCGCAGAACTGGAAAATCAAGGCCTAGGCTACTTCATACTACATAGCAATCAACACTACTCTTACAAGATGGACAGGGTCTTCTTCGAGCAACTGAGTTTGCCAGAGCCAAAATACAACCTGAACGTAGGCTCAGGATCACATGCTGAAGAGACCGGCAAAATGCTAATAGGAATTGAAAGTGTACTAAAGAGCGAAAAACCTGACGTTGTGTTGGTTGAAGGGGACACAAACACAGTCTTGGCTGGAGCTTTAGCTGCATGCAAACTGATGATAAAAGTAGGACACATTGAAGCTGGATTAAGAAGCCACGACAGAGAAATGCCTGAAGAGATAAACAGACTACTAGCAGACCACATTTCAGATTACCTATTCGCACCGACTGAAAACGCTCATGAAAACCTGCTGAAAGAAGGAATAGCCGAAGACAAAATATTCGTCACCGGCAACACAATAGTTGACGCTCTATTGAGAAACATCAAACTAATAGACGATAACGGCTCATCAGACTACTTCCTCGTCACTTTACACAGACAAGAGAACGTTGACAGAGAAGAAAGACTGAGAAACATAATGAAAGGCTTGGAACTCGTCGCCAAAGAATTCCATGTCCCCATGATTTATCCCATCCATCCAAGAACCCGAAAAAGAATAACACAGTTCAACATTGCAGGCAGCAACCGAATCAAGTTCATGGAACCAGTGGATTACCTTGCCTTTCTTAAACTCCTCCGTAACGCTAAACTCGTGTTCACCGACTCGGGAGGAGTACAAGAGGAAGCCTGCATCCTGAAAGTGCCGTGTGTAACATTGAGATACAACACTGAAAGACCTGAAACACTAGAGGTCGGCTCCAACATCCTAGCAGGCGCTGAACCCAAAAACATTCTTGAAAAAACAAACCTCATGATCAACAAAAACAGAGATTGGAAAAACCCGTTTGGCGATGGAAAAGCCGCAAAAAGAATAGTGAACATAATCCAGAAGAAAACGAGAAACCCCTAAAAGCCTGCTACAAAACAGATACGCTAATAGGCTCTCCCAAAACACAAGCCAAGACCAGCCTATAACGAGTCACGGTTACTAGGTGCAAAAGATGAAGTTACCATCTATTCAAGAACTCGCAGGCCTCAAGACACTAAACAACTTGGCGCTTGCCTTGAAGGCTTCAGCCATAACAGCCGCCGTCATCGCCATCTACTTCCAAGACCTTAACCTAATCTTCACTGACGCACTGTATAATGAATCAACCAGCCACATACTGCTCATACCGCTGCTCTTCGCTTATCTAGTCTACCGAAAAAGGAAGATGCTCCGAGCCGCAGCCCCAACCAAAAGCAGAAGCACAGCAAGCCCAAGATACCTTGCCACGTTAAGCGGCATCCTCCTATGCGCGACAGCCATAATCCTGTACTGGTATGGCTCCTACACGTTCACCCCGTTGGAATACCACATCCTAACCCTGCCAGTCTTCACAGCTGGCCTCACACTAATCCTGTTCAACCCCCAAACACTACGTCAACTGGCCTTCCCCACAGCCTTCATGTTCTTCCTCACACCGCCCCCATCAGAAGTCATCTACGGCCTAGGCTCAACCCTGTCCGTGATAAGCTCCGAAGCCTCAAACGCCATCATAAACCTACTCGGCATACACTCAACAATCTCAGGAGAACTCGGCACACCAACCATAACAATAACACGCCCCGACGGCACCCCACTAGCCTTCAACGTCAGCATCGCCTGCTCAGGCATATACAGCCTCATAGGCTTCCTAGTCTTCGCCGCCTTCATAGCCTTCATGGTCAGAGACAAACCATGGAAAAAAGCCGCAACATTCATCCTAGGCTTCCCACTCATCTACCTACTCAACATACTCCGCATAACCATCATACTCCTCATCGGATACCAATGGGGAGAACAACTAGCCCTACAAATATTCCACCTCCTAGGCGGATGGATACTAATCTTCCTCGGAACCCTCATTCTACTGGCAATAGCAGAGAAAGCCTTCAAAACACGAATATTCACCAAAAAACAGCCCCAAGACAAATGCCTCTACTGCAGTCTAAGCCTCACCGATCAAACCGAACCATTCTGCCTAAAATGCGGAAAACTCGTAAAATACCCGCACGCAAAACTTGGAAAAACGGATGCGGCAAAGATCATAAGCATAGTCCTAGCCGCAGTCCTTCTCATATCAATCCAAGTTCCAGTATTCGCCCTCACACAAGGCCCCGCTCAAATCCTAATCCAAACACCCACAGGCCAACAGGGAAACGCCGAAATCTTCCCAAACATGACTGATTACACACTCAACTTCGTCTACCGCGACACCGAATTTGAGGAAATATCAGGACAAGACCTCTCGCTCATCTACTCCTACAAGCCACACAACCTCAGCGAAACAACAGTCTGGGTAGCACTTGAAATCGCGGGAACCACAACACCCCTACACCGATGGGAAGTCTGCCTAATAACGTGGCCACAAACGTATGGATACCAACCCAACGTAGAACAACTAGAACTAGAAGACGTCCAGATCATGGAGAACCCGCCCATTACAGCAAGATACTTCGGCTTCCGATACAAAAGCGACAACCAAACCCAACTCGTCCTCTACTGGTTTGAAACCTCAATCTTCAACCTCAACGACATCACATCACAGCAAAAACACATGAAAATAAGCCTCATAGCCTACCTCGACTCACCCGAAGACATACCCCGCATGAAAGACGAACTGCTGCCTTTCGCAGTTGCCATCGCAAACTACTGGCAACCAATAAAAACATGGACCGCAATCGCCATACAACTATCCACCAACGGACTAACCCTAGCCGCAACCACAACCATCCTACTAGCAGCAATCATAATCCTATACACCATCAAAACATGGAAACAGAGAAAAGCCAACTCCAACGCCTACCGAAAACTCTCAGAACAAAGCAAGCAACTAATCGACACAATAAAAGAAACAGAAAAAAAGACAAAGCCAACACTGCACGCAATCGCCACCAGATACAGAAGCAAAACAGGCCAGCCCATAGAAGAAAAAGAGCTACTCCAGAGACTCTCAGAAACAGAAAAAATCAGCATAATAAAACGCGAAATAACCAGCTTCCAAGACGAACCAACAATCACATGGAAAACAAAAATTTCACGCAACCATGCTTTCCAGACAACAAAAAAACAGAAACAATAATCCCAACACGCAATATCAATATAACCCCGAACTAAGAGAGAGACCTAAGAATGTACCAAGTGAAAATCGGCCTAATACATATCGTAATAACAACAATGCTTACGCTAGGCGCCATTGCGATCCTCGCATCAATTATTTACACTTCATCGATCCTAGCCTTCATAGGCCTAGGCCTCATCTTCTGGGGCGCCATCCTCACCTACGTCAAACCCGAAGAACACATCAAAAAAACGATCCTAGAAGCCGCATTATCACCCTCACATTCAACACTACACCAAGTAATACAGGAACTAGCCTACAGAGGCAACGCAACGTACCTGCCGCCAAAATACTTCAAAAACCCAGAAACCACAAGAATCTACATCCCAAAACTGAAAGGAGACACAACACTCCCGACACCAGAACAAATCCAAGAACACGAACACAAACTCTTCGCCCAAAACCCACAAGGCATCACAATCGCTCCACCAGGCCTCCAACTTTCAAAACTAGTTGAAAAATCGCTGGGAACCAGCTTCATCCAGACAGACCTCAACTACCTACAGCAAAACCTGCCAAAACCCCTAATCGAAGAACTCGAAGTCGCAGAAAACATAGAGATACAAGTACAAGAAGAAAAAACCGGCAAAAAAACAAACGTCGAACAAACCACGTCTCAACCAAAAAGCATCACAGTCAACGTCAAAATAACCAACTCAATCTACGCAAACTTGTACCGCGAAACCGAAACACCAACACAATCACTCACCTCAATCGGCTGCCCCATCTGCAGCGCCATCGCCATAGCCCTAACAAAAGCCTCAGGCAAACCAGTAAAAATCAAACAAATCCAAAGCTCCGAAGACGACAACACCACAGAAGCCACATACGAAATAGCTGAGGAATAACCCCATGGACTTCCCACTCACCTTCTGGGACATAAGCCTCTGGCTAGCAGTCACGGCCATAGTCCTCCTCATAACCTCAGAACTCATCTCACCCTACTACGGAAGAACAAACCTGCTCATCAACAAAAAAAGACTAAAAAACACTGCACTCACCGTTTCAATCCTCTTTCTGGCCACAGTCACAATAAGAATAGCCAACATCATAATCAACCCATAAGAAAAATAGAACTCTCACCCTAATGTTCTATATCCAAATAGCAATTACGCTTTTAAACCAGCACGTCAATTGAGACCGTTGGAGAAGGACAATGAGAAGAACCCCAATCATATTAATAGCCATCTTCATGCTCACCATGGCTGCCAGCCCAGTCTTCGCGCTAGGCACCATAAGAATAGAGCCACACGCCTTCGACCTACCAGACCCAATGGTAGTCTCAAGCCCCGCAACCTTCAACATCACAGTCACCCAACACACAGCCTACGACCCACAGATCTTCCTAGTCATGACAAAAGCATGCTACGAAGGACTAACCGGAAACGTCACAGTCACATGGACAGGCGGAAACCTCAACTTCACACCCGCCAACTTCACCCCAGCAAACACGGGTAAAGCACCACCCTCCACGCCAGACGCCGACTACACCGTCGCCTCTCTACAAGACCACCTAGAAGTACCACACTCAGAAAACATATACTACGCAGTCGCACCGTTCCTATCCGCCCCAATCACCAAAACGAACCAGACATTCATAGTGACTCTGCCGTCAACATCGCCTAAGATGCTGGTATACGCCATAGGCAAAAGCGAAGCCACAGGCGACTACGACAACAGAGTACCCAACACAAGACCAGGACTCGTCGTTCCCGAACCCAGCATAATACTGGCAACACTGGCAGCATTCGGCGCACTAGGGCTATATTCGATCAAAAAGAAAAAACCATCAGCATAAAAACACAACCCTATCCACTTTTCTAGAATCGAAAAAGAAAACTAATCCATACACTAAACCCTCAAAGTTTTGCGCGAACGCAAACCGTCAAGCATATGCAACCATATGAAAAGAGCCCGCTGCAACAAATAATAATCGCTAATTTATTAACGACCTAAACAGTCTTTTTTTGAGGCTAAACAGAATTGGGAAAGCATCCAACAGATGAAGAGCTGGCACAAACGATCCTTCAGCTCAACAAAGAGAAAGAGCCCGAAACCGTAGAGCAACTGGTTAACGCCACAAAAGAAAAACTACGAACCCCAGAGAAAGAAATTGTCAAGGCCATTCTGAAACTCCAAAACGAGGGAAAAATAAAACTCACACAACAGCCCCAAAAACACCAGCAACCCCTAGCAACCTACGTCAGAACAGGAGCAGCCCTCTGGTACTGGACAACAATAGCACTCTCAATCACAACCGCTGCAGTCGTGTTCCTAATCCCAGAAAACCTCTACCCATGGATCTACACACGATACGTCCTCGGCACAATCTTCATCCTCTGGCTACCAGGCTACACATTCATCAAAGCCCTATTCCCCCAATCCCGCCACCCCAAAACAACAGAAAAAAACCTAGACCCCATAGAACGCGTAGCCCTAAGCCTCGGCCTGAGCCTGGCACTAGTCCCAATGATCGGCCTACTACTCAACTACACACCATGGGGCATAAGACTAACCCCAATCGTCCTAAGCCTACTCAGCCTAACCATAACCTTCGCCACAGCAGCCATACTAAGAGAACACCAGACCCAAACCAAAAACACAAAAACCCTAACAGCCAAAACCCAAAACACGTTACCACATCGTAAACATATCACAAAACGATAGTTTATACCTCTAGAACAAACCTCCTTAAACATTTATAAGACACCACAACGAAGAATAATTGATCGAGGGGAAAAGGATGAACAAGAAAATATTGATTGCAGTACTGGGGGTAATAGTTCTCTCCATGATAATCGGCACGGCAAAAGCCCAAATATCCGTTTCAATCGACCTCAAAGACTCCGGAGGCAACAGCATCAAAGACACTACCGTAAATGTCAACACAGTAGCCTACGTCTACGGCGGCTACGAAGACCTAAGCGGAAGCGTCCCAGCAACAGGCGTAATGGACGTATACTACAACAACGGATCAGGAATACTCGTACACAAGCAAACACTCTACAACGGACCCGTCAACGACGGAGAAACAATCATAAGACCATACCAAATGACCGAACCAGGATCTTACGAGTTCAAATGGGTATGCACAAAACTAGCCACTTCTGGAATCAGTGTACAATGCGTAAGTGAAAGATCGTCGATCAAAGCCCACGTGACTCTAACTGTACCTGAACCGGGAACAGTAGCGGGACTGATCATGGCCCTGTCAGCATTCGGCCTACTGGCAATCAGAAGAACCAAACAGTAGACCGGCAACAACCCACACTATCTTCGAAAACTCTCAATTCTGCTTCTCAAGGAACATAGCACTCTACAGTAGCGCCCTCTGTAGCGTCGGGACCCATCTTTTCATTCACCTTATCAATAGCCTCTCTCAAAGGCAACTTGCCCACGTACAAATCCTCAACCAGACAACTCGTTGCCTCATCCGAGTGCGACAACAAGACCGACCCATTCCACCCCACATAGCCATCCGCTCCCTGACCAACAATAACCTCGTGAATCATCAGAGAGTCACATGTGCTTTCGCAGCCCATCGCAACCACAAGGCTACCGTTGAATTTCCCCGCCATAAGCCTCTTCACAAACCCCCAATTCACCGCAAAAACAGGCTGCGAGCTTTCCGTCGCATAAGCCTTCTTCACAAGTCGAAAAGACTGCTCCTCCACATACTTATCTGAAGAATACGGCTCACCCGTGAACAGAAACAGCTCACCATCCTTCGACAGAGCGCTGTGCATCCGCAGAATAACCAACCTGAACCCGCCCTCCAGCCTCTTCAAGAAATCGACAGTCACCTCCTGTCCCCGGTAAACGCAGAACTCAAAACCAGCATCACGCAGCGTCCTATTAAGCGAAGCCGTGAACAACTGGTTCGGACTAGCATCGTACAATGCATCAATCAACACTGCTCTAGGCGAATTGCCGCTGTTGCCATCATCAGAACGATCAACATTTGAATTCGCCCCTATAAAGGGACCTACCCACTGATAACAAGCAAAACAAAGGAGACAGACAACGATCACAAGAGTCACTACAGTAGAAACCAGCCTTACTCGTCTCTTGTAAGCCGCTACTTCGGCTCCAACTCCGCGACGCTGTTTCTTATTACCCGCACGGCTAGAAGAGTTGAACATACTTCTTCACAGAACGCCGAAACTAGTCTTTCCGATCACGCAGCTTCTTGCAGCAACTGACAAGCGGAACCGTGACTCCAACCGCCAAGAGAAAAGCTCCAACAACCCACGGCATGAAAAAGCCTGCGGAATCAGAATCAACCACGTAACCCCCCACAGTCACATCCTTGTATATCTTCACCGGAAGATGGCAATCATTATTGTCATAACCGTCCATCCAGTCCCAAATCCTGAAAGAAACACTTGTCCCATTCCCAATACACGTTATGCTATACGTGTGCCCCGTGTCACCATTGCTAAACGAACCCCAATCCTCATCTAGCGAATTGATCTGCAGAAACGAGTGACCACCAGGCGCAGGAAAATTATTCAGCCAATCCCAATTAGCTGAAGCGTTAGTCGTGTAATACATCGCATCAGCCGCCCAGTTCTCACCAAAATTATAATACCATATCTCACTAACCTCTATACGGTAACGTCCCCCGCTTTCCAAAACAGGCGAATAAACCTCAGCCCCAGACGAGTACACCGAGCCTTCCCATACGAGATACTCCTCTGCAGCCACAGGAGAAACCGCAACCTTCAAAACACCAACCAGAAACAGCGCTGACAAAACGACGCAGAACGCAATCCTCACGCGACCCGACATGACCATTCCTCGGCCCATAATCTCGCCTTCCTCATATAAAGAATTTTCCATCCACAACACTCTCTCGACGCCGCCAAAATCCAGCTGAACCCTCCAAAACGCGGCATTTGGCGACTTCCCAAACCATACTATGAAAGCACAACACACTCCAAGTCTGAATCCAGAATCCGTAAACTCAATAACTCCCATACACGCAGCTTTCACTGCAAGAGGGAAAACGCATGCGAAGACGCACACTCATCCTGCTCCTCCTGCCCGTCATCCTCATCCTCTGGGCAGTCGGCTGGGTCCTCCTCTGCCTTGGAGAAAAACCAGCAACCCAACCAGAAAGCGGTAACATACACATAACCGTACTCCTACCGCAAACAGAAGAAATCCCAGCATAGCATTGAGGTCTTCGTTACAAACAAGCACATCACGTTCCAATGCCTGTTCTCTCAGGCCAAACCTACTGAGAAAGGCGAATTCAAAGATCAGCTATGCTTCATAGGGCTATGCTATCCCAGTTATGACAATGTCAAAGCCGAAATCAGTAATCCCCGTTATGCTCGGCGAAACTGAAAGAGTCAATACGGCAGTCACGACTGACCCCGCGGCCACTGTCTGGTTCTCCCTATTCCAAACCAATCCCATATAACTCGAAGAACCTGTTGGAACCCAATTCTGAACAGTCAGATTCGACCTCAAAGCAACGTTCCCCTCATTCCGAAGGTAAACAGTAACGTTCTTTGACTCCCCAGGCGACAGCATTCCCCACCCAATCGTTGAAGTTGCGTTCGTGCAGCCACTGTCCCAGTACACGCCGATGTTGACTGCTTTCACAGTCCCAGAACTTTGAATGTTCTTGCTGTTTGACAAAAGTCCAAACACGGTTATGGCTGTTGCGATTCCCACTCCGAGAACGGCTAGCATTATGGTTGCGAAGATTTTCTGCGTGTTTTCGGCGTTCATGTTGGCTCCGAATTAATCCTGAATCGTGAGTCGTAATAAACGTTTCCGTCCACCCGCACAACACACATACACAACCACACGAACCATAGAATCTACCTGTACAACACATATGCATAATATTAATGAACCCCGCCAACGTATATCAATACTAGAGACCATACAAACACATACAACTCACCCTTGCCTGACCTGTCAACTGTTCAACACAAACATGCAGGAGAAACCCAAAGTGAAAATGCGTTACACGTCTTTCTTACCTGCTTTCTCACTAATCCTAGTCGCGCTCCTAATCAACTACACAGCTTCAAGCCAAGAAATCCCCACAGCACCTACAGAACAAGCCTTATCCCTACACAGTTTTGGAACAATAAACGTCGACGGAGACGTTTCACTGGATGAAGCTCGAAACAGAATCCATTGGAACCCTCACGCCACAGGATACTCAAACCTCACCACATGGACGGTCACCTTCAGAAACGAAACAGAAATCTCTCTAGAAACAGTCCGAGGCGAAGCTGGACACGTTGCCACAGGTGCTTGGTGGACCACGAGCTTCGGGTCCGAGGCGAAAATCCCACTATACATGACTGAACCGATAGAGCTCATAGCCACGTTTCGAGTCAACATTGCCGCCATCAACTATGAACCAGACAAAGAATGGCTACGAATCGCTTTGGCATGTGCCGTTCAACGCGATGATCAATCAGTCGTCTACACTGAAATGGACATCTGGGACAGCCCAAACACACTTAGACACCCGACGGGAAACATCCATCTCGGAGGAAACGTAGTCTACAGAGGATATGACGTAGTTGAATACAAGATTGACCAAGCGCCCATAGGTAAATGGGAAAACTACTCCATACACCTTACACGAGCCATCAATTCAGCATGGTCAATCAGGCCTGGAGACCTACTTGAAAGCGTCTACTTGGTAGTTGAAACAATAGGGTCAACAACCGTCACCGTCAAGGCCGACGATCTTTGGATAACACGGCTCGCTTGATTAGCTGCAGTCAAAGATGACGGCATAGATAAGAAAGCAGTTCTCAGCGCAAAAAAGGCCCAATTAACCAATTCCTGGACCTCCAGCTTGGTTCTGCCGTTCCTTCGATCTCTGAAAGTGATAGGCACCTCCTTCAAGCGAAAACCGCATCTTCTAGCTGCGAATGCAGCCTCAACGACCCAGTCAAAGCCCTTGCGACGCGTGCAACCCACGATAGCTTCAGCACATCCTCTCGAATAAACCCTGAAATTCCCAGTACAGTCATGAACACCAACCCGAAGAAGCAATCTGCAAACCACATTAGCAAAGCGACTCATCAACTTCCGAGCCATGCTCCAACCACTTATGCTTCCTTTTTCAATATACCGACTTCCCTGAACCAGACCCTCTCCTTGGCACGCGCAAAGAAGGCTAGGAATCTCATCTGGATTATGAGACATATCTCCATCCATCGTCACAATTCTTTCAAGATCATCCATAGAAAGAGCCACCCTCAAACCCTCCCTAATCGCAGATCCCAAACCCGATTTCCGTGCCCTACGATGAAGTACAACATTCCCGTAAATGCCGTTCAGCTTTTGTGCAACATCCGCCGTTCCATCTAGACTGTTATCATCGACAACCACAACCGTGAAATCTGAACCGTGCAGCACCTCCTCTATTCTCCTCAAGAGTCTCCCAAGGTTCTTAGCCTCGTTGTAAGTAGGCACTATGACACAAAGTCTGCTCACTCACAATTCCCCCATTCCATCATCTATCTCCAACCATACTTTGTCGATTTTATGACCGGCCAAACACCGTACCGGCGACAGAGGACATGATCACATACGGACAACAAGTAGATCAGCGCTTCAATTACTATGGCACCTGCCAAATAACCCACATCCCTGGGATGATCAGCTATCTCCTCAACCAAAACTTGCACCGCAGTAACAGGTTTTGACAGAACCACCGTATCCAACACCGTCGGATATTCCCCAGTCATCTTTTTCGTCTGGAAGTGTCCATAAAGCCATCTTCTTCTCTGATTAACATAATCTTTAAGATTTGAGGGCATAAGATTGTAGCAAACCGCTTCTGAAGCGAATTTTATCTTTCCCTTCCTCTTGGCAACGATCGCAATGTAGGAGTCATCAGCAGCACAATCCTCAGGAATGACTGTTCTCACCTCGCTCCTTATCGCCATGAATTCTCCACTGCAGTGAGCCATCTGCCCTCTGTCGTTAAGTTTACTCATCAGCCTCCCCCAAAGCCTGTAGGTCATCTTAGCCAAGTAGCCCGCGAAACCTTTAGGAGCCTTCGCTGGATTCTGCATCGGCCGCCCGCTGACTGCAGACACATCCTCATTTCTGAAAGGTAAAACAAGACTGAACAAAGCGTTGCCCGCAGGTTCAACATCCGCAGGCACTAGAGCAATGTACTCTCCAGTGGAAGCCTCAAAAGCCTTATTCAAAGCAGACGCTTTGCCCAATCTCGTTTTCTCTTCAATGAGCTTGATCTCTGTACGTCCCTGCATATGCTTTTTCACGACATCGACAGTTCTATCTGTACACCCTGACGCTACAACAATGATCTCGCGATCCACAATCTCTGGAGGAACTCTCTGCGAAATCAGATTCTCCAACAGAGGCCCAATAGAGTTCTCCTCATTATAGGCACATACGATTACACTCAATCTCATGCTTGGATCACATCCTCCCAATTCTTCTGTAATTCGGCTGACACATTGGCGTTAGAACAGTTTTCATGCACAAACCTTGACCCTTCCTCAGCAACCTGATCCAATTCCTCTTGCCTCTTCAGCAAAGTCGTAACTTCCGTAGCCGCTTTTTCCACATTGCTTGACAGCAGGAAGCCATAAGTTCCATAAAGAGGCGTTTCAGGTGATGCTTTGAATGCCGCAACCGGGGTGCCGCAGGCGAGGCTTTCCTGTATGGACCCGTCAAACCACCCGTCAACATCACAGATTCGAATCGGTGAAAAAGTGAGGGCTGCAGCTTGGTAGTACTTGGGAAGCTCGTTGTAAGGCACATAACCATGAAAACTTACATGGTCCTCAACGCCCAGTTCATAAGCCAAGTTAAAACAGCGATGGAAGCCAGGCCCGTCTCCCACAATATCCAGAATAGTATCTTTTGATCGCCTCAAGAGGCATCTTAGGATTCGAATCAGAAGAAGTGGAGACTTTTCGCCGCAGGCCATTTCTGGGCGAGGAATCCTCCCAACATACAACAGCCGATCGGCACTGCAGCGTCTTTGGCGTTTGAAAATCTGAGGGTCAAATCCTGGAGTAGGAACCTTAACAGCTTTCTGCAGTACCCCCAGTCTTTTGTACAGTATCTTCTCAGGTTCATAGCTGTAAACAATGCGATCAGCATTCCTCAGTGCAAGGAGATTTGGCAGGTAGAATCCTTTCTTAAAGAGGCTATCATTGTAGCTATGAAGTTGCACAATCAACGGGCACTTGAGTTTCCTCTTGACGAAAATCGCCGTATAAGGATACGAAAACAAATAGTAGTTGTGGAAATGCACCAGATCAGGCTTGTCCATCAATGCCTCCCGCATTACTGATTGCGGGTTGTGGTCGTTGCCAAACAGCTGAAACGGCGGAAAGCGAAACTTCACCGGAAAAATCTTTACCACGCTACCATCGTTGAGCTTGTGGATTTCAGGCGCCTTCGCTTCCTGGTGGAAAGTGTAAAGCAGCGGTTCCCAACCGCCTCTTCTGCAGAAATGCAAGTATTGAAGTGAGAAATGCTGGCGAACAAGCTTATCCTTGATCCTCCAACCGCTGAACCGCTCATCATGAAGAAGAAGAGTCAGAAGCTTCAAATTTTCCACCTCAACTTAATCACATACCGCCAACACAAAGCAAACCAACCCACAGCAAGCAAAGTCATAGACAACAATCGAGTCCATCCCCAAGGGCCATCTGCAAAAGAGCTAGCCGCATTGAATGTCCATGGATAAGGCACCCAAAGAAAAGATAAAACTGGAACATGCACGAGCACAAAGGCGAACAGTAACAGCCAAAGGAGTGTAACTCTCCAGGACTCCTTCGGATCATGGAGAAAGACGCTTAAGGCGAAAAATGCAAACAAGAAAACCAAATTCTGCTCAGAGACCCAAACACGCGTCGTGAAAAAAGCAAGCATTAGAAGCAACGACCACTGAACAATCGACCTAAAATCAAATCCCCTCGTTGATTTGGTGCTCGAATGATAGAAGAGCACATACACAGCGACACACGCTACCATCCAAACATAACCGACAAACGTCGGAAGCTGCGATACTTCACCAGTAAGCCAGTTCAGACTATCGAGTGAATTGAAGAGGCTGGCAGCCCCATAAGGGAGAGATTGCTGGTTACTATACGGCGAATTCGTAGGACCAAAATGATAGACCAAGGCATTGTACATATTAGAAACTGGCCAACCAAACACAGCCATTGGTACTAGGGCTAAGAAAACTGACGCTCCGACCGTTAGCACTAGAAATTTCGCGGCCGCACTCTTAGAAGACCTGTAAAGGAAAAGTGCGTACAGCGGCGCAAGAACTACTGGGAAAACTTTGAGAACTGAAGCAATCGACAGAAATAACGATGACTTTATCCAATTACTTTGAAGTGTATGAGCAGAAAGCAAAGCAAACAGAAGTGCAAGAACATCAAACATTCCCCACACAGTGCCGACTGCGAGTATGAAAGGGCAGAACAGGAAAAGAAGGAAGCTTTTGGACGAGTTCTTTTCACCTATGACTGGCTTTAGAATGCAATATACCAAGTATGCGACAGCCACCTCTGCTACTATGATTGGCACCTTCAATGCAAGGACATATGCGTACAGGTTATCTGGAGCGATTACAGAAGACAGCGAATACATCAGACCACATATCAAGCCCCAAGGCGGAGGATACCCTATTCCAGAAAAAGTTCCATAGAGATGAAAATGCCCCACGTTAGAGAACATGTTTTGAAGCGTATACTGCCCATAAGGCGTTATGCCATTAGCCACAGCCTTCCCCACAGCCATGAAAATCCTCATGTCAAAGGGATGACTCAGAAAAGGCGCAAGAAGTAATCTTAGGGCTATGGCAACTGCTGCCAAGTTGCGTTTGGAGAGAGAAAACGTGGAGATCTTCAGGTATTGCATTTTGAGTCAGATCTGTCTACCCTGTGCTGATTAGCCATTCTGGTGGTTATGCATATTAAGTATTACGTAGTAATAGTCAATACTTGACGTTCTTGCCACCGCTGGCAAGCAGTATCCAGACGCTCCCCACATACTCAGTTTGAACTGATGTTAACATCAACCGCATAATCTGATATCCCGATGACCCTCAGATCCACGGTCAAAAACAAGTCGATGGCCACAACATCTCCAGGTTTGACGCTGAATCCTGAATAGTTCCAATTAATGCTCAAGTAGTTAGCAGCCTCAATTGGGCTCCAGTCGCTCACGCTTAAGGAAAGGATAGTTGCACTTTCACCCTCGTTTCTAACATAAACCGTTACATTCTTAGATTCACCAGCATACAGGGTTCCCCACAGTATAGAGCCAACAACACTTGTACAGTTAGAATCCCAATAAACCTCGATACTCTTCCCAACACCAACAGATTCCACGATAGTCATGTTATCCAAGTATCCGTCGCCATTTGAATCAACATACCTGACTATAGATGCACCGCCAAACAACCCGAAGTTCTTGTATCTCGTTAGAAGGCTAGAGGCCGCGTTCGTAGCTAATCCTCCAAGCCCACTGATCAATAGAACCCACACACCGTGTGCATCATCGTGGAATAGTGTTATTGTGCCGTAGTCTGTTTTGACCCTGCCTGATCCATCGTATTCAATTGTGTAGGAATGACCGGAGGAGGCAACATG
>Ga0315285_10003303_pt1 | contig 16814 bp, 11 predicted proteins | sample YL17G09_36_MG_FD_203698 | JGI IMG/M metagenome (GOLD analysis project Ga0315285, IMG submission 203698) | Sediment microbial communities from Yellowstone Lake, YNP, Wyoming, USA - YL17G09_36 | ecosystem: Environmental > Aquatic > Freshwater > Lake > Sediment | place: USA: Wyoming | collected... | reverse complement strand
CGCTGTCCCAAATGCAACGAGTATCTTTCCGACGAAGCTATTCAATGTAAGACCTGCTTGGAATACTTGGATGGCAAAGTGCGGGTGGACGAGCGCTGCGAATGCGGCAACCTGGTCGCCAAGCTCACGGAAAGCACGGTCGAGATCAAATGCCGTCGGTGCAAACGCATTCGCATCATCCCCATGGATCAACTCGCGGAGAGGTATAAGATCCTGCTCGAGCGTGCTCCGCGGGAAGTAGCAGAAGCCCGCTAGACCGAACCGAGCCGTTCTTGGTTCCGAGCCAGGCCCGCTGAGGCCAAGGGTTTTCTTTATCTGCGTCTCGATTCCAGCGCGGCCGCCACCAGGTGGCCCACGCCCAGTCCCATCTCTTCCCAGAGTTCCTCGGGCTTGGCGGAAGCACCATAACCCTTGATCCCCAGTCGCACTAATTTCACCGGAAGCCCCAGGTCGGCCAGAGCATAAGCCACCCGGCTGCCCAGGCCCGTGGCCGCATGGTGATCCTCGTAGGTGATGAGCAACCCCGTCGCCGCCGCTTCCTTCAACTCCTCCGGCTTTAGCGCCAGCGGACACGGCACATTGTAAACGGCGAAACGCGCCCCTTTCTCCTGGAGGATCTTCCAGGCGGAAAGCGCCCGCCCGGTCATCGGGCCCATGGCCAGGATGGCCCCCTGGTCTCCCTCCCGCAACTTTTCCATCTTCCCGTATTCAAAGCGGTAACCGTCCGCGAAGTGGGGCTGGCCCGCTTCATCGCACAAGACCGGCTGGCGCGACCGGCCCATGGCCAGAAGGAAATTGCCCTCGGCTACCGCCAGATGGCGCACCGCCCGGTCGGTCTGGTTCGGGTCTGCCGGCACGATCACCTGGAACCCGAACAGGTTCCCGGCCAGCCCCAGGAAATCAATGCACTGGTGGGTCTTTCCGTCTTCCCCCACGTCCAGCCCCGTGTGGGTCAGGACCACCTTGAGCTGGGTCCCGTTGATATCATTGAGCCGCGCCTGGTTGTAGGTCTCGCAGATGCCGAAGACCCCGAAGTCGGCGAAAAAGGTGAGCACCCCCATGATGCTGAGCGCCCCGGCCAGGGTGGCGGTGTGGTGCTCCTGGATCCCGCCCTGGAAAAAGTGCTGCGGGCAGGACTTGGCCATGGCCGTCGTCTTGACGCTGCCCGCCAGGTCGCAGTCCAGCACCGCCACCGGGCTTTGCCCGGGAACCCCGCAATTGAGCTTGGCAATGTCCTCGAGCGCGCCGCCCCAGGAGCTCCGGTTGTCGGTCTTGGCCTCCGGCCCGTAGCTCCGCGGCTCGCCCGGGTTGATCCGCAACGGCGCGACCTTCCGGGCCGGGTCCACCCGCGGGTAATCGCCCTTTTTCCGCCGCTCCCGCAGCTCCGGGAGGACATTGGACAGCCCCAGTTCTTCCATAGCTTGGGTATACAGGTCGTCCGGCAGGGCGGCCCCGTGCCATTTCTCTTTGCCCTCCATGAAGGACACGTCCTTGCCCATCACCGTATGGGCCAGGATCAGCGTGGGCCGCGACTTCTCCTGCCGGCCGGCGCGCAGCGCCTGGTAAATCGCGGGCAGGTCATGGCCATCCAGTTCCACCACCTTCCAGCCGTCCGCCTCCCAGTTGGCCTTGATGTTCTGGGGCATGATCTCCCTGGTCACCCCGCTGATCTGCCGGTTGTTGTAATCTATCAGGCCGGTGATATTTGTCAGCCCATATTTGACCGCGAAGCGCCGCGCCTCGGAAATCTGGCCCTTCTGCTGCTCCCCGCAGCCCATCACCACGAACACTTGGAAGTCCAGGTGGAGCAGCCGGCCGGCCAGGGCAAAGCCGCACCCGGCGGACAGCCCCTGGCCCAGGTTGCCGGTGGACCACTCAATCCCGGGCACGTTCCGCTCGACGTGGCCCTCGAAGACTGTGCCCAGGGCGCGGAAGCCCAGGACCGCGGCCTCGATCGGGAAGAACCCGGCCCGGCCCAGCGCGGCATAAGCCCCGGGCGAGGTGTGGCCGTGGCTGATCACGATCCGGTCGCGGCCTGGAAAGTCCGGCCGCTTGGGGGTGAGCTTGGCCAAGTGGTAGAGGATGAGGAACATCTCCAGGGAGGACATGCTGCCGCCCGGGTGGCCGGAGCCGGCCAGGGTGGTCATGGTCAGGATGTCGCCCCGGCCGAGCCGGCCGAGCACTTTGAGTTCCGCCAGGGAAGAGTCGTCGAGCTTTTCTTCCTGGAAACCGCGGCCGATCATGAAGGCTCCTCGCCAACTGAAAAATGAAAAAACAGTTTGTATTTATCACGGCTGAGAAGGAAAAGCAAACCCAGGCCCCGCCGGCCCAGGTTCCCGGTTAAGCTGTAGGGGCATGGCATGCCATGCCCCTACCTTCCGAAGACCGCCCGGCACAAGTTTTTCACCAATTCAGAAATGCAAACCTAATCCGGACCATGAAAATTGTTTCTTAACCGGGAAACGGGGCAGCCTGAGCGCTTCATTGACAGAGGCGGCGCGGTTCTGCTAAGTTGGGACATCTTCAACCTGGAGAAGACCGCTCCGGCCACAGCCCCTTCTCATCCCGGGAGGGGAAGGAGATCCGGATATGCCGGCTGCCAAAAAGAAAATCAAGGTTCTGCTCATGGGCTATAACGGGGAGAACAATACCGGCGCCGAGTCGCGGTTGGTCACCATCGCCCGTGATGTCCGGGAAGTGTTCCAGGGCCAGAACCTGGAGCTTGAGGCGGTGGTGCTGACCGCGGCCAATGCCCGGCGCTACCTCAAGGACCCGGAGGTGAAGATGGTGGAGATCGGGAGGCCCGGCCAGCTCTGGAAGGTGCTCAAGCTCACGGTCGCGCCCTACGATCTTTTTATCTTGGTGGAAGGCTCCACTTTCACCGACCACTTCTCGCCCTTCCTGCTCTACATGTTCCTGCTCGGCGCCTGGATCCACTCGTTCAAACCCGGGAAAAGCGTGGCCTACGCGGTGGACGCTTTGGAGATGAGCGAATTCAACCAGAAGCTTGCCCGCTACGTGGGCAACAAGATTGATCTGATCATCACCCGCAACGAAGACGCCCGGGAGCGGCTCCAGGCTTGGGGGATCACCCAAGACATCCTGGTCACTACCGACACGGCATTCCAGTATCAACCTCCGCCCCGGGAACGAACCGACCGGCTCCTGGAACGGTTGCAGCTGGACCCGAAAAAGCCGTTGATCGGGCTCGCCTTCAAGGAGTTTTTCTGGTGGCCGGTGAGCCCCAAGCTGTGGGGCCCGAGAGAAGACCTTTACCGCTTCTGGCCGCTCTACCACACCTGGGACCCGGGCGACAAAGAGAAGAGCATGGAGATGAAGGGCGTCTGGAGCAACTACGCGGACTGGCTGGTGGAGAAATACGATGCCAATATTCTCTGGATCGCCATGGAGCGGATGGACTTCCCGCCTTCGCGGGACGCTTACCTGCTCATGGAGCACAAAGACCGGGCCCGGCTGATCCCCAGCAATGACTTTGATTTGGATGACATCACCGGGCTTTTGTCCCGGCTCCGGCTCCTCTGCAGCACCCGCTACCACGCCTGCGTGCTGTCCATGGTTTCCAGCATCCCGATGCTGGCGGTCTCCCACGACACCCGGATCGAGAGCCTCTACAAGGAAATCGCCCATATGAAATTCTATATGGACTACCAGACCCCGGACCTGCTCAGGCGGACGCGGGAGCGGACCGAGGAGTTGCTCGGGGGCGAAGCCGCGGTGCGGACCAAGATCCGGGGAGCCTATCCCCGTTACCTGGAACTGTGTTTGCAAAACCGAAAGATCTTGAAGGAGTGGTTCAGCCGGGAGTTCTGGCCGCTTGCCGATCCCGGAAAGCCTTAAGCTTCCAGGGGGAGGCTGTATTTTCAGATCATTGCCTGATTCCTTGAAAGAGCTCCCGGGTTGTGATTTATTAAGCTTATGATGGGCCATGGCGTCGGAGGGTTGAGCCGGTTATAGTCCGCGGGAGGTGATTGAGTCATGAAGAAGAAGTTCGATTGCGTCCAGATGAAGCATGAAATCCAGAAGAAAATCGGGAAGGAGCGGCGGGGACTTTCCATTGCCGAACAACGCCGGCGAAGCGAAGCCAGGATTGCGGCCGATCCCATTCTGGGTCCGATCTGGCGCGAAGCCCGCCGCGTTCCGACCTCAGAGGTTGCCCCCCGTTCGGTCAAGCCGGCTCGCGCCCAAACCCGTTAAAGTGGCTCTGGGCTAAAAAGAATCTGGATGGGGGTCAGCGCTTCACATAACACTTTTCATAATTGAATTTTGAGGCCGGATTAGGGCAGTTATTTCAAAAATTCAAAGCCGCGCTGGAAAAATAGTCTCTGCGCCACCGCGATGCGGGGTGGAGCGGCCCGTAGCCTAGCAACGGGTAACATAATTTTTAAAACATCGCACTAAGCAAAAGCGGGAGTGCTCCATTTCCCGCTGAACAAGGACAGGTGCCAGAAGGAGGAAACACGATGTGGGAGTTTTTTCGGAAATGGCGACAGATCCCTGATTTCACGCACTCGGCCAACTTTTTTGACGTGCTCTATGGGATCATCGGGTGGAGCCTGGTGCAGATTTTGGGTTACGGGGTGAGGTTCCTGGACCTGTTCGGCCTGGGCCTGAACCGGAAATGGAAGCCGGGGGAAAAGCTCCAGGTTCTGTTTCTGGCTTACTCGGGCGCGCGCAACACCGGGGCCGAGGTGCGAGTGGCCGAATGTATTGACCAGGTGAACCAGGTCCTGGGCGAGGACGCGGTGGATATCAACATGACCACCCTCAATTTGGAGGAAGCCCGGGAATATTTCAAGCACAACAAGGTAAACCTCATGCCCATGAACTACGTCTTTTTCTGGGACGTGTTCAAGTTCGTGCTTAAAAACCACATGGTCGTTCTGGTCGAAGGCTCCTGCTGGAAAGAAAATTTCGCCGCCGCCCTGCTCCTCTTTTTCCTCTACGGCGTGGGTCTGGCCGAAAAGCTCGGCAAGCCGTCCTTCTCCTATGCGGTGGACGCCGGGCAAATGAACAAGTTCAACAACTTCCTTTCCTGGAACCTGAGCAAGGGCATGACCCGACTCATCACCCGCACCCAGCCGGCCAAAGAAGTGCTGGAAAAAATCTTTCTGCCCGGGGCCATCGTCCGGGTGGACACCGCTTGGACGCTGCGGCCCAATCCGCCGGATTGGGGAAGGGAGACCCTGAAGAAGCTCGGGTGGGACGGCCAGAAGCCGCTGGTGGGCCTGGCCATGCAGAACTTCTTCTGGTGGCCGATCATCCCGGACTTTGTGCGTTGGCTCAAGGGCGACAAGGAATACAACTACCGCCTCATCTACTATTACGACTACGATGAGGAGGACAGGAAAAAATACCAGAAATGGGCCGCCATGCTGGCCGGCCTGATGGACTGGGTCGCCGAGAAGTATCAGGTCCAGCCGGTCCTGGTGGCGATGGAGGCGCTGGACGAAACCTCCTGCAAGGACGTCATGGCCCTGATGAAACACCAGCCCCTCCTGGTCTCCTGCAATCAATTTGTGGGGGTGGAGATCGCTTCCATGTTGCGCAACTTGCGCTTGCTGGTCACCACCCGCTATCACGCCATGGTGCTTTCCATGCCCGGGCTGGTGCCCTTCATCGGGCTTTCGCGCGACGAGCGCATCCGCGGCGTTATGCAAGAGACCAAACTGTATGACGACTATTACGCCGACTGGCAGCGGGAGGACCTGCCCGACCTGCTCCGCAACCGGGTGAGCCGCCTGCTCGAAAATCCGGCCGAGCAGGAGCGGGTGAAGAAGATCATCCGGGAGTGGCTGCCCTATTACTTCGCCCAGATGGCGCGCCTGGGCCTGGATATCCGAAAAATTATGCAAGAAAGCTTCCCGGCCTTGAAGATCAAAACCTTGGATGAAAACGACCCGGCCCAGCTCGAGCCGTTTGTCCCGCCCGAGCTTAAGCAGGACATCCGGAAAAAATTCCTGGAATTGAGCTAGGCGGCCCAGGATGCCACAACCCAGGATGAGCAGCAGGAGTGCGCCATGACCCTCTCCGCCAAAGAACGAGACAACCTCCTCCGTTGGGATGGGAAGAAACCCGGCCATTACGAGGTTTATTACCTCAAATGGAACGACCTCAAAAGCCGCACTGCCGGCTGGATCCGTTACACCCTCACCTCCCCCCTGCCGGTGGTGGGCGATCCTTACTGCGAGCTGTGGGGCATGTTCTACGACATGGATCAGCCGACCAACAACTTCGCGGTCAAGAATCGCTTCCCCATCCAAAGTCTGGTCTGGGATCAAGACCGCTTCCGGGTCCAAATCGCCGACGCCGAGCTCCGCCAGACCTCCTGCCGCGCCTCCATCACCGACCCCGAGAAAAAACTCTCGATGTCCTGGGACCTCACCTTCGATTCGCCAACCCCGACGCTGTATTACTTCCCTTCGGAATTTTTCTACCGCAGCCATAACCCCAAGACCAAGTCCCTGGTCCCCCACCTCGACGCGCGGTTCCACGGCACCGTGGTCGCCAACGGCCGCGAGATCAAGCTCCGCGATGTCCCCGGCCTCGAGAACCACCTCTGGGGCTCCGAGCACGCCTGGCGCTGGGCCTGGGCCCATTGCAACGCCTTCTCGGAAGACCCCACCGTAGTTTGGGATTGCATTGACTCCCAGGTCAAGCTCGGCCCCTGGGTCAGTCCGCACTTCAAGTTTTTTTACATCAAGTTCCGGGGCAAGGAATACGTCCTTAACCGGCCCTGGCATTGGGCCTTGTGGCACCAAAGCCGCTGGGAGCTTGGCCGCTGGACTTTTCAGGCGCGCTTTCCCGAGCTCCGGGTTCAAGGCGAGATCAAAAGCCGCTTTGAGGAATTGCTGGCCATCACCTACATGGACCCGGACGGCAAGCTCCTCTGGTGCCACAACAACACCGCAGGTTCCATCAAACTTTCTCTTTTCGATCTTTCCGGCAAAAGCCTGGGCCAACTCACCAGCGATGGGGGCTGCACCGTGGAGTTCGTGGACCGCAAGACCTATCCCCAGGTCCCGGTCCGACTTTGAGCCAAAGGGGAAATTGTTGTCCGGCCGATCCCCGCGGCGACATTTTTAAAGAACTCCGACGCCCCCAAGCCAGGGAGGCAGTTTTATTTTTCAAGTGCGTGAACACCCGGAGCTGTGGTATAGTCTCCTCCCATGAAGCTGATTAGTTTCCAAAAGAAGTTGTCGCTCCCCGCGGCCATCGCGGTCACGGTCGGCGCCGTGATCGGCGTCGGCATCTTCGTGATCGTGGGCCCGATTGGCGCCAAGACCGGCGGCTTCATGCCCCTGGCCTTTGTCCTGGCCGCGCTCCCCGCCGTCTTCGGCACCCTCGCCTCCATCGCGCTCGGCGGCACCATCCCCGCCGACGGCGGCGGCTACTTTTACAGCAAGTCCCTGCTCGGGCCCAAAATCGGCGTGCTCACGAGCTGCCTGGTCATGATCGGCGCCCTGGGCGCGTGCGGCACGGTGGCCATCGGCATTGCCGACTACATCCGGATTTATTCTCCCGAGCTCTCGCGGCCCGGGCTGGCCGTGGTCATGGTGGTGGGCACGGCCGGCGTCAATTACCTGGGCATCATGGCCAGCGCCTGGTTCCAGATCGCCATGATCGTGCAACTGGTGACGGGAATGGGAGGCTTCATCCTCGCCGGCCTTCTCCTGGGCCAGCCGCCCTCCATCGCGGCCGGCCTGCCCGCCGGTGCCGGCGGCTTGGCCGAGGGCATTATCCTGGCCGTGCTTTGCTACACCGGCTTCAACATCATCGGCGAGCTGGGCGACGAGGTCGAGAACCCCCGCCGCAATGTTCCCCTCACCATCGTCCTGGGCCTGGGCATCGTCATCTTCCTCTACGTGGGCACCGGCTGGGTGGTGGCCGGGAACCTGAGCCTGGCTGAGCTTAACACCTCGCCGGTGGCCGTGGTGGCCGCGGCGCTGAACTTCCTGCCCCGCTGGACCATCCACTACCTCAACCTGGCCGCCTTCTTCGCCGGCATCACCTCGATCAACGCCGTCTTCCTGGCCGTGCCCCGCGAGCTGGTGGCGCTGACCGAAGACGGCCTCTTGCCCCAATGGATGCTGCGCTTCAACCCCAAGCGCCAGACCTTCACCGTGGCCCTCACCCTGGTCACCCTGGCCGGCGCGCTCCTGGTGCTTACCAACTTCAACCCCGACTTCTTCGGCCTGATCTGCGTGGCTGGGCTCATGCTCGCCAACGCCATCCTCTCGCTCGGCGCTTTCCGCCTCTTCTCCCGCTTTCCCGACAAGGTGGCCGCGGCCGAGTTCCCCATCACCAAGACCTGGCTCTACCCCTGTGCCGCAATCTCCGCGCTCCTCTCTTTCGCCGTGGGCGGCTTCGCGGTGTTTATCTTGGTCAAGGGATTTCTGCTCAAAGCAATTTTGGCTTAAGAACGTCCATGCTGGTCGAGAGCCGCGCGCCTAACCGGATCCTGGACTTCGGCGGCTGGACCGACACCCACTTCGCCCGCTCGGGCAAGGTGGTCAACCTCTTCGCCCATGTCACGGTGGCGACTCGCGCCGAGCCGGGCGTGACCATTCACATCCTGGACTACGGCGACCGGATCGAGCTCGCCGACGTGGTCCGCGAGCGCTACGGCACCAAGCACGACCTCTTGCTGGCCGCGCTCAAGCGGATGCAGATCCAGACCGGGCTCGACGTCTACATTACCGCCGACGTGCCTCCCGGCTGCGGCACCGGCAGCTCCGCCGCCATCACCGTGGCGCTGCTCCAGGCCCTGGCCCTCATCGCCGGAAAAGCCCTGGTCCCGCACGAGCTCGCCCGCCTGGCCCATGCCATCGAAACCCAAGAGCTGAAAAACGAGTGCGGCATCCAGGACCAGATCGCCTCCGCCTACGGCGGGCTCAACTACATTGACATGTTCGAATATCCCTTGGCCCGGGTCTCGCCCATCCCCATCGCCTCCCCGGCGCGGCTGGCGCTCGAAAGCCGGCTGCTCCTGGTTTACGAAGGCGCCGGCCACTTGAGCTCGGACGTGCACCGCGCGGTGATCGAGAGCCTGAACCGGCCTGAAAGCAAAGTGCGTGAGGTCCTGGTTAAATTGGCTGATTGCGCCGACCGGGCCAAGGACGCGCTCCTGCGCCAGGACCTGGAGGCGCTGGCCCGGACCATGGACGAGAACAACTCTTTGCAGAAGGCGCTGCATCCCGGCATCACCACGCCCCGGCTCGAGCGGATCGAGGCGCTGGCGCGGGAGCGGGGCGCGAAGGGAGTGATGATCAACGGCGCCGGCGGCGGCGGCTCGATCACGCTCTTGTGCGCGCCGGGCACGCGCTCCGTGGTGGCCCAGGCGCTCCGGCAGGAGGGCTTCCGCATTCTTCCTTTTGTCATCTGCCCCGAGCCGGCCCTGGCCTGGGTGGCAGGCTGAAGAAAAGTTTCCACGCCAAGGCGCTAAGTTTTTAACCGATTCCCGGCTTTTGCTTTCAACCCGGAAAATGCAATTAGAATTTAACCACAAAGACACAAAGGCTCTAAGTCAGAATGATTTATTGGCAATTCGGCTGGAATTTGTTTCGCAATCCAAGTTGACCCCTCGCGCCCGTACTCAGTGGTCTCAACCCGTTTATTCTTGGTGTCTTTGTGCCTTTGTGGTTAAAAATCTTTTTTCCAACTGCACGATTCGGGTTCAAAGCTCTTTGTTCAGGAGCCGGAGTTCTTTGAGATAAATCTCCGCGGGGCTGGTGGTGAAGTCAATCCGCAAGGCAATAATTGGCCGCTCGCGGAGGATAGGAATGATCCGACCTAACGGAATATCAAACTGCCGGGTGTGGTTGTCCATCGGCCAATGAAAGGTCAACTTCCTCTCTTCCGAGAATTTCGGATTGTTGGCACTGGCCCAATAGATCACAGCCCAATTATCCAACGATTTTGGAGCAGAAAGACGGGCGCGAAGGCGGAGCGTGGGTAGGAGGAGGGGGTCGCCGGGAAACGGTCGAATCACCAAGAACGAATCCGAAGATTCCGCCCGCCAGGTTCCGTGCTTCGGATCCCCAGCCATGGCTTGGAGGTGCAGGGCGGAGGAAAAATCGGAGAAGAGATTGATCTCCTGAGCCTGGTTCGAGGCGGATTGATAGCGGCGTTTTTCCTCTTGGCTCCTTTGCAGGAGCGGAGTGGCATCGGTAAATCGTTTTTGGGCCGGGTCCCAGATGAAAGCATAGCTCATTTCTTCGAGGGCCAGATGCCCGAATTCCAAGAGTGGCAAGGCTTGATATCGGCGCAGATAGGTCCAGGTACGGTAGATCACTTGGTTCCAGGGAAAGTCGGGACGCAGCGAGATGACGGCCTGGTCCTGGTAGATCTCCAGGCTTTCGGGTAGGATTCGGCGCGCGACCGCGGCCAAGTTATAGGAGGACTGGAGATAGGCGTCGCTCAGGGCTTGTCTGGCTCTTTCCGGATCATGGAGGCGAGCGCAAAGGTAGGCTTGGAGGACATGGGGCAGGACCTCGCCCGGAAGCCCGGCTTTGGCTTGCTCCAGGTTCAGCAGGGCTCGCTGGAGCACTTCCGGCTGCTTCTGATAATAAGAGATCAGCAGCGCCAGAAGGATTTGGTGGCCGGCGGTCTGGTCCGGGGTGAAGGAGAATCCGGGCAGGAGTTGGTCAAATCCGGGGATCGGCTCCGCCCCCCGGGGGATCAAACTCCAGCGGTTGAGCTCCGCGAACAAAGTCCGCGCCACTTCGTATTCGCCCTGGGCCGTAAAGTGCACCCAGTCGGAAAACAGATCGAACCCGGGAATTTCATCGGGGCGGGTCCGTGCCCAGGCCTGATCGAGATCAAGGAAATAGGCGCCGCTGGATTCCGCCAACTCGCGGACCACGGAAACGAAACGGTAAGGCGCCCGCAGCGGATAATCGTCCCATTCCCGCGCTAATTGATAATGCCGGAGAGCCTGGTCTCTTTGGCCGGCCGACCAGAGCAACTGCGCATAGACATAATGCGCCTCGGCGTAGGTGGGATCTATGGCCAAGGCTGCTTCCAAAGCGGCCCGGCCTTCCTCGATCCGGCCTTGGGCCAAGGCCTGCTTTCCCTTGGCCAGGGCCGCGCCCCAGGAAGCTAAGGACTGCGGGCTTAACCGAGAATGATGCACCGACCGGACCGGCGGCCAGTCTTTCAGGTTTGCCGACGGGCTCATCACCACGACCGGGATTCCCGCTTCGCGGGCGGCCAGGATCATCTCCCGCAGGTTGTTTCGATAGACCAGCTCGCTGCTTTGGCGTCGGGACACCGGGAAAAAAACTTTGTCACTTTCCGACATTTCGGCGAATTTCTCGGCCAACACCAGACCTGCCCCGCGGAACACCGAAGAATAGCGGAGGTCTTCGAGGGCCTGGTAGGCGCGACTGTGATATCGAAGGCAAGAAATGAAACGATAGATCATCCGATTCTCGGTAGGATTCGGGAAACTGACTTGGCCGAGCTCGTTATTGCCAATATAAAGGATGATCAAGTCCGCCCCCGCCGACACGCACGGGAAAAACCAATCCCGGATTTTGGTCGAGTTGGCGCCACCGACTCCGAAATTGAGCACTTCCACTGCTTGCTCGGGATGGGAGGCGTCAATGATGGCCTGGAGCCATTTGGAGAAGCCTTCCTCCATCATGCCGGTCACGGCCGATTCGCCGAAAACCTCGATCCGGAAACGGTCGGCAGGTTTGGGCACTTGCAGGGTAGGCCGATGCGCGTTTTTGGTAAAAGTAATCAGCTTGACTCCAGGCTGATTCCCAGAGCGTTCCGCGAAGGGTGGATAATGCAGGGAGGGAAAGAGCACGCGACAAACAAGCTCGATCCCCGCAAGAAACAGAAGGGTAGTTAAGAGGGAATAGAGAACCCGACGAGAGAAGGGCGGTCCCTGCCGCGGAACCGGTTCTTTCTGCTCAGCTATGGCCATCGGTCGCAAGCCGGGTCCTCTTTTCACCTTTTGATGACCGATACCGCGTCATTAAAATTTTTGGGGGCCACGGCGGGCCGCGCCCCGGCTCTCGGTTCCAAGCCGTCATCTTTTAGTTGACGGGGGCCCCGTGCCTAATCCAACCCAACATCTCGGATTAACTCTCTAGAGATGTCTCTTGGGGCGGGACCAGCCCCGCCCGAACTTCAGGCACGGTCCCGCTCCTCGCGGGATGCTCCGACACGGCCAAGGGGTCAAAATTGCCTTGACCGAGCGCTAATACTCCTTCCACTTCTTGCCCCACTTCGTCTCCAGGAACTGTTTCACCACTCGCTTACCTTGGGTCGGGTACCAGAGGTAGTCGTGGAAGAAGTAGGACCCGAAGACGAAGAAATAGACGAGCGGGGTGTGGAAGAAGAAGTGCTGGAACCGGCTCAAGGGCCCCCACCAGAAGGGCCGGATAAAGGCGGTGGCGGCATTGTCGCCCACCGAGAAGTTCCAGCGCTCCTGGGCGGCATCGGCGTCGCCCACGATCTCGATCTCGGAGAGGATGCCGGTGCCCAGGCCCCGCTCGGTCGCCAGCCGGATATAGTCCAGCTTCATCGGGTCAAAGCCCATCATGCTCGCGCTGACCGCGTCAATCGCCACCTGGTCGCCCGAAGCCAGGATCACGTCCTTGAGATGGGGCGTCATGGTCCGCGGGCCCGGGCCGGCGCCGGCCACGGTCCCGTCCATCACCGCGAACAGGCCGGAATGGATCTCCTTTTGAATGGCGAGCAGGTCCACCAGGGTCTCGTGGATCCAGGTGTGGGTGTAGTGCCGCTTGGTGTTGAGCAGCCCGCCGAAGGCGTTCTTCATGGCGCCGGTGGTGCCGGTGTAAACGTGGCACTTCATCGTCGGGAGGTGCACGATGTTCTTGCCCTTGAAAAAGTCCGGGATATGGATGCCCTCGGGATAAATCTTGGGCAGCACCAGCATCTCCGCCTCCGGCTGAAACCGCACCCATTCCATGTCCTCCCGCCGGAAGTTGTAGCGCACCGGGATCCGGTATTTCTCGAACAGCGGCTGGTGCTTGTTCTCCCGCTCGCCCTTGAAGGCGTTGATCACCACCGTCTCGTTCTCCACCGCGACCAACCGGTCCAGACCCAGGTCTTTCAGGCCCAGGATGGTGCCCTCCAACTGCCAGGGCGTGGTATTGGCCGCCGGATAGAAAAAGTGCCAGGAAATGTTGGTCTTTAAGATGGTGGGCTTTTGCGGGTCCAGGTATTGATCCGCTTCCGCCAGCCGGAGCAGCCGGCGATAATCTTCCACCACCGACTCGGGCTGCGTCCGCAGAATCGCGACTTTCGATTTGGCCATGGCCATTCCTTGCTGAAACTCGGCGTCCGCGATCACCCCGCCCCCGAATCAAACCGCGAACCACAAACCGCCAACCGTCAACCGTGAACTATTATTATACGAGACACCGCTCCTGGGCACAAGGTTGCCAATCCTGCCTAAATCTCCGGCTAAGCCTTATGGAGTGCGCAAGCTTGCTTGCGCTTTTCTGTGGTGACGCTTGCCTCGCCCACCTGGGATCTGGAAAAGCCACCGCCGGAAAAGCGGCGGCAAGCCGCCGCACTCCATACCGCCACCCACCCGGCGGGTGTTATACTTTACTGGATAATGGCTTATTGCTCAAGGCCGCAGAGCTTTATCCTGGGCTTAGCCGGAGATTTAGGTCCTGCCCCACTGGAGCGGCCGGCCCGCTTCCCGGCCTGGAAAAATGAACGTCCACTGCCATCTCATACCGAGACACCTCTTTTCAAGCCTAGATACGATATGGCCTCCCCGATCACGTAGAAAGAGCCGGTGATCAGAACCACCTCTTCCGCCTCCGCCTGAGCCAACGCTTGTTGAACCGCATCTTCCACCCGGGCAACCTCTTCGACCCTCCCCGCAAAACCCGCCAGCGCCGCGGCCAGCCGCTCGCCCGGCACCGCCTTCATCGTCTGCGAGCGGGTGAGGATCACGCCGGCCAGCGCCGGCTTCAGCTCGCGGAAGAACCCCTCCACGTCCTTGTCCGCACCCAATCCGATCACCGCCCGCACCTTTTTGCCGGGAAAAATTCTCCTCAGCGTAGCGGCCAGGCAGCGGGCCGAGTCGGCATTGTGGGCGCCGTCCAGCACGATCGTAGGCTTTTCGCCGATCACCTGGAACCGCGCCGGCCAGCGCACCTGGGCCAAACCCTCCCGGATGGCTGATTCCGGGATCGGCCGATCCCTTCCGGCGAAGAGATCGCAAACTAAAACAGCCAGCGCCGCGTTCTGGAGCTGGTGATCGCCAAGTAGCGGCAGCTTAAGCCCCGGCAAACGCCGGTCGCCCAGAAGGTCAAAGACCTCGCCGGCCAGGCTCTCTTGCCGCCGCTGCCAGCGGTAATGGTCTTCCAGCCGAACGAGCGGCGCCGCCACTGCCTGCGCCCGGGCCGTGAGCACGGCCAGCGCCTCCGCCGGCTGCGGGCCGATGGCCGCCGGTCGGCCGGGCTTGATGATCATCGCCTTTTCGCCCGCGATTTGAGTGAGGGTCTCGCCCAGGATGTCCATGTGGTCGTAGCTGATCGGCGTGACCACGGCCACCGCCGGGTCGCAGATATTGGTGGCGTCATAGCGGCCGCCCAAGCCCGCCTCCAGCACCGCGGCCTCCACTCCCGACTCGGCAAAGTGGGCCAGGGCCAGCGCGGTCAGGATCTCAAAGTAAGTAAGCTCGCCCAGCGCCGATTCCCGCTGCACCGCCCCGGCCGCGGGGATCAGCCGGCTGGCCACCCGGGCCACGGCCTCGGCGGAGATGCGCTCGCCCATGACCTGGATGCGCTCGTGGAAGGAAAGCAGGTGGGGGGAAGTGTAAAGCCCGGTGCGATAGCCGGCGCGGCGCAGCAGGCTCTCGATCAGGGCCGCGGTGCTGCCTTTGCCCTTGGTCCCGGCGAGGTGGATGACCTGGAACTTTTGCTGCGGCTCGTCCAGGGCGGAGAGGAGCCGGCCGACCCGGGTGAGGTTCATGGCCCAGCCGTCGTAGGGATAGCGGAGCGCGCGCTCGTAATTGGTGAAGCGGTCGAGGAAGGCCAAGGCCTGCTCGTAGGTTAGGGTGGGCATCAGGTTTGGAGGATGCGCTGGACCAATTTTAGCCCAGGCTTCGGCCCCGATGCAAATTCCTTAATCTAACAAATGGGGTCAGACCCCAAGTGTTAGATTAAGGCGGCGGCCGGGCCCGATGCCCACGGTGCGGCCCAGGGCCTCGATCTGGTCCCACAAGCGACGATGAAACGCCTCCGTGCTCTCCCCCGTCCCCCCTTTTCCCGGATAAATCTCGTAAAGCGCCCGGTATTCCAAAGGCGTCAGGTCGGGCATGACCACGTTGGCCCCGCGCAAAAGGCCCATCTCCCGCCCGCGCTCCGGGCTGAGGGTGGCCAGCGCGGTGGTGCTCGGGAGATTGGTCTCCGGGCACAACAGCCGGGCCAGGGCCACCACCTTGCAGGTCATCTCTTCCGAGTTGGGCACTTGCCGGGGGGCGGGAGCGAGGAACTTCTTCGGGTTCCGACCCAGCGGGGCGGCCGGATGCGGCAGAAAGGGGCCCACGCCGATCATGTCCAGGTCCAGCTCTTGAAAAAGTTCCAGGTCGCGCGCCAGGCTCGCATAAGTTTGTCCGGGAATCCCGACCATCACCCCGCTCCCGACCTCGTAACCCAACTCCCGGAGCTTCTTCAGGAGCGCGAAGCGGTCCGAGCGCCGCCCGCGCACCGGCGGATGAATGCGGTCGTAGAGCGCCCGGTCCGAAGTCTCGAATTTAAGCAGATAACGGTCCGCCCCGGCTTCCCGCCAGGCCTTGAGGTCCGCCTCCGACCGCTCGCCCAGGCTGAGCGTCACCGCCAGCGCGGTGGCGGCCTTGATGCTCCGAATGATTTTGGCGATCCACTCCCGGCTCATGCCCAAATCCTCGCCGGACTGGAGCACCACGGTGCCGTAGCCGTAGGCCACCGCCTGGCGCGCGCAAATCAGGATCTCCGCCTCGCTCATCCGGTAGCGGGTCAGGTTGCGGTTGCCGGCGCGGATTCCGCAGTAGGCGCAGTTGCGGTCGCACCCGTTGCTGATCTCGATCAGCCCGCGCAGGTGCACCGCGTCGCCGACCGTCTTTTGCCGCACCGCGTCCGCCTCTTGCCAGAGCGCGGCCAGGCGGTCCTCATGGTCCTCCTTCAACCATCGCAAAATGGCGCGGCGGTTCATGCCGTGTGCCTTTTCCCTTCCCGGTAAAGCTCAAGCGCCGCGGGAAACGGCTCCAGCGCCCGTTCCAGGATCCCGAGCGAATAGGCGATGCACAGCCCGTAGTTGGTGATCGGCACCCCCGCCCGCCGGCAGGCCAGGATCCGCGTCAGCATCTCCCGCCGGTTCCACATGCAGGCCCCGCAATGGACGATCAATTGAAAAGGGGAAACGTCTTGGGGAAAGTCGTGGCCCTGGACGTGGACGAACTCGAGCTTGCCTCCGACATACTGGGTCAGCCAGCGGGGGATTTTCACCCGGCCGATGTCTTCGGCGATGGGGTGATGCGAGCAGGCTTCCGCGATCAGGACCCGATCGCCTTTTTTCAGGCGCTCGATGGCCAGGGTGCCCCGCACCTGTTCGACCAGGTCGCCCTTGTAGCGGGCGAAGAGGATGGAGAAGGAGGTCAGCTTCACCTCCTGGGGCGTGTTGGCCGCCACTTTCAGGAACACCTGGGAATCGGTCACCACCAGCTTGGGCGGCGTCTTCAGGCTTTCCAGCGCGTGGTAAAGCTCGCGCTCTTTCACCACCAGGCAGTAGGCGTCGTGGTCCAGGAGATCCCGGATGGA